>CXWL01001490.1_pt1 | contig 24018 bp, 19 predicted proteins | sample 590931 | NCBI WGS metagenome assembly CXWL01 (sample SAMEA3498368, study PRJEB10139) | groundwater metagenome | biome: water well; material: biofilm material | place: Germany | collected 2015-04-27
TGCCGTTGTCATTACCAGATTGCATTTCTGGTAACGCGCATTATCGAGGAACAAGGTAATCGGCACACCTAAATGCAATGCAGTCAATTTGTGCAAGAGTTCACAGACTTCTTGTGAAGTAATGTAGGTATCATTAGCCCGGATATTGCATGAATNNATGAATAACTACACCGCTTCTTCGAAAAATCCCTTGTGAAACCAATATCATGCGTGATCATCGAATTCATGGAATATCCGGGCTAGAAACTTGCAGTAACTTGACAGTACCGAATTTTTCATAAGAACTCAGATGAACACATTGATCAGGAGATCAATATCATGTTGATGAATCGACGACAATTTCTGGGTATGACCAGCGCGACAACCTTGGTCGCAGTATGTTCACCTGACGCGTTACTGGGACAGTCTCTTTTGGATCACCCACAGCAAAGGTCTTCTGCCACACTAAAAACCATGCAGAAACTCCCGCAGCAAAAAAATATGCTGTTGGGATACCCAATTAATATGATTACGCCCCCAGAGGAATTTTTTGCATGGCGGAGAGAGCTATCAACTGTGGGCCTGAATCAATTTGCCTTTAATAATGTTGGCAATCCATACGACCAGAGTCATATTCCCTATAACAGTCATCTATTTGAAAAAGAACTGATCGACCGGTTTGGAACGGCTTATGGTTTCTCGCCCGGAAATATCTGGGGATTTCTTACGAATAGCGGCACAGACAGCAATATGCACGGGCTTTATATGGGGCGCACGATTCTTAAAAGCCGCACCGGAGTGACCCCTAAAATATATTTCACACAGGAAGCTCACTATTCAATTCAGATTCTCAGGGATTTATTGAATTTGGAGTGGGTAGTAGTGGGAACCTATCGTGATGGCAGCATGGATATTGAAGATCTGGAACGGCAACTGAATGCAAATCCCAACCACCCGGCTTTGGTGGTGGCAACAATCGGCACTACCTTCAAAGGTTCAGTCGATTCCATTGATGGTATTCAATCAAAGCTTAAAGGCCGAATATCTTATCTTCACCTCGATGCGGCCTTATTTGGTGGCTATCTGCCTCATACTCAATTTGCCAATGACCTTTTGCATGAAACTCCTGATCAGGAAACAGAAAAAAAAGTAAAGCGTTATGACTCTATTGCCGTCTCATGCCACAAATTTTTTGGATTTCCTTCACCCGCCGGGCTATTCATTACTACCCAGACAAACTTTGAATTGTTTCATGCTCAATTCAGCCAGATTCATGATCCTGAATATATCCTGCAAGTACCTGGCACGATTACCTGCTCACGTGATGCGGTAAAACCTGCTGAATTTTATTTCTTTAGTTCAGAATCGGCCTTTGCTCGACAAGCTGTTGATGCCAAAGCCATACTGGATAATGCTGAGTATTTGTTGAAAGAGATAGCCAACCACTACAGCCATCTACAACCCACGAGAGCCAATAATCGCTCTAATACAATTTACTTCAGAAAACCAAGCGAAACAGTTGTAAATCGGTATTCTCTGGCCACCATGGGGCTGGATGTTGATGGGCAACGCATTCCTTTTGCTCATGTCGTCGTGATGCCGCATGCTAACAAAGGAATTCTTGATCAATTTCTTACGGATCTGGGTAAAAAGAAGGAATGATTCCTGAAATTAGGCCATACACTATGCGCGCCTCTCCGGTTATCTCCCAGGATTGCTAGAACTATGGTTGATGTCTGCAAAAAGTTTCCGTAGCGCAATCGATCGATCTGTGGGCTTTGTTCGACTAACTTTGCGAGCTGCTTACTCTGCGGAGTATAGCTGATGAAAATTGCATTCTGTTATTCGATAATGATTCCACCCCCCAGACATACTTTGCTTTCATAAATAACAACGGATTGGCCAGGTGTAACAGCCCATTGATCCTGAGCAAAATCCACCTGACAATAATCCTGAGTAAAATTTGCAATCGTACAGGGAGCATCTGCTTGGCGATAACGAGTTTTAGCGGCATAAACCCAGTTGCAATGCGGTTGTTCTCCACTGATCCATGTCAGATCAGCTGCCTTCAAAGAGGGACGAAGTAAATCAGGGTGGTTATGGCCTTGTACTGCAATCAATACATTTCTGGTCATATCCTTGGTTGATACAAACCACGGTTCATCACCGCCATCACGCGTGCCACCAATTCCCAACCCTTGCCGTTGTCCAATGGTGTAATACATCAGGCCGATATGTTGACCGATTACTTTCCCTTCAGGTGTTTGGATTTCTCCGGGTTCATGCGGAAGATAGCGATTGAGAAATTCCCGGAATGGACGTTCCCCGATGAAACAAATACCTGTGCTGTCTTTCTTGGAGAAATTGGGTAGTTTCAGCTCCTTAGCTATCTTGCGCACCTCACGCTTATAAAGATGCCCAATTGGAAATAGCGTGCTGGCAAGTTGTGTTTGGTTCAAACGATACAGGAAATAGCTCTGATCCTTGGCGCCGTCTTCACCTTTTAATAACTGGAACACACTGCCCATTTTCCGCACCTGAGCATAATGGCCAGTCGCAATATAATCAGCCCCCAGTTTATTGGCATGATCCAGAAAAGCCTTGAACTTGATTTCAGCGTTGCACAAAACATCAGGATTAGGTGTTCGTCCGGCCTGATACTCGGCAAGAAAATGTGAAAAAACCCGATCCTTGTATTCGACCGAAAAGTTCACCACTTCTATGGGAATATCAATCACATCTGCGACTGATACCGCGTCCAGAAAATCCTGACGCGAAGAGCAGTATTCATCGGTATCATCCTCTTCCCAGTTTTTCATAAACAGACCAACAACATCATAACCTTGTTGTTTTAGCAGATACGCTGCTACGGACGAATCAACACCGCCTGACATGCCGACAATCACACGCTGTCTTTTTACTGATTCATGATTCATAGTGAGTCAGCAATTCCAATGGATAACGTTTACCAGCAAGTTGATCTTGAATACATTGCATGACCAGTGGACTGCGATGACGATAAAGCATTTGATTAATTTCATCCAGACTGAACCATGCTGCGCGTAAAATTCCATGATCCAGCTTGCGGTCTGGATCATGATTCGTAACACGCCCGCCAAATGCAAAACGAAGATACGTAGTGTCTATGCGATGAGAATGCCATTGATAAATACCCAACAAATATTCGGGTATAAAGGTATACGCCGTTTCTTCCAGTGTTTCCCGTATGGCGCCCTGAATGATAGATTCTCCGGGATCTAAATGCCCCGCCGGTTGATTTAAAAATAAACCAGAACCAGCTTCCGGCTCTTCCTCCACCAGCAAATATTTTCCATCTTGTTCAACAACGGCCGCAACCGTTACATTGGGTTTCCAGATCATGGTTTTTGTACGATAGATAATAATGAAACACTTTTTAGCAAAGATATTTTGCATCATATATCTGCTATTAGCCCGAAATTTGTTTATTATCGCATTGACGCTATGAATTCTGTTGAGATTAATAAAATGCATTTTCTCAGATTTATTGCATCTTTTGATCGTTTCTCAATCAGCCACAAAATAACCGTTTTAATATCATTTATATTAATATCCAGAAATCTATAATTTCAGATATCATATGCATTCATGTCTCGTTTTGAGGCTGATAATAATCTTTGAAATCATTAAAAAGGCCGCATGCAGATTTTCCCGTTTTGGTATTTATCGCTTAGTCTAATCTTCGCATTTTCATCGTCATCCGTATTAGCGCAAGAAACAACCAAAATCACCATCGATGAGCTGCAACAACTTGGATTGCAGGCAAATGGTCTCGTCCATGCCGCCCGTTCGCAAATAAATATGGCTCAAGCAGGTGTGGTAGCTGCGTCAGCGTTTCTCAATCCTGAGGTTACCGTGTTAGCTGGGCCCGATAACAGGCGTCTTCCAGAAATCTTAACTGGACCCGCTTCACATCAACGCTCAGTGACAGTCAATCAACCGATTGAGAACCCTTTCATGCGGAGCGCACGAATCGGTGCGTCTGAAGCAGTTGTTGATGCCAGTCGCGCCAGTTTTGATCAGGTACGCGCCGATTTAGCAGCACAACTTCGTGTACGCGCCTATGAATTATTGCTGCGTCAAGAACAGGCCGCCATGGAAGAAGGTATTTACGACCTGGCAAACGATGTTCGTCGACGCATTGCAATCAATGTCGAAAGAGGCGAATTGGCTCGTTTTGAACTCATTCGGGCGGATACTGAAGTACAAAGCGCAGCGAATCGCAAAGAAGCAGCTCAACTAAATGCGCTACGAGCACGGGTAACGTTGATGCAACTGACGGCCGGAGCAATACCCACTAATTTTGAGATCAATGCCTCGCTGAAAGATCCGATTCAGCTGCCACCCCTGGAGGCATTGCGTCAGGAGGTGCCTGCCGTTAATCCGGAGGTACTCCGTTTACAGGCTGAACAGGAACGCGCCAATCAGCGGATCAGTCAAGAGCGAGCCTCGGTATTACCCCAGCTAAATGTTTTATATACCAACTATCAGGATGCTCAATTTGCTTCTAATATTGCTGGCATGAGTGTCAGAATTCCTCTGTTTTACCGTCGCCGTGGTGAAATTGATACCGCTATTTATGATTCCGCACGGATACGAGAAACGCTCGAATTTCGCCGTTATGAGATCGGTCAACTGTTTGAGTCGGCATGGCAGATGTTGCAAATTGCACAGCGAAGAGTGGAAATGTTCGAGGGAGGATTAATCAAAGAGGCGGAAAACGCAGTGCAGGTCGCTCAATCTGCCTACCGTTTTGGTGAACGCGGCTTGATCGAAGTACTGGACACTCAGCGTATATACCGTGGAATCCTCGGCGATTCCCTGCAGGCACGCTTTGATCTGCAATCGGCCGCTGCCGAAATTGACCGCCTGCGCGCACATTATCCCAAGGAGCTACTTGTAGAATGAACATTAAATTACCTATCGTAGGCTTCATTTTTATTGCACTTTTATTAGGTGGGTGTGGTAAGAGCGAGCCGACCGATAGCCCTCAAAAAGAATCAAAAGATGAAAGAGACATCAATAGTATTACAGTTCGACCAGAACTGGCAGATCGGTTAAAGATCGGGCAACCGTCTCTGATTGATCTAGCTGACAAAATACAGGTTCCTAGCCGGGTTCAGGTGGATGAAGAAAGAACGGCGCAAATCGGCTCATACGTAACAGGGCGTATCAAGAGTATGTTTGTCATATTGGGTGATTACGTTAAAGCAGGTGCTCCGTTGGCACGCATTACCAGTCCGGATTTAACGCAAGCACAACTAGCCTATTTACGCGCTTCATCACGCGTTGTAGTGACCCAGAAATCAATTGATCGTGCACGTCATCTGCTGGCTGCTGATGTCATACCGATTGCAGAGGTGGAGCGGCGGCAGTCCGAACTGGAAATTGCTCAGGCTGAGCTAGGAGCTGCAGCAGACCAATTAAGGTTGCTTGGGATGAATGATGCTGAATTGAAGGAACTCGCCAGAAAGGGGAAAATTCTACCCTGGATTGATATTAAGGCAACCCGGGAGGGGTACGTTATTGCGCGTAACGTTATTGTAGGTCAAGTTGTACAACCTGCAGATCCACTCTTTCAGGTCGCTGATCTCTCTCACGTCTGGGTGGTCGGAGATATCCCTGAGCAAATTGCTCGCGACGTCCGGGTTGGACAGCATGTAGAAATTAATGTACCTGCAATTGGGAATACTGATTTTGATGGCGTGATCATATTTGTCTCGGATACCGTCAATCGCGCAACCCGTACCGTCATGACCCGGGTCATGGTAGAGAATCCGGATCGTAAGCTTAAACCAGATATGCTGGCGAATATGCACATCACGGACCCGCAGCATAAAGTATTGGTCGTTCCTGAAGGAGCTGTGGTACGTGAATTAAATCAGGACTATGTCTTTATACTAATCAGTCATGACCGTTTTCAGCGAATACCTGTTGAATTGGGTCCGGAAGTCGCCGGTTTCCGCCCTGTACTCAATGGACTCACAATTGATCAGCACATCGTGATGGAAGGTGCTTTCCATTTAGACAGTGAGCGCAAGCTTGCTGAACTGGAGTAACCCGCGATGGCCGCGATAGTTCGTGCAATGCTTAACCAACGCCTGCTGGTTCTGGTGATCGGACTGATGCTATGCGTTGCAGGGGGGTTCGCCGTTAAAACACTTTCTGTGGATGCATTTCCAGATGTAACCAATATTCAGGTGCAAGTAGCAACGGTTGCCATTGGCCGCAGTCCGGAAGAAATGGAACGATTGGTCACTGTGCCGGTTGAAATTGCCATGACCGGCCTGCCGGGATTGGTTGAGATGCGTTCGATGAATAAGAGTGGATTATCGTTGATCACACTGGTTTTCACCGATCAAACCGATGTGTTTTTTGCGCGCCAGTTGGTGATGGAACGGATCATCGATGTAACGCCCCGCCTGATACCCGGTATCACACCGGTACTTGGTCCAGTCTCGACAGGTCTGGGTGAAGTTTATCAATATACGATTGAGCACCCCGATGATGGCAAGCGTGCTCTGACAGTAGAAGAACTAATGGAACGGCGTACAGTACAGGATTGGGTGGTACGTCCGATGTTACGTTCAATCCGGGGTGTGGCGGAAATCAATTCCATCGGCGGGCACGTCAAGGAATATCAGGTTTACGTCGACCCCAATAAATTGCGGCACTACGATTTAACACTGACGGCGGTTGACCGTGCATTGGCCAGTAATAATGCCAACGCCAGCGGTAATATTCTGGCATTGCACTATGAGCAGTATCTGATTCGGGGTGTAGGCTTGATTGCCTCACTGGAGGATATCCGCAATATCGTGCTCAGGGAAATGAATGGTGTTCCCGTTTATGTGCGTGATATCGCTGAGGTAACCTTTGGCGGTGAAGTACGCCAGGGTGCCAGTATCAAGAATGGCTATACCGAATCGGTTGCCGGCATCGTAATGATGCTGCGCGGCGGCAATGCCAAGGAAATTGTCGGACGGATCAAGGAAAAAGTTGCTGAAATCAATGAACGTGGAATACTACCGGATGGTTTGCAGATCGTGCCGTTTTATGATCGGACGGATTTGGTGGATGGGGCATTATCCACCGTTCAGAGTACGCTGATGGAATCCTTGATTCTGGTTATTGTGGTGCTATCGATCTTTCTGGGTACCATTCGTACCAGTATTGTGGTGTGTTTTACCCTGATTATCACACCGCTGATCACCTTCCTGGTGATGAATTACTATGGCATGCCCGCCAATCTGATGTCACTGGGCGGGTTGACAATTGCGCTCGGCATGATGGTCGACCCAACTGTGGTCGTTGTTGAAAATATTTATCAGCGCCTGGGAGAAGCGAAGGATACGGGAAAATCCAAATACAATGTGATCGTGGATGCGGTAGCTGAGGTGGGCACACCGGTTATCTTTGGCTTAATCGTTACCGTGCTGGTATTTCTTCCTTTGATGACGCTGGAAGGCATGGAAGGAAAAACATTCAGTCCGCTGGCAGTGACGATTTCGATCTCGTTATTTATCGCATTGCTGGTATCGTTATTGCTGTCCCCTGTACTCTGTGACTATCTGTTAAAAGGCGGCAGTGAGCAGGACACCAAAATCATTGCTATCCTTAAAAAGGGCTACCTGGGTCTTTATGATCTGGCGGTACGCAATCAGAAAAAAACCATGATTATCTCAGTCAGTTCGTTGATGGTGGCCTTCGCGTTGTTTCCGCTGCTGGGTACAGCGTTCATCCCAATCATGAAAGAAGGCGCAGTAACCCCGGTGATTATCCGCGCACCGTCTATTTCCTTGGATGAAGCCATCAAGATCGAAACGGAGGCAATGCAAATGATTGCGGCGATACCGGGCGTTAAATCGGTTGTCTCCAAACTGGGGCGCGGAGAATCACCGGCTGATCCGGCATCGCAGAATGAATCGGATCCGATTGCCGATCTGGATCTCATTGGATCAGGCCGTACCCAGCATGAGATCGAGGAGGATATCCGTAAAGCGCTTACGGTATTACCGGGCGTCAATATTGTAATCTCCCAACCAATTGCGCAGCGGGTGGACGAGATGGTAACCGGCGTGCGCTCGCAAGTCGCAATCAAGATTTTTGGCGATGATCTGGAGGAATTACGCAAACTGTCCGAGCAGGTTGCGCGTATCGTCAAATCGACGCGTGGTGCAAGAGATATCCGTATTGAACGGCTATCCGGCCAGCAGGAGCTGACCATAAATATTGATCGCCGTGCCATCGCTCGCCATGGTATCAATGTTTCTGATGTCAACGAACTGATTGCTACCGCAGTGGGCGGCAAGGCAGTCACGCAGGTATTTGAAGGTGAGCGCCGTTTTACATTGCTGTTGAGATTTCCGGAAGGCTTCCGCCATGATGTTGAGGCCATCAAGGAACTCTTGCTAAGGCCGACTGCCAGCAATGCTGTACCAGGCGGAATGGCGACTGGCGGTATGCTCGTGCCGCTCAGTGCGATCGCGGACATTAAAGTGATCGATGGTCCAGCGATTATCTCGCGTGAATTTGCCAAACGCCGTGTAGTCATCGGCGTTAATGTGCATGAACGCGACATGGGCGGTTTTGTCGCCGAACTCCAGGAACGCACTGCAAAAGAGATCAAGTTACCTCCCGGATATTACTTTGTCTGGGGTGGACAGTTTGAAAATATGCAACGCGCGATGGCGAAACTATCCATCATTGTGCCGATTACACTGGCAGCCATTTTCTTCCTGCTGTTCATGCTGTTTAATTCAGTCAAAATGGCTGTACTTATCTATCTGGTATTACCATTTGCCTCGGTGGGCGGAGTTGTCGGGCTTTTTGTGACTGGTCAATATTTATCGGTACCAGCATCGGTGGGCTTTATTGCCGTCTGGGGAACTTCCATCTTGAACGGTGTAGTGCTGATATCCTTTTTACGTGAATTACGCGAAAAAGGCCTAAGTGCACAGGAAGCCGCCAGGCAAGCCTGTTCGCAACGTTTCCGGCCTGTCATGATGACGGCAGCCACAACCATTCTAGGCTTAGCACCTTTTCTAACCGCGACAGGATTGGGCTCCGAGGTGCAAAAACCACTTGCCATCGTGGTCATTTTTGGATTAACGACCGCAACGTTGATGACGATGGTGGTTATGCCGATGGCATATCGCTGGTTTGATGACATATCCGACAAAAAAATACCGGTTCAGCCTGAGCCACTGCCTTCATTGGTAGTTGCAGATCCTGCCAAGAAGGCTTGATTTTTATTCAAGCGATTGATTAAACCCTGCAAGCAAATCAAAAAAAACAGGATTGGAATTTATAATTTTCCAATCCTGTCTGATCGATAAATACCGGACTGTAATTCCTACCGATGCGTCATAGCACGCGAAACGCGATAATAGTCACCAGTGTCGGTGGCAATGCCGCGATTAATAAGCCCAGCGGATGGATAGTTTGTTCCTCGAACTTGCCGCGCAAGATGGCAAACCCAGCTGGATTGGGCGCATTGGCTATCACTGTCAGACCGCCTCCGGTCACTGCACCGGCAACCAATGCGATTTTAAACTCCTCGCTCAACCCTTCAACCAGTGAACCCAGATAAGTCAGGGCAGCATTATCGGTAATCGCCGTTAAAGCCGTTGCTCCAAAGAATACAGCCGTATCATCCATATCCATCAGCAATGGCTGAAGCCACCACTGCTGCTGGCCGCCGAGCACCACCAGTCCCGCTAGAAAAAAGGCCACCAGCAGAGCTTCTCTTAAAATCAGCGGATTTTGATATTGCTGGTATGCAGTCGCAAATCCCAGGAAAAGTAAGAAGATACCCATAAATGCTGCGGGATGATGTGCAAATATAACAATCAATGTTAGAAATATCAAATGGATCAACACAATGGGAACTGGCATTCTGGGTTCATCGTTATTGGCGTTTTTCTGTCCCATATGCCCCAGTTCGCGCCGAAACAACAGCATAGCCGAAGCTGCATTGATAAAAACCGCTACTGCAGCCTTCCAGCCAAATGTGGAAATCATGAACCAGACATCCCAGTTCCATTTCCCGGCCACCATCAACACCGGCGGCGCAGCAAAAGGTGTCAGTGTACCGCCGATGGAAATATTGACAAATAACACACCAACAGTAACGTACTTCAGCTTGGTGGATACTTCCTTACTGAATAAAGTATCGCGCAACATCAATGCTGCCAGTGTCATAGCGGCTGGTTCTGTAATGAACGAACCCAGTAGCGGCACAAAAGCCAACACCAGAAAATACATCGCCATACCGCGATTGATGGGCATGTAATTAGCGATCCATTTGACCGATGAAGCGGTAATATCCAAAACTGGACGCGTACCGGCAACTACCATAATCACAAACACAAACATGGGCTCGGTGAAGTTGCGTGAATCGAGATAAGTCATCGCTTCGTGCTTGCCGCTCATGATCAGCATAAAAACAATCAGAACCATCGCCCAGAAACCGAATACCACTTCCACTTCACCCAGCAAATGCCAGATACCGGCATGGCGCGGCTGAATATGTGCCAGGTGTTCAAAATATTTGGTGGAAAAAGTATGGATTACGGCCAGCGCGAATAGTATCGCTGCAATCAATTGAACGGTTGTTGGAGTCATCATATTGTCAGTAATTATATGAAAGGGATATCGAATTCCACAATGATAGCATTATTACTGCCGGAATACTGAATCGTGGCCATTGCCAGCGCTTATAATGTCCGATTCAGGAGGTTATCGGATTCAAATCACCGTTTCTGTAGATCGGCCAGGAAATGCCGGATGCGGTTGGCATTGGCACCCAGATCGCTTTTCCCGACACGGGATACGGAACGCATATCGACTTGCGTCTGGTTGTCTGCTGCTTGCACGCGAATCACCACGTCATCCTTGAATCCCATAAGCCGTGTGGTATCAATCGCTTCAATCCGGCCTTCTTCCGCCGAAACAGCCACTATTTCCCACCCCCGCTTTTTAACCAGCGAAACGGCTGCTTCAAATACCTGATCCATGGATTGATTAATCAGTGCCGGAGCCAGATCCGGGTAACCTTCTTCCTGCAAGGAAGCCAGATTCTGCGGCTCAAGACGATCCAGTGAATTATGTGCCGTTGTTCGTAGCATCTTAATTGCCACAAATTCTGGTGGATACTCCAAATCCGTCGTAATATCATGAATGGGTGGTACTCCGATACTTGCCAATGCAGTCAAAAGAACTGGCATCACTATCAAAAAACCCAGTGTTGATCCGGCCATTGTAGAAGCGATTTCTGCTTCTTTACCCTTGATTGCGTTAAACGTCCCAATCAGTCCAAGAAAAACAGCTAGTAACCCGGCAAGTGCGCCACCCACAAGCCCCAATACAGCCGGTTGAAAATCAATGATGGTTAGCCGGTAACCTATTACGACAAGAGCTAAAATTAGTGCAGCAAACAGCGAAAGTCTCAAACTCCAGCTTGTAAAACCAAATGGTTTATTCATAGTCAAAATCATTCTCAGTAAGGTAAATAGAATAAAGGGCACCTCAAAAAATTGGCTCTATGTGATTTAGAGTGGGTAAAAAAATTGTCAAGAAAAATATATTTTATATTGTTNNCGCTCCGTTTCATGGTGGGCGAACTTGACTTTTGTTTTACCCACTACGAATCACATAGAGCCAAAAAATTCAAAGTTCTAAACAAAATGAGGCGCAAGCAAAAAATGGCGACGCAACCTAAGCTTGATAGGTAAGGAAACATTTTATGCGAGTAACAAAGTGTCATAATGAGACGGGGGTAAGCAGGCAATTCACATAGTGGATGCTCGCAAAAGGAAACAAGAATGTCAAATGTAAGGCTTGACCTCGAAGCTGTTTCCGGCGTGTTCAGGATATCGAACGGTTGTGCCAGTTTCGAAGCCAAATCGCTGCCGTCTTCGCGCGTTTTCTGTTCGATGAATTCGGTAAACTGCGTACGCTCGAAAATACCGGCATCTTCGGCAAACAAACAAACAGCAGGCGCACCAGATAAACTTCCAGGACATGGCCGGTGAACCGATTTGTTTCAGGCGGTCGTGCAGTTTGGTCATGCGCTGCACCGCTTTGGCATTGACCGGACTTTGCGGGGAAATCTTTTGCGGTTGATAACCGGCGATGAACCAGAACAGTTTTACGAATTTGTGAAAATCTTTCAGCAGAAATTCGGTTTGCGTGCTTTCAACCATGTCGTACAGGCGGAAGCGCGATAGTTCATGTTCTTTCAGGCCGGGAAAATAATCAATGGCTTGCTGATAGGCGCGATCCAGGTCGCGCCCACGTGATTTGTGTTCGATCAACAGATTGCCTTTCCATAATCCTAAAAACGGCGATTGAATCCGCAGATTACGCAGATTTCCGCAGATTTTCATTGGGTTATTGCTTTCTTCGCATCACACCCGGCGGGTGAACTGATAATATATCACAACCTTTTGATTTGTCTGTGTTAATCCGCGAAATCTGTGGATAACTGCTTTTTCTAGGATAACCAATCAATGTATCCATCGCGGCCATCAAGCTTTTTGATCTTTTGCTCAAAACTGCCGATGCGCCGGGCAGTGATGCCAAAGACATGGAAGAATTCGATCCAGAAGGGTTTAGCTTCGGCATCTTCCGGTTCTGCTTTGGACCATTCTCTGGAAAACGCCAGCGCGCGATCTTTGATTTCATTCCAAGCCAGTGCCATGCGTTCCCCGATGTGTCGTCAATTTTGACGGGCCTGATTCTACGTGAACCCTAGAAGGCTGTCCGAAAATAGTGGTCGTAGCGAGGGGAAGCTATTTTGAGGCAGATTTTTTGAACATTTGAGGCGAATAGTTATTCTATTTAACGAAAATGATCGAGAAATATGGCCAAAATAGCTTTTCCACAGTAGATCACTCTATTCTCGGACAGCCTCCTAGGGAACGTTAAAACAGCATCGGTATGATATGATTCATGATTAATGAAAGGCTGTAAGTCTTTTCTGAGCAAGGATTTCCTCTATTACATAAAAACACAACGGGAGTCATCGAATGCGCGCTGTTTTTTTTGATTTCGGTTCTGTTACCCATGGCGATATGGATTGTGCGGCACTGGAACGGGCGATATCACCTTGGCGTTACTACAGAGATTCCTCTGAATCAGAGGTTTTGGAGAGAATCAGGAAAGCTGAGGTGGTTGTCAGCAATAAAGTGTTTCTCAACCGCGCGGCAATATTGGCTGCAAATCGCCTGAAATTAATTTGTGTGGCCGCCACCGGGTACAACAATATCGACCTAGTCGCAGCGGCTGAGCGCAATATTCCCGTTTGCAATGTACGGGGTTACGCCACGCCTTCCGTTGTACAACATGTTTTTATGCTGATATTGAATCTTTCGCGTCGTTTTGTGGAATATCAAGAACTGGTGAAAAGGGGAGGCTGGCAGACCAGCACTTTTTTCTGCCCACTGGATTTCGGTATGGAAGAGCTGTCAGGGAAAATGCTGGGTATCGTCGGATTTGGCGAGCTGGGTAAGGCGGTGGCTGAAATCGCGCAAGCCTTTGGTATGCAATTGTTGATTGCAGAACACAAGGGCAAGCTGGCACGTCCTGGCAGAACAGTGTTTGATGAAGTCATCCGTCAGGCGGATTTTATTACCCTGCATTGCCCCCTTTCGCAAGAGACCCGTCATCTGATCAACCGCAGGGAGTTCGAATTGATGAAACCCTCAGCTTATCTGATTAATACTGCACGGGGTGGGCTGGTGAATGAAGCAGATCTGCTGCAGAGTTTGTCCACGGGACGCATTGCCGGTGCCGCCATTGATGTTTTGCAGGAAGAACCGCCGGGCAAGGACAATCTGATACTGCAGCATCAACCGGCAAACCTGATTGTAACGCCACATATCGCCTGGGCCAGCAGAGAATCCAGGCAGCGCTTGCTGGATCAATTAGCAGGTAATATTCATCATTTTTTCCAGCATCAGCCCTTTAATCAGATTAAAGATGCGTTGAGTCAATGATCGTTTATCGTAGATTTTGGAGTGATCAAAATGCAACAATGGATTTTTCTTTCAATTGCGATTGTCAGTGAAGTGATTGCGACCTCATGCCTTAAAGCGGCTGAGGGATTTACTCGCTTGTGGCCGTCGCTGATGGTCGTGGCTGGATATCTGCTCGCTTTTTATTTTCTTTCACTGACGCTCAAAACAATCCCGGTCGGAATAGCCTATGCGATTTGGTCTGGTGTCGGCGTAGTATTAATAGCGTTGAGTGGATGGATTTTTCTGGGGCAATCCTTGGATATCCCTGCCGTGATCGGTTTGTTTCTGATTGTTGCAGGTGTCGTGATCATCAGTGTTTTTTCCCAGATTGTTTCACACTAACCGCAATATCATACGAGTCTCGCACTCAGGAGCATCATATGGGCGAAAATTCATTGAGGTATCACACAACTGTTGGGGTCACACACAACTGTTGGGGTCACACACAACTGTTGTGGTCACACAACTGTTGGGGTCAGGTACCGAATCACGAATTTAATACAGGCAACATGCACACCACAAGGTCACAAAACAAAAAATACACTTAATTAATCGGCGATATTCTCAATTCTAGGTAGAGTAGAAGACAGTCTCTCGCCAGCCCTCCCTCATCAATAGGGTCGAGCACTAACGCGTTGATTAATGCCGAGATCTATGATCAATATCACGACCATATCACGTTTCCAGCACACGCCACGTCGAACGCAGCGGGCGGATTTCCCGCACTGCGCTCTCCTGCATGCTTCACGTCAAGGTTTATGAGACCTATCTTGCTGGCGTTGATTTCAGCCCTACCCTAGGCTGTCGAAATATTAAAATTAACTCTCCCATTTTTTGGATACAACATCTATCATTTAACATGCTGTATTACAAAGAAACTCGATGAATTTTTGCTTCCACTTTTACAACTGTCTTCATTAAATCTATTTTCTACCTGAAAATAAGCACTTATAAAATATTTTTTACTATTTAATATCAATATGTTATTATTTTTTTTGGCTTACTAAAAACCGGTGAAATATTCTAGATCTATTTCGACAGCCTAGGCGCTGGGTGGCACGCTATCTTCACCGAAGGTTGTAGTGCAATATGCCTATATTGGGGGATGTTATACTCCGCGCGGTTACGGTTGCGGAATTTATGGTCGAGTCATTTTATTCGAGAGCAAGGCGAGAAAACAGGCGCATAGCTGGCTATGTAACTGTTTCCACAACGCAGCTATCGGATAAAATGGCTGAACAGAAATCCGCAATTGTGGCCGCGCGGAGTATAAATTGCAAAATTCAATATCTGACAAAAAGTATGACTAAAATGATGACTGAAATCATATGGAACAACAATGATGTCTTCGTTAGGACATAGCACTCAACCCGGATCAATGAATACGCTTTTCGAAAGTAGAATGGAACAATTAAAGAAAGATTATCCTTCTATCCAGGAAATCAATATTGCGAATAAAGGCTTCCTTTACCGCCAAGGTGATCATTGTTCCAATTTCTTCTGGATAAAAAGCGGCATCGTGAAACTCTCGCATCTTACAGAGCAGGGAAGCGAAATTACTATTGCTCTCCTTAGAAAAGGGGATGTCATTGGTTACTTGCAGGATGATGCTGCAAACCAGAAAATGGAGGAGACTGCGCAAGCATTGGGGGAGGTCAGTTGTTATCGTTTTACGTATAACGATTTCAAGACATTGATATCTCATCATGCGGAGTTAACATGGCATGTGTTTGAGGAGATATATAACCGCAAGCAAAAAATCGAACGCAAGCTTCGAACTATGCTTACTCAGCCGGTTGAGATGCGTTTGATAGCAACGTTATTGGAATTGGCTGAAATGTTTGGAATCCGGTGCACGCATGGCTATGCACTGGAAATTCATTTAACTCAGCAGGATGTGGCGGATTTGATCGGCGCAAGCCGTTCGGTAGTCAGCACCCTTTTGAATGATTTCAGGAATCGTGGAATACTTGACTATACGCGCGATCAGATCTGTATTAATGATGCGGCGTTGATTAGTTCTGGTAAATTAAAACAGCAGCCATGAGTTGGTGGGGCATTTGTGTTTGGTAGCTAACAGACGCTGTGTTAAAGCTGTATTAATGTTATTGGGCGTGATCACCATTGGGGTGATCACAAATTAATACAGGAGTATTCACATGAAAGTAATTTCCCCCCGTATGCACGGCTACCTTGATTTTCTGACAGTCGCTCTATTTTTACTTGCGCCAACCCTATTAGGATTAAGTCAAGTTCCAGCTATGCTTGCCTATAGTCTGGCTGCGATTCATCTGATGGTTACACTGGCTTCTGATTTTCCCTTTGGCATAGTCAAGATCATTCCATTTACCGTGCATGGCTGGATTGAGCGGCTAGTGGGTCCCTCGCTTATTGCCGTACCTTTTATCCTGAATTTTGCAACTGAAGAAGCTGCGAGGAATTTTTATATCACGGTTGGTCTGGTTATTATCATAATTGGTATGCTGACTGATTATCAGGGTAAGGTAAGAGACTGAAAGGATTATTTGAGAAGATGCTACAGCGCCTCTGAGGCGCTGGAAAGATTACATCTCATGAAATGCAGACAATAATCCCGGATACCCATATACTAAAACTAAATAGCAGAGAGTGCGGTGTGATGAGCCCTTTCAACCAATCATTTTTAACACAGTGAGTTTATGGCAAATATCGGTTTTATCGGTCTGGGTATTATGGGTAAGCCCATGGCCGGGCATTTGATCAAGGGTGGGCACAGTTTATTTCTGCACTCACGCAGCGGGGTGCCTGCGGATTTGGTGGCACTGGGTGGCCGGGCTTTTTCTTCGCCCAAAGTGGTGGTGCAGCATGCGGATATTATTATCACCATGTTGCCGGATACGCCGGATGTAGAGATGGTGTTATTTGGGGAAAATGGCGTTGTCGAGGGTCTGGAACCCAATGCTGATCCGGTCAAAATGATTGTGGATATGAGTTCCATCTCGCCGCTGGAAACGCAGCAATTTGCCGCGCGGTTTAATCAGTTGGGTTGTGATTATGTCGATGCGCCGGTTTCCGGCGGGGATGTGGGAGCGCAGAATGCGACGTTGACGATCATGGTGGGTGCGAGCGTTGAAGCATTTGAAAAGATTAAGCCCATTCTTGATTTGATGGGAAAAAATGTCACGCGGGTCGGTGAGAATGGGGCGGGCCAGATTTGCAAGATTGCCAATCAGATTATTGTGTCATTGACGATTGAGGCGGTCGGTGAGGCATTGTTGTTTGTATCCAAAGCGGGGGCTGATCCGGAAAAAGTGCGGCAAGCCCTGATGGGTGGCTTCGCAGCTTCGCGCGTGCTGGAGGTGCATGGGGAACGCATGATTAACCGTCGCTTTGAACCCGGATTTCGCATCGAGTTGCAGCAAAAGGATCTGGATATTGCGTTAGCCAGTGCCTCCGCTCTGGGTGTCAGCCTGCCCAATACAGCCACTGTGCATGAATTGTATACGGCGTGTCTCGCGCACGGCGGCGCAAAATGGGATAATTCAGCCATTGTCAAAATGCTGGAAAAATTAGCCAATCACGAAATTCAGAAGCATCCGGAATAATTCATGTCTCCTCAGGAACTTGTCAATCATCTACGGTCTTTTTTGCCTCTTGAAGCGGTGTTGCATGAAACCGAAGATCTGAAACCGTATGAATGCGATGGTTTGTCGGCTTACCGGCAATTGCCGCTGGTGGTTGTGTTACCGCGAACGGAAGAACAAATCGTCAAGGTGCTGCAACTTTGTCATGCCACCCAAACACCGGTGGTGGCACGCGGCGCGGGCACGGGGTTGTCGGGCGGCGCCTTGCCGCATGCTGAAGGTGTTTTGTTATCACTCGCCAAGCTGAATCAAATCATCGCCGTGGATTCATTGGCACGCACAGCACGCGTGCAGCCGGGTGTCCGGAATCTGGCGATCAGTGAAGCGGCCGCGCCGTATGGTTTATATTATGCGCCGGATCCATCTTCTCAAATTGCTTGTTCAATTGGCGGCAATGTGGCGGAAAATTCGGGGGGTGTGCATTGCCTGAAATACGGACTCACGGTGCATAACATTCTCAAGTTGCGGGTTTTGACCATCAATGGCGAATGCCTGGAAATCGGCGGCGAGAGTCTGGATAGTGCGGGCTATGATTTACTTGCGCTGATGACGGGGAGTGAGGGCATGCTGGGTATTGTCACCGAAATTACCGTGAAATTGATTCCCGTGCCGGAGAAGGCGCAACTGGTGATGGCGGCATTTGATGATATACACAAAGCGGGCAATGCGGTGGCGAATGTGATTGGCGCGGGCATCATTCCTGCCGGCATGGAGATGATGGATAAAATCACCATCCATGCGGTGGAAGAGTTTTTACATGCAGGTTATGATCTGGATGCGGCGGCTATTTTGTTATGTGAGTCCGATGGCTCTGCCGAGGAAGTGGCCGATGAAATCGGGCGCATTCATGCCATCATGCAGAAAAGTGGCGCGACCAAGATCAGCACTTCACGTACTGAAGCCGAGCGGCTCAAGTTCTGGGCAGGGCGTAAAGCGGCGTTTCCGGCGGCAGGTAGGGTCTCACCGGATTATTATTGCATGGACGGCACCATTCCGCGCAAGCATCTGGCAGATGTGTTGCGTGGCATTGAGAAACTTTCACAAGAATACGGATTACGCTGCATGAATGTGTTTCATGCCGGGGACGGCAACCTGCATCCGCTGATCCTGTACGATGCCAATCAGCCGGGTGAACTGGAAAGGACGGAAGAATTCGGTGGCAAAATACTGCAAATGTGCATTCATGCCGGTGGCACGATTACCGGGGAGCATGGCGTAGGGATGGAGAAAATCAATCAGATGTGTTCACAATTCAAGACCAGTGAGCTGGAAATGTTTCATGCGGTGAAAGCCGCGTTTGATCCTACGGGATTGCTCAATCCGGGCAAAGCCGTGCCTACTTTGCACCGCTGCGCTGAACTGGGTGCAATGCATGTGCATCGGGGTAAAGAAAAATTTCCTGAATTGCCACGTTTTTAAAGTTCATGCAAAGCATTATTGATCAGTATACAACAGCCATTCGTGCGGCGGCTGAGCACAAAACCCCGCTGCAACTATGTGGCGGCGGCACTAAACACTTTTATGGTAATGCGGCAACCGTGCAAAGTAACACAACGCTGGATGTAACGGCCTACAGCGGTATTATTGATTACGAACCGACTGAGCTGGTTATCACAGCACGTGCTGGAACACGCCTGGTTGATCTGGAAGCCGCGCTGGATCGAAAAGGACAAATGCTGGCATTTGAGCCACCTTATTTTGGTGAGGCCGCCACGCTGGGTGGCTGCGTTGCTACCGGTTTATCGGGTCCGCGTCGTGCGACCGCCGGTGCGATGCGTGATTTTATGCTGGGTGTACGGATACTGGATGGAAAGGGTGAAGATTTACGCTTTGGTGGTCAGGTGATGAAAAATGTCGCCGGCTATGATGTTTCGCGTTTAATGGTGGGATCGATGGGTACGTTGGGGGTATTGCTTGAAGTTTCTCTCAAAGTCTTGCCAAAACCATCTGCTGAAATTACCCTGCGTATGCAACTGGATGAAGCTGCAGCCATCGAAAAAATGAATCAATGGGCCGGTAAGCCGCTGCCGATTTCCGCGACTTGCTATGTGGATGGCGAACTTTTTCTCAGATTATCTGGTGCTGAGTCAGCGGTACGTGCGGCTCAAGTAAAACTGGGTGGTGAGGAATGGGTGGAAGGTGAAATTTTCTGGAAATCGGTGCGCGAACAAACGCATGATTTTTTCCAATCCGCTAAGCCACTGTGGCGTTTATCCATTAAATCGACGATACCACCTTTGTCTTTACCCGGAAAGCAATTAATGGAATGGAATGGTGGTTTGCGCTGGTTACTTTGCGATGAAAGCGTGGGGACAGAAACTATACGTGGGGCAGCAAAAGATGCGGGTGGTCATGCCACTTTGTTTCGCAGCTATGAATCACGTATCCGTGTGTTTCACCCGCTCGATCCAGGTATGATGAGAATTCATCTCGCACTCAAAGAGAAGTTTGATCCGTCGGGAATCTTTAATCCTGGTCGACTATATCCTGAATTTTAAATGCAAACTAAACTCGCCGATTTCATTAAAGATTCTCCACAAGGTCAAGAAGCCGACGCGATTTTGCGTAGCTGTGTGCATTGTGGTTTCTGTTTAGCAACTTGTCCGACTTATCAGATTTTAGGTGATGAACTGGATAGTCCGCGCGGTCGTATTTATCTGATGAAGCAGATGCTGGAAGGCCAGCCGGTTACACAAAAAACTCAATTACATCTGGATCGTTGCCTGACCTGCCGTGCCTGTGAAACGACTTGTCCATCAGGGGTGCGTTATGGGGAATTGGTGGATATCAGTCGTGACATTATCGAAAAGCAGGTAAAGCGTGATGTCCGATCTGTTGTCTTGCGCTACACGCTACGCAAGATTTTGCCGAATGCACCTGTATTTAACATTCTACTTAGAGCAGGGCAAGCTATTCGCTCATTTTTGCCAGAAAATTTAAAAAAAACAATTCCAATAAAAGCGAAACCAACCAAAACATGGCCAGTAGCACGCCATGCACGCAAAATGTTGGTGCTCGATGGCTGCGTGCAACCTGCGTTGGCTCCAAATATTAATATAGCCAGCGCCCGCGTGTTGGATAACCTCGGTATATCCTTAATCAAGGCAGAGAATGTGGGTTGTTGTGGTGCTGTCACTTACCACCTGAATGCCCAGCAGGAAGGATTGGACTATATGCGCCGTAATATTGATGCGTGGTGGCCATTGGTGGAACAAAAGGAAGTTGAAGCCATTGTGGTGACAGCTAGTGGTTGTGGTGTGACCGTCAAAGAATATGGGCATTTATTACGTCATGATGCAGCTTATGCAGAAAAAGCTGCTAGCATTTCAGATTTGGCCAAAGATATCAGTGAAATTCTGCAAGCAGAATTGGAAAGTTTGCAACGATTAATCAGGATAGATGCTTTCACACATAAAACAAAATTAGCTTTTCACTCCCCTTGTACATTGCAGCATGGTATGCAAATTCGCGGTGTGATCGAAAAAATCCTGCTAACCGCTGGCTTTGAATTATCTTTTGTTGCCAATGCTCATCTTTGCTGTGGCTCGGCTGGTACGTATTCAATCCTGCAACCAGAACTTTCGCGGCAATTACTAAAGAATAAAGTGACCGCATTGGAGTCAGGCGAGCCCGGACAGATTGCCACTGCCAATATTGGTTGTCTAATGCATTTGCAGAGTGGCACCGCATTACCAGTTAAACACTGGGTAGAATTAGTGGATGAACAATTATCCTGCCAAGCGTGAGCAAAGACTTTATTTACGAGCGAGTTTCTGTTTATGGCAAGTCGGCGACACTGAATCTGGATCAATGAATAATTTTGCCGATGAAAAGTGTTAAAAGGAGTTGTCATGCAGTATGTTGAATGGGCAATGTTTGATAAAAAAGGAAATTTACAGGCATCTGAAAGTTAACCCGGATATTGCATGAATTGCACACGCCCTCACTTGTCTCTTGATTCCACAAGGGATTTGTCTCAGTCGGGTGTATGAATAACTACACCGCTTCTTCGAAAAATCCCTTGTGAAACCAATATCATGCGTGATCATCGTGCGAATTCATGCAATATCCGGGTTAAATAATTAAAAATTTTTATTTCGATTAATATTCTGAATTTTTTGTTATACAATCCCGTGCTAAGTTGTTCGGGCGAGTTTTCTGAGCATACATAAATGAATAAAATTAGCTTACAGATAATAAATTGGAGAGAACATGAAGGTAGCTTCTAGAAGTGGTTGGGTAACAAAATTAGGCGGCGCTGTTTTAGCATCTTTTTTAGCACTGCCGACGTATGCGCAGTTAATGCTCGCTCATGAAGGACATCATGATGCGGGTGGTTGTACAATTAAAACAGGCGAGTTTCCGGTAACATTCAGTGCCTATGAAGTACCAGAAGGCAATATACCGCCAATGCATTCGTATTGTGAAAACCTGCCTAATACCGGCAAGGTAAATCTAACGATAGAGCTACCTCACGAAGCTAGAGAAATTCCACTTGCTGTACGCCTTATAAAAGAAGGGCATGATGGACATGGTGGAGAAAAATCCAGTGCTGCTGCCGAGCAGAAACAAGCAAATGCAGAAATGGATCATGCTGGACATGAAGGTATGGATCATGACACGCATGTGGGAGAGAAACACTCTGATCCAACACATGGTGCCATGGAACATGGTAATTATTATTTGGCTCCTATGATTCATAGTTCTGGAATTATCGTGATTGCCACAAATTTGGCTGAACGTGGGAAGTACAATATTTTTCTGGAAAAAGATGATGGCGCTGGTAATATGAAAACAGTAGTCAGTATTCCGCTTCATGTTGGCAAAGGCGGTCATGGTGGCCATGGAGGTGGTTTTGGTATGATGGAAATCGCTTTATTAGTAATCGCCGGAGGTGGTGCTGCATTTTATTTCATGCGCCGTAAGAAAGCATCTGAAGCTTCAGCGTAAATTAATGTCGATACTATTAATAATAGCTGCCTGGGAGGCTGTCCGAGAGTAGTGGCCGTAGCGAAGGGAAGCCATTTTGAGGCGGATTTTTTGAACAGTAACCCGTTTCAGAAAAACGATGCTGGCCTTTCGTACAGTAAAGCATCTGGCGGAAAATTTCATCATTTTTTGGTTATATATACACCGTCTTTGGTTATAGTGTTATCCAAAGATTGATAGCAAGGACAATGGCGACCGGGGCAAAAAAGTTTTAGTTCGGGATTAAGTTTGGATGGTTTGAGATTCATGACATGCACGCAAAGTTTTGTCGCTGTACTATGTCAAAATTCCCTGAAAATTGCTACCTGCATTGATTTGCAGGGACTACCGGTCTCCTCGAGAATATATCTTGACTAACGCTTGTTCAATAAACGCTTCTGAATACTTTGATTTCACGATTGACTCCTCTTTAAATAATTAATTTTAGAGGCGACAACTAGCCCGGATATTGCATGAATTGCACATGTCCTCACTTGTCTCTTGATTCCACAAGGGATTTATCTCAGTCGGGTGTATGAACTACACTGCTTCTTCGAAAAATCCCTTGTGAAACCAATATCATGCGTGATCATCGTGCGAATTCATGCAATATCCGGGCTAGGAGCCTTGTCCGAGAATAGAGTGATCTACTGCGGAAAAGCTATTTTGGTCATATTTCTCGATCATTTTCGTTAAATAGAATAACTATTCGCCTCAAATGTTCAAAAAATCTGTCTCAAAATAGCCTTCCCTCGCCACGACCACTATTCTCGGACAGCCTCCTAGTCTGACGTTAAAACGTGCAGGTATTGAGGATTTTCGCTGGCATGATTTACGCCATACCTGGGCAAGCTGGTTAACTCAGAAAGGTGTGCCGTTGAATGTCATTCAGGAGATGGGGGCATGGAAATCCGCTGAGATGGTGGGGCGTTATGCTTACTTAGCGCCTGAGCAGTTTTCCCAACATGCCAGAGTCGTAGATGACGTGTTCAATGGCACAAATTTGGCACAATCGAAGTAAAAGCGGTGCGGGTATATTTATAAGTCATTGATTAATGGTGCTGTTGCGCAGAATAGAACTGCGGACCTACTGATTACGAATTCTAAAATGTACTATTTTACATTGTTTTAACTTATTTGAAATAGTACCAATAGCCTTATATCCACTTGCTTTAATCTATTATCTTGTTTTAAACTCCATCCCATAGTTTGACACCTATCGTCTACACTGTGTCTACATGAATGGAGAGAAACATGACTGAAGCTACCCCTGCGCTTCCACTAAAAATCACTAAATCCTATGTAGACAAATTGTCTACACCAGCAGGGTGCGATTCAAACTGAGGCGGTCATTCAAGCGGCCTTTCCCGCTTGAATCCAATAGCTGT
>CXWL01021115.1_pt1 | contig 24011 bp, 28 predicted proteins | sample 590931 | NCBI WGS metagenome assembly CXWL01 (sample SAMEA3498368, study PRJEB10139) | groundwater metagenome | biome: water well; material: biofilm material | place: Germany | collected 2015-04-27
TTGGTTCCATCCGAAATCGAAGCCTATGCCGAAGCGCATTCCATGCCGGAGTCGTCAGTCTGTCGATCTCTTCGAGAAGAGACGCATCGGACTATGGAGTATCCCCAGATGCTGGTTGGTCCGTTGGAAGGGGCCTTTCTCAAAATGATGACCAAGGTGGTCGGTGCCAAGTGGGTACTCGAAATCGGGATGTTTACCGGCTATAGCGCCCTCTGCTTTGCTGAAGCGCTACCAGAAGATGGAACAGTCATCACCTGTGAGATCAACGAGCCATCAGCGGCGGTGGCTCGACGGTATTTTGCGCAGGCACAATACGGGAGCAAGATCAGCATCCGAATGGGCCCGGCCCTCGACACGATGCGGACGCTCTCTGGCCCATTCGATCTCATCTTCATCGATGCCGACAAGATCAATTATCTCAATTACTATCAACGTGCGTTCGACCTGTTGGCCCCGAATGGGGTGATCTTAATCGACAACGTGTTATGGAGCGGTGAGGTGTTGAAACAGCCGCCGTCTGACGAGTCCACTGCGGCTATTCAAGAACTCAATCGGACCGTCTCAGCTGATCCGCGCGTATCTGCCGTCTTGGTCACGATCCGAGACGGAATTTTGGTGGTGAGAAGAGCAGGAGGGTAGAACACGATAACTATAGGTTACGTTGCTCCTCCTACTTGTGATATCTGTATCAATACACATGGTCTAGTTGAATCCCTCGTTATGGCGGCCACCGGTCATCGCCACTTCTTCTCCTTCATCCAGCGTAGCTCCAGTTCTCTGTCGATTCATGGGCTTGTGCCAATTGCAAGAATGAAGAACAGCGTTGTTGTAGGCGGGCAAGGGTATTGCTGTGAGCATTCGCAAGAGTGGGAGCGATTAAATACGAAGACTGTGAGAACCACGTGACCTTTCTCTTGTTGTGAACGATTCTGTGGAGGTGCGTATGAATAAGACGACTGATCATGGGCTCAAGCGATCTGAGATGGATCAACTGATCACTGCGATTGAACTGCCAGAGCTGAACAAGCAGTTTCTCCGGGCACGATGGTTGGAACAAATCACGTGGATGGAGGAGAAGGCACTGGATGCGCTGTGGTGGTATCGTGTGCTGCGCTTGGCGACGATCATTGGTGGTGTCATCGTCCCAGCGCTGGTGAGCTGGACCGTTGGCGATGGCGATGACCTGATCAAAGCGCTCACGTTCATGGTCAGTCTCGTGGTGGCGCTGAGCGCCGCAGTGGAGGAGTTCTTTCGGTATGGCGAGCGGTGGCGTCATTATCGACGCACCGTCGAGTCACTCAAAAGCGAAGGCTGGCAGTTTCTTCAGTTGAGTGGACCCTACGTCAACATGACGCATAGTCAGGCCTATCCGGCTTTTGCCACGCGAGTCGAAGAACTCAGCCGTGAAGAGGTCGATCGCTACATGACGCAGGTCGCGAAAGACAAAAAAGAAGAGGATCGGATCCCTTCCACAACGTGATGCGGCATCGTTGACTTGTCCAACTCACAAGGGAGAAGCACAGGGCCCCATGGTTTCGAATAAGCCTGATAACCAGGGACCGCCAAGGCAAGTCTTCCTCTTCAGTGGGCACATGATCGATGCGCCGACGAGGCCGAAGCCGCGGTTCCCCGCCACTAAAGAACCGGCCGCTGCACGAAAAATTGCGGAGGCATTAGAAAAACTGGGTGCCGGCCCAGAAGATTTGGCGCTGACGCAGGGGGCCTGTGGAGGCGATCTGCTCTTTACCGAGGCCTGTCAGCAGCGAGGGGTGAGAGTGCAGTGGCTGCAACCGTTTGATGAGTCTGAATTCATTCAGAAATCGGTTGTATGTCACAGTGAAACCTGGCGCGCGCGGTATCTCGCGGTCAAAGCGAAGCTCACCACTGAGATTCGCTCCGCTCCTCAAGATCTCGGCCCGCTGCCCACAGGGAGCGATCCATATGAGCGCTGCAACCTCTGGCTCTTCGAGACAGCCTTGTCCTATGGCTTTGGTCGAGCGCAGTTCATCTGTCTGTGGGATGGCGGCGGAGGCGACGGTCCTGGTGGCACAGCGCACATGTATCAAGAAGTGAAACAGCGGACCGGACAGGTCATCTGGATCGATACCAGGACTCTCTAAGCGGAGGGAATCAGCAGCCTGTACCTGTTTCGATACAGGGCTGTATCGGTTTAGATCCACCATTAGTCGCGTGCTCTACCCACAGAATCCTTCGCTGCCTTGCTGTAGCTATTCGAAAACATTCAAATCCTGTATTCTTTCGCGCGTAGTCCAACCTAAGGTTGAGATCGTGCGATACCTGTTTTGTCATTCGGATTGGCAAGATGTTTGCTCAGACCATACATGGACACGTACTTCGGGTTTCCTCTCTGTCCGTCTGGAGCTGCTGGATTGGAGGGGAAGGAAGATAGTCGAGGATAGTGACTTCATGGCAGGACCAAAAAGGAGGGTGGAATGGCCAAACGTGCAGTGCTCATCGGGATCAACAAATATCAGGTTCCAGGTTCAGATCTGAATGGATGCGTCAATGACGTGAAGAATCTGAGTGGAGTGTTGAAGACCTACTATGGCTTCCAGGACAAGGACATCACGACTCTCACAGACCTGAAGGCGACGAAAAAGGCCATGCAGGCGGCGATTCAGAAGCTCATCAAGAGCGGGAAGAAGGGCGATGCCCTGCTCCTCCACTATTCGGGGCATGGGTCGAACGTACCCGACGACAATGGGGACGAAGCGGATCATCGCGACGAGATCTTGTGTCCGACGGACTTGGATTGGAAAGATACCTTGCGTGACGACTGGCTTCGGAAGGCCTTCAATAAACTTCGGAAGGGAGTCAGCCTCACAGTTATTATGGACTGTTGCCACTCCGGGTCTATCACCCGTGCCATCACTCCGCCGGATGCGCCCATCAGAGAGCGGTTCCTTCCGTGCCCGCTCGATCTCATGGCGACCGAGTCCGGCAGAAAGTTACGCGGCACTGTGCGCGGCCAGCTGGGCAAGGCTCCTCGTGGACGCAAGCGAAAGAGCGACATCGTCCATGCCGACATTCAAGAGATGCTGATCACGGGCTGCCGGGACACGCAAACGTCCGCCGATGCCCATATCGGCGGAACCTATAACGGGGCCCTGACCTATTATCTGGTTGAGTCGATCAAAGAGGCTCAGGGGCAGTTGACCTACCGAGAATTGCACCGGCGGACCACAGGCAAACTCAAGGCCGAAGACTTTGACCAGGTCCCTCAGCTGGAAGGGCAGCGTGCCTCGTTCGGTCGTCAATTTCTCAGTTAGAAAGTCAGGAGCTACGGCGGCTGAATAGCCGCCGTGCTCTTCAGGTACGGCGAGAAGAAGTACGCGAGCGCATGTCGGTCGATCAAGGAACAACTCGTCTATGAGTTGGCTGAAACCCTGCCACGCGGTTCTCTGAAGGAGGGATTTTCCGATGAGCATGAAGCACAGAGGGACCAGACTTCACGATCCGGATCATACGATCCCTAACATGGCTTGGGACGAGTTTGAAGCGCAGCTCTCTCGTTCGACGCGCGGAGGGAAAACACGATCGGTCTCCGATCAGGCCTTGCGGGATCATTTCGGCCCCGAGAAGCTTGAACGCCTGCAGCGGCTAGCGGAACGGGTGCGATCGGTACGCAGCAAGCGGGAGCCGCTTCGAGGCAACATCATCTTCATTCCCGGCATCATGGGCTCCGAATTGACCGTGACCGAGGATGGAGATGCTGACACGGTCTGGGTCAGTTTCTTGAAGCTCATCGGAGGGGGTATCACCAAGCTCCAACTTGCTCAAGATGGGATGCGGGAAGCCGACTCAACGCTTCGCGTTCAGCCGAGCGGTCTTGATAAGGACAGCTATGCGGAGACGATTTTGTGGCTGAAGGCCTACTGGAACGTGGAGCCGTTTGCCTACGATTGGCGGAAAGATCTGGATCTGGCCGCTGGGCGGTTGAAAGATCTGGTGGAAACCAAGTTCAAGAACCAACCGGTGCATCTGGTGGCCCACTCAATGGGAGGCCTCGTGTCCCGGAATTTCATTCGACTCTATCCCAACGTGTGGAAGGCCATGCTCGAGCCGAAGAAGGTGCAGGGCGGGCGACTCATCATGCTCGGCACGCCGAACTATGGTTCCTATGCCATTGCGAAAGCGATGGTGGCTAAGGACAAGCTCGTCAAGTGGCTGGCAGCGGCGGATCTGCGGCATGATTTGGACGAAGTGCTTGATGTCCTGAACGGATTCGTCGGGAGTTATCAATTGCTCCCGTCGCCTGCCAAACTTCCGGCCTCGGAACAAGGTCTGTACGACAGCCGTACTTGGGGGCGCTATCCGATCGTGGCCGCCCATCTTCAACGCGCAAAGGATTTCCACGCCTCGCTCGATGTGCCGGCGACCATCGATCCGGAGCGGATGACCTATATCGCTGGTTGCAATCAAGACACCGTGAGCGCGGTGAGGATCGATGGCCCAGGCCTGTTTGAATTTGACATGACCTTGAAGGGCGATGGGCGTGTCACTCACGCGCTTGGGCTGCTCGATGGCGTGCCGACCTACTATGTCGATGAGATTCATGGTGATCTCCAGAAGCATGAGCAGGTGCTCGCAGCGATGGATGAGATCTTGCGGACCGGCAAGACCGGGGTGCTGGCGATGGAACCGGTTGTGGCCCGTGCTGTCCGCTCCGCCACGTCTGCGCGTGTCCGGGCGGTTCAGGACCGTCAGGAGGCCGAGCAGATCCGTCTGATCGCAGAAAAGACGAAGACCAATCACAGCAGCCTGGGTGAGCGACGTCGAGCTGAAGCCTTGCTCCGGCAAGCCATCATGGCGCAGGCCCCTCCCGCCTCTCGGTCTGTGGCCGACGCGCCACCGATGAAGGCTCAACAAGAGAAGAGAACCAAGAAAGATTCGCCATCTTCCCTCTTGCCGAAGATCGAGCTGGTGTATGGCGACATCCGCGATATCAAAACGCTGGCAGTGGTGGTGGGCCACTACCGGGGTGTGCCACCGGTACGGGCGGTTGGGGCGTTGGACCAGGCGCTTAATCACTGGATTTCCAAGGCGGTGAAGCAGGGCATGATCGGCGGCGGGCTTGGAGAAGTGTTTCTCATCCCCAATACACAGAAGGCCATTGTTGCCGATACCGTCATTCTTGCAGGGATGGGTGAATATGGCCGCTTCAACCGGGAAGATCTGGATCTCCTGTTCGCCAATGTCACGTATGGAATTACGGCACTGGGGTGGCGGGAGTTCGCCACGGTTGTGGTCGGCTCTGGGGAAGGTAATCTGTCTCTCGATCAGGCGATTGAGGGGATGCTTGCGGGGGTGGGGTCGGCGCTCACACAGCTCAACGGGCAGGGGCATTTGGATCGATTGAGCATCGTGGAGTACGACCAGGGTCGATGCAAGGCCATTGAGGTGATCCTCAAGAAAATCTTGAGCGATCAGGCCGGCTCGAAGGACGTGAAGATTCCGAAGAGAACGCTGCCGAAGCGAACGTATCGCGCGCAACAATCGGTATCAGTGAAGGTGGATGAAATGAAAGGCAGCCGTATTACGATCGAGCGGGATCATGATCTGTTCCGATTTTCCGCCATTACCCAGCAGGCGGTCATCCCGGTTCGAGAAGTGGCCATTCAGTCATCCTATGGAGAAGGCGCTGCCGAACTCTTGAAGGAGTCCCACGCGCTGGATGACCAGAAGAAATACGGCAAGTTGTTACATAGCTATCTCATGCCGGAAGATTTTCAGGACATGATCGATCTAACGCCGCTGACGCTGATTGTCGACCGGTCGACGGCGGCTTTTCCTTGGGAAATGGCGGCGTTCGAACGGCATGGGCACGTCACGTTCTATGGCCCCGACCGTCAGCTGACGCGACAGTTTCGCACCACGTTGTCAGGGGCTCCTGGACTGATCGCACCGCCCTGTCCGAATCGGCTTCGTGCTCTGGTCATCGCCGATCCGGCTCCAGAGGCCGAGCTGCGATTACCTGGAGCACGGGCTGAGGGTCATGCTGTGGTGCGCATTCTCCAAACTATGAAGCGGGAGCAAGAGCTGGCGATTACGATTGAGCAACGCATCGGCGCGGAGGAATGCGATCCGGTTGAACTGTTGGCCTTGATCCTGAGCGAAGAGTTCGACTTAATCCACTATTCGGGACATGGGGACTTCGACGAAAAGAATCCTAGCAAGAGCGGCTGGATTTTCGGCAAGGAGCATGTACTGTCGGCGCGGGATATTTTCCGTGCACGACGGGTCCCGCGTCTCGTTTTTGCCAACGCCTGTTTCTCCGGCGTCATTCGCACCGGAAAACCATTTACCGTGCAGGAATCGAATCGGAGTTTGGCTGGATTGGCCCAAGCGTTTTTCGAACGGGGCGTGCAGAACTATATCGGCACAGGCTGGCCGGTGGATGATGTGGCGGCACTGACTTTCGCCGAATGTTTCTACACGAAGGCGCTGTCTGGGGCTGAGCTTGGCATGGCGCTGGCGGAGGCAAGAACGAAGATTCTCAATCAAGGCTCGACGTGGGGCGCCTATCAACATTATGGCCAAGCCACGGCGAAATTGATCGTGCCGTCAGAGAAGAACTCCGCCAACGATAGATAATTTCCCACACAGTGGAGCAGTTCTCCTGCGGGGCGGTTGTCCGCCCCGCAGGAAGAGTGACTCATTTCGCGGCTGGGGCGTGGGCCACTTCCAGCACTTTCACGTCGAAGTGCAGTGTCTTGCCGGCCAGCGGATGGTTGAAGTCCAGCACGACGGTCTCGGGTTTCACTTCGGCAATCCGTGGATAGACGGTTTTGCCATCGGCGGTTTTTCCTTCTAATTGCGTGCCCACTTTCGCCGTATCAGGCGGGAGCAATTTCTTGTCCACCTCCTGAAACGCTTTGGGGTCGACGGTGCCGTATGCTTCCGTCGGCGCGACGGTGACGTTCTTTTTCTCCCCTACCGCCATGCCCTCAAGCGCCTTCTCCAGGCCAGGAACCAGTTCATGTTTCCCCTGAGTCACCTTCAATGGCTCTCCGCCGACGTTTGAATCGACGACCGACTGATCGTCCAGCTTGAGGGTGTATTCCAGCGAAACCTGTTTCCCGTTCGAGACGGTCATGGCCGATGCGCCTTTCTTGCCATCTCCTGCTGAGGCACAAGCCGCAGACAGGAAGAGAATTGCGCAGTAACCGAAGAGTGCAGAAAATATAGATACGCGTCTCATAGGCACCTCCTGTGAGAAGTAGTTGGTGAATAGACTGGAAAGGGTCGCAGGTCGATGCGAGCGGTGAGCGATCAGTTCCAGACTGTGTTGTGGGGTTACTTGTGACGCTACCACATCAACTCACGTGATGCTACCCACAATGTTGCCACTGTTCTAACTTGGAACAACATGGGGGAACGGCACGCACAAGACGGTCGTTGATTGCACAACCAGTGCTTGCGGTGCATGGACTGGATTCTGAAATCCACGAAGAATGTTGTATCGCTGACTGATCTGGGTACAATGCGAACGATGAGGTGTCGAGGGGGCAGCCCCCTTGGCGAGGGCAGGATGTGAGAGGACGTCACACGTGGAGGAGGAGGATTATGGCGCGCCGCATGAGGGGTGAAAACAGGGGACTGAGAGCCATTGGGCCTAGTGTATCGGGATCCAAGGATGGTGGATCGCTCGACTCCCGCCAAGCTGGTCAGCACGAGTCGTCTTCCGCCGGATCAACAAACGGCAGGTCGGAGGATTGGGCGGAAGGATGTGAGTCTCTGCATCAACGAATCGCCGAACTCGCCTATATCCTGTATGAACGAAGCGGCTTCCAGGATGGGAAAGATGTAGAGCACTGGCTGGAGGCAGAACGGCAAGTGAAAGCAGTGCGTGGTATTGCCGCGTAACACATGTATAGGAAATCTGGTTTCCTCTCCCAATTGCGTCTGGGCTGTCGATGATCCGGTGTCAGATCGAGATGCCTCCTGTTAGGTGGACAGCATGTTCACGGCTCAAGGGGCGCCCGTTCTGACGCCGGATCATCGATTCCTTGCGGAATGCCCTATTCTTTCCGCGTATACACAATCTCCATCATCTTCGTTTCCTTCTGGCCGTGGTGCGCACCATACATGTCGAACTGCTGGGTATTGTTGTCGATCAACTTCCAGATCGCACGATGCGACATCTTTCCGCCCCCTGGCTCAGGGTGTGAGCCTCGCAACGTGATGGTCTTGCCGTCTGAGCTGGCCGTGCCTTCCATGATGAAGATGCCGGTGCCCATCGAATCCATCCAGGCTGTGACGTACTTCTTGCGGATATTGTCATACCCATCGATGCCGATGCCGTTGAACGGCTGCCCCATCATTTGGCCGTTGAATTCCTGATAGAGAAACCGTCCATCTAACAGCATCTTCATCTCGGCGGTGCCGGTTGACTCCATCGGCGGCTTCCCTGGCTCCATCCACTCCTTGGTCTGAGTCGTCCAGCTTCCAGCTAGAGCAGCGAATTGCTTGTGTGGCTCACCTGGCGTGGCGGCCTGCTTCCACAGTTCCATCATGGCTTGGGGGTCCATGTGTTTGTCGTGTTTCTTTTCTTTCGCCAGCACTGGCGAGACGGTCAACAACGAGATGATGGCAAACGTTATGATACGCATAGTGGCCTCCTTGTGGTTGGCTAGCTCTTGGCTCTTACTGCTTTGTTCAGGTTCTCCTTTACCCTAAACTTCACGATTCTTTCGATCAAGGTGTAAGGAATGGGTGTATTCAGTGGAAACTGTGCAGTCGCTTTGCCACTGAGATATCCAGAGAGCTCTTTCTTGAATTGTCTCCGAATCGTTGTCGTCATCGGGTAAAGACCGATGTGTGCTTTGAATCCGGCGAAGTAGATCAATGGGCCGTTCAGCGTGAATGCAGGGATGCCATAGCTGATTGTTTCCTTCGCACCAGGTGCTGCCCGCTTGATCGTCGCTCGCATCTTCCGGAGTCTGGTTTGAACAGGCGCGGGGAAGCCGGTGATGTAGGAATCTACTGTCTTGGGGGTGGCTTGTTGTTCACTCATCGATCTTCTCAGCGAACGATCATCCTTCGTGCTATCACAGAAATGAGATCGCTTCGGTAAATCTAAAGCGTGGTCCGCCGTTGGTGGCCACAAACTCCTGTCCCTCACGGCCGAACGTCACTGTCATGACCGAGTCCTAAGGTGGACCGGATCGACAGATACGAGGCTGCCTTCCGATTCATTGCTGCGGTATGTCGTCGGACGACAAGCGGTCGAAAGCGTTGTCAGTTTCTACGTCGCTTCAGAGGCGCCGTAGCACGCACAAATGCCCTTCACTTCAGCGTATCTCGCGCGCCATCTTTGCGCGCCGAGCGATCTCCCTTGCACTTGGCTTATCGTGCGCGAATGAGCCGAGTGGGACATTGCCAGCTGGCACATAGGTGCTCATTACCACGCCCGTTGTCGAGGCCTGTGAATGAACCAACCTCAGTGCGTTCGGCTTCGCAGTCGATTCAAACAGGCGCTTGCCACGTCCAAGTACCACCGGGAAAGTCCACACGTTGTATTCATCGATCAGTGATGCGGCTTGCAGTGTTTGGATCAAGTTTCCACTGCCAATGATTTGCAGATCGGGGCCATCTTGTGCCTTGAGTGCAACGACTGCGGCAACTGCATCACCGCTGAGTAAGGTTGAGTTGTTCCAGTGGAGCGTCTTCAATGTGTGCGAGGCCACATGTTTTCTTGCTACATTGAGCGTTTGCGCGGTTGGATCATCGGCCGACTGGTATGGCCAATGCGCTTCGAAAATCTCATACGTCTTGCGGCCGAGCACCAACTCGCGATCCTTACCGTCCAAACCAGACGCTGAATGACCCATGACTTCATCCCAGTAGCTGAATGTCCAGCCGCCGAAGGAGAAGCCGTTGGTGGGATCTTCCTCTGGGCCGCCTGGCGCTTGCACGACACCGTCAAGCGAGGTGAACATCGATGCGATTAGCTTTCTCATCGAATCCTCCGGTAATGCTTCAGACTGTACGGATTAATCAAAGTTTCCTTACGGGCGCGTCAATAGTTCGAGCAGGTGCCCGCTCGGATCGCGGAAGTAGACGCTGCGACCGCCGTTCCAATTGTTCAGTTTCCCGTTCTTCGGATTTCTCGGCGCACTACCGTACACCAGCCCCGCTACTTGCACACGCCCGACAATCTGGTCGAATTCTTTGTCGCTTACGTGAAAGGCATAGTGATGGACGTCGAAGCGCTCGTCGGATGAGTAACCATCGTCAAAATCGAGCGTGAGCCGGTCATTCACCCGCACCGGGGCGAAGTACCCGCCGGATGGTTCGTAGGGAATGCCGAAGATGCGCGAGAAGAATCGAGCTGAGGCGTCCTTGTTGCGCGCTGGAACGATCGTGTGGTTGAGCTCAATGGTCATTCATCACCTTACTTTATCTCCGTCGAATGGCGGTTGATAATTTCATTTTGCTACCCTCCGGCCATGGCACCCACGATCAACAAGGGTTCGGCTCCCCTTGCCACGGCAGTGGGCAGGGGAGTATCCGTCGGTTCATGTGATACATCCTGCTCACAGGCGAAGAAGCGGATGAACAGTCGACGGTGTTTCGTCACGTGGTCGCGGATTGTCCCCCGTAGCATTGGATAACGAGCCTCCAAGGCGTCGAGAACCGAATCCACTGTGACCGGGCCGGCGATGTCCAATACGAGTTCGCTATCAACCCGCGCCAGGGTTCGCAAATGATGCGGAAGAATCACGCGTACCATCCGTACTCCATCGTTTATGAGACGTCGTTCGTATCTCGCTTATGAGTTGCAAGTTTCATGTTCAACGTTTCACGTTGTGCAGAAACCAAAAACCTCAAACCTGAAACATGAGACCCTTGACCGATGCGCTTCACGAACGACGTTTCACGCTTCACGCCAAGTTACAGCGTTTGGACTTCCACCGACAGCACGGACGGCAAATCCCTCACGATTGGCGTCCAACTGTCGCCGCTGTCAGACGAACCATAGACCTGCCCGCCGGTTGTGCCGAAGTAGATGCCACAGGGGTCGAGCTGATCGACGGCCATGGCATCGCGCAGGATGTTCACGTAGCAGTCTTGTTGAGGTAGTCCCTTCGTCAGTGCTTCCCAATCATTTCCACCGACCTTGCTGCGGTACACGCGCAATTTGCCTTCCGGTGGGTAGTGCTCAGAATCGCTCTTGATCGGCACGACGTACACGGTGTTTGGTTCGTGGGCATGCACGGCGATCGGGAATCCGAAGTCGCTCGGCAGGTTGCCGCTGATCTCCTGCCACGAGTCTCCTCCATTATCGCTGCGCAGCACGTCCCAATGTTTCTGCATGAACAGCGTGTTCGGACGTGACGGATGCATCGCGATGCAGTGCACGCAGTGGCCGACGTCAGCATCCGGATCGGGCAGTTCGTAGTTCGACCGCAGCCCTTTGTTGGTGGGACGCCAAGTCTGTCCGGCATCGTCACTGCGAAACGAGCCGGCTGCCGAGATAGCCACGAAGATGCGATCCGGCCGCCCAGTATTCAGCAAGATGGTATGCAGGCACATCCCGCCTGCGCCCGGCTGCCAAAGCTGGCCCTTCGCGCTCCGCAGACCAGCCAGTTCCTTCCACGTTGTGCCTCCATCCGTGGACTTGAAGATCGCCGCATCCTCCACACCGGCATAGACTGTATCTGGGTCAGTCAGTGAGGGCTCCAGATGCCACACGCGTTTGAATTCCCAAGGTCGTTGCGTGCCGTCATAATGTTGGTGCGTCGTGAGCGGTTTCCCTGTTTCCGCAGAAGCGTCATACAGAAACATATTGCTCTCGCCCTTCGGCATGCCATCCGACCCCATGAGGTCTTCCGGCTTCGTGCCAGGCGGGTTCCAGGTCCTTCCACCATCATCCGACCGCTGGATGACTTGGCCAAACCAGCTGCTAGTTTGTGACGCATAGATCCGAACAGGATCGGCTGGAGAACCCTTCAGATGGTAGATCTCCCAGCCACCGAAATGAGGACCATCAACCGTCCACTGTTTTCGCCTGCCATCCGACGTCAAAATGAATGCGCCTTTTTTCGTTCCTATCAGTAGCCGGATCGTGTTCATGAATCACTCCATTTTTTGTGTAAGGCTTCGTTATTCATTCGGCAATCCTGAGATCTTAATCAGCGGCCGTACTTCGACGGTGCCAATTCGTGCGCCAGGTACCCGCTCGGCAATCCTGATGGCCTCCGCTTGATCTTTCGCATCGACCAAAAAGTAACCCGCGAGCTGCTCTTTCGTTTCCATGAACGGACCATCGGTCACTATCGGCTTGCCGTCTCGTACGTGGACGACGGTCCCTGTTGCCTCAGACTGTAACGGCGAGGCATGGATATATTGTCCCTCGCGCTCAAGTTGGTGGCAGAATTGGATCGATTCTGCGAGCAGGTCTTTCCTGGTATCTTCTGGCATGCGCTTGAACATGTCTTCGTTATGGTGGACCAGCAGCAGATATTTCATGAGGGACCTCCCGTCACATAAGATAGTCGTTTGCCAGGGTCGAAATCGACAAGGTTGAAAAGCTGAGAAGAATCGTAAGGTTCGGGATGGATCGGGTTCCGGTCGATACACGCAGAGTTGCAAAGAGACTGTTGGCTTTACGGAGGCGACCCAGAGGCTCGGTCCATTTTACCAGCCGCTTATCCAAAAATTGCCGCTCCGGTTCTTGCTGTCCACTACAAAGGCGATCCCGTCGCGCAGGAGAGTGTACGTGCTTCTTGTTTCGCTACGGAGTGTAAGGCTCATGTACGGTGCGTTGTGAGATCCACCAGATGTTTCCGTGCTGATCTTTCACGCCGCCTTGCCGATCGCCGTACGGCATGTCAGCGACTTCCATCTCAAGCATTGCCCCGTGTGCGAGAGCTCGCCGCATGGACGCATTGGCGTCCTCGACATACAGATAATAGGCGGCTGTCATTGGTGCATAGCGCCCTGTGGCTTCACTCACCATGACGGTCGATGTGCCAAGTTTGACTTGTACGTTCTGAATCAGACCGTTCGGTCGTATAGTCCGGCAGGTTTCCGTCCCACCAAGCCCCTGCACCAGGAAACGTACAAAGGCTTCGGCATTGGCCACAAAGAAGTAAGGTGTCACCGTGTTGAAGCCAGGCGGGATATACATGGGAGACCTCTCGATTGTTCAGATTCGCTCTCGTTCGTTCCCACAGATGTCAACAGAGATATACGTGCACGTGTCATCGCTTCTCAGGTGGGATCATTCTGATGGCGGCGGAGAACATTGCATGAGCCGCGACATCGACCGGCCTGTGTTTGACGGTTGTGCTCGCCGGGTCCTTGCCGAGAAAGTTGTCACCTTTCCAATTATTTGACGGCCTGATAGGCCTGGGTACGAAGCCGCCTCCGCAATTTGGACAGACATTACCCAACACATTCTCAACACAGTCGGCACAGAACGTACATTCATAGGAGCAGATTCGCGCGTCCAGTGAGTCAGGTGGCAGGACGGTGTCGCAATGTTCGCAGGTCTGTCTGAGTTCCAACATGGTGGGTCCTTTTTATCGTATTGCTCTGCTGCGACCGTTCGCCAATAGCTGGTGAGTGGTGCTGCTTCGGGGCGATCTTGATTGGGTGCGGAACCGCGCTGGGGGGACTCCGAACTCCCGCTTGAAGGCGCGATTGAAGGAAGGCTCGGACTCGTAGCCCACATCACTCGCCACTTCGGCCACACTCTTGGGCGTAGACGTGAGTGCTTGAGCGGCGAGCTGTAACCGCCAGCGCGTCAGGTATCCCATCGGCGTATCTGAGAGATAATGCCGAAATCGCTCGGCTAAAACAGAGCGTGAGAGACCCACCTCATTGGCCAACGAGGCAATCGTCCAGGGGTGGGACGCCTGCTTGTGCAACAGCGCCAGCACCTTGCCGACCTCCGGATCACGTACGCCTGCGAGCCAGCCCGTTTGAGTCGGTGGTAACTTCGCGATGTACAGCCGGAACGTTTCCACGAAGAGGACCTCCGATAATTTGGCGATGACCGCAGAACTACCCGGGCCGGACGATTCGGCGTGATCGACCGAATATTGAAACGTGTTCTCCAGCCACTGCCCGGAAGGGCTGTCTCGTATATGGACCTTGATGACCGGCGGAAGCCCGGCTAAGAAAATTTGGCCGAGTTCCAGGTTGTAGGTGAGATATCCGCAGATCAGCTTCGTCAGTTCTCCTCCGCCTCCGAATTGAGAGATCATCCGCCCTTCGGCCAGCACCTTCCGCACTTCCGCTGAACTGTCGATCGGTGGGACCGGAGGACCGTTGCCCAGAAAGTGCGCATGGCCTTGCGGAAAGATGATGATATCGCCGGCTTCAAAGGGCAGGGTACGGCCGTCTGCTTCGATGCGAAGGTAGCCCTGGCCGTGCGTAACGAGGTGGAAGATGATCACATTTTTCGGATGGGTGGGGATAGACGACGCCATCGTGCAAGCTTCTGGTTCGCGGGCGCACCAGGGCGACGAGAATTCACCGTTGAAGAACACCGCCCCATCCAGTGTCAGGGCTTTCAGGACTTCAGATAGTACATCCATCTCGCTATCTCCCAACCAAGTCGCTCGGCTACATGAGCTGGACGCTCTGATACGCGCCGTGCAGCTTAGCACTGCCCTGATAAAAGATCGAGACGCGCGGCTAAGACGCCACAGCGACTGTCCGGTACAGTGCAAACAGAGAGAGCATGGCGCAGGAAGCGGCGTCCTCGATACAAGGGAGAAGGACCTCATGTCAACTCCAACGAGTAAAGAAATGGGCCGTCTCACGGCTCGACTCAAAGAGATTTGGATAGCGGGAGACGATGATCGCTTCTCGCGTTACCTGGAAGGCGGTGCGCGAGAGTTTTACGAGCGACTCACCATCGCCCCAGGATGCCACTTGCTGGATGTCGCCTGTGGATCCAGTCAACTGGCACTGATGGCGGCGAAAGACTGCATCGAGGTGACCGGTGTGGATATCGCGGGCAACTTAGTGGGGCGGGCACGGGCTCGCACGCAAGCGGAAGGGCTCGATGGTGCTGATTGGGAACCAGGCCTCCATCACATCGTCTCTGTCACGATACGTACATCGAAATGTGAGCGATCTGGTTTTTATCGATTATTGAGTAAAGGAGCCTGACGGGACTGATGCCTTGGCTGGTCTCGGAGTCGCACGGCAATGAGGTCACGTGAGACACGTGCGAGTGCATTTACCTGCATGGTCACCGACGTAGAAATGGGAGGCCCTGTGCGGGAGCAGTCATGGACGCTCGTCACTGTATCGGATTCGATGAATCGTTATCTCTTCCAATACACCTCTCGGTGAACCGTAGGGAAGGATTTGATGATGGACGACTCGAGAGGGGGCTTCGATCTTCTTGACAGCACGTATCATTCTGAACCAAGCCCATTGGCGTCCTGGACGAGATCTAGATCGGCATCGTATTTGCTCAGCATACGTGGATGTGAGGAGGGAACACCGTTGCGGATCGATAAAGTGAGAGAGTGGAGGAGCCAGTGTCGTGTGCACGAGACGGCCACGCCGGCAGGGAAGGAGGGAGTGGAGAGAGAGCTGTGGAGAGGGCGCAGAGTAAACACACGTAGTGAACATGGTTCTGAATCATAGAGCAGGGGGTGGCCTTTACGGGGAGCCGGTCCCCCTCAGCGAACATACGCGTGGCCGGGATGATCCGGCCAGCAAGACAAACCAATATGCATTCTACAGAGGGAGACGATCATGGCGAAGTTCGAGGGAACACCTTTCAATGACTATCTTTTAGGGATGGATGGAAACGACGAACTCTATGGCCGTGGAGGGAACGACCGCCTCGTCGGTGCCAAGGGCGACGACCTGCTCGACGGTGGGACCGGGGCCGACGTTATGCTCGGCGGCTCCGGCAACGATACCTATGTTGTGGACAATGTGGGCGATCTTTATGAGGAAGGCACTGCCGATGCGACTGGTGGGATGGACACCGTGATCTCATCCATAAGCCATACCGTGGGCTTGGGGATCGAGCACCTTATCCTGACCGGTCCTGTTGCCATCAACGGCACCGGCAATGAGAATAACAATAGCCTTACCGGCAATGCCGCCAATAATATGCTGTCCGGCCTGGCTGGCGATGACACGCTCATTGGCGGGGCCGGCAACGACCTGCTCAACGGGGGGGTCGGCTTCGACACGATGGACGGCGAGGCCGGGCACGACACCTATGTGGTCGATAGCCCCTTGGATGTCGTGATCGACAGGGGCCCCGGCAATGAGGTCGATACCGTTCAGAGCAGTATCAGCTATACGCTGAACGGGACCATCGAGCGCCTGATCCTAGCCGGGACGGTCGCCAGCACAGGTGTGGGCAACGCGCAAAACAATGTCCTCACCGGCAATGGCGCCAATAATCTGCTCTTTGGTGAACTCGGTGATGACCAACTGAATGGCGGGGCTGGGAATGACACGTTGCTCGGCGGCTTCGGGAACGACCAGTTGAACGGCGGGACCGGCGCCGACACGATGAATGGCGGTTATGGGAACGATACCTATGTGGTGGACCACATGGGCGATGTGGCAGCGGAGACCTTTGCGGAAGACGGGGTGGATACTGTCCAGGCGTCGGTGACCCATACCCTGAACCACGCGATTGAGCATCTCACCTTGACGGGCTCCTCGGCCATTAACGGCACCGGTAACGCCCTGAACAATGTCCTCACCGGTAACAGCGTCAACAACGTGCTCTCAGGGTTGGATGGTAACGACACACTCAATGGCAATAGCGGTAATGATACGCTCAACGGCGGCAACGGGAACGACGTGCTCAGGGGCGGCAGCGGGAGAGATCAGCTGAACGGGGGCGCGGGAAATGATCGCTTCGATTACAACGCGGTGAGCGAGAGCCCGACCAGCACAGGCCGGGATGTCCTCACCGGGTTTGCCGGAGCCGGGACGGCGCTCGGGGACCAGATCGATCTGAGGGACATCGATGCCAATGTGCTGGCGGCCGGCAACCAGGCCTTTACCTGGAAAGGTGCCACACCCGGCGGCGCAGGTACGCTCTGGTATACCGGCGGCGTGTTGTACGGCAACGTCGATGGAGATGCGGCACCGGAATTCCAGATTCAACTCGTCGGCACACCAGCGCTGTCGATCGGCGAAACGGGCACCGACATTCTCCTGTAAGCCGCATGGCTTCACGCAGAGAACTGATAATGAATCACGAGACAGGGGCGGCCTGTGCGCAAGCCGCCCCTTTAACCAAGATGAATAACTTGGCCGGGATAATCCGGTCATGCGCATACATCAATAAAGGAGAGACGTGATGGCGATAATCAAGGGAACGTCGGGAAATGACGAACTGCACGGAACGAATGAAGACGATGCAATCGAGGGGTTTCAGGGGAACGACCTGATCTATGGATTCGATGGCGATGACATACTCACTAGTGCCGATGGCAATGACGTGGTCTTCGGTGGCGAGGGTGACGACCTCCTCATCAGCCTCAGTGGCAACGACTACCTGGATGGTGGGGCCGGTGCCGATCGTATGACCGGTGGCGAGGGGAATGACACCTATGTGGTGGACCATGTGGGCGATGTGACGGGGGAGGTGTTGTTTGGTGGCGGGGTGGACCACGTGTTGTCGACAGCGAGCCATACCTTAGGTTTCGGGATCGAGCATCTTGAACTGCAGGGATCTGCCGCGATCAACGGCACGGGCAATGAGAAGGACAATAGCCTTATCGGCAACAGCGCCAATAACGTGCTCTCCGGGCTGAATGGTGATGACACGCTCAACGGCGGAGCCGGGAACGACACGCTCAACGGGGGGATCGGCTTCGATACCATGGACGGAGGTGCCGGGAACGACACCTATGTGGTCGACAGCCCCTTGGATGTCGTGATCGACAGGGGCTCCACCAGTGACATCGACACCGTTCAGAGCAGCATCAACCATACGCTGAACGGGACCATCGAGCGCCTGATCTTGACCGGGACAGCCGCGATCATTGGCAGCGGCAACGCGCAGAATAATGTGCTCACCGGCAATGGCGCCAATAACCTGCTCTTTGGTGAACTCGGCGATGACCAACTGAATGGCGGGGCTGGGAATGACACGTTGCTCGGCGGCTTCGGGAACGACCTGTTGAACGGGGGAACCGGCGCCGACACGATGAATGGCGGTTTCGGCAACGACACTCTCAGGGGTGGCACCGGCAAAGACGAGCTGACTGGTGGAGATGCCGCCGATCGCTTCGATTACAACGCGGTCAGCGAGAGCCCTGCCGGCACGGGCCGGGATCGCATTGTCGACTTTACGGGTAATGGTGCGGGTGTCGGCGACCGGATCGATCTGACCACGATCGATGCCAATACCTTGGTGGCCGGCAACCAAGCCTTTATTTTTGGTGGTCCTCATACGGCGGGACACCTCTGGTATGCGGGCGGGATCCTGAACGGTAACATTGATGGGGATGCGACACCGGAGTTCCAGATTCAGCTCGTCGGCACTCCAGCACTTGTCGTCGGAGGAGCGGGCACCGATATCCTCCTGTAAGCAGCATGCCTCCAAGCCAGGCGCCCCCAGAGATGGGCACCCGGCGGGGGACGAGCAGAAGATTATGCGACCATGTCTTAGGGGCATGCGGGCTAGGATCAAGGGAACACTGATCACTGTTTCGGCGGATCGAATTGGGTTTGATGGGAATAAGCCTGACCATGTTGATGTCGTGGCTTATCTCGAACCCAACCGGTAATGGAGGCACTCTAGACAGATGTGAGCCCATTCTCCCGCATCTGGGAATGTGCAAGGAAGAAACGGCGATGGTTCTGATTACAAGATGGACGTGAATTACATCAATAAACCGCATCGACTAAGGAGGCTGTTATGAAATTGGAACGACTGTGCTCGTTGACGCTCGGCGTGCTCCTTGCCTGCACGACTGTGGCGTCAGCTGAAATTCTTGCCCTGATTAACTATGAAAGTAAGGCAAATCAGCCAGTCAGGCGAGAAGGGATTGCGATTATGGAGATCGATCCCTCATCTGCCGACTTTGGAAAGATTCTGATGGAGATACCTCTTCCGTCCGATGTCGTGGCCCACCACATCTTCTTCAATCGGGATCGTACCAAGGCCTACGTCACCGCGTTAGGGAAGAGCCTGCTCTATGTCATGGACCTCACAAGGTTTCCCTATCGGCTTCACACGATCGATGTCCCGGATTGTCAGGTCGGCGAGGACCTGGTTGTATCCGAGGATAACCGGACGTGGTATCTGACCTGTATGGGATCAAGCACCGTAATCATGGGCGACGCGGTGAACGATCGGCCAATCCGAACAATCAGGGCATCAGCTCCCGCCGAGGCGTTTATTGCCTATCCACACGGCATTGCGATTCATAACGGTATCGATCGGGTGCTCGTCACCAGTACAGTCAAGCCCGATATGTCCGACCAGGGCGACTCCGTCACGGTACTGGAAGCCAGTACGGGGAAGGTGCTTTCGACACATCGGATTGGATCGAAGCTGGCTACAGCGAAATCGGCACCCGTTGAGGTTGTCTTCAGCCCCAATGCTGATCCTCCGGTCGTCCACGTCACGAATATGCTGGAAGGTACCTTGTGGGCTGGGATCTGGGATCCGAAGCGTAAGGCCTTTTCCTTTCATCAGATTGATGACTTTGGCCCACGGCAGCAAGGGATGCCGCTGGAAATGCTCTATAACGCGAAGGGCGACCGACTCTTTGTCACGACGGCCAAACCGGGGTTCGTCAATCTGTACGACAACAGTGATCCGAAGCGACCAAAGTTTCTCAAGACCATTGCGGCTGCGGCAGGCGCGCATCATAGCGTACTGTCACCCGACGAGCGATACCTGTTCGTCCAGAATAGCCTGATGAATATGGAAGGGTTGAGCGATGGGTCTATCACCGTGATCGATCTGAAGCAGAACACAATTCTGGGGAGCATTGATACCCTGAAGGCACAGGGGCTCAACCCCAACTGCATCATGCTGCTGCCGAATCATTTTCAGCCTGGTGGTTTGCAAGCTGGCCTGGTCGGTGAGTAGGCGCGGCGTACTAGCACCAAGATGCCGAGATGAGTTCAGGATAGAACCAATATCTGCCAGGTCATACAGCTACTTGCGTAGTCATTAGGGTCAAATCTTGAACTATGCATCTTTCTCCATCTGAGGAGTCACAGCGAAACTAACATACAAGATACAAGATCTGACCCTCAGTTTGGTTTTTGGGCATCCTCTTATCCAAATACCAGTTTGTATGTTCAATACACCATCTAACTAACAAAAGGAAAACAGATCATGGGTAACGTCACGACTAATGCAGACCACCGTTGGCCTGGTCGCCGAATTCCGTTCATCATCGATGAAACCGACTTTCCCGCTGGCAGCCCCCAGCGTACCGTTGTCGACGACGCGATCCGCATGTGGAACGCCCGGACCTTTATGCCGCTCGTCCCGCGCACCGGCGAGAGCGACTACATCCGTTTTCGAGAAGGTGAGGCCGATCTGCACAGTACCATCGGTCGCAAGGGCGGAGAGCAGGGCCTCTACTGGGACTTTGGGACCAGCGATCAGCTGCAGATCCCCAATCAGCTGAGCAAGACCGCGCCAGCGCTGGCTGCAACACCAGGCCAGCTGCATCTGGTGCACCTCGGGAACACGTCCAACGACCTGTGGCACTCGATCTTCAGAGTAAGGCCCGACGGGACGTTCGCATGGTCGCCGAACGTCAAAATTCCTAATCAGAACAGCAAGGCCACTCCCGCACTGGCGTCCTTCGGCGGCGCCATCCACCTCGTGCATCTGGGAAACTCCTCCAACGACCTGTGGCATTCGGCATTCAACGGCACGTCCTGGTCGACCAACGTGCGTATTCCTGGCCAGAAAAGCAAGCTCCCCCCAGCGCTGACCGAATTCGGCGGCCAGCTCCACCTTGTCCATGCCGGAGACAGCACGAATGATCTCTGGCATTCCACCTTTAACGGTACCACGTGGACGCCCAATGTTCAGATCCCCAACCAGCGTAGTAAGGCGGCTCCGGCGCTTGTTTCCGATGGCACCCGACTGCATCTCGTTCATCTCGGTAATTCCACCAACAACCTGTGGCATTCGACCTTTGACGGCACCTCATGGACGCCGAACATCCAGCTCTCCAATCAGCGCAGCAAAGCCGCACCGGCCATTGCCTTCGACGGGACCGTCGTGCACCTCGTATATTTGGATGACACGTCCAACGCGCTGTGGGGTTCGACCTTCGATGGTACCTCCTGGATGCCCAAGGCCCAGCTCGTCCTAGAGTTTAGCAAGGACGCGGTCGCCCTAACCAGGTTCGACGGACGGATTCATGTCGTTCATCTCGGTATGAGTGCGAATAGATTATGGCATTCTCGGATTAATTCTGGCACGTTCATCCGTCCGGACACGGCCGGCAGGATTGTTCACGAGCTGTGCCACGCTGCCGGTTTGTATCACGAACAGGTACGAGAAGACCGAGACCTGTTCGTCACCGTTCACGAAGACCAGATCCAGCTCAACAAAGACCATAACTACAAGAAACAGACCGACCGCGCCGACGACAGTGGATTGTACGACTACGACTCGCTGATGCACTACGACCCGTTTGATTTCGCCAGAACTGGAACAATCCCGGTCATGACCCAAGGCTCAGCAACCGGCGGCTTCCTTGGCGCATTCACCAACGCCGGCCAGAGGAATGGGTTCTCTTCTGGCGACATCGAAACCCTGCACGCCTTTTACCCGGCATGGACGCCGAACACACTAATCCCTGGTCAGGAGAGCCGTTCGACGCCCGCGTTGGCCGAATATGGCGGGCTGCTGCATCGGGTCCATCAGGGTCGGACGTCGAACGACGTGTGGCATTCTACATTTGACGGGACCGGTTGGAGTGACAACCTGCGCATACCTGGACAGAAGAGTAAGTCACCGGTCTCCCTGGCATCGTACGGTGGGCTGCTGTATATGGTTCACCTTGGGGACAGCTCCAACGATATCTGGTACTCGAGCTTCGACGGTTCGCGGTGGTCGACCAACATCAAAATCCCGAACCAGAAGAGCAAAGTTGCACCGACGCTCGCGGAATACGGTGAGGTGCTGCATATGGTGCATCTTGGGGACAGCTCCAATGACATCTGGCATTCGGTCTTTGACGGCTCGTCGTGGTCGACCAACGTGCGAATCCCAAACCAGGAAAGTCACGGCACGCCTGCGCTCGCCTCATTCAGCGGACGGCTCCACCTTGTGCACCAAGGAGACTCCTCCAACGACCTGTGGCACTCAACCTTCGACGGCTCGTCCTGGTCGCCGAATGTGCGCATTACGAACCAGGCAAGTCACGGCGCACCTGCACTCGCGACCTATGGTGGCAGACTCCAGCTCGTCCATCTCGGTGAAACAACCAACCAACTGTGGCACTCGATCTTCGACGGCACCTGGCGGCCGAACGTTCAGATCGAGAACCAGTCGAGCTCAGTCGGTGTCGGCCTGTGCACCTACCAAGGTCAGCTGGTAATGGTACATGTTGGTGACGGCTCCACTGAGCTGTGGCACAGTACGCATACCCGCTGACTCGTGATCAGATATGATGACACCGTTAGCTGAGGGGGCGGTCAAAGGGACACATGGCTCTTTCCGCCCCCTCACTTGGTACCATAAGCATGAAGCATGAAGCATGACATTACTAAACCAGTCGTTACTAACGCCTCATGCCGTCGATGGCCTTGAACCGCCCGGTAGAGACGAGCCAGGCACGTGGATTGGCCGGGATGCCTTCACGTGGCCATTGCTCCATCGCAACTGCAAAGGCTTCCTGTAAGGCCTCCTCGGCTGTGTCGAAATCACCGAGCAGACGAATCAATGTGGCCAGCACCTGGCGTGACTCGGCCCGGTAGATTTCGTCAACCTTGTCGAGGGCCTTTTGTGCCGTGTCGTCACTCATGGTGGCGGTTAGTCTGCGCAGCCCAACTCCTTCATCGGGCGGACTTCCACGCTGCCGAAGCGAGCGGCTGGAAACTGGGCAGCGATACGGATCGCATCATTCAGATCGGGGACATCGATCATGAGAAACCCGCCTAACTGTTCCTTCGTCTCGGCAAAGGGCCCATCGGTAGTCGATGTCTTGCCGTCTCGGACTCGCACGGTCGTTGCGGTTTCGACCGGATGGAGCAGGGGGGCGGCGAGCAACTGGCCGGCTTTCTGTAACTTCTCGCAGTAGGACATGGCTTCATCCGAGGTCGCACGCCGCTTATGGCTTGGGAATCCATTCAAGATCTTTTCTTCGAGATACACGAGGCAGAGGTATTTCATATGGCCTCCAGTGTGAGGGGTAGCGATGTCATCGATATCGAGCGTCAGCTACTTGGCCCGCTCGTTCATTTCCCATAGCGCAAAGACGTTTTCCTCCTGATCCGCACAAATTGCGAAATAACCCATCCCTGGCACTGCCGTTTTCCCCGAGCAGACGGTTCCTCCTAGTTTCTTGACCTTGACCATGGCCTTGTCAACCGACGGCACGGATACATAGACGGTGATGGTCTGCTTCGGATGCATGCGTGGGAAAACCCCTCCGTCCGGTGAAGCATCTTTCCCGCCGGTGTCGATATGCCAATAGTTCTGTACGGCAGCCGGTAGTTTGGCAAACTTCCAGCCGAACAACGACCCGTAGAATTTCTTCGCTCGTCCCAAATCATCGGCTGGTACTTCGAACCAGCAGATACTTGCCGGCATCTTCGAGTTCTTCGCTTTGCGTTTCCGCACGTTCTTTGCCATGTTCTCCTCCTATCGTTGGCGTCCTCTGCTTCTGTTATGACTCATTAGCCATAAGCTATCGGCTCTTAATTTTCCGCTATTGGTCATCAGCTGTCTCGTAAGATAGTCGTCTAAGCCGGTCAAAATCGACATCGAGGAGAGGGGGCTCCGCAAATTCGGACAGTGTGCTAAGTGGGAGCCTGGCTTCACGCAAGCCACC
>CXWL01086614.1_pt1 | contig 23983 bp, 21 predicted proteins | sample 590931 | NCBI WGS metagenome assembly CXWL01 (sample SAMEA3498368, study PRJEB10139) | groundwater metagenome | biome: water well; material: biofilm material | place: Germany | collected 2015-04-27
GCGGTGAAGGTCATAACCTGCAGGAACACAGCGTGGTGCTGGTTCGTGGCGGTCGTGTCAAAGACTTGCCAGGTGTGCGTTACCACATCGTGCGGGGTTCTCTCGATTTGCAAGGCGTGAAAGATCGCAAGCAGTCGCGTTCCAAATACGGTGCTAAACGTCCCAAGGTCAAATAAGCCGCAAGTTCGTTGCAATGAAAGGTGTTTGTTTGCTGCGTGGCGCAGGAAATAAACGTAGTGACCCACTGTCGGGTCGAGTAAGTGNNGAGGTGAAAAAATGCCACGTCGTCGCGAAGTCCCTAAACGTGAAATTCTGCCGGATCCCAAGTACGGCAATGTCGAGTTGTCCAAATTCATGAACGTGATCATGGAAGGCGGCAAAAAAGCCATCGCCGAACGCATTATTTATGGTGCGCTTGAGCAGATCGAAAAGAAAAACCCCGGTAAAGACCCGCTGGAAGCCTTTACGGTTGCCATCAACAACGTCAAGCCGCTGGTCGAAGTGAAGTCTCGCCGTGTCGGCGGTGCCAACTACCAAGTACCTGTTGAAGTGCGCCCGGTGCGTCGCTTGGCACTTTCCATGCGCTGGATCAAGGAAGCCGCTCGCAAGCGTGGCGAAAAATCCATGGCATTGCGCCTCGCTAACGAACTGCTCGAAGCGACTGAAGGTCGTGGCGGCGCCATGAAAAAGCGTGACGAAGTTCACCGCATGGCAGAAGCCAACAAGGCGTTCTCACACTTCCGCTTCTAAACCCAAAAACGCGGCTTTCAGATCGTCTGAGGGCTGCGCATCCAGGCTGCCATCCGGGTGGCCGTTTGCCTTCATAGATACAGATCACCTAAGGATCCATCATGGCTCGCCATACTCCCATTGAGCGTTACCGCAATATCGGTATTTCTGCTCACATTGATGCCGGTAAAACCACCACCACCGAGCGTATTCTTTTCTATACTGGTGTAAATCATAAAATTGGCGAGGTGCACGATGGTGCTGCCACCATGGACTGGATGGAGCAAGAGCAAGAGCGTGGCATCACCATCACCTCTGCCGCTACCACTTGTTTCTGGAAAGGCATGGAAACCAACTTTGCCGAACACCGCATCAACATCATTGACACCCCCGGTCACGTTGACTTCACCATTGAAGTTGAGCGCTCCATGCGTGTGCTCGACGGCGCGTGCATGGTTTATTGCGCAGTGGGTGGTGTGCAACCCCAGTCTGAAACCGTTTGGCGCCAGGCCAACAAGTACAAAGTGCCGCGTCTGGCCTTTGTCAACAAGATGGACCGCACGGGTGCCAACTTCTTCAAGGTCTATGACCAGATGAAGCTGCGTCTGAAGGCCAACCCGGTCGCCATTGTGATTCCGATTGGTGCCGAAGAAAACTTCACCGGTGTGGTTGATTTGGTCAAAATGCGCGCCATCATTTGGGACGAAGCATCCCAAGGCATGAAGTTTGAATACAAAGAAATTCCTGTCGAACTCCTGGCGCAAGCCAAAGAATGGCGCGAAAAATTGGTAGAAGCTGCCGCTGAGGCCAATGAAGAACTAATGAACAAGTACCTTGAAGAAGGTGACTTGACCGAAGACGAAATCAAGCTCGGCATTCGTACCCGCACCATTGCCAGCGAGATCCAGCCGATGCTGTGTGGAACGGCGTTCAAAAACAAAGGCGTGCAGCGCATGCTGGATGCCATCATTGAATTCATGCCGTCGCCAGTGGACATTCCTCCTGTCAAGGGCATGGATGACGATGAGCAGCCAGTGACACGCAAGGCGGATGACAAAGAAAAGTTTTCTGCTTTGGCGTTCAAGTTGATGACCGACCCGTTCGTGGGCCAATTAACCTTCGTACGGGTTTATTCCGGTGTATTGAACAAGGGTGACACGGTCTACAACCCGATTCGCGGTAAAAAAGAGCGCATTGGCCGGATTGTGCAAATGCACGCCAACAAGCGCGAAGAAGTGAGCGAAATTGTCGCTGGCGATATTGCTGCCTGCATCGGTTTGAAGGACGTGACCACTGGCGAAACCCTGTGTGATCCGAATGCCATCATCATGTTGGAACGCATGGTGTTCCCTGAACCTGTGATTACCCAGGCAGTTGAGCCCAAAACCAAAGCTGACCAGGAAAAAATGGGGATCGCTTTGCAGCGTTTGGCTCAGGAAGATCCATCCTTCCGCGTCAAGACCGACGAAGAGTCAGGACAGACGCTGATTGGAGGTATGGGTGAGCTGCCCCTCGAAATTATTGTCGACCGCATGCGACGTGAATTTGGCGTGGAGGCCAATGTCGGCAAGCCGCAAGTGGCATACCGTGAAACCATTCGTAAAACCATCGAAGATGCCGAAGGCAAGTTTGTGCGTCAATCTGGCGGTAAAGGCCAATATGGTCACGTGGTGCTGAAGATTGAACCCAACGAAGCTGGCAAGGGCATTGAGTTTGTGGACGCAATCAAGGGTGGTGTGGTGCCACGCGAGTACATTCCTGCGGTCGAAAAGGGTATCCACGAAGCCGTGACGCAAGGCGTGTTGGCTGGCTATCCGGTGGTGGACGTCAAAGTCACGCTGCATTTCGGCTCCTATCACGATGTCGACTCGAACGAATTGGCCTTCAAAATGGCTGCCATCTTTGGTTTCAAGGAAGGCTGCCGCAAGGCAGGCCCGGTCATTCTGGAACCCATGATGGCAGTGGAAGTGGAAACATGTGAAGACTACGCTGGCAACGTGATGGGCGACTTGTCCTCACGCCGCGGTATGGTTCAAGGCATGGAAGACATGGTTGGCGGCGGCAAGGTCATCAAGGCTGAAGTCCCGCTGTCTGAAATGTTTGGCTACTCCACCACACTGCGCTCGATGTCCCAAGGCCGTGCAACTTACACGATGGAATTCAAACATTACACGGAAGCCCCGCGTAACGTGTCTGAAGCCATCATGGCGGCAAGGGCAAAGTAACCAATCCTGTCTGCGATTTCGCACCCAACGCTGCCCGTGGCGATGGACCTCGTGACGAACTGCAAACATTAAACCAACTCACGGGTATTGCTCTTTAAAGGAATTGAAATGGGAAAAGAAAAATTTACTCGCACCAAGCCCCACGTGAACGTGGGCACCATTGGTCACGTTGACCATGGCAAGACCACGCTGACAGCGGCCATCACCTCGGTGCTGGCAGCCAAGTTTGGCGGTACGGCCAAAGCCTACGACCAAATTGATGCGGCGCCAGAAGAAAAAGCCCGTGGCATCACCATCAACACCGCCCACGTCGAGTACGAAACGGCCAACCGCCATTACGCGCACGTCGATTGCCCCGGCCACGCTGACTATGTGAAGAACATGATCACCGGTGCAGCGCAAATGGACGGAGCCATTTTGGTCTGCTCGGCCGCTGACGGCCCGATGCCGCAAACCCGTGAGCACATCCTGCTGGCACGCCAGGTGGGCGTACCCTACATCATCGTGTTCCTGAACAAATGCGACATGGTTGATGACGCTGAGTTGCTTGAACTCGTCGAAATGGAAGTGCGTGAGTTGCTCGACAAGTATGACTTCCCTGGTGACAGCACCCCGATCATTCACGGCTCGGCCAAATTGGCCATGGAAGGCGACAAAGGCCCGCTCGGTGAAGAAGCCATCATGAAACTCGCGGATGCGCTTGACAGCTACATTCCCCTGCCTGAACGTGCCATTGACGGGGCCTTCCTGATGCCTGTTGAAGACGTATTCTCGATCTCTGGCCGTGGCACCGTGGTGACCGGACGTATCGAGCGCGGTGTCATCAAAGTTGGTGAAGAAATCGAAATCGTTGGTATCCATGACACCCAAAAAACCACCTGCACCGGTGTGGAAATGTTTCGCAAACTGCTCGACCAAGGTCAGGCGGGCGACAACGTTGGCATCTTGCTGCGCGGTACCAAACGCGAAGACGTGCAACGTGGTCAAGTGCTGTGCAAACCGGGCTCCATCAAGCCGCACACGCACTTCACTGGAGAAATCTACGTTTTGAGCAAAGACGAAGGTGGTCGTCATACGCCATTCTTCAGCAACTACCGTCCCCAGTTCTACTTCCGTACCACGGACGTGACCGGTGCCATTGAACTGCCAGAAGGCAAGGAAATGGTCATGCCGGGTGACAACGTGTCGATCACGGTCAAGTTGATTGCCCCAATCGCCATGGAAGAAGGTCTGCGCTTTGCGATCCGTGAGGGTGGCAAGACAGTCGGTGCCGGTGTGGTTGCCAAAGTGATTGCTTAATTTGTAACTGCTGAATGTAGGGGCATAGCTCAATTGGCAGAGCGTCGGTCTCCAAAACCGAAGGTTGTAAGTTCGATTCTTACTGCCCCTGCCACCTGGTTTGGCCAAAAGGTGGAATAAAAAAGCCCGTTGTGCAAACTACGGGCTGATGCATCTGAGAGATGCATCAAATAAATGGCTATTTAACATGCGCAAGATCAACTGACAATGGCTACTACTACACAAGTTCAAACCGTCAACACAACAGCCGATAAAGCCAAGCTGGCAGCAGCGGCCCTGATGGTGGTTGTGGCACTAGGGGGCTATTACGCCTTAAGCAAACAAGGGCCATTGTTTCAGTGGTTGGGTTTGCTGGCTGGTTTGGCGGTGGCTATTGTCATTTTCTTNNATGTCATGGCACTGTTTTTGTGGCTGACCGACAAAACCCTTGAGTGGTTCTTTTACGACCTGATTCTGGGATGGAAAAAATGATGCATGTTGTAGTGAAAGAAGTCAACTCAGGCGAATCAAGCGAGCCTGTTGCACTGACCGCAGCACAAACGCTGGCGGCGGCATCGACCAACCCTGATCTGCGCTGGTATGTGGTGCATGCCTATTCAGGTATGGAAAAAGCCGTTGAACGCAATATTCTGGAGCGAATCAACCGTTCAGGGATGCAGTCCAAGTTCGGCCGAATTCTGGTTCCCATGGAAGAAGTGGTCGAGATCAAAAACGGTCAAAAAAAGACCACCGAACGAAAATTTTTTCCGGGTTATGTGCTGGTCGAAATGATCATGGACGACGAGACTTGGCATTTGGTCAAGCACACCAATAAGGTCACGGGGTTTGTCGGTGGTGGTAAAACCCGCCCCTCGCCTATCTCTGAAGCGGAGGTGATGAAGATCGTTAGCCAGATGCAGGAAGGCACTGACAAGCCACGCCACAAAGTTGAGTTTGTGGTAGGTGAATTTGTCCGTGTCAAAGAAGGTCCATTTGCTGACTTTAACGGTGCGGTGGAAGAAGTGAACTACGAAAAAAGCAAAGTGCGGGTGGCAGTAACAATTTTTGGTCGTTCCACCCCGGTTGAGTTAGAGTTTTCCCAGATCGAAAAAACCTGATTATTAATGGCTTTGATGCTTTCCGACTCGGCATCAAAGTTTCTAATGTGAGTCGTTAATGACGGGGAGCCTGCGACTATCCATAGTGGTTGCTGGCGTTTGTACCCGCTAGGAGTAAACCATGGCGAAAAAAATCGTCGGTTTTGTCAAACTGCAAGTTCCAGCAGGCAAAGCCAATCCATCCCCCCCGATCGGCCCGGCCTTGGGTCAACGCGGCTTGAACATCATGGAGTTTTGCAAGGCGTTTAACGCGCAAACTCAAGGTATCGAGCCCGGTCTGCCATTGCCTGTGGTGATCACAGCCTATGCTGACAAGAGCTTTACCTTCGTTATCAAATCACCCCCGTCTTCGGTGCTGATCAAGAAGGCTGTCAAGATTGACAAAGGTTCATCTGTCCCCAACAAAACCAAAGTCGGCAAGATTACGCGCGCACAACTTGAAGAAATTGCCAAAACCAAGATGAAAGATTTGACTGCCGCCGATATGGACGCTGCTGTGCGCACCATCGCTGGCTCAGCACGCTCGATGGGCGTGAATGTGGAGGGTGTTTAAATGGCTCGCTTGACAAAGAAACAAAAAGCTTACCAAGGTAAGGTTGACAGTGGCAAGTTGTACGCTGTGGCTGACGCTTTGGCTTTGGTCAAAGATTGTGCAACTGCCAAATTTGATGAATCAATCGACGTGGCGGTTCAGTTGGGTATCGATGCCAAGAAATCGGACAAGGTTGTGCGCGGTGCTGTGGTGCTGCCACATGGTACTGGCAAGACCAAACGTGTTGCCGTATTTGCCCAGGGAGCCAAGGCTGAAGAAGCCCGCGCTGCCGGTGCTGACATTGTCGGTATGGACGATTTGGCTGCCATGATCAAGGCCGGTGATATGCCGTTTGACGTGGTGATCGCCGCACCGGATGCAATGCGTGTTGTTGGTACCTTGGGACAAATCCTCGGACCACGCGGCCTGATGCCTAACCCCAAGGTCGGCACGGTCACCCCTGATGTCGCGACGGCGGTGAAGAATGCCAAGGCAGGTCAGGTGCAGTTCCGGGTCGACAAGGCAGGCATTGTGCATTCCACTATTGGCCGTCGTTCGTTTGACGGTGACAAGCTGCAAGCCAATTTGGCTGCGCTCGTAGATGCGCTTACAAAGGCCAAGCCTGCAACCAGCAAGGGTTTGTATTTGCGCAAAGCTGCTGTATCAAGCACCATGGGAGTCGGCGTTCGCGTTGACCTGCAAACCATTTCTGCCTGATGCAAAAAATTGGGCCCTCTGAAAAGATGGCCTGACGTGGTGGGTTGCCAGTGCCGCGAGGTGCAGGCAGGCCATCCAAGACCGTTGGTGGGCCGACTTTGATTAGACGGCGCTTAATAGACCAAACCAACGCAGATGGCGACTCCACTGCCGAAAAATGAATCATTTTTAACAGTTGGTCGCTTAAGTATGGCGTGTCCAGAGGTGGTTCTTAAGCTACCAAAAGGCACATTTTTGAAGGAGTAGACCTTGAGTTTAAATCGCAGTGAGAAAGAAGCGGTCATCAGTGATGTGACTGGCCTCGCCGCTAAAGCTCAAACGCTCGTGATGGCGGAATACCGTGGGATCACGGTCGCTGATATGACCAAATTGCGCTCGACTGCGCGCAGCAACGGTGTAAGCCTGAGTGTGTTAAAAAACACCTTGGCACGTCGTGCTGTCGCAGGCAGTGGCTTTGAAGTTGTGTCCGACCTGATGACCGGTCCGCTGATCTATGGCTTCTCTGTTGATGCAGTGGCTGCCGCGAAAGTGGTGGCTGACTTCGCAAAAACCAATGACAAGTTGGTGATTCGTGGTGGCGCATATGGCGGAAAAGTTCTGGATATCAACGGCGTAAAACAACTGGCAAGTATTCCTACCAAGGAAGTGTTGCTGGCTCAGTTGTTGGGCTTGATGCAATCCCCGATCTCTCGTACAGCACGTGTGCTGGCCGCGATCGCGGAGAAAAAAGGCGCTGGTGCTGTTGAAGCCACTCCGGAAACCGGCATCGAGGCAGTTGCGGCTTGATTGCAGGCAACTCGTAGTAACCAATATTGTTAGGAAATNNGACCGCGCTGGACAGCATGACGGTCATGGAACTCAACGACCTGGTGAAAGCCATCGAAGAGAAATTTGGCGTGAGCGCCGCCGCGATGTCGGCTCCCGCTGCCGGTGGTGGTGCAGTTGCTGCAGTGGCTGAAGAAAAGACCGAGTTCAACGTGGTTCTGCTGGAAGCCGGTGCCCAAAAGGTATCCGTCATCAAGGCCGTGCGCGAGATCACCGGTCTGGGCTTGAAAGAAGCCAAGGACCTGGTTGACGGCGCACCGAAGAACGTCAAAGAAGGCGTATCCAAGGCTGATGCTGATGCTGCTTTGAAAAAGCTGGTTGATGCTGGTGCCAAGGCTGAACTCAAGTAATTGAAGTTGGTCTGAGGGCTGGGGCGCTGTCAAAAGCCTCCAGCCCTTTGGTGTTTTTGAAGAGTACACCGACAAACACTTTTTTAAGCGTTTTTCAGTGTCTTCTCATCCCGACAAAAGAAGATGCCTTGGTTCGGGTCACATGCAAGGTGTGACTGTCCGCCAGTGATTGGTAGCGGCCAATCGCCAAGAAAGTAGTCGTCCAGGACCCGCTTTGGTTCCTCAGTTGCCCGGAGATTTCATGGCTTACACATACACCGAACGTAAACGGATTCGTAAAAATTTTGGCAATCGCGATAGCGTGCTTGAAATTCCCTATCTTCTACAAATGCAGAAAGATGCCTACACCGCCTTTATGCAAGCTGATGTGGCTCCCAAAAAACGCACCAACGAGGGCTTGCAAGCAGCCTTTGATGCCGCTTTTCCAATCGTTTCACACAATGGGTTTGTCGAGATGAAGTATCTCGAATACAACCTTGCCAAACCTGCGTTTGATGTGCGTGAATGCCAGACCCGTGGCCTGACCTATGCGTCCGCCGTGCGGGCCAAAGTTCAATTGATTATTTACGACCGTGAATCGTCCACCACCCAAAACAAAGTGGTCAAGGAAGTCAAAGAGCAAGAGGTCTATATGGGTGAAGTACCCTTGATGACCGAGAAGGGCTCGTTTGTGATCAATGGCACCGAGCGTGTCATTGTGAGCCAACTACACCGCTCACCCGGTGTCTTTTTTGAGCATGACAAGGGTAAAACTCACAGCTCGGGCAAGTTGTTGTTCTCTGCCCGAATCATCCCTTACCGTGGCTCTTGGCTTGATTTTGAATTCGATCCGAAAGACATCCTGTATTTCCGGGTTGATCGCCGCCGCAAAATGCCCGTGACAATTTTGCTCAAGGCCATTGGCCTGAATCATGAGTCGATTCTGGCTAACTTCTTTGTCAATGACAATTTCCGCCTGATGGACAGTGGTGCCCAAATGGAATTTGTGGCTGAGCGTCTGCGCGGCGAAGTGGCACGCTTTGACATTACTGACAAGAGTGGCAAAGTAGTGGTTGCCAAAGACAAGCGCATCACCGTGCGCCACACGCGGGAGATGGAAGAATCCAAAACCACACATATTTCTGTTCCGGAAGATTTTCTTGTTGGTCGCGTGGTAGCGCGCAATGTGGTGGATGCCGAGTCCGGTGAAATTCTGGCCAAGGCCAACGAAGAGTTGACTGAAGTTCTGCTGAAAAAACTACGCAGTTCCAACGTGCAAGACTTGGCATGTATTTACACCAATGAACTAGATCAAGGTGCTTACATTTCTCAGACCTTGCGCACCGATGAAACAGCAGACGAGTTTGCCGCGCGTGTGGCCATCTACCGCATGATGCGCCCAGGCGAGCCGCCAACCGAAGATGCAGTGCAGGCACTGTTCCAACGCTTGTTTTACAACCCAGATACCTATGATTTGTCACGTGTTGGACGCATGAAGTTCAATGCCAAAATGTTACGTCCGGAGTCGACTGGCCCCATGGTTCTGACCAATGAAGACATCCTGGCAGTGGTCAAGGTACTGGTCGATTTGCGCAACGGCCATGGACAGGTTGATGATATTGATCACTTGGGTAATCGCCGTGTACGTTGCGTTGGTGAGTTGGCTGAGAACCAATACCGCATGGGCTTGGCCCGCATTGAAAAGGCGGTGAAAGAGCGTCTGGGTCAAGCCGAGCAAGAGCCCTTGATGCCGCATGACCTGATCAACAGCAAGCCAATTTCTGCCGCCCTGAAAGAGTTTTTTGGTGCTTCGCAATTAAGCCAGTTCATGGATCAGACCAACCCCTTGTCCGAGATCACACACAAGCGTCGTGTCTCAGCCCTGGGCCCTGGTGGTTTGACACGTGAGCGCGCTGGCTTTGAAGTGCGTGACGTGCACGTCACCCATTACGGACGCGTCTGCCCCATTGAAACCCCTGAAGGTCCGAACATTGGCCTGATCAATTCATTGGCTTTGTACGCGCGCTTGAACGAATACGGCTTTATCGAAACGCCCTACCGGCGCGTGGCTGATGGCAAAGTGACGATGGACATTGACTATTTGTCAGCCATTGAAGAAGGCAAATTTGTCATTGCCCAGGCTAACGCCGATCTGGACAAAGAGGGCCACCTGTCTGGCGAACTGATCTCGGCGCGTGAAGCTGGCGAAACTGTCATGGTCACCGCAGACCGCGTGCAATATATGGACGTGTCACCGGCACAGATTGTTTCGGTAGCGGCATCCTTGGTGCCATTCCTTGAACACGATGATGCCAACCGCGCTTTGATGGGGGCCAACATGTCACGTCAGGCGGTGCCGGTTTTGCGTCCTGAAAAACCCATGGTCGGCACTGGCATTGAACGTGTGGCAGCAGTTGACTCTGGCACCGTGGTGGTAGCGACCCGGGGCGGTGTGGTGGACTATGTTGATGCATCGCGTGTGGTGATTCGGGTCAACGATGCCGAGGCTCAAGCCGGTGAAGTGGGCGTAGATATTTATAACCTCATCAAGTACCAACGCTCCAACCAGAACACCAACATCCACCAACGCCCGGTCGTCAAAAAGGGCGACAAGCTCGCCAAGGGTGATGTGATTGCGGATGGTGCATCCACTGATCTGGGTGAATTGGCACTGGGCCAAAACATGTTGATTGGCTTCATGACCTGGAACGGTTATAACTTTGAAGACTCGATTTTGATCAGTGAACGTGTCGTGGCTGAAGATCGGTACACCTCGATTCATATCGAAGAGCTGGTCGTCATGGCGCGTGACACCAAATTGGGTGCTGAAGAAATCACCCGCGACATCCCTAACTTAAGTGAACAGCAACTCAGCCGCATGGACGAGTCTGGCATTATTTATGTGGGCGCTGAAGTCCAACCCGGTGACGTGCTGGTCGGCAAGGTCACCCCCAAGGGCGAGACCACACTGACCCCGGAAGAAAAGCTGCTGCGTGCCATCTTTGGCGAAAAGGCCAGCGATGTCAAAGACACCTCATTGCGCGTTGACCAGGGCTCACAAGGCACCGTCATTGATGTGCAGGTTTTTACCCGTGAAGGCATCGTGCGTGACCGCCGTGCCCAGCAAATTATTGACGATGAGCTCAAACGCTTTCGTCTGGATTTGAATGACCAGATTCGAATTGTTGAAGCCGATGCCTTTGACCGGATCGAAAAACTGTTGGTTGGCAAACTGGCCAACGGTGGCCCGCAAAAACTCGGTAAAGGCAGCAAGCTCGATAAAGCCTATTTGACTTCGGTTGAAAAATTTCACTGGTTTGATATTCGTCCGGCCGATGAGGATGTGTCTGCCCAACTCGAAAGCATCAAAAACTCGCTGGAGCAAACGCGCCACCGCTTTGATTTGGCGTTTGAAGAAAAACGCAAAAAACTCACCCAAGGTGATGATTTGCCCGCTGGCGTGCTGAAGATGGTCAAGGTCTATGTGGCTGTCAAACGCCATTTGCAGCCCGGTGACAAGATGGCCGGTCGTCACGGAAACAAAGGTGTGGTATCCAAAATTGTGCCGGTCGAAGACATGCCGCACATGCTGGACGGCACCCCCTGCGACATCGTGCTGAACCCCTTGGGCGTGCCGTCCCGGATGAACGTCGGCCAGGTGCTTGAAGTTCACTTAGGTTGGGCTGGCAAGGGCATTGGCCAGCGCATTGGTGACATGCTGCAACACGAGTCGCGTGTCGCTGAGTTACGTACCTTCCTCGAAGAAATTTACAACACGACGGGCCGCAAGGAAGACCTGAACCAACTCACGGACGATCAGTTGATTGAAATGGCCGGCAATCTGACCAGCGGCATGCCGTTTGCAACCCCGGTGTTTGACGGTGCGACTGAAGTTGAAATTCGCGCCATGCTGAAACTGGCTTTTCCGGATGACATTGCCAAACTCAAAGGTTTGAACGAAACCCGCACCCAAGCCCATTTGTACGATCGCCGTACCGGGGACCGCTTTGAGCGCCCTACCACCATCGGCTACATGCACTATCTGAAACTTCACCACTTGGTAGATGACAAGATGCACGCCCGCTCGACCGGCCCCTACAGTTTGGTCACACAGCAACCGCTGGGTGGTAAAGCCCAGTTTGGTGGTCAGCGCTTCGGTGAAATGGAAGTGTGGGCACTGGAAGCCTATGGTGCCGCTTACACCTTGCAGGAAATGCTCACGGTCAAGTCGGACGACGTGCAAGGCCGTACCAAGGTGTACGAGAGCATTGTCAAGGGCGAACACTCCATCGAAGCGGGTATGCCTGAGTCGTTTAACGTGCTGGTCAAAGAAATCCGCTCGCTGGGCCTGGATATCGAGCTGGAACGCTCGTAATTGATTAAAGGAAAAAAGTCATGAAATCATTACTCGACCTGTTCAAGCAATTCACCCCCGATGAACATTTTGATGCCATCAAAATTGGCATGGCCTCACCGGAAAAAATCCGCTCCTGGTCTTTTGGCGAGGTCAAAAAGCCTGAAACCATCAACTACCGCACCTTCAAGCCTGAACGCGACGGTTTGTTTTGTGCCAAGATTTTTGGCCCGATCAAAGACTATGAGTGCCTGTGCGGCAAATACAAACGCCTGAAACATCGTGGCGTGATCTGCGAAAAATGCGGCGTTGAAGTAACGCAGACCAAGGTGCGCCGCGAGCGTATGGGTCATATTGATTTGGCCGCTCCTTGCGCCCACATCTGGTTCTTGAAGTCCTTACCCAGCCGTTTAGGCTTGGTGCTGGACATGACGCTGCGCGACATTGAGCGTGTGTTGTACTTTGAAGCTTATGTGGTGACCGACCCCGGCATGACCCCGCTGAAAAAGTTCAGCATCATGTCCGAAGATGACTTTGATGCCAAGTTCAAGGAATACGGCGACGAGTTCCAGGCCAGGATGGGTGCAGAAGGCGTCAAGGAATTGCTGCAAAACCTCGATATCGAAAGCGAAATCGAAAAACTGCGCAACGATCCAAGCGGCTCAGAGCTCAAAATCAAGAAAAACACCAAGCGCTTGAAGCTCCTTGAAGCGTTCAAAAAATCCGGTATCAAACCGGAATGGATGGTGCTTGATGTATTGCCGGTGTTGCCACCTGATTTGCGTCCGTTGGTGCCGCTCGATGGTGGCCGTTTTGCCACCTCGGATTTGAACGATTTGTATCGCCGCGTCATCAACCGCAACAGCCGTCTGCGCCGTCTGCTGGAACTCAAGGCACCGGAAATCATTGCCCGCAACGAAAAACGCATGTTGCAAGAAGCAGTTGACAGCCTGCTCGACAATGGTCGCCGTGGTAAAGCCATGACCGGTGCCAACAAGCGTGCGCTTAAATCTTTGGCCGACATGATCAAAGGCAAGGGCGGTCGTTTCCGGCAAAACTTGTTGGGCAAGCGCGTCGACTACTCCGGCCGTTCGGTGATTGTGGTGGGCCCAACACTCAAGCTGCATCAATGCGGTTTACCAAAATTAATGGCTCTGGAATTGTTCAAGCCCTTCATTTTTGCGCGCCTGGAAACCATGGGTATTGCCACCACCATCAAGGCGGCCAAAAAGGAAGTCGAAACCGGCACACCTGTGGTGTGGGACATTCTGGAAGAGGTCATCAAAGAGCATCCTGTGATGCTGAATCGGGCCCCTACCTTGCACCGCTTGGGCATTCAGGCATTCGAGCNNGGGTCCACGTGCCGCTGTCAGTCGAGGCCCAAATGGAAGCCCGCACCCTGATGCTGGCCTCCAACAATGTGCTGTTCCCGTCCAATGGTGAACCGTCCATTGTGCCGTCGCAAGACGTGGTTTTGGGGCTGTACTACACCACCCGTGACCGTATCAACGGCAAAGGTGAAGGCCTGATTTTCTCGGATGTCAGCGAGGTGCAACGCGCCTTTGACGCGGGTGAAGTCGAGATGAGTGCGCGCATCAACGTGCGCCTGACCGAATACACCAAAAACAAGGAAACCGNNGTTGGTGCCCTCCACCAAGCTGTGGGAAACCACCGCAGGGCGGGCCTTGTTGTCCGAGATTTTGCCCAAAGGCTTGCCGTTTGAATTCATCAACAAGGCCTTGAAGAAAAAGGAAATTTCGCGCCTGATCAATGCGTCTTTCCGCAAATGCGGTCTCAAAGAAACTGTGGTGTTTGCCGACAAGCTGCTGCAGTACGGTTTTCGCCTGGCAACACGTGCAGGTATTTCAATCTCGATTGAAGACATGCTGGTTCCCACCGAGAAACCCGGCATTATCGAACGTGCTGAAGCCGAGGTGAAAGAAATCGCCCAGCAATACACCAGCGGTCTGGTGACCGCCGGTGAACGCTACAACAAGGTGGTGGACATCTGGGGCAAAGCCGGTGATGAGGTTTCCAAAGTGATGATGGGGCGGCTGTCCAAAGAATCGGTGGTGGACCGCCATGGCAAAACGGTAAACCAAGAGTCGTTCAATTCCATCTACATGATGGCCGACTCGGGTGCACGCGGCTCTGCAGCGCAGATTCGCCAGGTGGCGGGTATGCGCGGTTTGATGGCCAAACCCGACGGCTCCATCATTGAGACCCCCATCACGGCGAACTTCCGTGAAGGTCTGAACGTGTTGGAGTACTTCATCTCCACCCATGGCGCTCGCAAAGGTTTGGCTGACACAGCGCTCAAAACCGCCAATTCGGGTTACCTGACACGTCGTTTGGTTGATGTGACACAAGACTTGGTGGTCACAGAGCAAGATTGCGGCACCCACGCCGGTTACTTGATGCGCGCCATTGTTGAAGGGGGTGAAGTCATTGAATCCCTACGTGACCGCATTTTGGGTCGCACCGCAGCCGATGACNNCCTGAGAACCGCTCAGTGGTGGCACCTGCAGGCACCATGCTCGACGAAGACATGATTGACGAGCTGGAACTGGCAGGCGTAGACGAAGTCAAGGTGCGCACAGCGCTGACTTGCGAAACCCGCTTTGGCATTTGCGCCCGTTGTTATGGACGTGATCTGGGTCGGGGTGGTCTGGTCAACGGCGGTGAAGCAGTCGGTGTGATCGCTGCACAGTCGATTGGCGAGCCAGGTACCCAGCTCACTATGCGTACTTTCCACATCGGTGGTGCTGCTTCGCGTGCAGCCATTGCCTCCAGTGTGGAGGCCAAGTCCAATGGCAGTATTGGTTTTAACAGCACCATGCGCTATGTGACCAATGGCAAAGGGGAGCTGGTGGTCATTTCCCGCTCCGGTGAAGTCGTGCTGCATGACGAACATGGTCGTGAACGTGAACGCCATAAAGTACCTTACGGCGCAGTGCTGACAGTTAAGGCCGATCAAACCATCAAAGCTGGCACGATTCTGGCCAACTGGGATCCGTTGACTCGCCCCATCATCACCGAATATGCGGGTAAGGCGCTGTTCGAGAACGTGGTGGAAGGACTGACGGTGGCCAAGCAGGTTGATGATGTCACAGGCTTGTCAACGCTGGTGGTGATTGATCCGAAACATCGTGGTTCTGCCAAGGTGGTGCGTCCGCTGGTCAAATTGATCGATGCCTCCGGCAACGAAGTCAAGATTCCGGGCACCGACCACTCGGTAACCATTGGTTTCCCGATTGGCGCACTGGTGCAGGTACGCGACGATCAGGATGTCGGCCCAGGCGAAGTGCTGGCACGTATCCCGGTCGAAGGTCAAAAGACCCGCGACATCACTGGTGGTCTGCCCCGTGTGGCTGAGCTGTTTGAAGCCAGATCACCCAAAGACAAGGGTGTGTTGGCTGAAATGACCGGCACGATCTCCTTTGGCAAGGAAACCAAGGGCAAGCTGCGCTTGCAAATTACCGACCCAGAAGGCAAGGTATGGGAAGAACTGGTGCCCAAAGAAAAGAACATCTTGGTGCACGAAGGTCAGGTTGTCAACAAGGGCGAGTCAGTGGTCGATGGTCCAGCCGACCCGCAAGACATCTTGCGACTGCTGGGTGCCGAAGAACTGGCGCGCTATATCGTTGACGAAGTGCAGGACGTTTACCGCTTGCAAGGCGTGAAGATCAACGACAAGCACATTGAAGTGATCGTGCGCCAGATGCTGCGCCGAGTAGTGGTTGAAGCCGCGGGCGACTCCACCTATATCAATGGTGAACAAGTTGAGCGCTCGGAGATGCTCAATACCAACGACGCACTGCGGGCTAATGGCAAGATTCCAGCGGTCTTTACCAACTTGTTGCTGGGCATTACCCAAGCGTCTTTGTCGACTGACAGTTTCATCAGTGCAGCATCCTTCCAGGAAACAACCCGCGTGCTGACAGAGGCTGCCATCATGGGCAAACGCGATGGCTTGCGTGGTCTGAAAGAAAACGTCATTGTGGGCCGGTTGATTCCAGCCGGTACTGGCATGGCTTATCACGATGCCCGCAAAGTGCGCGAAAACATGGATGATGCCGAACGTCGCGCCATAGCCGAGGCCGAGGCCGCTGAACTGGCCGGCAACACTGAAGCTGAGCAAAACGAGGGCGCTGCTGCCGAATAAGCAGATTGCTCATTAAAATATAGCGCCTCACGCCCTATCTATAAGGGTCTGAGGCGTTTTTTATGATTTATATTTCATGACCCAGGAACTGGGGCCACCGCTGTGGCGTCAATTGCAAGCTGTCACCCAAGTGCTTTTCGCAATTCAACATGGGCAGTCGGGCATGGTTGCGCTTGAGGCTNNTGCCACGCTTCGTCCGGGTGTGCAGTCCTTAAGTTTTGAAGTGCTGCGCTCTTTGGGACGTGCTCAAAGCTTGCGCACCTTGCTGGCACCCCGCACACCACCGCCATGGGTCGATGCGCTTTTGTGCACTGCTTTGGCGTTGTTGTGGCGTGCAGATAATGCGCCCTACGATGTACATACGCTTGTCAATCAGGCGGTGGAGTGTGCCAAGCGAACACCTGCCGTCAAACCCCAGGTCGCTTTTGTCAACGCCTGTTTGCGACGCTTTTTGCGCGAACGCGAGGCGCTGGTGACGCAAACCGACAGGGACCCGGTGGCTCTCTGGAATCACCCTGCCTGGTGGGTGACGCAAGTCCAGGCGGATTGGCCCGACCAGTGGCAAACCATTCTGTCAGCCGCAGACCAACGCCCACCGATGGTGCTGCGAGTCAATGCCCGCTGGGGCACACCTGAACAATACTTGGTGAAGTTGCTTGAAGCGGGTAAAGCGGCGGCGCTAATTGGACAGTTTGGTGTGGTATTGAAGTATGCATGCCCCGTGCAGCAACTGCCCGGTTTTTCTGCCGGCTGGGTATCGGTGCAAGACAGTGCAGCTCAGCTTGCTGCGCCCTTGCTATTGGCTGGTTTACCCTTGAATCAGCCCCTAAGAGTGCTGGATGCCTGTGCAGCACCAGGCGGCAAGACCGCACATCTGCTGGAGTTGTGCGCGGCAAGCGTAACGGCACTTGACGTGGATCCGGTGCGTTGTGCGCGTATCACCGACACTTTGAATCGCTTGGGTTTGTTCGCTGAGACAATCACTGCCAATGCCTTGGATGTGCAAGCCTGGTGGAACGGTGAGTTTTTTGATGCCATCTTGCTCGATGCACCCTGTTCAGCATCGGGCATTGTGCGCAGACACCCAGACATTCGCTGGCTGCGCCGCCCCACCGACATAGCGCAACTGGCTGCACTGCAGGCACGTCTGCTGGAAAAACTGTGGCCCTTGGTCAAACCCGGTGGGCGACTACTCTTTTGTACTTGTTCGGTGTTTCGTGCTGAGGGTGAGCATCCATTGCGGATGTTTCTTTCCAACAACACCCAAGCGACTTTACTGCCGTCACCCGGACACTGGTTAGCCGACAATTCGACCCATGATCATGATGGTTTTTATTACGCACTGCTTGAGAAAAAGTCGCTCTAGCCGCTGGATTGGGCTGTCTGCGGTGGTTTGGCTGTGCCTGCAATGCGGTCTGTCAGGCGCGGCGACTACCGTCGAAATGCCTGATTTGCACAATGCAACCGTCTTGACGCTAGAACGCAATGAGGGTGGTGTGATGTTGTCGGCTCATTTCAATTTCGGTCTTCCTGTGGTAGTCGAAGATGCTTTGCAAAAGGGTATTCCCATTTACTTTGTGGCACGAGCCGATGTATTGCGCGAGCGTTGGTACTGGACTAACCGCAAGATCAGCTCAGTGCAGCGACGTATGCGCTTGGCCTATCACCCGTTAACGCGTCGCTGGCGGCTTAATGTGGGCTCTGGCGACATGACCGAAGATACCCAGCGCCTTTCCCTGAGTCAAAACTTTGACACCCTGGACGAAGTGATGGGTGCAGTGCGACGGATTTCACGCTGGAAGGTTGCAGAAACTGCAGATATTGAACCTGGCAGTCAACACCTGGTAAATTTTAGCTTTGCACTCGACACATCGCAGTTGCCGCGTCCGTTGCAAATTGGCACCTTGGGTCAGTCCGACTGGTTGATTGAGGTAACGGCTTCTACCGTGCTCGAAGCGGAGCATGGCAAGTGACTGCAAAAAAAAATCTGCGAACTTTTCGTTGGATCATCGGTATTGGCTTGACAGCCATGGTCATTATTGGTTTGGTGCTATTATTTTTGCTGACACAAGCCACCACCAACCGCGATTTGTATGAGCGAAATTACGCCAATCTGTTCATTGTCAATGTGGTCGTTGCTTCCTTGCTGCTGCTGGTGATTATCTGGATTGCCTATCGACTGATCAAACGGCTGGTACAGAAAAAATTTGGCAGTCGTCTGTTGGTCAAACTTGCAGCCGTGTTTGCATTGGCTGGGTTTGCACCAGGTGTGCTGATTTATGTGGTGTCTTACCAATTTGTATCACGCTCCATCGAGAGCTGGTTTGATGTCAAGGTGGAGGGAGCACTCACTGCAGGCATGAACCTGGGGCGCGCCACACTGGAAGCCTTGTCGGCTGATTTACAGGGCAAAACCATGGCAACTGCTGCCCTGTTTTCTAGCACAACAGAAGCCAGCGCAGCACTGACTCTGGAACGGGCGCGAGACGCAATGGGAGTGGACGACTTGACCCTTTTGAGTGCCTCGGGTCGGCTGATTGCATCTGCCGGTCAGTCGCGCTACCAGCTCACGCCGGAGCGTCCCACGCCCCAACAGTTTCGCGCTGCCCGCAACGAAAAGGCCACGAGCTGGATTGAAGGTCTTGACGATGCCGTGGCTGACGCTGCGGGCATTGCGCGCATCAAAGTGCTGGCGTTGGTTAACAGTGCCGATGTCGGCGCTCTGGGCGAACAGCGTTATTTAATGTCGGCCAAGGCCTTGCACTCTACCCTGGTGGGCAACGCGCAGGCAGTGACTCAAGCCAACCGGGAATATCAAGAGCGTGCCTTGGCACGCCAGGGCTTGCGACGCATGTACATCGGCACTTTGACGTTAAGTTTGTTTATGGCGATTTTTGGCAGCATTCTGTTGGCCGGGGTGTTGGGCAATCAAATCGCGCGGCCTTTGTTGCTGCTGGCTGACGGTGTGCGGGAGGTTGCCGCTGGTGATTTAACACCGAAAGCATCATTGCGCGGCAAAGACGAGCTTGATGGCCTGACTCGTTCTTTTGCCGACATGACTCAGCAACTGTCGGATGCCCGGCAAGCGGTACAAACCAGCATGATGCAAGTCAACGCCGCTCGGGCCAACTTGCAAACTATTTTGGACAACCTCACGGCCGGTGTCTTGGTGCTCGAAGCTGACGGTACGATTGCTTCGTCCAACCCGGGAGCCACCCGCATTCTCAAATTGCCTTTAGCCGCGTACGAGGGTAAACGGCTGGCTGATATCCATGGACTAGAGGCCTTTGGTGACGGTATTGAGCAACAGTTTGAGTCTTTTTTGGCGCATGGCCCTGACCGCAGCATGGACCATTGGCAACAATCTTTCGAACTAGGCAATACTGGCACGGAGGCGGTCGGTCGACCAACCCATGATGCATTGACCCTGGTAGCCCGTGGTGCCGAGTTGCCCGGCGGTCAACACCTGCTGGTTTTTGACGATATCTCTGAAATCATCTCTGCCCAACGCGCCCAGGCATGGGGCGAGGTGGCACGCCGGTTGGCGCATGAAATCAAGAATCCGCTCACCCCCATTCAGCTCTCTGCGGAGCGACTAGAGATGAAGCTCAATGGCAAGCTCGCGCCTGTCGAGCAAGCACTGCTGACCNNCGGTTAAAACCATTGTGGATCAGGTGGATGCCATGAAGCGCCTGGTCAATGAGTTTCGCGATTACGCCCGCCTGCCTGCGGCAGAACTCAAACCGGTTGACCTGAATGTTTTGGCCCAGGATGTGTTGAATCTCTACACCAATGACAATGCCCAAGCGCGTGTGGTTGCAGAACTGGACTTGGCCTGCCCCACGATCCTGGGCGACCTACAACAGTTACGTCAAGTGTTACATAACCTGTTGCAAAATGCGCAAGATTCCACCGTTAGCGCCGCACGCGCTGACGAGTTTCACCCAGTGATTCTCAAGACACAGTGGCTAGCCGCGGCACAGCGAGTTCGATTGAGTGTTCTGGACTGTGGCACTGGTTTTCCTGATCACATCCTCAAACGCGCATTTGAACCCTATGTGACCACAAAAGACAAGGGCACGGGTTTGGGTTTGGCTGTGGTTAAAAAAATTGCAGATGAGCACGGTACCCGTGTGGATATCGTTAATCGCTTGCTTGATGGGCATCTGGTAGGCGCACAAGTGTCGTTATCATTCGGCATAGATAATTCGTAAGGGATACGGGCTCTGTATGGCAAATATTCTGGTAGTTGATGACGAATTGGGCATTCGTGATCTGTTGTGTGAGATCCTCAACGACGAAGGTCACACAGTTGAAGTCGCTGAGAATGCGGCACAAGCGCGTGCAGCACGTCTGCGAGAGCGTCCGGATCTGGTCTTGCTCGATATCTGGATGCCCGATATGGACGGTGTCACGCTGCTCAAAGAGTGGTCTGCCACTGGCCTGCTGAGTATGCCGGTGATTATGATGAGTGGCCATGCCACCATTGATACGGCGGTAGAAGCCACTCGCATTGGTGCACTTGCGTTCCTTGAAAAACCTATCACATTGCAAAAGCTGCTCAAGGCAGTAGAGCAAGGGCTGGTGCGCGGTTCGTTGCGCAGACTGACCACACCACCAGCGAGTGCAGTTTCGGCCCGAAGTGTCGGCTTGGTCACTGCTGGCAATATGACTGAAAATTTGATCCATGCGGTCGTAGATGTCGGCCCGGAATCGACCCAAAGTTTTATGCTTGACAAGCCTTTACGCGAGGGCCGCGATGAATATGAAAAAGCTTACTTCGAATTTCATTTGGCCAAAGAAAATGGCTCGATGACCCGCGTCGCTGAAAAAACCGGTTTGGAGCGCACCCATTTGTACCGCAAACTCAAGCAGCTTGGCGTTGATTTGTCACGCGGTAAACGGTTATGAGCCTACGCACTATGTAGCCTGCTGGGTCGAGGTGCTCAGCCATCTCTTTATTGTCGATGGTGATTCGGAGATCCGCCGCATGGTGGGAGCGTCGGCAGGCGCGAATCGCGGTTGCCACCGCTCCTACAAGTGCCCTTGAGCCGCCCGAACCATATCGGCGGCCTTCTCGGCAATCATGATGACCGGTGCGTTGGTGTTGCCACTGACAATTTGCGGCATGATGGAGGCATCAACGACGCGCAAACCTTGTAGACCGTGCACCCGCAATTGCGCATCCACCACGTCCATCTCGCCCGGACCCATGCGGCAGGTTCCTACCGGATGGTAGATGGTGTCGGAGGTGTCGCGAATGAACTGCTCAATCTCGGCATCGGTCCGGGCGGCAGCAGATCGGGGTGACTCCTGCCCGCCGTGAACACTGAGTGCGGGTTGCGCCAAAATATGACGCATCAGTTTGAAGCCCTTGACCAGCCGCTCAACATCAGTCCGATCGCTTAAAAAATTGGGATCAATCAATGGTGCTGCCATCGGGTCTTTGCTGGCCAGCGTGACGCTGCCGCGGCTCAACGGGCGCAGCGGGCAGACATGGCACGAGTAGCCGTGGCCCACCAACGGCAGAAATTGCCGGGCGTGATCGACCAGTTTGAAAATAAGAAAGTGCAGTTGCAGGTCTGGATAGGGCTCATCAGGCATGCTCTTGATAAAACCGCCGGCTTCGGCAAAATTGGTGGTCAATAGACCGGTGCGGTGCTTTTGCCATTCAAAAATGCTTTGTGTGACATGCACCATCCCAGGCACCGAGATGCCCAGCAAATCCGTCATTTTCGGGGCTTTGACAACCTCGATGGCATCCGGGTGGTCATGCAGGTTTTGCCCCACGCCTGGCAAATGGTGCTGCGTGGCAACGCCCATTTGGATCAAATGCGCATGGGGGCCAATGCCCGAGAGCATCAAAATTTGTGGCGACTGCAGGGCCCCGGCGCACAGCAACACTTCGCCCCGGCATTTGAGTTGCTTGAGCTGCCCTTGATGCACAAACTCGACCCCTGTCGCCCGCTTTTTCTCCAGCAGGACGCGTGTAGCGTGGGCACCGGTGAAGACCTGCAGGTTCGGTCGCGACAAGTTGGGGGTCAGGTAGGCATCGGCGGCGCTGCAGCGCTCCCCCTTTTTCTGGGTCACTTGGTACAGGCCGATACCCTCCTGACTCGACCCGTTAAAGTCTGGGTTGAAGGGGTAACCGGCTTGCTGTGCGGCTTGCACAAAGAACGAGCTAAAGCGATTCGGACTGGTCTGGTCTTTCACGTTCAGCGGCCCCCCGGTTCCGTGCCAGTCATCCGCGCTGCGTTCATTATGTTCAGCACGTTTGAAATAGGGCAACACCTCGTCATAGGACCAGCCCGGGTTGCCCAAAGCGGCCCAGTGGTCGTAATCACCACGTTGGCCACGAATATAGATCATGGCGTTAGTAGAACTTGAGCCGCCAAGGACTTTGCCGCGCGGTTGATAACCCCGGCGACCATTCAGTCCCGGTTGGGGCAGCGTCTCATATTGCCACAGTGCATGGCCGGTCTTGGCCAGTACCGGCACCCCGGCCGGGCAATGAATCAGCACACTGTTGTCGGATGGCCCGGCCTCCAGCAACGCCACAGTGATGTGAGGGTCTTCTGACAATCGGCCAGCCAGTACACAACCGGCCGAACCGCCGCCAATGATGATGTAGTCAAACATGAAATTTCTCCCGGCACAGGTAGGTCAAAGAAAGTTAGTGCCGTACCTGCAGGTTATCCCAAATGGCGGCCAGTTTTTAGAGACCTGCCCCAAGGCGTGCTATCCCGCATTCGCGGTATTGTTGGATTTGAAGATGGTTCTTATCATTTGTACTCCTAAACAAAATGGATTTGCCATGCACAGCAAGCTCAACTTCAAGGCTTTCACCTTCACCCAAACCGCTTTGATCATTTCGACACTTGGTTTTTCTCTGGTTACGCCGTCTAATGCAGCAGGTATTGCAGGCAGGGGTACTTGGGAGACCACTCTATTGGGGCGCAACATCAACCTGGAAGCGGTTTCTGCCACAGGTGCAGACGCAGTCTATTTGTTCGACACCACCCTGAATGTGACCTGGTTGCGTGATGCGTCTGCGGGCGGAGTCACCAAGACGTGGAGTAACGCCAACTCTTGGGCAGAAAATCTGGTGACTGGCAGTGGGACAAGCAGCATCAGTGACTGGCGTCTTCCTGTCATGCTCACAGCCACGCCAAACCCGACTATCAGCTATGACGGCAGCACCGACAATGGTTTTAACGTGCCGGTTGCTTCCAGCGAGATGGCCAGTCTTTTTTTCGGAACTTTGGGAAACAAGAGTAGCTCGGACATCAACGGTCAAAGTCAGTCAGGTGCCGGCCTGACCAATACCGGGAGTTTCCAAAACTTCTCCTACTCGCAGTCTTACCAAGGTAGCTACTGGCTCGGTACCTCATTTGCTTTAAATCCGTCTCGCGCATGGTTATTCAATGTCATGAACGGATCTCAATATTCATCGGTAAAAACCAGTCAAACCTACGCTTTGGCAGTTCGCTCAGGAGATGTTATTTCTGTTTCAGCCGTACCAGAACCCGCCACCTATGCCATGTTGTTCCTTGGAGTCGGGCTGGTGTTGCGACGTGCTGCTAAAACTCAGCGAACCAAGACTTTCGTTGCTGCCTAAAGCGTACCCAAAAATCGTGCCCTGCCATTTGCTGCCAGGGCACACGATGGTGCCCCAGCGTGACCAAGCGTATCGGTTGTCATTGAGTGTTCG
>CXWL01025135.1_pt1 | contig 23975 bp, 23 predicted proteins | sample 590931 | NCBI WGS metagenome assembly CXWL01 (sample SAMEA3498368, study PRJEB10139) | groundwater metagenome | biome: water well; material: biofilm material | place: Germany | collected 2015-04-27
CATGCTATCCGGCACTCATATCAGGGTGGGTACGGTTTCAATCCACGCCCCCACGCGGGGGGCGACCCAATAGGGACAATGCTTGGGGTGCTCGCCGAAAGTTTCAATCCACGCCCCCACGCGGGGGGCGACTGCGCCCTCATGTCGACGACAAACGCCAACTCCGGTTTCAATCCACGCCCCCACGCGGGGGGCGACCCGTTATCCAGTTGCTGTCCCACTTGAGCGACGTGTTTCAATCCACGCCCCCACGCGGGGGGCGACCGTCCACCAGATTCCAGTTTGGAGATAGTAACATGTTTCAATCCACGCCCCCACGCGGGGGGCGACGCCAAGTTCATATTCCCCGCCGTAATTCTTATTGTTTCAATCCACGCCCCCACGCGGGGGGCGACCAGTTCGAGCCGTGTCACCCGCCCGTTTATCCGGCGTTTCAATCCACGCCCCCACGCGGGGGGCGACACGGCGCAACTATCGGTACCGCCAACAGAGACGTGTTTCAATCCACGCCCCCACGCGGGGGGCGACCCGTCTATACTTGAGCTGTGAGGTGTGGGAACCGTTTCAATCCACGCCCCCACGCGGGGGGCGACCAGCAGTCGGAACCATCACACTCCCAGAGAGCGCGTTTCAATCCACGCCCCCACGCGGGGGGCGACTTTTCGCAACAACAGCCGTCGTGCCACTTCCCATGTTTCAATCCACGCCCCCACGCGGGGGGCGACCGCCGTGCGAGAAATATCTATTGACGCAAGTGATGTTTCAATCCACGCCCCCACGCGGGGGGCGACACAATCGGCTGTTTGAAGATCGAGCGGGGCAGTTGTTTCAATCCACGCCCCCACGCGGGGGGCGACGTTCCACCCTGTGTGATCGCCCAGCCCATGTTCGGTTTCAATCCACGCCCCCACGCGGGGGGCGACATTATACTTATCTTGTGCCCACACAACCTCATCAGTTTCAATCCACGCCCCCACGCGGGGGGCGACCCAATCCGTCCACGTTCCGTTAATAGCCGTCCCCGTTTCAATCCACGCCCCCACGCGGGGGGCGACCTTTCTGACCGCGCACAAGCAGGTCGAAAGCCGTGTTTCAATCCACGCCCCCACGCGGGGGGCGACCGCCAGGCGCGGCCATTGATTCACCGCCCACAGTGTTTCAATCCACGCCCCCACGCGGGGGGCGACCTTTAACTTGGCGATGGAGTCGGACAAGTGCTCTGTTTCAATCCACGCCCCCACGCGGGGGGCGACTGTCGTCCAGTCAAGCGGTTGTCGCTCGTTGCAGGTTTCAATCCACGCCCCCACGCGGGGGGCGACCAACAGGGGTCGGTGCAGATCGGCCCCTGCTTTTGTTTCAATCCACGCCCCCACGCGGGGGGCGACTTGGCAACTCTCGTGGGGTTGGATGGATTGGTCGTTTCAATCCACGCCCCCACGCGGGGGGCGACGCGCCACCATTGGCGTGAGCGACATGGCTCGCTGGTTTCAATCCACGCCCCCACGCGGGGGGCGACCTTTTGCGATGTCGGTAGTCGACGCGTTTAGCTTCTGTTTCAATCCACGCCCCCACGCGGGGGGCGACCTCTTGACTTCAACGTCGACAACCCGGCTGTCCAGTTTCAATCCACGCCCCCACGCGGGGGGCGACCGGGCGAAGTCAACGCACTCCGGTTCGGAGTCAAGTTTCAATCCACGCCCCCACGCGGGGGGCGACGATTTGACTCGCGCGGTTGAACAGGTGGAGCTGGCGTTTCAATCCACGCCCCCACGCGGGGGGCGACTTTTCTGTGGCCGGGGTGTTGGGTGACCAGTCGTTGTTTCAATCCACGCCCCCACGCGGGGGGCGACTGCATACGACCTAAGCATCGGTCACACAATGACTCACACTATCCATTCCGCGAACCTCATGAATCGACAACAAGCAAACTCAAGGTGGCGAGTCGAGGTTCTTCTATGAAGTTGTCAACGAACCACTTACGTCAATCGCGAACGCTACAAGCAGACTGTGATCGCTCCGGGTTCGCGATGGCCTTCTTAAACTACAAGCGGCCCCTCTGGATCATAGGTTGGCTTGGCTCCAAAATGTTCCACTCGTTGCTTCCAGTTACTGCCAAGGAAATAGAATCGCAAGCTATCGGTCTCGGGGTCTACGATATCTATCAACCGTTGCTTAAGCATCGTCCATCTAGCCGGGTCAACCAGACACTCGAACACCGAGTTCTGTACCCGTTGACCGACATTCTCGCAGGCCTTTGCCACAAGTCTCAGGCGCCTCTGGCCAGCCGTCGTCTCGGTATTTACATCGTAAGCCACAAGCACAAGCATACTTCAGTTCCTTTCCCTATTTCCACAAAAACGGCGGATAGCCATCAAGGTCGCCACGAAGGTATCTTGCCATCAGCATTGCCTGAACATGCGGCAGAAGGCCTATTGCAATCTTCTCGTCAATAAAGGGATGCGTGATTTCCTCCTGCTTCCGTTTTTGCCAGGCAATGAGAACTTCCTTTCGTGTTTGATCGTCCATCACAACGCCGCCAGATTCGCTCTTCGTGAACCCGTTTCCCTTCACCTGCTGGCGGTTGATAAGCGAAAGAACAAGCCGATCCGCCAGATATGGCCGGAGTTCTTCCATTAGGTCGAGGGCGAGTCCGTGCCTTCCCGGTCTGTCGCGGTGCAGAAATCCCACTGCCGGGTCGAGCCCAACTCCTTCAAGGGCTGAGCCGACATCATGGGCAAGGATGGTGTAAAGGAAAGAGAGCATAGCATTGACGTTATCCATCGGCGGGCGTTTGTTGCGGCCGTGGAAGAAGAAATCCTCCTTCTGGGCTGTGATCAGGTCATCGAAAGCGTCAAAGTAAGTCTTGGCCGCCTCGCCCTCTATGCCGCGTACAGCATCGAGCGCTTTTGCATTGGCCAATTGATCGAGCGAACCCGCAAGCCTGCTCGCCGTCCGTGTCAGAGTTGGAACATCCTCGCCGTCCCCCCTATCACGCCTTGCCCGCAAGATCACATTGCGGCAGTTGGCTATCTTTCCAGTCACGATGTGGCGGGCAATGCATGCGCTCACTACCTCATCATCGGCCGCTCGGTATTGCGCCCGGCGAAGGAGAACATTGCCCGACACCGGCCCATGTACGCGGGCGAGAAATTTGCCGTATTCCGTCAGGAACGAAATATGCACGTTGTTGTCGCCACACAACCCCAACAGAAACGGGCTACACATCACATTGCCGAAGCAGACTATGCCGCCCAGCGTATGTATCGGCACGCGAAGTTTCACCTCCCGCTCGATACTGACAAGAACGGTCTGGCCTTCCTTCGAGAGATAGGCCCCCTGTGTCGTGACGAATAACGTATTCAGCAAGTGTTTCATATGTCTGCTTCCTCGGCGATCTTCCCCGCGCCAGCAAGATACCGCTCGATATTCTTCCGCCCGCCTGTCACCTTCGGCATACACTGGGCAAGAAGCGAACAGCTATCGCACTTCTTTTCATATTTCGCAGTGGGCGTCCTGCCGCTTTTCACAAGTTCGTGTAGCTTGACCGTAAGCTCTTTGGTCTCTATGCGAAGCTCATCGGTGAAGATCACCTCCTGCCTGCGACGGGGCTTGCCATAGAAGAGCGCACCTTTCTCTATTCGCACACCCAACATCTCCTCCAGACAGACCGCCTGAGCGCATAGCTGGATGATGTCACAGTGGCCTATCTTGGGGCTACCGCGTTTGTATTCGATTGGCATCGGTTGCCATCGGCTCGGATTTCCTTCCAACAGGGTGCCATCTTCGCTCCCAGCCGGTAATTGGTGAAACTCCACGACATCCGCCTGCCCGACAAGACCAAGTCGGAAGGAATGCAAGCGAAGTGACCGGGCGACCCGAATGCCCGGCCGCGATTCCGTTTGCGGTTCGTGGGCTTTCTCGTGCATGGTCCGCCCTTCGGCAGTGAGTCTGTTTTCCGACCACAGGCCCTCCAGATGGATCAGCCCGCATTGTCGGGGACAAAACTCCAAATGCTGTAACGCCGATATCGGCAGTAAGTCGTCTTCGGTGAACATCAGGGCCAGAGCTTCTTTTCTATCGTGACTCCTTTAGGGATGTTTGCTTCGTCGAGAGTCACTTTGTAGTCAGCATAGGCGCGCGATGGCTTGTTGCTTGATTCAGTCCTTGCCACTTTCAATCTCCCAAGGAGAGTGTGTGCTGGAGCATTACCAAGAATACTATCATGTTTGAACGCAACAAGGGCGCGGCCAGTCATCTTGCCCCTCGCGGCCGAGCGGTCGTGGTCAAACATGTTTATGAGAGCCTGCCAGAGGAGCTCAATATCCTCCTCGTTGAAACCGGTCTGTTTCGCAAGGTGTGCCGAGATATATCCTTCTGCTCTGTAAAGGCCGTAGGGGACGATATTCTTCCGTCCCATCGTTCTATTGTCTCCATCCTGACTGTCTGCCTCCTTTTTGGTTGCAACGGCCATCCTTGTGATCGTCACCTCCAAAGGTGTAATCGGTTCGATGCTTCTGGCAAAATTCAATTGAACGGCCCCACGGACCTGGCCGCAGTTGTTTTCCTTGAGAGACATCACCGCACCGAACGTGCGTATGTCGAAAAAGTTCTGGCACATCCAGTCGCGTGCCTTGGCGATCTTGTCGCCAGCTTCGGCTTTCTTGATCTCTGCCACGGTGTGGGCTTCGCCCTGCTTTTCCGTCAGAATGGCCTTTTCCTGAACGTAGATGTCGTACGGCTTCTTGAGACCTTTCACGATCTCAACGTAGTTTCTGATTTTCCGCTTTAGGCACACGTCGGTGACAAGCCCAAAACTGGTCTCAGGGTCAATACGGGGCATATTTCCCGCGTCCGGGTCGCCGTTCGGATTGCCGTTCTCGACATCGAACAGGTAGACAAATTCATAGCGGTTCTCGATTGCCTTACTCATGGTTATTTCTCCCTCTCATTACTAGTTGTAGTTTTCCTAAAGAAGTCCTGGCGCTGTTGATAGTAGCCAATAGCGAACAAGCCCTGCTCGTCAATGGCAAGGTGTGCGGGGAATTCTTTGATTTCGCCAACTATTTCCTCAATCTGTTTGTCGCGGACTCTACCGTATTCTGCTTTTGCGATGTGATGCTGTGCAAGCCGCAAAAGCTGTGGGAAGACAACTCGCGGCGTCGCCGAAGCGGAGCCATAGAATCTGTCCTTGATAGTTGTGTTCGCACCCGGGATTGCATCCTGCTGTGCCTTCTCCAGCACGGCAAATAACCTACCCATGAGATAGGCCGGGTTCTTGTTTTCTTTGTCGAGTGACACTGACACCTCCATTTTCTTGTTGAATATTCTGGATTTTCGAGTAAGGACTGCTTTAATGATCGCGACTCTTACATAATTCACGGTTTGATCAGCTCGTATTCGGCCTATGACTGCTGTCAAAAGTGCCTGCGGATAAAGTGTCCCATTGAGAATCGCCTGTATGACCGCCCCGCCAAGTAGCGGCGAGGGAGTATTGTCTTGCGATTTCTGATTGCACGTTTCCTTCAGAAGTCGCCACATTCCCGGATATTCCGGGTCTGAGTCAAATGACCTGACCATAGACAGGTCATTGAAGTGTTGCCCAAGCTTTTCGCTGATTTCTTTCACCGTGCTGACGTGCCAGAAGCGCACACTGAGCCGAGCGGCATTGGGTGAAAGACCAAGAATATGAAACCGGACACCGGGGTCGTAATTCGCAGGCCACTTGCCTTCACGAATCGTCTGGAGAAAAACCTCCAGTTCCTTGTTGTCAGATAGTAGCGTGTCGCGTGGGTCAACAATCGTGCCAAAGAAACCTTCTACCGGCGAATCCCGCTCAGCCCAAAACACTGTCGTTGCATCAGCGATCTGAATGCGATTACTGTCGGACGCAAGCAGATGGTTCAGGCCCTTCGTATAGGCCGCGGCCATAGTTTCGGATACTGGCGCATTGAAGTTTTGTTCCTTTCCGTAGGATTCGTAGGCCTTTGCGTTGAAGGAAACCAGAGCGGCCCCGATGGATTGAGCGTCGCGGACTCCTTTTATGGCCGGGTGGAGCCTCGCAATCGGAGCCACTTCTCCGGTGACGAGACACATACCACTTTCGCCTTTCTCTGCACAACCGACACTGGAAAGCCAAATTCTCCGCATCTCTGATCTATCATGTATGAAGCCGAGGTCGCCATCCAGCTGAAAGACCAAATTGCTTTTGAGAAGTTCATCCCAATCCGCAAGTTTCGGAGCTTCTTCGGACCTCCATTGCGAGAGGAAGGCCAAGACAGCAATCGCACCTTCATCCTTGCTGTTCGCAAGTAGCGATTGATGTAGCACTTTGAAAGTGTCGTGGCAGACTGCAGTTCGGGTCGGATTTCCTTTGGCGTCGGCACCCAGAACATAGCTAGTACTACCCCATAGGAAATTCGCGGCGATATTTACGCTCTTCTTCGTTCCTTGCGGGACGATGACGCTTCGAAAGACCTTTTTGTTTCCTTTGGTTTCTCTCAGATCAAGTACCTGCTGGAGCTTGCCCGACTTGCTGACAACAAGCACAAAATGCGCTTTTTCACTGCTGAAACCCTCTGCGGCTATAGAGCTTTCGTCGAATTGTGCAATCCGATCATAGTAAGAACAAAGCGATTGTAGTATCATGCGCCCACCTCCTTCAATACTAACGGCGGGACGGCAATCATCCCATCGACCATGCTTGCCCTGAAAAACTTCGCCTCCATATTATTGCCAAAGTCGATGTCGTGGAGCATCCAGCCGAGGTCCTGTGTGCCTCTGAGTGGTGATTCCGGGAATTCATCCACAAGCTCGAAGCTTGCTGAAAACTCCCGACAGCCGAGATATGGTTGGGTGAAGCACTGGCCAGCCCTTGCCCGACGGTTGAACATATCGAGGTGCTTGCCATCGCTCTTGTCGTCCTTACCCGTGTACTCGAAATGAGCCTCGATGCCATAGCAGACATCTTTCAGGATCATGGCCGCCCTTTGCTGTCTGTTGTCCTCGATAAAGAGGACCAGCGGTGAGGTTTGTTCTTTCATTGCGGCCGTGATGTTGCCCAGTGGTATCTTACTAGCCACTTCATTCCGCCTTATGTTCATGAAGCGGATTGGTGCAAGCACATGAATGTTATCTACTACCCACCTTATCGCAGGTTTCCAGTAGATCGCCTCAAGCACAGCCCTCGCGGCCGATGGGGTCATTACATCGTAGCTGACCCTTTCGACTTTCATCTCCGGTCTGGTGAAGCATGCATAATCTCCCCAGACTTTTAGTTTCACTCCAAAGGCCATATAGCCTCCTTTGCTAAATGTAAAGTGACTCCGGTTCTCTCTGTGCTGGATCATCCGCACAAAGACCGACATCTTGTTTGTATAAACCATCATCTATGAGGACCGGGAACAGTCCGGCTCTTATTTCGATACTGCCAATTGCAATCAAGCGGTTCAAATCTCTGGGATATATGGAGACCGTGTATTTTTGAAGTGCCCTCGACAAAGAGGCAGGGTAATCACGATAGGCGAGAGTGGCGATAAGTTTCTTCGCATTGGCATCGAATGGGATGACGACCGGCTTCATTTCATCTTTGATAAAGCGGAACTTCTCGGCAACTGCCTTGAATGGGAAATCTCCGTTTACTAAACCCGCTTGGAAATCATCCAGTATCTTTTCTTCATCGAGAGCATCCCCTTTTGACCAGTAGTAAAGCTTGAAGTACTCCTCTATCGCAGAGAGAGATAGGATATCTTCTGGATACCGGCGAATGACTGACTCAGCGGCCTGAGCTGTCTGCCTGAAATGTCCTGCGGGTATGCCAGCTTCAGGAGTAAAGACGAAGACCTCGCCCTTGTCGAGACTTCCTTCCCTGTTGCACCTTCCGGCGGCCTGAGCGATAGAATCAATCCCTGTCATCGACCGGAAAACAACAGGAAAATCAATATCAACGCCCGCTTCAATAAGCTGGGTGCTTATGACACGACAGGACTGACCCCCGGCGAGCCTATGCCTGATCTCTGCCAGCCGCTGGCTCCGATGCACCGGACACATAAGAGCGCTGAGATGGAAAAGCCCTTCGACATTCGTCATCGCCGTGTAGAGGTTCTTCGCATGTTTCCTTGTGTTCACGACACAAAGCACTTGTTCATATTTTGCCATTTGAACAGCAAGCTCTGTGTCCGGGGTCTGCCGAAGGACTCTGACTTCAGTTCTCTTGAGTGAATTAGCCAATTTCTGCGGATCATCAACTATCTCCGTGACTCCTTCCAGTCCCATTGCGAAATCGAGCCGCTTCTGTACCGCAGGTTGAGTTGCACTACAAAGAACTATCGAGGTTCGATACGTACTGGACAGTTCCTTCAACACCTCCAGACACGGCAGAAGAAAAGAGGGAGGGAGAGTCTGAACTTCGTCAAGTATAACAACGCTCTCGGCTATATTGTGGAGCTTTCGACACCGAGAAGATCGGTTAGCAAATAGTGACTCAAAGAATTGGACATTTGTTGTGACAATGATCGGAAAATCCCAATTTTCAGATGCAAGTCGCGAACGATGATCTTCTGCCTCCGTATCAAAGTTGCAATGATGTTCGAGTACGGCGTTATCCCCCAGCATCGAGCGAAACACCGCCGCATTCTGTTCGATGATGCTTGTAAACGGGATGACATAAATCACCCTCTTCAGCCCATACTTCATCGCATGTCTCAAGGCGAAGGCCATCGACGAAAGTGTCTTGCCACCGCCAGTCGGCACGGAAAGAGAGAACAGCCCCATATCTCTTTCGCTTGCCTTGAGGCACTGGCCAAGTATGAGTTCCCTCTGCAAGTTGACCTGGGAAACCACCGCAGAGTTTCGCATTTCAGCAAGTTTCACAAAGAAGAACTCTTCAAGTTCTCGAAGAGACTTGTAACCTTGCCGCCTTTGCCCCTTTTGCGAGTCCATGAATGCCTCGGTATCCAGAAAATCGGCGTCGACGAGAGATGAATAAAGCATCCGGATGAACATGCTAACCTGAATGCCTGCTCGCTTTGGAACTATGTTGAGAGGCAAAGTCAGGGCGTGCGGTTTCAATATCTCCTGCGGGCAGGCACCATAGGCAGGAATATCCTTTTCGAGGCGACTCCGCAGGCACGAATCTGTTGAAATTCCATCAGGAAGTCCTCCGTGATGTCCGGCTATAACGTATGCTATCGCTTTACCAAATCCTTTGCCTGCTACCGTGCTATTCGCGTGTTGAGCTCCGGCCGTGGAGTGATCTACCTTTCCCGCAACCTCGATATGCGCGTCCTCCCCGCTTGTCGCGCAAATACGATTCTGGAACTCCGTGGAGTACTTCCCAATATCGTGCCACAACCCTGCCAGATATCCCCAATTACCCGCTCCCCATGCTGAGGCAAAATCGCGGGCCCGTCCGGCAGTCTGTTTGAGGTGTTCTTCGAGTTTATGCCAAGTTGACTTATCGGGATTATTCGGCGCGCTATGCGCGAAATAATTATCCATTATTAGGCCTCCTCGTTACGCAACTGTGTTACCCTTCGCACGAGCGTCGGTCCGACGATTGTATGTTTCGGTGCATCGATGACCATCCCTAGCAAACTGGTCTAGTTGAAACCCCGGAATTAGGGTCAGTTGTTACCCTTTAAGAGTCTCCCGCGTTAATCTACAGCAGAATTGACAGAGTGGATATCACAAAATGTCACAACTTGGGCATTGTGTGTCAGACTTTTAGCAATTAGTTATATGGGCATGATCTCAAAAATCGCATGGAACAATATCCACTGGCTTAAGGAAGGGTTCTTTAACCAGCTCGAACACATTGGCGGTAGCTCCGTTGCTGTCGATTCTTTCCGGCCATATTTGAAACGGAGCTGGGCGAAGCGGCTTAAGCCAACAAGTGCTCGCCGACAGCTCTTTGCAGACATTGAAATTTGGGCAGTTGGAATCAGGAAGAAAAATCTCTTCAAGGTTAAGAAGCTGAAACAATGGAAGGAAGGCTTCCGTATCGCTCGTGGCGGAGAGCATTACTGGAAACACCTCTGGTTCCTGTACCGCACTCATCAGAATCTTTATTCCATAGCAACCCACCGAAAGACCATTGAGGAACTGGCGGTGGGTGCCTATGCCTATTGCTCGTTGCCTTCAATAAACGCTAATCCTGTCCCTGATCCTCGAAAGGAACATCTGAGAAACAGCTCACTGCCCGAAAGGAGCTACTGGCTAACCGAAAAAAGGCCTTCGCGGATTTTCGTCGTTTGCTTCGTTTGAGCAAGGCGTTCTTGCTTGCTGAGTGGGTGCACGAAATGATCGAGCGAGCTGTCGCTAACAACGACAGCGAATTTTTCGAAGTTGTCTCCAAAGCAATCAAGAAAGACCTTTTGGCTAAGCCAACAAAACCCGCCATCGAATGGTCGATGGTCATCCTGTTGTGGTTCCTTGGGGGCAGAGATTACGATAAGAGGCGCAACTTTCTGCACGATCTTCGCCAACACGGCATTGTTGAAGACTACGTCACTGAGACTAGTCTCAACGCTGAATTGAGAAGGTTCGGTCTTACAACAACTTCATTATAACATAGATTCATCAAATCTTTGCTGTTAGGTGTTCGCGTTGGAAGTCTTCAACTTCGGGCGCTATGAGCAAAGTCCCCGACGCATCTCGGAACGAGCGCATGGCTCCAGTACAGAGCCAGGGATCGCGTCAGCAGCTTCGAACCTTGACCCGCAGTCACTTCGAGCCGCTGTACGGTCACACGCTAAGCGACACAGATATCGATGAAATCATCGAGAATTTGTCGTCTTATAGTCGTCTGCTGATCGAGATACATGACAGCATAGAAACACAAACCCGCCCAGTCCAAAGTCCAGCAACTTTTCCACAGAGTGCCCAGGTTCGCACCGGGCGTATCCCACGCAGTTTCCCACAATCTGGACAACCGGAATAGTGCTGATGCCTGAGAATCACCCAGTTGTGTCCTTCTTCCTTCTTAGTTCAGTTCATAGGAACAAATAACTGTGCAAGTATTTGAAAGACAGCCACTACGACCAACAGGCAGGGACGTCGGATTGGCGGAAGCCCGTTATCGCACACCTGAAGAGCTGGTGTACCGGCAAGGGGTCGCATCGGCCATGCGATATATTGCCTCGCTCAACGAATCGGTCTGGATTTTGAAAGGGTATGAAGAGATTGACCGAAAGCGTTTGACCTTGAGACGACAGGCAGACCGGTTTGAGACGTGTGCCCTTCAGTATGCCATCGTCCGTTGCCGTAGTTGCAAAGGTCCCTTAGTTGGACCAAAGCGGTGTGAGGTGCGTATCTGTGACAGTTGCGGCCGCAAGTTCGCCGCAGCGGTCCGCGCTCGAATGGAGGAAATCGCGAAGGAGCTTACTCCGAGAGGCGGTAAGCGCCTGGCGTTTCTGACGCTCACCAAGAAAACCATCCCGAATTACCGCTCCACCAGTAACGAAGTCAGACAGCTCTTCCAGTGCGCTCGAAAGTTGATTAACGGATTCTGGCCCAAAAAGAACGGCGGCGGGGGGTTTGCGGTTTTTGAGGAAGGCGACAATAACAATCTCCACATACACGCTCTGATCTATGGTCATTATATCCCCCACAAGGTGATCTCAAATCGCTGGCTGGGGCTGACCGGTGATAGTTTTGTGGTCGACATCCGAACTGTCCGTAGCCCTCGAAAAGGCATAGGGTACCTGCTCAAGTATGTGACCAAACCGAAGAGGACAGACGATCCACTCGACCAAGCGCATTACTTGAACCTGCTGATTGGGATCAGACGCATTCATACCTACGGGGTCTTCTACAATCGATTCCGGCTTCGTCCGACCACTGGCTGTCCGTGTCCTTTGTGTGGCGGCAAGCTCGGCTTGTGTGACATTATCACCGGTCCCTTGGTTCCCGCAGACGCGCTGTTCTGGAAAGAAGCTCTAGAATCACCCAACCGGAGTGTGAACTAATACCCCAACTCTAACTCAACCTATCCAAAGTGAGCGAAAAATGAGACACGAACTCAATCAAATGCAGACCAATGGCAAGATGGCCCGGATGCTGGGCGTAGACCCCAAGTCTCTCAGAAAATGGGCCAAGCGGGGAATTGTCCGATCCTACATCAACCACGTGAACGGTTACCGATACTACTTCAAGGCCGAAGTGATCGAGGACCTCAAGAAATTCCCCGGAAGTAAGAAGGCGCAGGTTGACCAACGCCTGGAGAGAAGGTAGATTCGTTTTATGACCAAAGCAGTTCTCTACGGGCGAGTCTCGACCAAGGACCAGGAACGGGAAGGGTTTTCAATCCCCGCTCAATTTGAGCTGTTGCGAAACTACGCCCGTCAAAGAGGATTTGAAATTGTCCGAGAGTTCCAGGAATCAGAGTCTGCCGGGAAAGAGGGTCGGAAACGCTTCACTGAAATGATAAACCTGCTGAAGCGGGACAAATCAATTGAAGCGATTTTGGTCGAGAAAACCGACCGACTGTACCGAAACTTCTTCGACCAGGTAAATCTGCTGGCCTTGGAAATCGATATTCACCTGGTCAAAGATGGACGAATCATCGGCAAGAACTCCAGACCGTCGGAGAGATTTGCTCACGATATTGATACCGCTCAGGCCCGATACTACTTGAGTAATCTGTCCGAGGAGGTCAAGAAGGGTCAAAGGCAGAAAGCCCTGCAGGGCGGTTATCCGGGTGGGGTCGTTCCGCTCGGATATCTGAGAAACCGATTGACTGGCACAATCGAAATCGATCCAATACGAGCGCCGATCATTCGCAATCTGTTTGAGCTGTACGCCCAGGGAAACCAGTCGCTGGATGATCTTCACAGCTTCGCCAAACAAGCCCGTCTAACGTATCCAAAAAGTGGTCGGATCATTGCCCGATCCGAGATTGAACGGATGCTGAAGAAAGAGTTCTACACCGGTAGGTTCAATTGGAACGGTACACTGTATCAGGGTGACCACCCGCCTATGGTTGACTCTCGGCTTTTTGACCAGGTGAAGCAAGTCTTCCGGCGCCGGAGTAATGGCCGATTCTCCAAGCGTGACTTCCTGTTTACCAGAATGCTCACCTGTGATTGCGGAAACGCGGTCACGGCTGAAATCAAGAAGAGCCGGTACGTCTACTACCACTGCACTGGGTACGGGCATAGGCATAAAAAAGCTTATGTCTCTGAATCGGCCCTGGATCAGCAGCTGTGTGGCATTGTCGGAAAGGTCACACTCCCGCCAGACTGGTACGAATTTATGAAGGCCTGTTTGGTGCAAGAGCAGAAGAGCCGGAAGATACATTCAGCTCGCGAGCGGGAACGGTTGGAATCAGCTCGCGACCGGATCACAACCGACATGAAAAAGGCCTTCCAGACGCACATCAACGGCACTGTAGACAATGAATTCTTCAAGTCAGTGCACAATGACTACCAGAAGGAGCTTAACGCCCTGAACTTCCGATTGGCGAATCTCTCGGAATCGGTCGAGCAAGACTTCGAAGTGGCGATGAAGACTATCGAACTCAGCCATCAAGCTGAATCACTATACCTTAGAGCGAATACCGGTCAGAAACGCCAATTGCTCTCCTCGTTACTATCGAACTGCATCTTGAGCGGCGTAACTCTTACCCCCACATACATGAAACCCTTTGACCTACTGGCCAAAGGGATCGAAAGTCAGAATATGCGGAGGAGGTAGGATTCGAACCCACGGTACCTTGCGGTACAACGGTTTTCAAGACCGCCGCTTTCGACCACTCAGCCACTCCTCCGTCAAAGTCTCTTCGGTCGCCACTAAACTAACAGATTTCATCACCTCTCGTCAAGCGATAGGCCGACGTTTCTGCTGACAACAAAAAGGGCGCTCCTGCGAGCGCCCTCAAATCATCAATGTCGAAGAACTACTATCGACTGAACCTAAACGGTGACATCGCTGGGGCCGAGCCGCAAGTGTCTACCTTGACTGCCGAGGCTAGTCCGTTTGAGAAACTGCGTGTCTGAGTAGCGCCATTAAACGTCACGCTAACAGACCAGGTACCGCTCACATTGAGTGTATCCATCCTGGCATTGCCGGTGCAAAGCAGGCTAACATTAGCCGTGAAACTCATCGAACCTGACGACGGACAGGCATTGCCGTAGATTGAAGCGGAGTCCAGCGTCACATTACGAATTGTCCCGGTGTAGAAATTATCGGCCTCACATGTAGCATTGAGCCGCGGATGATGGATTGCGTGAAGCGTGTCGTTGGAATTGCCGTTGAACACAAGCTGAGTAATCGGTACTGCCCACGGATCTCCTGCTACCCTCATTACCCGATGGCGAACGCCGAGAATTTCGTCCTGACGATTATTCCATGCATGCAAAAACCCGTGACCATGCGCCTCTATCGAATCTGCCCGACCGCGAAATTGTACAGGTTGTCCCGCAAACCAAATTCGAGCGGAATCCCAACCGTGCACAGAGCCACTATTGATCACCACGGTGTCACCACGTAAGACCGTATCGACGCGCGTGTACGTATAGTAGAACTCATGCCAGCCGTTCGCATAGGTATGCAAGAGCGTATCAAACCGGTGACCTCCGATTGGTACCAGCGATGGTTGCTGAGGAGCGGCAGGCGGCGCCGGAATGCTTTTTACCAGATCAATCAGATTGCCAGCATCCTCTCCACTCATTTCCACCATCGGCTGACTCACGTTTTCAGAAACAGCTCGCGCCGAGGCCGTGTCGAGGGGGGGCAAATTGCTTTGCGTTGTCTTGCCGCCGCCACAACCGCTGAACATCCAGGCGGTCGCTCCGACAAGTAAGAGGGCGGACAATAGCCAAATTCGTTTCACTATTTCTCCTTTGAGTGAATTTTGTTCCTACCATGAAATTATCGGTCATCGCCAGTTACTATTTTATACGCAGATATCGAATGCTCAGTTTCTGCACAGCGATAAACTTGAGTCTGAAACTTGGCGCTTTGCCGCATGAGATCAAGGATATTACTTGATTTGAAATGTATCCAATTCATGGGCTTGGAGAAAACCACAAGATACGGCCATCACAAGCCATGAGTAGGCACGTAACAATTAGCCAATCAGCTCGGTAAATAAATGACTCACATCACGCCGAATTCTACACCGAAGAAAACACCGTTGTTACCGTCGAGTTGAAACTCACCGTACAGCCGCATGAGCTTGGTCACATCCCACGCCGCTCCGGCAGTGAGACCGAATAGGATGTCCGAATTTGAGTCGGCCGAGGTACTCACAAGTCGTACATTAAGACGCCCATACGGAGTGAGCGGGCCTCCTCGATACAACTTGATTGGATATGATCCGATCAATTGAGTTCCCAGCTGAAGCACAGAGGATGGATCCAAATCTTCATATTCTACGAATCCGCCGACTGCCATGTCAATCGGGTATCGGGCGCCTTCCGCCACTGACCAGAACTGCCACTTGAAATCTCCACCTATCGCCAGCTGGGTGTTTGGACCGGAATCCCAAAATCCGAGTTTGATACGTCCATCTGTATATTTCGACATTCCAAATCCGAACCATCCAGCGACTGCGTTGTTATCCGCAATCCCACCAGAAATCCCAAGCGTTCCTCTTCCCTGCTCATACGATTGCGCTATGCTCATGGCGCCGAACACCGAGCCATAGTTTGCGGCTGTGGTTAGCGCAGGACTTATTCCGATTAAAAGAACAGCAACTCCAAATAATATATTCTTTCGCATTATGCTGTTTCCTTTCATTGTTTATCGCTCTTATTAAATAAACTTAGATCGACCCTCTGCAAGAGTCAACTTGAATTTCGTGCCTCCTGTTGCTCTGAGCGTATGTCCGATTCCCGCGTACGGAGCTTCTACAATTGATATGCCCATCAGTTCCGGTTCAATCGTATGCCCTTTGTGTCCTGCAAAACCAAAAAAAAGGCCGCGACGATTATCGCGGCCACTGCCCCCATGTATATCAGACAATCAGTACAGATTATATTTGGAAATTCGATCCCGCAGTGTGTTTCGCGAAATTCCCAACATCTCCGAGGTCTTAACCTGATTACCGTTAAACTGCTTAAGGCAGGAGGCGATCACAGCGCGTTCGAGCGCCGACTCAAGGAAATGATAGATCTGTCCGGGTGAGTTGTTTATCAACTTGGACATGATTGGATCGACAATTTTTTTGAATGTATCGGTATAATCATTCTGCAATATTGCCAAATCCACATCGAGCTTGGGCTTGTCTTCAAAAAGACTCGGAAAATCCTCGGGCTGGAGCGTGTCGTTTTTCGACATTACCATAGCGGTATGCATGTTATTCTCAAGCTCGCGGACATTTCCGGGCCAGAGGTGTTTCATCAGTGCCTGTTGCGCCTTCTTAGAAACCTGCTTCGGCGGCACAGCCAGCGTTTCAGCGAAGCGATTGCGGAAATAATCAGCCAGCAATAGAATATCGTCCTTACGATCGCGAAGTGACGGCAGATAAACCGACACAACCTTCAGCCGGTAAAACAGATCAACCCGGAACGACCCTTCCTTCATTGATTGCACCAGCGACTTATTGGTGGCGGCGATTATCCGGACATTTGACCTGATAGTTTCATTCCCACCGACCCGATCGAAACACTTTTCCTGCAAGACTCGCAGTAACTTTGATTGGGTGAGTAGCGACATATCGCCGATTTCATCGAGAAACAATGTCCCGTCGTTGGCTTGCTCAAATTTACCGATCCGTTTGTAGTACGCCCCAGTAAAAGCGCCCTTTTCATGTCCAAACAGTTCCGACTCCAAGAGAGTCTCAGGCAGTGCCGCGCAATTAACAGAAAGGAACGGCCCGCTTTTACGTTTTGAATTTCGATGAATTGCCCGCGCCACCAACTCTTTGCCGGTTCCCGATTCGCCAAAAATCAATACCGCCGCGTCGGTCTTTGAAACCTGACCTATCACTTTTGCTATTTCTACAATTTCCGACGACTTCCCGATAATCTCATCAACCAGCGGCGCAGAGTCGCTCTTCGCGGTGGCGGTTGCCGCCGGCGACTGATTGTATCCACAGGCCTTATTGACGGTATCGATCAGTTTGTGAATTTCGAACGGTTTGGTGAGGTATTCGTAGGCGCCCTCGCGCATGGCCTCGATCGCATTTTCGGTAGAAACAAATCCAGAGATCATGATGACCGGTAGATGATCATTGACCGAGCGAATCTGCTTGAGTACTTCAAGGCCCGACAGTGTAGGAAGATTGACATCAAGCATGACCACATCAGGTTCGTTTTTCTTCAGATACACCGGAACGTCGGTGCCATCCTCAAGAAAATCAAACGCGAACTTGTCGGTGTCGAACAAGCCGGCCAGCGACTGCGATACTTCTTTGTCGTCGTCTACCAGAAGAATTGTTTTCATGCGCATTTACCTTTGGTCATTCATCAATTGTATCGGCGCAAACTGATAATTGTTTGAGCTGATTTCCCTCTGAACTCTTCTTTTTTCAAAACAAAAATGCAAGTATCGCCCGGCCGCAATACCTACTGTTTCAGAATGGTTCAACTGGAGAGCTGGACAGACTAAATCAACATACTATAGTAGGAATAGTGACGAGAAAGTCTCGCTACTGTCATCGCGAGCCCGGCAGTTGTCGAATGACGAAGCTATTTCAGCTCAGTGGATTTGATATCAAGTAGTGAGGATTGGGAGAGTTCCAAGATACCCACCGCGTAGCAGTGGGCTGCTTCTACCTACCGAAGGAAAAGAGATGCAAGGAGAGCGAAACTTTGGATCAGACGGATTCGTCCGCGAGAAAACGGGAAGCGAAGCCCATCCAGAAAAATGCCGAGATCATCTCGACAAATATTCCCAACACTAAAAGCCAGTAAACCATCTCTGGCCGGAATTTGTCGACGATGGTTGTGGCATAAACACCCGAAATCGCCGAGATCAGAATCGGGCCGGCAATGATGAAACCGGTCAGAACCAGAGTGGTGATTGGGTTTCGAATAGACAAAGACAAGGCCCGACCAAGGGCGTAGAAAGCGCCGCGGCGAGTTGATACGGCAATAGGGATCGCGTAGAAGAATAGTGCGGCACAGACAGCAAAGAGAGCGGGCATGATAACAAAAGTGAATAGCGCGATACGCTTGGGGCTATATAACTCTGAGGCAAGTAAATCAGGCACAAACGCGCCAAGAGCCAGCGTAAAACCGTTGAAAACCAGCCATACGATTGCCAGATTCATCCAGAGCCAAAAGAATGTACCCTGAGCGGCTTGAGATGTTGGAGCGCGAAACCGGCGTAGAAATTCAGCCGCCACCATCCCCAAAACCAACCCTTCAAGAAGAACGCCGAAAGCGAACTTGACCCAACCAAACACCCCCGGCAACAATATCAGGTGGGCGGGATAATGCGTAAACGCCGCGGCCCGCTGGGGATCCTGAAACTGAAGAGTAATCGAGGCAAGCCAACCGAATGCAGGAGACATGAATTGATAGTGCGCGTAAAGAACAAGCCATTGTAAAGCCGCGTAACTCAGGAGCATAACCCAGATACGGCCGCTGAACAATTGCCGCAACGTGTCCATCACCAGAAGAATCAGACGATTAACGCCAGCGACAATTCCCATAGCCCTACTTGGTGAGTTGCATTTCGAGAGAGCCCGTGTTCAAGTCGTGCCGGTCGAACACAAATATCCGATAGTACAGGGTAACAGTTCCTGGCACGTAATCGACAAAGCTGTCGTCCCCTTGAGAATTGAAAACTTGCAATAACTGATCATCGGTAGTAACTCCCGGTGCGTCTTTGCGATACAAACGGTATGACGCAAAGTCCTTTTCGTCTGATTTCGTCCAGCTCAGCCGAAAGTGCGAAGAGTCCGTTAGTGTGCCTGCCAAGACTACTAAACTCGGGGCGGTGTTCACCTCTGTACGGGCCGAATCAACATTCGATGCCGCCGACAAACCAAAGCTGTCTACTACATACACGCGATAATAGTACATCGTGTTGGCATCCAGCGCCGTGTCGGTGAAACCCGCCGCCGCCTTAGCTTCGATAGAGGTAACGAGTGTCGAGGAGTTCGTCACGTTGTTAGTGTTCCCTCGGTACAGTCGGTAGGCCTGGAAATTGGGCGAAGTAGCTTGCGTCCAGTTCACTAATATTTGATATGTGGAAAGGGGAAACGTTGACACGATCGACACCGCCTGCGGTGTCGATCTGATAGTGAGCAGATTCGGAGCTTTGGTTTGTAACGCCTCGTTACCGGCGGCGTCGGTAAAATCACCGGTGACTTCTACGCCACTGGCCGACTTTCCTACCGGAATCATATATCTTCCAGAATAAGTGCCGTCGTTGGCGACAACATCCGGCGAGATACCGTCGTCATAAAGAGAGATTTCTGGCTCCCCTACAAAACTGGCACTGGCCGTCCCGTTCGTCTCTCCGGCTGTCAGCGTGAAAGTAATAGTCTCACCTGTCTGAAAATTCGTGTTAGATGGCGCGAACCCAAACGAAGTAATCTGCGCTCTCGTGTCGAGCGTAATCTCGTCGTAAATTGCGGCGTTTGTCTGAGCACCGCCAGTATAATAAAATCGGCCATAGACCCGCTTTAGGCCGTCGCCGGTGGAAAGCTCAAACTGCTTCTGAACTGAAAAAGGTTCGGTTTGCGCCAAGGCAAAGGTCAAATCCTCGGACATCTGAAAACTGATTGCGCCAGCTCCGGCGTTCAAATTCACATTGACTGTGCGCCGGTTTGTAAACTCTGCGTTGTTTTGCAGTATAAGCGACAAGACCGGCATCCGCACGGCGGCGGCCTTAGATCGCTTCCCCTCGTCGCCGCTCGACCGCACTGCCGCCACAGTAAATACATAGTCCTGATTGTATAACAAGCCGGTTATTGTTTGTGTCAGCGAGTAGCTGGTATCACGCAGACTAAAGTCGCTGGTGCTTGAGTCGGCCATGTAAATTCGATAGTACGACACCCCTGTCGCAATCGGCATATCCCAATTAAGCGTTACCGAGCGATCACCGATAAACGATGTAACATTGATCGGCGCCGCTAAGGGATCGGGCAACGACCGCACCGGATCAAGCGACTCGACTTTGCGACTGCAACCGCCAACCAACGCGCTCAAGAGCGCCAGACATACAGATATTTGATAGATTTTTCGCATACTAAAAACTCTTACTCAATTGAAGTCCCACCATACCGGGGCTGGCCTGTGGTTCAAAAGCAATCCCTTTGACGCTGAAAGTTGCCTTCTCCTCGGGCGTGAACAATAGGGCATCGAGTACTCCCAACCCCCATACGGCTATCACGGAGCCGATGGAAATCCTTCTGGCGTTTTCGGCGTCATACGCCTTTTTCTGGGCATCATACAGTGCGTCCAATCGCAACCGAATCGCATCGGGACCCGCGTTGTTGGCTGTCTTGGCGGAATCGTACTCAGACGTTAGGACGTTAAATCGGTCGAACTTGACAGTAAAGTCATTGTTAGTGATTACAAACGCGGTAACCGATCCAGCCGCCAGCAGGTGCAGAAAAAATCCCTTCGTCTTTTGCTCGGCGTATCGCTGGCCCCACCCCGGAATAAAAACCGACCGGGCCGCCGCCTTGAATTTGGTCTTGGGGGACAAGCGAATATCAACAAGCATTTCTTTGGATGGGTCCAGTGCCATTTTAGTCTTATAAGTTTCGTATCCGTGCTTGCTGATTCGGAGATTGTACAGTCCGATCAGGGGATATTTGAATGTTACGGGTGTGATACCGGCGGCCGAAGCCTCGCCGTCGACGCGAACATCAGCCCCGGGCGGATTTGAATGGACGGTCAGATTTCCCGGTGGACTTGTCTGCGCTCCGACAACAGTCGCGAGAACCACCATTATTACTAAGATCACTGCGATTCTGCTCAATTACCACTCCCTGGTCATCAGATGATTTGCCTCATCAATAGCTGAAGCCAGTATATCCCTTCCCCCAAAGCCAGACAACAATAAATTAGACAAAAAAAAGACCGCTCAGAAGAACGGTCTAAGTTTTCTCATTTAGAGCTTCTTAGCAGGCGCCTTTGCCAGTGAGCACCACAATCACTGTCTTTGCTAAAATCCTCAAATCGTACAGCACCGACCAATTACGAATATAATGAAGGTCATAGCGAACCTTGCGGGAAACACTTGCCAACGATGAGTCGTACCCGTTTTCCACCTGCGCCAGCCCGGTGATTCCGGGTTTGACTTCGAGCCGACGGGTATAGTTTTCTATTTTTGTCGAGAGATCGGCTACAAACTTCGGGCGTTCCGGTCTCGGACCTACAAGCGACATATCGCCTTTGAGCACGCTGAAAAACTGTGGAATTTCATCCAAGCGCGTCTTGCGCATAATGCGGCCAAGTTTGGTGACACGAGGATCGTCTTGAACAGCCCAAACTGGGCCACTCGCTTTTTCAGCATCAGCTACCATTGTACGGAATTTCAAAATGGAGAACGGCCGCCCAAACACATCCTCGCGACGACGGTCACGGTCGCGGCGATCCGACATAGTATTCCCGGCGGCAAGTCGACGCCCTGACCGGCGGCGATTAAGGCCGACACGCATCTGGGAGTAAAATACCGGCCCGCGCGAATCGAGTTTGACCAGCGCCGCCAACACAAGCATGATAGGCGCTGTCAGCACAATACCAACACAGGCACCGATAATATCAATATTTCGTTTGAAGATTCGTCTCATAAGTCCACTCATCGCGCCGCGCCGAGCCAGTGATGCCGGCATAGCCATAATAAACACGGTAGTCAAAGCAACAAAAGCAAGCCCGGTCAACTCGCCAACAAAAAACCTCAACTGTTGCGCTACGGTTGGCTCAATCGCTCCGACTCCATAGGGTACGACAGAATCCACCGTTGTCGCAAGCCCGTAATCCATCATTCCGGCAGGAATCGCCGAAACATGGTCGGTTATTAGCCTGTGATTTTCGTTTCTTGTTTCCACTCTATAACTTCCAATAATAGGAGATATACTTTACCTTCGGGTACAGTTAGAGCAAACCCATTGCCAAAGTTTCAATTTCTCCTCTCATTTTGTGTTAATCATTGCGTTGCCGACGTCCGATTTTAAGATATTACGTATCAACAGCTTACATTTCTATAATTGACTCCTCTGTGTGATTAGATCAAACCGAATTACTCCCTATTCCAAAATTTTCACACTAAACCGCCATTTAAGACATAAATACTGCAACGGCTTGCGCAAACTCTTGCACACTACGCACCCTTGAAATAGCTATGAAAAAGCCCCGATTTAGCGGCAAAATGCCGTCAAACCGAGGCCCTATTCTCAGTGCTTCTCTGAGTGTTAAAATCTGAATCCGAGCGAGAATCGATGCAGATCATCCGAAGTAAGATTTGCCGAAGGGGTGAAGGCGTAATCAACCTGAATCGATTTCAGAAGTAGTCCTGCTCCCAACGAGTATCCGGCCTTAAGTGATCGATAATCACCCTGCCCGGGATAAAAACTCAGCCCGGACCGCAGAAAATACTGGTCATTAAATCTCAATTCAAAACCCTGACGGGTGACTATATCGCCGAACACCTTTTTCTCAACTTCCAACGCGCCGACTACAAACGACTTCGAAGGTACGTAGGCAACACCAAGCCGTACCGCTGCGGGAAGTTTTTCCGACACGGATGCGAACTTCATGGTCGGCCCGATATTTGAAGCCGCCGCTGAAATGCTAAAATTGTTCACCTGCATGCTTACTCCGAAATCCACCGCAAAACCGCTCGCTGTTATATCGGCCAATCTCTGGCTGATAAATCGTCCAGTGAAACCCGCCTTGATCTTATCGGTCAGAGTTGCGCCGATCGACAAGCCGCCCGCCCAGTCGCCAGCTGTGATATCGCCAGTGGAATTGCCAAGCGCGTCAAAACCTTCGATCTTACCGTAATTCACAAAAGTCATCGAAGCCGCGAGACCAACCTTTTGAGACAGCGGAATGGCCAACGCTCCCTGGTTGAGCGAAATATCTTGATACCAAGAAAAATGACTGGCACTAAACTGACGATCGTCTATTCCACCCAATCCGGCGGGGTTCCAGTAGCTGGCATCCGGGCCTTCGGCCAAAGCTGTGAACGCTCCGCCCATACCTGCCGCGCGCGCTCCGATACCTACCTGCAAAAAATCAGCCGCGGTCCTTCCAGCATTCGGTGCCGCGATCGAGACCCGCCCGATCAGCGCCACGAGGGCTATCAATATGGCCCAGACAAAAAAGATTCGGTTGACTTCGTGCTTAGACATATAACAATCCATTCCCTTCTTGCTTTTCAACGAGAGATGTAATGGCAATGGGGATGCCCAGATTGAGTATATCTATTGCAAAATTCCTGTTGTCTCCGGCGGAACAAATACCGCCCCGTAATCCGTTGTAAGACATCAGTATTGGTTGACCGTGCCGTTACTGTGATTGTTGTAAAACTGCATCGAGGAACAACCACTAAAAGCTTGGTCTGGAAGGGAAAAGATCAATGTCTGAACGATTTTAGCCATTGTGGCCGCTCCTCCATGAGACAAGTAAATGCGCCATTTGAGGTTGGACGCGATCTACTCAAGACGTGTACTTTTTAGATCAATTGTCGGAAAACTGACCAGTTACTTGAGAGGAAAGCGTGGCCTGTTTTTCATTCCCGTACGACAAAAGTCTGACTTTATACTATGGAATTCAACAAAAAGTAAGCGACGTACGAAAAAAACTATTCTCTCGTTTCTCGAACGGTCAGGTGACGCGTATGGCCTTGTTCTCAAAAGAAGGGTCGACGAGAACACTCCACACCAATCGTGATTCAAAGCGAGATTTCAGCGTTGTTCCGAAAAAAGCGACAGGACTCTTCGCGATGTCTTCTAAGTTTATTAACACTCCCTTTGCCTTCATTTATAGAGGTTGACACCCTTGCCGGCGGCGCTTATTATTGGGCTGATTATTGAAAGGTCCTACTACGGAAAAAGCCACGCTCGACAATTC
>CXWL01103728.1_pt1 | contig 23949 bp, 20 predicted proteins | sample 590931 | NCBI WGS metagenome assembly CXWL01 (sample SAMEA3498368, study PRJEB10139) | groundwater metagenome | biome: water well; material: biofilm material | place: Germany | collected 2015-04-27
CTTGACCAGGTAGTCGGCCAGGTCGGTCGCGGTGGCGTAGCCCTGCAGCGCGGCCGCGCGCATCGCTTCCGGCTTGACGGTGATGCCGCCGGCCATGTCGGCGAAGATGCGCAAGGTGTCGACCACGGTGTCGACGGTGTCGAACAGCGGCTCCTTGTCTTCCTGGTTGTCCTTGTTGTAGGCCAGCGGCTGGCCCTTCATCAACGTGAGGAGGCCCATCAGGTCGCCGTACACGCGACCGGTCTTGCCGCGCGCCAGTTCCGGCACGTCGGGGTTTTTCTTTTGCGGCATGATCGACGAGCCGGTGCAGAAGCGGTCGGCGATGTCGATGAAGCCGACCCGCGGGCTCATCCAGATCACCAGTTCTTCCGACATGCGCGACACGTGCATCATCACCAGCGCGCCGGCGGCGCAGAACTCGATCGCGAAGTCGCGGTCGGAGACGGCGTCGAGCGAATTGTGGCAGACGTCGTCGAAGCCGAGCGTCTTGGCCACGCGCAGGCGGTCGATCGGGAAGGTGGTGCCGGCCAGCGCGGCGGCGCCCAGCGGCAGGCGGTTGACCCGCTTGCGCGCGTCGAGCATGCGCTCACAATCGCGGCCGAACATTTCGACATACGCCAGCATGTGGTGGCCGAAGGTGATCGGCTGCGCCACCTGCATGTGGGTAAAGCCCGGCATGATGGTGTCGGCGTGCTGCTCGGCGAGGTCGGTCAGCGCGGCGCGCAGCGACTGCAGCAGCAGCACGATGTCGTCGATCGCCGAGCGCACGTACAGGCGGATGTCGGTCGCGACCTGGTCGTTGCGCGAGCGGCCGGTGTGCAGCCGCTTGCCGGCGTCGCCCACCAGTTCGGTGAGGCGCTTCTCGATATTCAGGTGGACGTCTTCCAGGTCGAGCAGCCATTCGAAGCTGCCGGCCTCGATCTCGCCCTTGATCTGGGCCATGCCGCGTTCGATCTCGGCGCGGTCGGCGGCGCTGATGATGCCTTGCGCGGCCAGCATCTCGGCGTGCGCGAGCGAGCCCTGGATGTCGACCATCGCCAGCCGGTTGTCGAAGAACACCGATGCGGTGTAGCGTTTGACCAGGTCCGAGACCGGTTCGGAGAAGCGAGCCGACCAGGCTTCGCCCTTGTTCGAGAATTGTTCAGTCATGATATGAGGCCCATTTTGATTTACCTGATTATAAACAAGCTAGCGGAGTGGGCGTGACTTTCGCCCGGAAATGGCCGATTATTCGGCTGGGCCTAGATCGTCGTTCCCGCGTAGGCGGGAACCCATGCTGAGCGTGCAGTACCAACGCCGCAGGCTCAGTATAGGTTCCCGCCTGCGCGGGAACGACGGTCTTGAGGGCGCGGTCCGGGTATCACGTCAAACAAACANNTTCACTGGCCCCGCCGCGCACGCGCAGGATGGCAAAGTGCCGGCAGCGGTGATGCCGCCGACCCTGCCGGCCGACGTCGGCTCGGCCGACGCCATCGTCGCCGCGCTGTACGACGTGATCTCGGGACCGGCCGGCAAGCAGCGCGACTGGAATCGCCTGCGCTCGCTGTTCGCGCCGCAGGGCAAGCTGGTGGCGGTCGGCACGCGGCCGGACGGCAAGACGCCGGCGACCACGATGACGGTCGACGACTACATCGGCCGCGTTACCAAGCCGTTCGCCGAGGCGGGCTTCTACGAGGCCGAACTGGCGCGCACCAGCGAGAGCTTCGGCCCGGTCATGCACGTGTTCAGCACCTACGAGTCGCGCCACGCGCCGGGCGACGCCAAGCCGTTCCAGCGCGGGATCAACAGCATCCAGCTGTACAACGACGGCGAGCGCTGGTGGATCGTCAACCTGCTGTGGCGCGCCGAGAGCGACAAGAACCCGCTGCCGGAACGCTACCTGAAGGGGCGTAAGCAGTAGTTGGCGGGAGGGAATAAATTGACCGCACTGAGGCCCTTTGCAAACGCGCGTCACGGTGGGCCGCACCGATCGTGAAAAATCGGCGGCTCAGGACGTTCAGTGCGCCATAAAGGTCTGTAGAATTGATTTTTTTACCGGATGCTATTGCCATGTCCAGTTTACAGATCAGTACCGACAGGGCGGAGCTCGACGTTCCGCTGATCTACCGCTTCCTCAGCGAGCAATCGACGTGGGCGGTCGGCATTTCACGCGCCGTGGTCGATCGCGCGATCGAGAACTCGCTGTGCTTCGGCGGCTACGTCGACGGCCGGCAAGTCGCGTTTGCGCGGGTGGTGACCGACTTCGCCACCTTCGGCAACCTGGTCGACGTGTTCGTGATCCCCGAATACCGCGGCCACGGCTACGCCAGCGAGTTGATGGAGGCGGTAATGCGCCACCCGAGCCTGAAGGGCCTGCGCCGCTTCACGCTCGCCACCGGTAACGCGCACGAGCTGTTCGAAAAGTTCGGCTTCGCGCCGCCGCAGCGCCCGGAGGCGCTGATGGAGCGCTACTTCCCGAATATCTACTTGTCCTAACTCCAGTTCATCAGGCAGGGCGGCGCCAGCATCACCAGCGCGAACACCAGGTAGATCAGCTGCAGCGGCACCATCCAGCGCGCCCAGGTCAGCCAGGGAATCCGCGCCAGCGCCAGCACGCCGACCGTGATGCCCGAGGTCGGAATCATCGGCGTGGTGAACTCGCCGAACTGGTACGCCAGGATCGCGGTCTGGCGCGTGACGCCGACCAGGTCCGCCAGCGGCGCCATGATCGGCATGGTCAGCGCCGCCTGGCCGGTGCCGGAGTGGATGAAGAAATTGATCACCGACTGGATCACGAACATTTTCTGCGCCGCGAAGATCGGCGACGACGACTGCACCAGCGGCGTCAGCGCATGCAGCATGGTGTCGATGATGTGGGCGTCGCGCGCCAGGATCATGGTGCCGCGCGCCAGCGCGATCACCAGCCCGGTGGCGACCAGGTCCCGGGCGCCCTGCATGAAGGCGGCGACGAACTGGTCGGCATCGAGCCGGCCGACGAAGCCGATCACGATCGCCATCACCAGGAACAGCGCGGCGATCTCCTCGATGAACCATTCGTACTTGATGACCCCGAACACCATGATGCCGAGCGAGGCGACGAACAGCGACAGCACGGCGGCGTGGGTGCGCGTCATGCCGGCCAGCTCGCCCGTGTCGGGCAGCAGTTCCTTGCGCTTCTCGTTGTCGAGTTCGAAGGTCGGGCTGAGCGACGGGTTGTTCTTGATGCGCGCGGCGTACCACATCATGAAGGCGATGGTCAGCGCGGTCGCCGCGGCCCAGACGATCACGCGGTAGCCCATCCCCGAGAACACCGGCAGGCCGGCGATGCCCTGGGCGATGCCGACGTTGAAGGGATTGAGGAACGCGGCCGCGAAGCCGACCTGCGAGCCGACGAACGGAATGGAGACGCCGACGATCGAGTCGTAGCCGAGCGCCAGCGCGAGCGGCACGAAGATGAGGATGAACGGGATCGCCTCTTCGTTCATGCCGAAGGTGGCGCCGCCGAGCGAGAACATGGTGAGGAACATCGGGATGAGGGCGGCGCGCACGAAGGCCGAGCGGCCGTGCGCGCGCACGACCGAGCGGATCATCGAGTCGATCGCCTCGGTCTTTTGCAGCACGGCGAAGGCGCCGCCGACGGTGAGCACGAAGCCGATAATCAGCGCGGCGTCGACGAAGCCCTTGATCGGCGCCATCATCAGCGCCACCAGGCCTTGCGGGTTGCTGGCGATGTAGTGGAACGAGGCCGGGTCGACCAGCTTGCGGCCGTTGACCATGTGGGTGTCGTACTGGCCGCCCGGCACCAGCCAGGTCGAGAGCGCGATCATCGCCAGGATGGCGAACAACAGCACGAAGGTATTCGGCAGGCGGAAATGCTTCATCATTGGCTCAGCAGCTTTCCGGCCCGGAAGGCCTTGGCGCCGGCGACCTTGCCGACCGCCATGCCGCGCAGCAGGTGGCGGTGCGCGGTGCGGGCGAAGAACACGCCCGGCACGGTCGGGCGCAGTGTGGTGACCCGGCCGCTGACCGGGTCGATCAGGTCGGCGATGGCGTCGCCGGCCTCGACCCGCTCGCCCAGCTTCTTGAGGAACACCAGCACGCCGGCATGCGGCGCGACGATCGGCTCGACGCCTTCGAGCGGGGTGGGTGCGCACAGCGGCGCCGGCAGCGCTTCGACCGGCAGCGCCAGCACGCCGCTGTGGGCGAGGAACTGCAGCAGGCCGCGCGCATCCTTCTGCGCCAGCTCGTAGCTGACGTCCATCTCGCCACGCAGTTCGACGGTGGTCGACAGGCACGCCGGCGGGATCGGATACTGCGGGCCGAAGTGCGCCGCCAGGTCCCACCACAGCCGGCTGCAGGCTTCGTCGAACGGCTCTTCGCCCGCTTCGAGCGCGAGCAGCACCGCGTGCGCGCCCATGATGGCCGACAGCGGCGCCACGGCGTCGGCCAGCGGGGTGCCGGTGTAGATGTGGACGACGGCTTCGTTATCGCAGTGCAGGTCGAGCACGATGTCGGCGTCGATCGCCATCCCCAGCAGGATTTTTTTCAGCGTCTCGGCGTCGGTCGACGGCTGCCAGGCCGCCACCGAATCGCGCGCGTGGGCGCGCAGCAGCGCGACGTTGGCGTCGGCGTCGGCGCCCAGCTTGCCGTCGAGCGAGCGCTTCAGGTCCTCGGCGACGTGCTTGTAGGCGCGATTGAAGTTGGTGCCGGTCGACAGATCGAAGCGGCCGAACGGCGCGCCGATGATCGCCTGCGCCAGCCCGAGCGGGTTGGCGGCCGGCACCAGGACGATTTCGCCGAGCACCTTGCCTTGCGCTTCGAGCGCCGTCAGTTCGGTGCGCAGGAATTGCGATACCAGCATGCCGGGCACTTCGTCGGCGTGCAGCGCGGCCTGGATATAGACCTTCTTGCCCTGTCCGGGCGTGCCGAAGTGGAAACTGGCCAGCTGATAACTGCCGCCGCTTTCGGGCGTGGAAATCTGGTGTCGCTGTGCTTGCATGGTGGTGCCCGGTGGGAAGGTAGTCAGGCGCACAGTGTGGCATAACCATTAGCGGATCGACAAGCCCGCGCAGTCGCGCGCACGTTTGCGCGTGGGCAAACGGCCCGCCCGGACCGCAGGTACTCTAGACGGGCTCAACACGGCGACAGGTTTTTTCCGGGATGTGTATATTTCATAACAGGCTATGACCCAACTAACACGGACAAGCGTGGCCGCCGCGTCCGCGCCCGAGTGCACCTTCTGCACCGGCGCGGCGCCAGCCACGATGCCGATGGGCGAGCGAACTGCTCGCCTTTTTTTTTGAAGGAATGCATCATGTTCACCATCCTATGCCGTGCCGCGCTGGTACTGTCCCTGGCGGCGGGGGCGATCGCGCAGGCGGCCGAGCCGGTCGCGCCGAAAGGTTCGCTGGTGATCGTCGGCGGCGCCCTGCGCGCCGACAACGCGGTGGTGTGGGAGCGCATCGTGCGCCTGGCCGGCGGCGAAGGCGCCCGCATCGCGGTGTTCGCCTCGGCGTCCGCCAATCCCGAAGCAGCCGCCAAATTCAACATGGATTTGCTTAACCAGTACGGCGCCGACGCCTTCTTCATCCCGGTCGCCGTCAAGCTGGCCGGCACCGACTACCTGGCAGCGGCGGACGACCCGGAACTGGCGGCGGCGGTACGCAAGGCCGGCGGCGCCTACTTCGCCGGCGGCGACCAGGCCCGCATCACGCGCGCGCTGCGCCGTCCCGACGGCAGCAACTCGCTGGTGCTCGACGCGCTGTGGGACATGTTCCGCACCGGCGGCGTGATCGCCGGCTCATCGGCCGGCGCCGCCATCATGAGCAGCACCATGTTCGACGAGCCGAAGACCGTGCTCGCCACCCTCAAGCAGGGCGTGGCGGAAGGCCACGAGATCGCGCCGGGCCTCGGCTTCATCGGCGACGATGTCTTCATCGATCAGCACCTGCTGGTGCGCGGGCGCTTCGCGCGCATGCTGCCGGCCATGCTCAAGAAAGGCTACAAGCTCGGACTCGGCATCGACGAGAATACCGCGATGGTGGTGGGGCCGACGCGCGAAGTCGAGGTGATCGGCTACAAGGGCGCGCTGCTGATCGACCTGGCCAGCGCCAGCACCGAGCCGGGCGCCTTCAACCTGACCAACGCCAAGGTCAGCTACCTCGATAACGGCGACCGCTTCAACATCGCCAGCGGCCTGTTCACGCCGTCGCGCGATAAGGCCGACGGCAAGCTCGATCCGGCCAAGCCGTATTACAGAGAGCCGCTGTTCAATGCCGACATCCTCGGCAACACCACGGTGGTCGACCTGATGGGCAAGCTGATCGACAGCGACCAGCCGGAGGCGATCGGACTCACGCTGGGCAGCCCGCGCAGCGTGCAGCCCGACCTCGGCTTCGAATTCCGCTTCAGCCGCGCGCGCGACAGCGTCGGCTACATGTCGTCGGCGTCGGAGACCTACTCGGTCTACAACGTGCGGCTCGACATCCGGCCGATCCAGATCCGCCTGCCGCTGTACCAGTACAAGTACGAGCGCCCGACGCTGGCGCGCCAGGGCCGCGACTAAGCGCTAGCTATAAAGCCGTCGTTCCCGCGCAGGCGGGAACCTATGCTGAACCCGAAAACGCTATCGTGTAATTCGACGAAAGCGCTGGTCGAAATCGGCATAGGTTCCCGCCTCCGCGGGAACGACTGTTTTGGGGGCAGCGATTTTCGTTTATGCTGCACGATCTTTATCCCGCGAGGAGTAGCAATGGCCGTTTCCCCGATTCGTTCCCTGGCTGGCGCGCTGGCGCTGGCCGCCGCCGGCGTGGTCCATGCGCAAGCGCCCGCCACCATCCGCGTCGACTACATCCACAGCGGTAACGCGCTCGCCGATACCTACGCGATCGAGCGCGTGCTGGTCGAACCGCTGCCATGGCCGGGCGACTTGGCGCAGAACCTCGACCACACCGACCGCGGTCAGAACCGGGTCGAAGTAGTGGACGCCAAGACCGGCGACCTGCTGTACTCGCGCGGCTTCTCGACCATCTTCGGCGAATGGCGCACTACCGACGAAGCAAACAAGACCAGCCGCGGCTTCCACGAATCGGTGCGCTTCCCGGCGCAAGGCAAGCCGGTGCGGGTGCGCATCCTCAAGCGCGACGAGCGCAATCAGTTTTCGGTGGCGTGGAGCGTCGACGTCGACCCGGCCGCGCCGGACGTGATCCGCAAGCAGGGGCCGGCGCCGGCGCAGCCGATCCCGATCCGCGTCAGCGGCCCTTCGCCGAACAAGGTCGACCTGCTGATCCTCGGCGACGGCTACACGCAGGCGGACATGAAGAAGTTCGAGGCCGACGCGCGCCGCCTGGCCGAGCACCTGTTCCAGGTATCGCCGTTCCGCGAACGGGCCAACGACTTCAACGTCTGGGGCCTGGCGGTGCCGACCCAGGAGTCGGGCGTCTCGCGGCCGTCGACCGGCGTGCACCACGCGTCCGCGCTGGGCACCCGCTACGACATCTTCGGCAGCGAACGCTATGTACTCACGCTCGACAACCGCGCCTTGCGCGACATCGCGCAGTACGCGCCGTACGAGTTCATCGAAATCCTGGTCAACAACGACACCTACGGCGGCGGCGGCGTCTTCGGCCAGTTCTCCACCGCGGCGGCCGGCAACGACTGGGCCAATTACCTGTTCGTGCACGAGTTCGGCCATCACTTTGCCGGCCTGGCCGACGAGTACTACACTTCGCCGGTGGCGTACCAGTCGAGCGGCGCGCGGATCGAGCCGTGGGAGCCGAACGTGACGGCGCTGCGCGACCCGGCGAAGCTGAAGTGGAAGCGCTACGTCAAGGCCGGCACGCCGCTGCCGACGCCGTGGCCGAAAGCCGAATACGAGGAATACTCGCGCGCCTACCAGGTACGCCGGGCGGCGCTGCGGGCGGCGAACCGGCCGGAGTCGGAGATGAGCGCGCTGTTCCGCGAGGACTTGGCGCACAGCAACGCCCTGTTCGCCAAGGCGCCGCACCGGCGCGACGTCGGCGCCTTCGAAGGCGCCAACTACGAGGCCAGCGGCTACTATCGGCCGGCCATGCAATGCATCATGTTCGACCGAAGTGAAACTTTTTGTAACGTGTGCCAGGATGCGATCAGTACGATTATCGACCTCTACGCCCGGCAGCCGGGGTCGAAATAGGCAATTTGCGCGTGGAATATGTTTCGCGAGTTGTGTCAACCGAGCAGCGCGCTGCGCCGTTGAGGGAGGGAACAGCGGGGATGCATATGTTCGATAGCGAACAGACTCCGTTGTCAAGACGTCATATTCTTTGCCTCGTTCCCTGACGAAAGTTTCGGACGAGAAATGAAAGAAGACGATGGACTGATGCCTGCGAAGGTTTGGCCCACAACGTCCCGAATGCTCCATCCACTCAACACTAAAGGAAACACCATGAATAAAGTACTCGCTGCCCTGATCGCCGGTCTGTTCGCTACTTCGGTGTACGCACAAGCTCCAGCTCCAGTCGCTACCCCTGCCGTGACCAAAGCGGAAGTCAAAGCCGACAAGACCGTTGCTACAGCCGAAGCCAAAGAAGTCAAGGCCGATGTCAAAGCTGACGAAAAAGTCGTCAAAGCTACCGACAAAGCACACGCCAAGAAAGCCAAAGCAAAAGCCAAGGCCGCCAAGAAGCACGCTGACGCAGCTGCCGATGTCGCTAAAGCCGATCCAGAAGACAAGATGAAAGCGACTGCCAAGGCAGAAGAAAAAGTCGCCAAGGCAGACGTCAAGGCCGACAAGACCATCATCAAAGCCGATGCAAAAGCCGACAAGGCAATCATCGATGCCAAGGCCGACAAGGCTGTTGCGCACACCAAGACCGTCGAGAAGAAAGCTGAAGCAGCTGCCGACGTCAAGAAAGCAGCAACCAAGTAATTGGTCCTGCGGTGAGAAAAAGGACAGCCTCGGCTGTCCTTTTTTTATGTCCGCGCGAATCCGCAGGGCGCTGCCGATTCGTGCAAAAAAATCGAGTTGAAAAAAAGCCACACATTCTCACACCGGTTGGCAGGAAGGTTCACTTCCGCCTCCTATGAAACGTATGTATGTGATGATAATAGCTATTAGATTCGCCCCCATATTGTTGCGTTGCACGATAGATTTCGTTTGCGAACCCAGCATTAGCTTCGTACACTAGATTTCGAAGTCGCAACCTTTGCGGCACTTGTTTCAAGGCTGGCGCCTTCACGCCCCAGTGCAGTCAGGAGAATTTGAATGATTCGCTCACTTCATGTTTCTTGCCCCGGTCTCCCTTTGTCGATCCCTTCGTTCAGTCGATGCGCGTGTCCGCTGCCCGCGTCCACCTAGTTCCCCAGCGTTTCCCTAATTTAAGTTTTTGATCCAGGTTCCCTGCGCGGGAGCCGGGCTCAGTGCGGCATTCGATCGCTTGGCATCGTTGCGTCCGGCAATTGAATAGTGTGCCGTTGCGGGAAGAGACCCTTTCCATGCGCGGCAGTTTCGGGACGATCCCTTACCAGGGATTCAATTATTCTAAAAATGATCTTTCGAGGAAACGAAAATGACATTCGTACGCAATCTGACGCTGTTGACAGCAGGAGTTGTCTATGCAATCGCCGCCTACGCTGGACCGGTAAGGGAAACCCCTGACTCCGTGTTCAAGCCGACCGGCAAGAGTTCGGGCGAATTGGATCTTGGCGCAGCGCACGCCGCGGGCAAGTCGGCCCGTCCATCTGCCAACCTGACCTACCAGGGCGGCCCGGTGATGGTTGCGCCGACCAACGCCTATTACATCTGGTACGGCTCGCAGTGGGACACCGCGTCGAAAAACACCTTGAACAACTTTGGACAGAGCATCGGCGGCTCGCCCTACTTCAACATCAACACCACCTACTACAACGGCGCCGGCGCCCACGTGGTGAACCAGGTGACGCTGGCCGGCAGCACCATCAACACCGGCACGCTGGGCACCCAGCTGACCGACGCGAACATCCAGTCGATCGTCGCGGGCGCGATCACCTCGGGGGCCTTGCCGTCGGATGTCAACGGCGTGTATTTCGTCCTGACCGACAAGACGGTGCGGGCAACGTCCGGCTTCTGCACCCAGTACTGCGGCTGGCACACCCATGCCTCGATCGGCGGCAAGGATATCAAGTATTCCTTCGTCGGCAATCCGGAGACCCAGTGTCCGGCCGGCTGTGGCGTCAACAATCCGACGCTGAACGGCACCCCGGGCGCCGACGCCATGGCCAGCATCGTCGCGCATGAACTGGAGGAGGCGGTCACCGATCCGGACCTGAATGCCTGGTATTCGACGCAATCGGGGATGGAAAACGCCGACAAGTGCGCGTGGAATTTTGGCGCCACCTCGACCGCTTCCAACGGCGCGCAGTACAACATGACGCTCGGCTCGATGAAGTACCTGATCCAGCAGAACTGGACGCTGCTGCCGGCACAGGGATGCGCACTGCACTATCCCTGAACCGGCAGGGCTGATGTAGACTTGAGCGGCGGCTTGTGGAGTAGTCCGCGGCCGCCGCCTTTTCCCACCTTGGTGAGGACGCCATGAAACCTTCCTTCCTGTTGTTCGGCCTGTCGATCGCGTGCGGCGCGGTAGTGGCCCAGGCCCCGGCCCCGGCCGGCAAGCCGAACCGCGTGGTGCCCACCATCACGCGCACCATCCAGATTTTCAGCACGCTCGAAAACGACTGGCTCGACGCGGTGCAGCGGCGCGACCACGACGCGCTCAAGAAGATCGTCGCCGACGATTTCGAACTGCGCAGCGCGGCGGCGCCCGGCACCCCGACCCCGCGCGAGGAATCGCTTGGCCATGCTATGCAGGTGGCGCCGTTCCACTCCTCGATCGAACAGATGGCGGCGCACGAATACGGCGACGTCGTCGTCGTCAGCTTCCTGTGGAAACTGGCGGTGCCGCAGAAAGGTGCGCTGCCGCAGAAGGTGTTCGTGGTCGACACCTGGAAGCGAATCGATGGCAACTGGCAGGTGGTGACCCGTTACACGGCGCCGGTCGCCAACGCAGTCGCCAACGTGCCGGGCGCGGTCCTGAAGGCACCCTCGATCGAGAAGAAGATCTGATGCAGATGGATGCCGAAGCCGAAAACAGGCTGACCATCGGCGCCACGATTGTCGCGGTACTGATCGCGCTGCTGGCGGTATGGTGCTGGCCGCGCGGCTCGGCGCCGGAACTCGGACCGACGGCGGCGCGCGGGTGGGACGGACCGGTCGGCCCCGGCGTGATCAGCGGCGCTNNGCGCTGCGCAAGCTGATGGATTCCTACCTCCGCCAGGGCGGTGACCGCCGCGCCGGCGCCGTGCAGCTGCGGGCCCACCTGGCGCAGAAGTTCGCCGGCCCGATGGCGGCCGAGGCGGATCGCATCGTCACCGCCTACGTTGGCTACCTCGAGACCGAAGACCGGCTGCTGGCGCGCGAGCGCTTCAACGCGCCGGGCTCCGGCCTGTCCGAGCGTGACGTCGAGCGCCTGGTGGCCTGGCAGGAGCAGCGCGCGCAGCGGCGCCAGCGCGCCCTTGGACCGGTGCTCGCGCAGGCATGGTTCGACGCCGACGATGACCGCTGCGGCGCCGCGCTGCGCGACTGGCAGGTGCAGCACGTCGCGCCTGACCCGGCGCGGGAGCCGGATGCGGTCGAGCTGCGCGAGCAGCGCCTTCACGGCGCCGTGCTGGCGGCCAGGCGCGACGAGGATGCGCAAGCGTGCGCCTTACAAATCATCGGCGGGCAGTGAACATGAGATCGACAGGAGCGCACATGCGGTGGAAGAAAATGGCGGCGGCGCTGGCCGCGCTGTCGTGCAGTGCGCAGTTGTGCGCGGAAATGCCGGCGGAGGCGCGCATCAGGAAGCTGGTCGAACCGCGCATGGGAGAAAACATCAAGGTCGACTCGGTGACCAGGACGCCTTACGCCGGCATGTACGAAGTGCGCACCAACGGCGATATTTTCTACACCGACGAGACGGCGCGCTACCTGTTCGTCGGCAAGGTGATGGACCTGACCACGCTGCAGGACCTGACGCGCGCCAGGGTCGACCAGATTTCCGCGGTCAAGTTTTCCGAACTGCCGCTGGAAGACGCGATCAAGACCGTCAAGGGCAATGGCAAGCGGGTGATGGCGGTGTTCGAAGATCCGAACTGTCCGTTCTGCCGCAAGCTGCACCAGACCTTGCAGGGGATCGACAACGTCACCGTCTACACTTTCCTGTTGCCGATCCTGTCCGACGACTCCGCGCTGAAATCGAAGGACATCTGGTGCGCGCCGGACCGCGCGCAAGCATGGCGAAGCTGGATGGCCGAATCGAAGGCGGCACCGGCGGCGCCGCAGGGCTGCAGCACGCCGAACGAACGGATGCTGGCGCTGGGCCGCAAGCTGCGCGTGGCGGGCACGCCGACGATCTATTTCGCCGACGGCTCGCGCACCGGCAGCGCGTTCGACATCGCTTCGCTGCAAGCAAAGCTGAACGCCGTCAAATAAAAATAGCCGGTCAGACGAACATTCCGCCGGACGCTTCGATGCGCTGGGCGTTGATCCAGCCGCTGTTCTCGCTGAGCAGGCTGGCGATGGCGCCACCGATGTCTTCCGGCAGGCCGACCCGTCCCAGTGCCGTTTGCGACGCGACGAAGCCGTTGAGCTGCGCATTGTCGCGCACCGCGCCGCCGCCGAAATCGGTCTCGATCGCGCCTGGCGCGACGACGTTGACGGCGATGCCGCGCGCGCCCAGTTCCTTCGCCATGTACTTGGTCAGCACTTCCACCGCGCCTTTCATCGACGCATACGCGGCGTAGCCCGGCAGCGCGAAGCGCGTCAGCCCGGTCGACACGTTGACGATGCGGCCGCCATCGGCGATCAGCGGCAGCAGCTGCTGGGTAAGGAAGAACACACCCTTAAAGTGTATGTTGAACAGCATGTCGAACTGCGCCTCGGTGGTGTCAGCGATCGCCGCGTGCACGCCGACGCCGGCGTTATTGACGAGGAAGTCGAAGCTGTTGCGCTGCCATTTGGCCGTCATCTTTTTCTGCAGCTCTGCCGCGAACGCGGTGAACGAGCCGACGTCGCCGGTGTCGAGCCGCAGCGCCGCGGCGCGCGCGCCGCCCGCCTCGATCTCGGCGACGACGGCATGGGCGGCCGCCTCGTTGCTGTGATACGTGAGGATGACGTCGACGCCTTGTTGCGCCAGCTTCAGCGCGGCGCTCTTGCCGAGGCCGCGGCTGCCGCCCGTGATGATTGCCAGTTTGCTTGCCATGATCTGTTTCCCTTGTGATTGAGTTTCGATGGATCCAGTTTATTGGCGATCCTGCTTGAAACAAAGATGCGATTCGCGATTACACTGTTCGCTGAACGTGAACAATTTGCGAGGTACGCATGAATCGGCTGGAAACAATGCAGGTATATGTGCGGGTGGCGGAGCTGGCCAGCTTTACGCAGGCCGCCGACGGCCTGGGCATGTCGAAGGCGGCGGTGTCGACGGCGGTGCGCCAGCTCGAGGCGGCGCTCGGCACGCGCTTGCTGCAGCGGACCACGCGACGGGTGCACATGACGCCGGACGGCCTGACTTTTTACGAGCGCAGCAAGCACATGCTCGATGAGATGGAGGAGTTGGAGTCGATGTTTCGCCAAGGCGCGGAGTTGAGCGGCCGCCTGCGAGTCGATATGCCCGTCGCCGTGGCGCGCAACATCGTCATCCCGCAGCTGCCGGCCTTCCTGAAGGATCATCCGCGCCTGCGGGTCGAGCTGTCGAGCACCGACCGTCGCGTCGATGTCGTGAAGGAGGGATTCGACTGCATCATCCGCGTCGGCCGTCTTGACGATTCATCGCTGATCGCGCGTCCGCTCGGCCATTTCGGCATGGTCAATTGCGCCAGTCCCGACTATCTGGCCAGGTACGGCACCCCGCGCAGCCTGGCCGACCTGGCGTCGCACCGGCTGGTCGATTACGCGCCTGCGCTGGCCGGCCGGCCTGCCTGTTTCGACTACGTGGACGGGGTCGAAGAGCGCAGCATCGAAGTTCCCGCGGCGGTCGCCGTCAACAACAGCGACGCCTACCAGGCCGCCTGTCTGGCCGGACTGGGCATCATCCAGGCGCCGTTGACAGGACTCGGCGAACTGCTGGCGCAAGGCCGGCTGGTGTCGGTGCTGGACCGCTTCCGCGCGGCGCCGATGCCGGTGACGCTGCTGTACCCGAACAGGCGCCACGTTGCGCTGCGAGCGCAGCGCGTCATGCAGTGGATCGCCGACATCATGGCACCGCATGTGGACTCAGAGTTTTGAACCGCCGCCTGCCAGGACTGGACCTGTTGCGCGCTGTCGCCATCGTATGGGTCATGCTGTATCACCTGGCGAGCTACGGCGTGTCGCTTCCCGCATTCGTGAATTTTGGCTGGATGGGAGTGGACCTGTTCTTCGTCCTGAGCGGATACCTGATCGGCTGGCAGCTGCTGAAACCTTACACTTGGGGGCAGCAGCCGTTGTGGGGGCCGCTTTGCCGTGCCCGGCGCGCGGCATGTCGCGGTGCTGTCGTTTCGCTTGTACCTGACGCACAAACGGGTCTATCACGGGCTGCAGGACAGCGTCGAGTCTGACCTTCTGGCATTCGTCATGTACAACGGCGCAGCGCTGGCGGTTGCAGCGCTGCTGTATGTCGCCGTGGAGCGGCCCGGATTGTGGTTGCGCGACCGATTGGCCGCAAGGTGGCGCCGCAACGCACCGCCTCAGGCGGCAGCGTTGGGCTAGGACGACAGCTGGAATCAGCCGGCGTCGGACTCGGTGGTGCGCATCGCCAGCGCCAGCGCCTTGACCTTCTGGGCCAGCGGTTTGCCCTTGAGTGCGCGCTTGCCGAAGTGCGGCTCCAGGCCGGACGCGAACAGCTCCACCACGCGCGGCTTGGCACCGGCCCAGGTGCCGATCACATTGAGGCCTTTTTGCGTAATTGGCTGGACCGCCACCAGCTTCTCTTTCGGCTCGAGGTGCATCAGGATCACGCCTCGTCCGCCATTGGTGAGCACCTTCATTTCGTCCATGCCGAACACCAGCACGCGCCCCTTTTCGGACAGGCAGGCGATCGCGCCGGCTTTTTCGGCGACCACGCGCGGCGGCAGCGGGATGGCGCCGTCGTCGAGCGTGATGAACGATTTGCCGCCCTTGAGCCGGCTGACCATGTCGCCGGCCTTCGACACGAAGCCGTAGCCGGCCGACGTCGCCAGCACCAGCTGGGTCTGCGCGTTGCCAGCGAAGTAGTGCAGAATGCGGGCGCCGCCGGACAGGTCCACCAGCGTGGTGATCGGCACGCCGTCGCCGCGCGCGCCGGGCAGGGCAGCCACCGGCACCGAATACACCTTGCCGTTGTCGCCGAAGCCGAGCAGGGTGTCGACGGTGCGGCATTCGAACGCGCCGTACAGCGCGTCGCCTGCCTTGAAGGTGAACTGGGCCACATCGTGGCCGATGCCGGTGCGCGCGCGCACCCAGCCTTTCTCGGAGACGATGACGGTGACCGGTTCGTCGATCACCTTCTGCTCGGAGACCGCCTTCTGCGCTTCTTCGATCACGGTGCGGCGCACGTCGCCGAACTGCTTGGCGTCGGCTTCGATTTCGCGGACGATCACGCGCTTCATGGTCGACGGGTTGTCGAGGATGTCCTGCAGCGTGGCTTTTTCCTTGCGCAGCTCGGCCAGCTCCTGCTGGATCTTGATCGTCTCGAGGCGTGCCAACTGGCGCAGGCGGATCTCGAGGATGTCCTCGGCCTGGATCTCGGAGAGGCGGAACTCGGCGATCAGGGCCGCTTTCGGCTCATCCGAATTGCGGATGATCTGGATCACCTTGTCGATGTTGAGCAGGATCGCTTCGCGGCCTTCGAGGATATGGATGCGGTTGTCGACCTTCGACATCCTGAACTCGGTGCGGCGGCGCACGGTGACGAAGCGGAACTCGATCCACTCCTGGATAATGTCGGACAGGCCCTTCTGGCGCGGGCGGCCGTCGCCGCCGATCATCACCAGATTGATCGAATTGGACGACTCGAGCGAAGTATGCGCGAGCAGCATCAGCATGAACTCGCCCTGGTCCTGGTTCTTCGACTTCGGCTCGAACACCAGGCGCACCGGCGCGGCGCGGCCCGATTCGTCGCGGATCGTGTCGAGCGAACCGAGGATGGTCTGCTTCATGGTCAGCTGTTCGGGCGACAGCGCCTTCTTGCCCATCCTGATTTTCGGGTTGGTCAGCTCTTCGATCTCTTCGAGCACCTTCTGCGACGAGGTACCCGGCGGCAGTTCGGTGACCACCGCCTGCCACTGGCCGCGCGCCAGCTCTTCGATTTTCCAGCGCGCGCGCACCTTCATGCTGCCGCGGCCGGTCGCGTACATCTCGGCGATCTGCGCGGCGGGCGTGATGATCTGGCCGCCGCCCGGGAAGTCCGGGCCGGGGATGATCGCCATCAGTTCGGCGTGGGTGATTTTTGGATTGCGGATCATCGCCACCGCCGCCTGCGCCACTTCGGTCAGGTTGTGCGACGGGATCTCGGTGGCCAGGCCGACCGCGATGCCGGAGGCGCCATTGAGCAGCACCATCGGCAGGCGCGCCGGCAGCGTCTTCGGCTCGACGGTGGAGCCGTCGTAGTTCGGCTGGAAGTCGACCGTGCCCTGGTCGATTTCGTCCATCAGCAATTTGGCGATCGGCGTCAGGCGCGCCTCGGTGTAACGCATCGCCGCGGCGCCGTCGCCGTCGCGCGAGCCGAAGTTACCCTGGCCGTCGATCAACGGATAGCGCAGCGAGAAGTCCTGCGCCATGCGCACCAGCGCATCGTAGACCGACTGGTCGCCGTGCGGGTGCAGCTTGCCGAGCACGTCGCCGACGACCGCCGCCGACTTGCGCGGCTTGGCGGTCGGGCCGAGGCCGAGGTCGTTCATCGCATACAGGATGCGGCGCTGCACCGGCTTCTGGCCGTCGCACACGTCCGGCAGGGCGCGGCCCTTGACGACCGACACCGCGTAGTCGAGATAGGCGCGTTCGGCGAAGGTCGACAGCGTCAGCGATTCGCCGTCATCTTCCGGTGGCGGTGGTGGCGGTACGTCATGCGGAGGCGGCGGAGGCGGGGGCGCCTCGTCGCTTGGTGGCGGCGGTGGCACGTCGAATAAGGTTGCTTGTGAGGACATAATTAGTTCAGTTCAATTTGGGGTCAGACCCGTTTGTTATTCGGCGCTTCCGCTTCGTTTTTCCGAAAAAACGAGTTCAATTGAATTCAACCCGTTTGTTACTCGGCGTTTTACGTTTTTGTTTTTCGAATAAACGGGTCTGACCCCAATAGTTTTTAGATGTCGGCTTCGGTTTCGTTGCCGTGCTCTTCGATCCAGGCGCGGCGCGCGGCGGCTTCGCCTTTGCCCATCAGCATGTTGAAGCGCGCCGACGAGTCGACGTGGTTGAAGCTGCCCAGGGTCACCGGCAGCAGGCGCCGCGTGTCCGGGTTCATCGTGGTTTCCCACAACTGCTCGGCATTCATCTCGCCGAGNNCCCTTGAAGCGCGAAATGCCCCAGGCGCCTTCCTTGACCCCATCCTTGCGCAGCTTGTCTTCGATCGCCACCAGTTCGCCGGCGTCGAGCGCATACAGCTTCTGGATCGGCTTCTTGCCGCGCGCCGGCGCGTCGACGCGGAACAGCGGCGGGCGCGCGATGCAGATGTTGCCATTGGCGAATAGCGCCGGGAAGTGCTTGAAGAACAGCGTCAGCAGCAGCACCTGGATGTGCGAGCCGTCGACGTCCGCGTCGGACAGGATGCAGATCTTGCCGTAGCGTAGGCCCGACAGGTCGGGCGTGTCGCCATGGCTGTGCGGGTCGACGCCGATCGCCACCGCGATGTCGTGGATCTCGTTGTTGGCGAACAGCCGGTCGCGGTCGGTTTCCCAGGAGTTCAGCACCTTGCCGCGCAGCGGCAGGATGGCCTGGAATTCCTTGTCGCGGCCCATCTTGGCCGAGCCGCCCGCCGAGTCGCCCTCGACCAGGAAGATTTCGTTGCGGGCGATGTCGGTCGATTCGCAATCGGTCAGCTTGCCCGGCAAAACGGCGACGCCCGACGACTTCTTCTTCTCGACTTTTTGCAGCGAACGCAGGCGCGACTGGGCCTGCTTGATGACCAGCTCGGCCAGCTTCTTGCCGTATTCGACGTGGTGGTTCAGCCACACTTCGAGCGGCGGCTTGGTGAAGGTCGATACCAGCCGCACCGCGTCGCGCGAATTCAGCCGCTCCTTGATCTGGCCCTGGAACTGCGGGTCGAGCACTTTCGCCGACAGCACGAACGAGACGCGCGCGAACACGTCCTCCGGCAGCAGCTTGACGCCCTTCGGCAGCAGCGAGTGCATCTCGACGAAGTTCTTCACCGCGCCGTACAAGCCGTCGCGCAGGCCCGATTCGTGGGTGCCGCCGTTCGAGGTCGGAATCAGGTTGACGTACGATTCGCGCACCACGCCGCCTTCCTCGGTCCACGCCACCACCCAGGCCGCGCCTTCGCCTTCGGCAAAGCCGTCGGTTTCGCCGTTCGAATACTGGGCGCCCTCGAACACCGGGATCAAGGTCTCGCCGCTCGAGCTTTGCGCCAGCATCTCGTTGAGGTAGCCGCGCAGGCCTTCGTCGTACTTCCAGGTCTGGACGTCGCCGGTCTTGCCGTTGGTGAGCGTGACTGTCACGCCCGGCAGCAGCACCGCCTTCGAGCGCAGCAGTCGCTGCAGCTCGACCTGCGAAATCACCGGCGAATCGAAATACTTCGGATTCGGCCAGGCGGTGACGCGGGTGCCGGACTTCTTGCCGTCGCGCGGGGCAGGGCGGGAGCTCAGGGGCTCGACCACTTCGCCGTCGGCAAACGCCATCTGGTGCAGGCCGTTGCCGTTGTCTTCCTTGCGCCAGACCGTGATCTCGAGGCGCGACGACAGCGCGTTGGTGACCGAGACGCCGACGCCGTGCAGGCCGCCGGAGAACGCGTAGGCGCCGCCCGAGCCCTTGTCGAACTTGCCGCCGGCGTGCAGCCGGGTGAACACGATCTCCACGGTGGGCACGTTTTCTTCCGGATGCAGTCCAACAGGGATACCGCGGCCGTCGTCCTCCACCGTGACCGAGCCGTCGGCGTTGAGCGTGACGCCGATGTTGTTGCAGTGTCCGCCAAGCGCCTCGTCGGAGGCGTTGTCGATCACTTCCTGGATGATGTGCAAGGGGTTTTCGGTCCGGGTGTACATGCCCGGGCGCTGTTTGACGGGCTCGAGTCCCTTGAGGACGCGAATCGATGATTCGCTGTAGTCGGATGCAGGTTTTTTAGTGGCCATACTGGTTTTCAATTATGCGGATGCCTGCGCATTCTATCTTGTCAGGCGGAAAAGGAAGAGGTTTGGCGAGAATGATTCTGCTTGCTAGTCACCGCGATTGTGGTTAGATTCATACGGCGGGATGGCCGTTTGGCCGCTGCTTTGTCGATTGATGCAAAAAATGCACGCTCAAAAATACCCCTTTGCGGTGCGCCTGATCGGTTTTGCCGCAGCCGAGGCGGCCCAGGTCTGCGCGTCGCTGGCGCAGGCGCCGCCGGCCGGGCCGTCCTATTTTTGCCTGCTGGACGACAGTTTGCAAGAGCCGGACCTGTATATCGTCAATGGCGATGACCTTCTGTCATTGGCCACCCTGGCCGGCGCCAACCCCACCGACATCACCCCGGCCCTGCTGATCGGCCATCCCGCTCCCGCCTTCCCGTTCCCGCAGCTGGCGCGCCCGCTCGACCCGCTCCGCATGCACCAGCTGCTCGCCGGCCTGATCGGCAAGCGCGCGCAGGCGCTGGCGCAGCTGAGCGCGCGCGGCGTGTCGCCGGTGGTGATCGAGCGGCGCCGGAAGCCGCGCCTCGACGTCGACCTGAGCGACCCGGCCCGCCACGAGCAGCAGCGCAAGGAGCCGCCGTCGGGCGCGATCCTGATCGTCGACAAGGGCGGCGCTTTCCGCGACCATGTCGCCAAGGTGCTCGGCGCGCGCCGCCTGCCGGTCGAATGGACCGACAGCGCCGGCACCGCGGTGCGCCTGTGCGACGAGACGGCGGTGTCGGTCCTGATGATCAATACCTCGACGCCGCAGGTCGACCCGTACCGGCTGTGCGCCGACGTCAAGGGCCTGCCGGCGGCCTGCCGCACCGCGGTGGTGTTCCTGGTAGGGCGCAATTTCAGCTACGATGCGCCGCGCGCCCGCGCGGTCGGCGTGCGCGGCTTGCTCGACAAACCGGTGGCCGACCGCCACTTGTACTCGGCGATCAAGAAGCTGATGTCGCTGCCATAGGGGCAGGTCTGAGATTCGGCTATTTCGGTTTCTTGAAATGTTCGAATGTCCCGCCAAGGCGAGGGACCTGACCCTGGCGTTTGCTGTTCGCTACGGCGAAAAGCTAGCGTCCGTCCATCTTTGTTCCACATTTGAATCGTGCGCCAAGGCAGCGGCGCTATAGTTCAGGCATGGCAGATACCGACAAGCCCGAGCCGCCCGGCACCGAGCGGCGCGTCAATCCGGAACCGGAAGGCAGCCCCGGCCGCGTGCCCGACCGCCGCGCGCGAGAGCACGTCTTCGCGCGCGGCGACCGCATCCCGCGCTACCAGCGCAGCAACGACACGCCGCTGGCGCTGGCCGGACGGGTGCTGTCGTCGCGCTGGCGCGCGCTGCGCGACCGCTTCAGCCGCGACTTCATGCGGCGCACCCTCAACATCGGCGTGTCGGCGCGCATCTTCCATCCCGAGGCGGGGTCTACCGGCCTGCGCTCGAAAAACCTGCAATACCTCGAAGAGTCGATCGCGCAGTGGGTGATGTCGCGCGACGTACTGGTGTTCATGATCCCGACCGTGAACACCAATGGCCTGCTGCATCCCAGCAACATCACCTTGCGCCACTACGCGCGCCACCTCGACGGCCTGGTGCTGCAGGGCGGCGCCGACGTCTCGCCGCAGACCTATTCGGAGGCGGCCACGCGGCCCGAGTGGGGCGGCGACCGCGCGCGCGACCTCTACGAGCTCGAGCTGCTGCACGAATTCGTCGAGGCCGGCAAGCCGGTGCTGGGCATCTGCCGCGGCTGCCAGCTGATCAACGTCGCCTTCGGCGGCAGCCTGTACCAGGATGTCGCCACCAACGTGCCGACGGCGCTGGCGCACGTGCACAGCGACTACGACGCGCACCGCCACGCCATCGTGTTCCCGCCCGGCTCGTCGCTGGGGCGCATGTTCCCCGACCTGAAGCGGCCGGTGGTCAATTCGATCCACCACCAGGCGGTCAAGGAGCTCGGGCGCGACGTCGCGATCGAGGCGATGTCGGACCCGGACGGCATCATCGAAGCGATCCGCTACCAGCGCGCCGACTTCGTCATGGGCCTGCAGTGGCATCCCGAGTTCCACCGCGCCGGCGGCCACGAGCTGCTCGACTGCACGCCGATCCTCGACGAATTCCTGCGCGCCGCGCGCGAAACCCGTTTCTGACCCCGGGGCTGCTCGGCTAGTCGCGGAAGCGGCGAATCGCGGCGTCGACCATGCCTTCGCAGTTGCCGTGCGCGGCGTATTGCTGGCGCAGGTAGTTGGCGTCGCTGGCGCCGTCGGCCGCCGCCTGCAGGTGGCGCAGCGCCGCCGTGCTGCCAAGCGCCTCGGCGTGCGGCGCCATCCGCGCCAGCGTCTGCAGGATGTCCTCGCGCAGCGATATCGTCTGGTAGGTCTTCGGATGGGTGATCGCGCCATCGAGCCCGAAGCGGCAGGCCTGGAAGCGGTTGTAGTTGTAGACCAGGTAGTCGTCTTCGAGCGGCGCCGGCTCGCCCCGCTCGAGCAGGTGGCGGCACAGCGCCTGCAAGTAGCCGGCCAGCGCGGCGGCGCGTTCGACGGTGAGCGGCGTGTCGCACACGCGCAGCTCGATCGTGCCGTATTCCGGCTTGGGCCGGATATCCCAGTAGAAGTCCTTCATGCTCTTGATGATGCCGGTCGCCTCCATCTTGGCGTAGTAGACGTTGGCGAAGTCGTCCCAGCGCAGGCAGAACGGCGCCCGCCCGCTCATCGGGAAGGCGAACACGGAATTCAGGCGCGCCGAATCGAACAGGGTGTCGCGTCCCTGCACGAACGGCGACGAGGCCGACAGCGCGATGAAGTGCGGCACGTAGCGCGACAGCGAGTGCAGCAGGAACAGGGCGTCGTCGCCCGACACGCAGCCGATGTGCACGTGCTGGCCGAAGATGGTGAACTGCTTGGCCAGGTAGCCATACAGCGAGGACAGTTCCTGGAAGCGCGGCTTGGGGTAGATCTTCTGCTCCGACCAGTGCTGGAACGGATGGGTGCCGCCGCCGCAGATGCCGATGTTGAGCGTGTCGGCGGCCGCCACCAGTGTGTTGCGGATGTGGTGCAGCTCGGCCAGCAGCGGCAGGTGAGCGGTGTGCACGCTCGAATTAATCTCGATCATGCTCTCGGTGATCTCCGGCGTGACGTTGCCGGGGAACGGTTTGCGCGACAGCAGGTGCAGCAGGTCCGGGCTGGCCGCGGTCAGGTCGAAATCGGACAGGCTGACCAGCTGCAGCTCGAGTTCGACGCCGAACGTCAGCGCCGCCGACTTGGCGAACGGTTCAAGCGCCATGCTGCTGCTCCGGTGTTTCGCGCGCCCACACCAGGGCGCGCTGCAGGATGACGGGGCCGCACAGTTCGAGCAGCAGGGTGACGGCGGCCAGCGCGCGCACCGCCTCGGCCAGCTGCATGCCGGCCTGGCGCGCATGCTCGAGCAGCAGGATCACGAAGATCGACAGCGGCGCCAGGCCGAGGCCCGTCAGTGCGCCCTTGCGCCACGAGATGCCCGACAAGTGGGCGAAGGCGGCCACGCCGAGCGTCTTGGTCAGCAGGCGCACCGCGATCAGCGCCAGCGCCAGCACGCCGCCGCCGATCACCTGGCGCCAGTCGAGGGTGGAGGCGGCGAACACGAACAGCAGCACCGCCAGCAGTTCACCGAGGGCGCCGAAGCTGCGCTGCGCCTGGCCGAAGGCGATGCGGCGGTGGCGCGCGGTCAGGCCGAACGCCAGCGTCGCCACCACCGGCGACAGGTGAAAGGTGTAGGTGACCGACACCAGCAGGATCACCGACAGCGCGAAGGCGACGGTGGCGTCCTGCGCCAGGTTGCCGAGCGCGCGCAAGAGGCCCGGCACCAGCACGCCGGCGGCGGCGCCGGCCAGCGCCGACAGCGCCAGCATCACCAGGCTGTTCCAGGTGGCGTCGCCGAGGTCTTCGGAAGTGCGGAACATCGCATAGCCGACCACCAGGTTGAAGGCGAACACCGCCAGCACGCAATTGAGCGCCGACAGGTGCATCACCCGCTCGGTGACCTGGCCGGAGCTGCGCTGTTCGTTGATGACGCGGACCACCGTGGCCGGCGAGGTGGCCATCGACAGCGATGCGAGCAGCAGGGCGGTCAGCTGCGCGCTGCCGAACGCGGTGGCGACCAGGTAGACGGCGGCGAAGGTGGCGCCGGCTTCGACCAAACCGGCGATGCCGATCCATGGATTGGTGCGCAGCCAGCGCAGGTTGATGCGGTAGCCCAGTTCGAACAGCATCAGGCCGAACGCGACGTCGGCCATCACCAGCACCGGGCCGCCTGCGGGCACCGGCAGGATGCCGACCTGGCCGCTGGCGAGGATGAAGCCTACCAGGCCGTAGAAGCTGACGCGCGGCAGGCCGGTCCAGCGCTGGCCGAATTCACCGGTGAGCCACGCCAGCGCGATGGCGAATGGCCACGCGAGGCTGGTCAGGATCGACAGCAGATCGGGCATGTGGGAGTCCTTCGACAGGATTGACGTGAGGCGATTCTACAAGACGAAGCCGGCGCCGGCGTTTCAATTGCTGCGCTGCCAACGTTCCGCGCGCCGGAAAATATCGCTACTCCCCGAACCTATGCTGAGCACGAGTAAAGGAAAGCTTCAACGAATCTGTGGACTCAGTATAGGGTCC
>CXWL01000994.1_pt1 | contig 23944 bp, 21 predicted proteins | sample 590931 | NCBI WGS metagenome assembly CXWL01 (sample SAMEA3498368, study PRJEB10139) | groundwater metagenome | biome: water well; material: biofilm material | place: Germany | collected 2015-04-27
GCCTATCGGCAGCTATGCACTCTCAGACCGATACATCGCACCGAGACCGGGGCTAGACGTAGCCCTCCGGAACGGGTCCGAGGACCTCCATTCCGTAACGCTCCGCGATCGCACCCAGGTGTTGCTCGTCGACATCGCCAGCAGCGACCGCGGCGGCGAGCTCATCGAAGTACCCGACCATGGCCGCGGGCACGTAGAGGTTCAGCTTCTTGCTCGGGACTGCACCGACGCGGAAGCCATGCACCGCCCCTGCAGGGATGAAGACGAACGATCCAGCCGGGCAACGGGTCTCACGATCCCCGATGAAGATGATGTACTCGCCCTCGAGCACATAGAACGCCTCAGCCGCATCGCGGTGGATGTGCATCGGCGGGCCGAAGTGCGGCGGCTCCTCGGCCTCCAAGAGCGTGAACGCGTCGTCGGTCGAGTCCGAGGTCGCCTTCACCGTCATCAGGAAGCCACCGAGATCGATGGCGCGACCCTCCCCGGGCTGCAGCACGAACGCGTCGCTCGACATGAAGCAACCTCCACTTGGAACCGGCGCGCACATAGTGCCCGGTATGTGTGCTCTTTGCAAGCGGCTGCGTTCGCCGTTGACACATCGAGTACTCACCGATGGAGCTGGACAAGCCGGAGCAGAGTGACGCGGGTCTCGGCAAGATCTGCCAGCGAATTGTCGGCAGCAGGTCGTCGACGACGGTCGCCAGATCGGCGTGAGCGCGTAGCGCCGTGCACGTGCGAGCCTCCCATGCGCCACCAGCTCAGCGGACCGACCCTTCCCGAGCCAGGTCTGGCAAGATCAGCCTCATGCCGATCGATCCGCAGGCCGTGCTCGCAACGCTCTCCCTCGAGCAGAAGGTCGCGCTGCTCGCGGGACACGACAACTGGCACACCGTCAGCCTTCCCGGCGTGCCAGTGCTTCGTTGCAGCGACGGTCCCGCCGGGGTTCGCGGTACCACTTGGGACGGGCCGCGATCGGCGTCGTTCCCGTGCGGCACAGCGCTCGGAGCCAGCTTCGACACCGCGCTGGTCGAGGAGGTAGGCCGGGCTCTGGGCCGCGAAGCGCGATCGAAAGGCGCCCAGGTGCTGTTGGCGCCAACCGTGAACCTGCACCGCACCCCGATCGGCGGGCGCAACTTCGAGTGCATGAGCGAGGACCCCACTCTCACCGCGCAGCTTGCCGCCGCCTACGTGAAGGGAGTGCAGAGCGAACGCGTTGCCGCGTGCATCAAGCACTTCGTAGCCAACGACACCGAGTTCGAGCGGATGACCATCTCCAGCGAGGTCGACGAACGAACGTTGCGCGAGCTGTACCTCGTGCCGTTCGAGACAGCGGTGCGCCGCGTCGACGAGGGAGGTGCCGGCGTACGCGCCCTCATGACCAGCTACAACCGCGTCAACGGAACGTACGCGAGCGAGAACCGCCCTCTGTTGCGCGGGGTGCTTCGCGACGAGTGGGGTTTCGACGGGGTGGTGTTCAGCGACTGGTACGGCACCCACAGCGCGGCGGAGTCGCTGGAGGCGTCGCTCGATCTGGAGATGCCGGGTCCGGCGCGCGAACGGGGCGAGCATCTGCTCGATGCCGTTCGAGCCGGAGAGGTCGGCGTGTCGAGGGTGGACGAGTCCGTGCTCCGCCTGCTGTCCTTGTTCGAGTGGTGCGGCCTCGGCGATCCAGATGCCGAACCACGGGCAGACGAGGCGACCGACGACTCACCGGCGACGCGCGACGTGATCCGCCGCGCAGCCGTCGCCGGCACCGTGCTGCTGAAGAACGACCGGTCGATGCTGCCGATCGCCGATGGCGCCACCATCGCACTCATCGGCCCCAATGCCGAGCGCGGTCAGATCCAAGGTGGCGGCAGCGCGCAAGTGCGGGCGAACCGTCCGGTTGGACCCCTGGCGGCCTTGCGCGACCGTGGCCTCGATGTCCGCCACGATCCCGGCTGCTCGATCGCCAAGCGGTTCCCCGTGGTGCGCGGCGCGTTCGACGTCGTCTACCTCGGACCCGCCGGCGAGACCGCGGCGGCCACCTCCGACCGCCTGCAGTTCCTCTGGATGGACGCGCCAGCCGAAGGCATCGCCCAACGCGCCTTCGGTGCCACCATCACCGGTACGTTCACCCCCGACGTCACCGGCGACTGGGCGTTCGGTCTCACGGCTGTCGGCGCGGCCGTCCTGCACGTGAACGGCGAGCTGGTCTGCGATCTGTCGACACCGTTGACCGGGCACGCCTTCTTCGGGCAGGGCAGCCCCGAGATCACGGGCACCACCGCGCTCGAGGCGGGCACAGCCTGCTCGCTGCGGATCGACTACCACTTCATGGAGTCCGATCAGGTGCGCGGCCTGATGGTGGGAGCCGAGGTGGTGGCCACTGGCGACTCGATCGAACGAGCCGCGCTGGTGGCAGCCGATGCCGATCTTGCCGTGGTGGTCGTCGGCACCGACGCCGACTGGGAGACCGAAGGTGAGGACCGCGACGACATCGGCCTCCCTGGGCGGCAGGACGAACTGATCGCCCGCGTGGTTGCGGCCAACCCCAACACGATCGTGGTCATCAACGCCGGCTCGCCGGTGTCGATGCCGTGGCTCGACGCCGTGCCGGCGGTGCTGCAGGTTTGGTTCCCCGGATCGGAGCTCGGTCCGGCGCNNGTCCGGCGCTCGCCGACGTTCTGCTCGGCATCGAGGAGCCCGGCGGCCGCCTGCCGATGACGATCCCGAAGCGCCTCGCCGACACGCCTGCCTATCTGGCGCACCCCGGGGAGCGCGGCCGCGCCCCCTACAGCGAGGGCTTGTTCATCGGGTATCGCTGGTACGACGCCCGCGACATCGAGCCACAGTTCCCGTTCGGTCACGGACTCGGGTACACCACGTGGGAGCTCGACGAGCCGGAGGTGAGCGGTTCCATCGCAACCGGCGTGCTCGTACGCGTTCGCGTCACCAACACCGGCGCCCGACCGGGCAGCACCGTGGTGCAGTGCTACTTGTCGGGCCCCACCGATGGCCCACGACGGCCGCCGCGAGAGCTGCGTGGATTCGTGAAGGTGACGCTCGACCCGGCCGCTACGTACACCGCGACGATCTCGTTGCCGGTTCGCGCGTTCTGCACCTGGCACCCCGACGACCAGGGCTGGGTCGTGACCCCCGGCGCGCATCAGATCTACATCGGAACGTCGTCACGCAACCTCCGCCCGGCGGGGAGCCTCACCGCTCGATCGTGATCGCCGCAAAAGTTGTGGGGACAAATGAACCAACGGACGGCCCTGTCGCGTAGGGACGTTAGGCCCTCATTGCATTGCGTCAGCGGGCGCACAGTTGACCCAGAGCGGTGCGACGAAATCACCGCCGGAATCGTAGGGAGGATCGCATGAAGCGTCGAACACTCGACCTGGCGTTCGGATTCGGAGGTCTGGTCTTCAGCCTCGTGCTGCTGGTCGTCGGCCTGATCCTGAGCAACCAGGCAGATTTCGCCAAGGGCTACGTGAAGGACCAGTTGACAGCACAGCAGATCACCTTCACCCCCGCAGACGCGCTCAAGGGCGAGCAGGACGATGCGCCGTGCCTGGTGGATTTCGGGGGCCAGATCCTCGACACCGGTAAGAAGGCCGAGTGCTACGCCAACGAGTACATCGCGTATCACCTCGCCAACAGCGCAACCGAGGCCGGTTACGAGGGTGCCACCTATGCCACGCTCGGCACGCCGCAGCGTCAGCTGCGCGCTGATCTGCAAGCGGCCGTCGACGCGGGCGATCCCACCGAGGCCGTTCAGGCCGATCTCGATGCGGTGAACTCGCTCCGCGACACGATGTTCAAGGGTGAGACCCTTCGTGGCCTGCTGCTCACAACGTACGGCTTCAGCATCTTCGGAGACCGTGCTGCAGCGGCGGCCCTCGTCCTGCTGATCGGTTTCGTGGTGTTGCTGGCCCTGTCGCTTGCGGGCCTCGTGCACGCCTTCGGCCTCGCCAAGAGCCAACAGATGATCGTTCCCACCTGAACGACCCAGCGTCCAGCCACAGTGGGCGACCCGTTGTCGGGTCGCCCACCGGCGCGCCCGTCGGACGACACACAGCCGTTCAACGCCACCCCCGACGTCGTGGCAGCATCGGTGGATGATCCGTTCGGCCACACCAGCCGACTTCGACGCCATCGCCGCGATAGCCGCGGTGTACGGGTTCGACGAGCCGGATAGCGGCGTCGATGTTGCCTACCTCCACCTCGTGATGCGCACCGGGCGACTTGCGGTGGCCGAGGTGCGCACCGAGGTGGGTCCGGTGGTGGTCGGCTTCGGGGGAACGGTCGACTCCTTCGGGGCGGCGATGGTGACTGATCTGTTCGTGCTCGAGCAGTTCCACGGGCGCGGCCTCGGTGGGCGGCTCCTGCAGCACCTCGTCGGTGATCGGTCGCAGCGAATGACGTTCAGCTCCAACCACCCGGCGGCGTTGCCGACCTACCAACGCCTGGGCATGCAGCCGCGATGGCGACTGCGCTACCTCCGCGGCGGGATTCGCCACTTGCAGCACCGGGTCGACGTGGTCGAGGTCGTCGACGTGAGTCCGGAGATGTGGGCCGGATCGCGTCGCGAGTTGGCGCACCACTGGCGACGACGCGATGCGAGGCTCCTGCACATCGGCGACGCACTCGACCCCACCGGAACCGCCATCGTCACCCACGATGACCGAAGTTGGACGCTGCAGCGCATGGAGACTCGCGGCGACCATGCCACGGCGATGGCGTCGGTGATGGCCGCCTTGCCGGAGCGGGACGCGTTGACGACCTTCGTTCCGGCGTGGTCGCACGCGGCGACGTTGCTCGACGACCTGGACTTCGAGGAGCTCGACCAGGACGTGTGCTGCACGACGGCCGACGTCGTCATCCCATCGACAGCAGTGGTTCTCCATCCGGCTCTCGCGTGATCCGCTGGCGGCTCAGCACCTCGTTCAGCTCAGCCGCGATCAGCGCGACGCCCGAGTGGAGCCCGAGCCAGGTGAACAGCCCGATCACCGTGGCGAAGGTTCCGTAGACGGGCGACGCGTTGGCGATCAGGCGGACGACAACGGTCGTACCGAAGAACTGCATCACCGAGAAGGCGACGCCGGCGCAGATGGCTCCCGGCATCACCTGCCGCCATGGAGACCGCACGCTGCACAGCCACCGGTAGGTGAGGCCGACGGTGGCCGTGTTGATCACCAGGGCGCCGATCACGAGGAGGATGCGGTTGATCATCGCGAATTGTCCGGCCCCGGCGATGCTGCTGATCGCGGCCGAGCCGATCTGCGAGCCGCCGATCACCCCCACGCCAAGTAGGGCCCGGCCACGCATGACGGCGAAGCTCGACCGTTGCTCGCGTGGTAGTTCGCGGACGTCGTCGAGCGCGATCTCCACTGCGATGAAGGCGCGCAGGCCCGACCAGAGTGCGGCGAGCAGACCGAACACGAGCACCACCGTGCTACCCCGCAACTTCGACGGATCCGACCCGAGCGTCTGCCCGATGATCGGAACGCGCGCCAGTGCCGAGTCGATGATCTTGGCCTGCAGGTCCGGTCGGCCTTCGAGCACGAAACCGAGGATCGTCGTGAGCGCGAGCACGAGCGGGAAGATCGAGAGGAAGCTGTAGTGGGAGATGAGCGCCGCGTTGCGGCCCGATCGGTGCCGTCCGTAGGCCTCGATCGTCTGCACTCCGATGTCCATCGCCGGCGACCGTCGTCGCAACGGCATGAGGCGGGGGTGTTCGCTCCATGGTCGCGCCGAGACCGATTGCCGTTGCATGGCGCAACCATAGGGTGAACGGCTACGGCGGCTCGTGGCTCATCGACCGAGGTAATGCGGACGTCTCAATTGGGCTACGTTCTCATAGATGCGACGCATGGGGGCGCTGAGCAAGGCCGATCGTCGCGGGTCCGTCGCGGCCGCCTCCGTTGCCGCCATCCTCGTGATCCAACTCGTGTTCTATCCGATGCCCTTCGGCAACTGGATCCGTGGTGGGGTTCTCGGCCTGCTGAACGCGATGTTGGCGATCGGCATGGCGCTCATCTACCGAGCCAACCGCGTGGTGAACTTCGCCCAGGCCGACCTCGGTTCCGTCCCAGCTTCGTTCGCGGCCGCGCTGATCCTGTTCTGGAACTGGCCTTACATGGTTGGTCTCGGCGTAGGTCTGGTGCTCGCGGTGGTGCTCGGGGTGGTGGTCGAGATGGCGATCATCCGCCGGTTCCGCGATGCGCCACGCCTGGTGCTGACGGTGGCAACTCTCGGCATCAGTCAGCTGATGGTGGTGCTCGGCATCCTGGTGCCGCGGTGGTGGGGCAAGAACCTGGCCAGCCAGCGCATCGCCGCACCACTCGACTGGAAGCTCACCGTCGGCACCTTCATCTTGAACGCCAACGATCTCATCGCGCTCGTCGTGGCTCCCGCGGCGATGCTCGCGGTGGCCTGGTTCCTCGGCCGGAGCCGGCTCGGGCTCGCAGTGCGGGCGAGCGCTGAGCGCACCGATCGGGCAAGCATGCTCGGCCTCCCCGTGGCCCGCATCAACACCCTGGTGTGGGCGATTGCTGCCGTTCTGGCGTTCCTCGCGCTCTTCATGCGCAGCGCGATCACCGGAGTGCCGCTGGGGTTCGCGGTGGGCTTGCCGACGTTGCTGCAGGCTCTGGCGGCGCTGGTCATCGGACGCCTGGAACACCTGCCGACGATCGTCGCGACGGCGAGCGTGCTCGGCCTGCTCGAGTCGGGCGTGCAGTGGAACTCCGAGTCGCCGTACGCGGCCTACCCGATCATGGCCGCAGTGATGTTCGCGGTGCTGCTCGTCCAGCGGCCAGGAACCACACGGCGCGACAACGATGCCACATCGAGCTGGCGCGGTGCGGAGGAGGTGCGGCCACTCGACGCGGCGGCGCTTGCCGATCCATGGATCAACACGATGCGGTGGGTGCTCGTCGCCGTGGTGGTGATGATGGTGACGCTCGTGCCGGTCGTGCTTCGCGTCGACTACGTGCTCAAGGCGTCGGCGCTACTGGCGTTCACCGTCATCGGCCTCTCGCTCGTGGTGCTCACCGGCTGGGCTGGGCAGATCTCGCTCGGTCAGATGGGAATCGTCGCGATCGGCGCGGCCACGAGCGCGACGTGCACCGATCGGTGGAACCTCGACCTGTCGCTCGGGCTGATCGTGGGCGCACTTGCCGGTTCGCTGGCCGCCTTCGCCGTTGGCGTGCCGGCGTTGCGCTTGCGTGGCCTCTACCTGGCCGTCACCACGTTCGCCTTCGGGCTGGCGGTGCAGTACTGGCTGTTGAACGACCAGTTCTTCGGATGGTTCCCGCGAAGCGACCAACGGATCGAGCGGCTGCCGTTGTTCGGACGGATCGACGTGAGCACGCCGACGAGCTACTACATCTTCTCGCTCGTCGTCACCGCGGTGGTGTACGGGGCCGTGCGCGGGGTGCGACACTCGCGCACGGGTCGGGTGATCGTGGCGATGCGCGAGAACGAGCGTGCCGCGCAGAGCATGGCGGTGCCGATCGTTCGTGCGAAGCTGACCGCGTTCGTGATGTCGGGTGCAATCGCCGGCCTCGGAGGGGCGATGTACGCGCACCTCAACCAGTCGTTCGTGATCGCCAGCTACGGCACCGGCGAGAGCTTCCAGGTGTTCATCTCGGCCGTGATCGGAGGGCTCGGCTCGTTGGGTGGCGCCTTCCTCGGAGCGCTGTACCTGCGCGGCACGCGGTGGTTCATCACGGCCCAGGAGTGGCAGGTGCTCTCCTCGGGGGTCGGGGTGCTGTTCGTGCTGCTCGTCCTGCCCGGTGGCCTCGGGGGGCTCTGGGTGCGGCTGCGCGATCTGGTGGTGCGGCTCGTCACCGGCACGGCCCCCGGCTCGACGGTGACGCCTGATGTCGCCGTGCCGGCGCGTCAATCGGCCGAGCCCGTCGTGGAGCCGGCGTGACGGCCTTCCTCACCGGCCTACGCCATCCGATGCGCTGGCTGCGCGGGCTCTGCGGTGGTGAGTCGGCGTTCCCGCTCGTCGTGCTGTTCGGCCTCAACGCGGTCGACGAGCTCGATCGCACTGCGTTCGGCATCCTGCTGCCGAACATCCGCGACGAGTACAACCTCGACAACACCAAGGTGCTCGGTCTCGTCGCGCTCGTGTCGCTGGCCGCGCTCGCCCTGCAAGTGCCGATCGCGCAGTACGCGGACCGCTCGCGGCGGGTGCCGCTAGCCGTCGCCGGGGCGATGCTGTGGGGGGTGTTCAGCGGCATGACCGGCCTCGCCACCGGTGTGGTGGTGCTGGCCATCGCCCGCAGCGGAAGCGCCGTCGGGAAGGCGGTCATCGACCCCACCCACAACTCGCTGCTCGCCGACTACTACCCGATCGAGTCGCGCAGCCGCGTGTTCAGCACGCATCGGGCCGCGAACGCGGTCGGTGCCTTCATCGGGCCACTCGCGGCAGGGCTGTTGGCCTACGCCTTCGACTGGCGCGTGCCGTTCCTGGTGTTCGTGTTGCCGACGGTGCTGTTCGCGGTGCTGGCGATGCGCATGGAAGAGCCGGTTCGTGGCCGCTGGGAGCGCCAGGCGATGGGCGCCAGCGCCGAGGTGGTGAACACCGAGGAGGCGGTGCCGTCGTTCGCCGAGAGCTGGCGCACGGTGCACAAGGTGGAGAGCTTGAAGCGGTTGTGGTGGAGCCTGCCGTTCCTGGCGACGTCGCTGATCGGGTTCGTCACCCTTGCCGCGTTGATGTACGAGGAGGAGTTCGGGCTCGACGAGCGCGGTCGCGGCATCGCCGCGGCCATCGCCGAACCCTTCCAACTGGTGGGACTCGTGATCGGCGCCCGAATCGTCACCCGCCGGTTCGCCGGCGACATGCGCGCCGTCATCCGGTTCGGTGCCAAGGTGGCCGCCAGCACGTCGGTGCTCTCGATCGGCTTCGCGCTGGCGCCGAACATCGTCGTGGCCGTTGCCCTCAACTGTGCGATATCTGCTGCGCTGGCGATCATCGGACCGAGCATCCTCGTATCGCTGTCGTTGGCGATCCCGGCGCGGGCGCGGGCCACGGGCTTCTCGGTGGCTTCGCTGTGGGTGATCCCCGGGCTGCTCATCTTGCCGCTCATCGGCTGGATCTCCAGCCATCTCGGTATTCGCGTCGGGATGCTGGCGCTCGTTCCGCTGTTCCTGGTGGGAGCGGTGATGCTCGGTTCGGTCGGCAACGTGATCGTCGCCGACATCAGCCAGGTGTGGGCGGCTGCGGTCGCGCGCAGCGAAGCCCTGTACGCGCGCCGCCAGGGCGACGCCGACCTGCTGCTGGTGCGCGGCCTCGACGTCGGCTACGGGCAGCGTCCAGTGCTGTTCGGCGTAGACCTCGACGTGAAGGAGGGCGAGATCGTCGCCCTGCTCGGCACCAACGGTGCCGGCAAGAGCACGCTGCTGAAGGCGATCAGCGGTGTGGTGGAGGCCGATCGCGGTGCGGTGGTGCTCGACGGCCGCGACATCACCCATGCCCCGCCGAACGAGATCGCGATGCTCGGGGTCAGCCAGATGCCGGGCGGGCAGGGGGTGTTCGGGTCGTTGACCGTCACCGAAAACCTCCAGCTCGCCGGATGGACCCGTCGCCGCGACAGCGCCGGGGTGGCCGACTCCACGGCCGAGGTGCTGGCGATGTTCCCGGTGCTCGGTGAGCGGATCGACGACGCCGCGGCCAACCTCTCCGGCGGTCAGCAGCAGATGTTGGCGCTCGGCATGGCGTTCATCGCCCGCCCGCGGGTGCTGCTCATCGACGAGCTCTCGCTCGGTCTCGCGCCGGTGATCGTGGCCCAGCTCCTGCCGATCGTGCGTCGCCTGGCCGACGACGGCACGGCCGTGGTGCTCGTGGAGCAGAGCGTCAACGTGGCTCTCACCGTGGCCGAACGGGCCTACTTCATGGAGCGTGGCAGGATCCGCTTCAGCGGCCCCACCGCCGAGCTGCTCGCCCGCCCCGACCTGCTGCGGTCGGTGTTCTTGTCGAACGCCTCGATCGGCACGAGCGTGGCGGCGGGCGACCGCGCCGCCACATCGCCTGTGGGGAGCACCGATCAGCCGGCCGCGCTGGAGGTCACCGAAGTGGCGTGCTCGTTCGGTGGGATCCGTGCCGTGAACGATGTGTCGTTCTCGCTCACCGCAGGCGAGATCCTCGGGCTGATCGGCCCCAACGGCGCCGGCAAGACCACGCTGTTCGACGTGATCAGCGGGTTCGCCTCCCCTCTGGCAGGCACGGTCCACCTCGCAGGTCGCGACATCACCCAGGCATCGCCGTCGACCCGCGCGTCGCGCGGGCTCGGCCGCAGCTTCCAAGATGCGCGCCTGTATCCCGACATGACCGTTTCCGAGACGCTGACGGTGTCGCTGGAACGATGGTTCGAGAACCGCAGCGCCCTTGCCGCCGCGGTGCGGCTGCCGGTCGTCTTCGACGACGAGGAGCGCGCCGCGCTTCGTGTCGACGAGCTCGTCGAGCTGATGAACCTCGGTGCCTTTCGAACTGCGTTCGTGCGTGAGCTGTCGACCGGTACCCGGCGGGTGGTCGACCTCGCCTGTCTGGTGGCACAGCGACCGACCGTCATCCTGCTCGACGAGCCGTCGAGTGGCATCGCCCAGCGCGAGGTGGAGGCGTTGGCGCCCCTGCTCGTTCGGCTCCGCGACGAGATGGGCGCCGCGCTCGTGGTGATCGAACACGACATGCCGCTGATCTCATCGATCTCCGATCGTCTCATCGCCCTCGATCAAGGCCGGGTCATCGCCGGCGGCCACCCGGCCGACGTGCTGGTCCACCCCGAGGTGATCGAGAGCTACCTCGGCACCGACGCGGCAGTGCTGGCGCGTTCCGACGCCGGCCGCAGCCAGATCTCTCCAACCATCACCACCAACAGCGCTACATCGCACATCGACACGAGGGGGTAGTCATGCAACCGGCTCAAGCAACAGGAACAGGCGGATCGGGAGGCGGAAGAAATCTCAAGCGGTGGGGCCCGGTCGCCGGAATCGTCGCGGTGGTCGCGATCGGTGCCGGAGTGATCATCGCCACATCGGGTGACGACGGTGCGTCGTCGGCCTCGACCACCGAGCCTGCGGCGACGGAGCCGGCGGCAACCGATGTCGGCGGCACGACGGCCACGACACCTGCGACCGCGCCTGGCGGCACCGAACCTTCGGCCACCTCAACTCAGGCGGCTGAGATCACCTTCCCGCTCACCTTCGCCCAGGCCGAGGAGCAAGGCATCGCCGAGCAGATCGAGTGGGGGCCGCGCTGCGACACGGCGACCGGCCAGCTCGCGGTGCCCGACTACTTCGCCCAGCCGTGCATGGCGCCGTTCAGGGGCGACAACGGCGGCGCAACCGACACCGGTGTGACGGCGGAGGAGATCACCATCGTCTACTACGAGGGTCAGGAGACCGATCCGATCATCGCCTACATCACCGATGCGATCAAGGTCGACGACACCAACGCCGAGCAGTTCGAGATGATGGAGAGCATCGTCGACTACTACGAGGCGTACTTCGAGCTGTACGGCCGCAAGGTGAACCTGATCACCTTCGAGGGCACCGGTGGAGCCACCGACGACGTCGCCGCCCGCGCCGATGCCGCGCTGATCGCCGAGCAGTACCAGCCGTTCGTGGTGTTCAACGGGCCGGCGCTCACCAGTGGCTTCGCCGACGAGCTGGCCGCCCGCGAGATCATGTGCATCGGCTGCACCCCCGGTCAGCCCGCTCAGTTCTACGTCGACCGCGACCCGTACGTGTGGGGCATCGACGGCAGCCAAGTGCAGAAGCAGACGCATGCGATCGAACTGATCACCAAGCAGCTCATCGGCAAGAACGCCGAGCACGCCGGCGACGAGTTCGTCGACACGCCGCGCAAGTTCGGCCTGCTCTACCTGCAGAGCAGCGCCGCTTCGAAGGATCTGGCCGACGCATACGCGCAGAAGATGGCCGATGCCGGCGCCCCGTTCGCCGAGGTGGTGGCCTACGAGCTCAACCCGGCCACGATCCAGGCAACGGCATCGCAGGTGATCTCCAAGATGAAGGCGGCCGGCGTCACCACGATCGTGTTCAGCGGCGATCCCGTCGCGCCGCGCGACTTCACGACAGAAGCAACGTTGCAGGAGTACTTCCCCGAGTGGTTCGTCTCGGCGAGCGTGCTCGTCGACCTGAACGCCTTCGCCCGCAAGTACGACCAGCAGCAGTGGGCGCACGCGTTCGGCGTCACCCAGTTGGCGGTGCGCACCAACCCCGAGACGATCGGCTACTACTCGATCTACCAGTGGTTCACCGGTGGCCCACCGCCGGCCGGCGACACGATCGGCGTGATCCAGCCCAACGCGGCAGTGTTCTTCGCCGTCGCGCAGGCGGTCGGGCCCGACCTCACCCACGAGAACTGGAAGGCCGCGCTGTTCGCCTCCGAGGGCACGACCGCAGCCGTCAGTCAGCCGTTCCTGTCGTGGGGTGAAACGCTGTGGCCCGATCCCGACTACCAGGGCCTCGACGACGCCACCGAGTTCTGGTGGGATCCGACGGCCACCGGACCCGACGAGATCCGCCAGCAGGGCACCGGCATGTACCGGTTCGTCGACGGCGGCAAGCGGTACCTACCGGGCGAGTGGCCGACCGAGGAGAAGCTGTTCGATCCGGCCGGGGCCGTGGCCATGTACGACACCCCGCCGCCCGGCGAGGAGCCGCCGAGCTACGCGAGCCCAGCCGGAGGGAGCTGAAGCCCTCACCCAATTCTCACTGTCAGCCGGGGAGCCGCCAATCGATCGGCGGCAACCCGGCTGCGGCGAGCGCCTCGTTGGTCCGACTGAACGGCCTGCTGCCGAAGAAGCCGTTGTGGGCGCTGAGCGGCGACGGGTGGGCCGACTCGATCACCACGTGCCGATCGGTGTGGATCAACGCCCGCTTCTTGCGGGCCGGTGCGCCCCACAGGAGGAACACGACCCGGGTGGGCTTGTCGTCGACCACCCGGAGCACCTGATCGGTGAACCGCTCCCACCCCTTGCCGTGGTGTGAGCCGGCCTGACCGGAGCGCACGGTGAGGCAGGTGTTGAGCATCAGCACCCCCTGACGCGCCCACGCTTCGAGGTTGCCGTGTGCTGGTCGTTCGATGCCGAGATCCGACTGCAGTTCCGCGTAGATGTTGGCGAGCGACGGCGGAACTGCTACGCCACGCTGCACCGAGAAGCACAGCCCGTGCGCCTGCCCGTTGCCGTGGTAAGGGTCCTGTCCGAGGATCACCACGCGCGTCTCGCCGTAGGGCGTGAGGTGCAGCGCGGCGTACACCTCCGGCTCAGAGGGGAAGACGGTGCACTTGCGGCGCTCGTCGGCGACGAAGCGTTGCAGCTCGTGCCAGTAAGGCTGCTCGAACTCGCCGCGCAGCAGCGGGTTCCAGTCGGTGACGGTCACCTGATCATTCTGCCGCGCAGCCCGCGCGGCCCCGCGCGGGCTGCGCGTAGTGAGGATCAGTCGTCGTGGTCGGGACCGGTCGTGGTGGTGATCGACGTGGTGGTGATCGACGTGGTGTGCGAGCCGGCGCTCTCGTTGTCGCCGCTGGAGCTCTCTTCGTCTTCGACCTGCTGCACCATCACCCCGTCGATCAAGCGCACCTCGATCTTGGCCTCGCCGTCGGACGACTTGAAGGTGACCACGATGCGGTCGGGCTTCTCGCGCTCGACCTCGGCCTTGAAGCCCGACGTGGGATCCTTGGCGATCAGCGTCATCGTCGCGTCCTGCAGGCGGATCGTTATCGAGCCGCCGATGCTCGCGAACGTCTTGGTGGCCGACCCCTGTGGGGCGCCGGCGCTGGACTGCGGCGCCGAGGTGGCCGATGTGTTGGCCGAAGAATCGGTCTGCGGCACGTCGGGGACCGTCGAAGCGGCCGCACCGCCGGCGGCAGCACCGATCGATGGACCGGACGACTCGGGGTCGTCGAAGGAGGTGGTCGACTCGATCGTCGACGACGGAGCCGCGGTGTCGGACGTGCTGGTGGCCTCGCCGGTGGTGTCGCTGGTGGTATCGGGTTCGGCGGCGACCGGCGCGGTGGGGCTGATGTGGATGGTCGAATCGGAGCGGACGCGGAGGGCGAGCCCGCCGATGAGGAGCAGCGTGACCGCCACCGACGCGGTCGACACATATGCAGCACGGCGTTGCCTGGCTCGCGCCACTCGGGCCGTGAGCATCGTGTTCGCGGCGACGAGGTCGGGCTCGGCCCCCGCCGCGGCGCGGAGCCGGCGCCGGAGTTCGAAATCGTCGACGTCACTCATGGCGTTGTCCTTGCTGCTGCGGGAGGAGGTGTCCGCGGAGTCGCTCGCGGCCTTGGTGGAGGTGGAACTTGACGGCGCCCTCGCTGAGATCGAGCGCTGCGGCGATCTCGGCAACGGACATGCCATCGACGTAGTAGAGAGCGACGCAGACGCGCTGCTGCTTGGGCAGGTGCATGAGCGTGATCATCACGCCACCGGCGTCGCCGCGGCGTGAGCTGGCGGCGTCGTGCACTTCGTCGCGTTGGGTGTCGAGCACATCGCCCTGAAGGCGTTCGAGCGCAGCGTTCTTTCGTGTGCTGCGTCGGTGACCATCGCGGAGCCGGTTGATCGCAACCCGCCGGATCCAACCGACCGGGTCGTCGTAGTGCTGCAGCCGGCGCCATCGCATGTGCGCCTTGACGAACGCTTCTTGCACAGCGTCGGCCGCCTGCTCGCGATCGCCGGACATCACCGTGAGCGCGCGTACCAGCCGCCCGTAGTGAAGACGGAAGAGGTCGTCGAGGGACTCGACGACCCTGATCTCGGTGGGTTCGTTCATGGCGATGGCGATGTGCACCACTCACCGACACGACGCGGGGGCGCGATCGGTTTGGTGCCACGGCGGACAGTACCGGGTCGGGGCGCGTGTTCACGTCGCGGCTGCAAACCACGGATCGTGCTCGCGTTGGGCCATCCCACTACGGTGAGCGGCCATGAGCCCGGAGCGCGACGTGATCCTCGCCGTCGACATCGGTGGCACCAAGATGGCCGCGGGTCTGATGACGTTGCGCGGCGATCTGATCGACCGCACCCAAGTTCCGGTCGACCACTCGCTCAACGCCGCTGAGCTGTTCGCCTCGTTGTGCTCGATCATCGACGACATGCGGGCCCGCGCCGGTGACCATCACCAGATGACCGTTCGCGCCGTCGGTGTCGGATGCGCCGGACCGGTCACCACCAACGTCGAGACTGTTTCGCCGCTGAACATCTCCAGCTGGCGCAACTTCGCACTGCGTGAGCACCTTGCCGCCACCACAGGGCTCCCGGTCTACGGCGACCTCGACGCCAAGGCGTTGGCGCTGGCCGAGGGTTGGCTCGGCGCCGCCCAGGGGCGGGCGAACTTCATGGCGATGGTCGTTTCGACCGGCGTCGGTGGCGGGGTGGTGTTGAACGGTCAGTTGCTCGACGGTGCCACCGGAAACGCCGGCCATGTTGGTCATGTGGTGGTCGAGCCGAATGGCCGGCGCTGCCCGTGCGGATCGCGCGGCTGCCTCGAAGCCGAGGCATCGGGTCGGGCCATCGAGGCGATCACCGGCCGACCACCGACCGAGCCCAGCTACGAGACCATGCAACGAACGGGCGAGCTCGTGGGTCGGGCCGTGGCCTCGGTGTGCAACCTGCTCGATCTCGACCTGGTGGTCGTGGGTGGCTCGGTGGCGCTCGGCTTCGGGGCGACCTTCTTCAACTCGGCGCAGGCCGTCCTCGACCGGCATTCCCGGCTCGACTTCAGTCGCGGGGCGCGGATCACGCCTGCCCGCCTCGGCGACCGTGGCCCGCTGGTCGGCGCCGGCGCCGTCGGCGTGCGCGGGCTGCGCCGTTCGCAGCGCGCCGGTGAGCGATGATGTCGCCGGCGTCTACTCTTCCGACCAGGTCGCCATCCTGCCCGGCCGACGGGCAGCCCGATCGCCAGCGAGGTGCATGATGACCAAGGTCCGCTCGACCGACGATTCGATGATCGACGACCGGCGAGGACGGTCCTCCGGAGGCCGCGCCGGCGGGTTCCCATTTCCCACCAGCGGTGGCGGAAGTGGCGGTTTCCCGTTCCCGATGAAGGCCGGTGGCGGCATGCTCGGGATCGTCGTGATGCTCGCTGCGCTGCTCCTGCCGAAGTTGCTCGGCGCGGCCGATCCCAGCCAGTCCAGCGCCGGGCTGCCGGTAGGCGGCCAGAGCGCCGAGACGGCCGACGGCACGTGCAGCAGCGACCTCGAGCAGGTCACTTGCGGCGCCACCGTGGATGTGCAGGGTTACTGGGATGCGGCGCTGCCTACCTTCTTCGGCACCCAGTACCAGGTGACCAAGACGGTGTTCTTCACCGGCAGCGTTTCCACCGGGTGCGGCAACGCCACGTCGCAGACCGGCCCCTTCTACTGCCCGCTCGACAACCTGGTGTACATCGACCTCGAGTTCATGCAGCAGCTCGAGCAGCAACTGGTCGGTTCGGCCACCGACCTCGCCGAGCAGTACATCGTCGCCCACGAGTACGGGCACCACGTGCAGAACGTGCTCGGCACGAACGCCCAGGTGCAACAGGCCCAGCAGAACGATCCGTCGCGGGCGAACCAGTACTCGCAAGCGCTCGAGCTGCAGGCCGATTGCTATGCCGGCGCGTGGGTGGCCGACATATCGGCTCGCGGCAAGCTCGAAGGCGCCGGTGAGATCAAGGAGGCGCTCGCCGCCGCCGAGGGTGTCGGCGACGACCGGATCCAGGAGAAGATGCAGGGCCGGATCGACCCCGAGTCGTGGACCCACGGGTCGGCCGAGCAGCGGCAGGCGTGGTTCATGACCGGCTTCAACACGCGCGACCCGCGGCAGTGCGACACGTTCTCCGAGATCGTCTGATACCAGCCGCGGTCGGATGAAGGTCGGTCACCCACCGAAGCGGCGGTAGAGCGCTTCCAGCGGACCACGACCGAAGCGGCGATGCCACATCCAGGCGATCGCGATCGCGGTGAGCCAGAACCCGAGCGCGAACGCGAGGGCGGTGTCGAGGCCCGTCGGGCGCAGCAGTGCCCATCGCTGCACGATGAGGTTGAACACCAGCACGTGCAGCACGTAGAGGCTCAGCGTGGTCTGCCCCGCCACCTGCAAGACCCTTACCGCCGCGGCGTTCGGTCGCGGCTGGGCGAGGCGCGACGCCACGCACAGCACGAACACCGACGAGCCCATCGCGTTCAGCGTGTAGAGCAGCCCACGGTCGAATGGGCTCGTCGACAGCACTGCGACGCGAACGGTGTCGCCGGCGTGGCCGTTGGTGAGGAAGTGGCTGAGTGCGTACGTGACCGCCACCACGCCGGCCCCGCACGCCGCGGTCGGCACGAGCCGGAGATCGCGGATCCGGCGGCCGAGCACGATGCCGGCGCACAGGAAGGCGAGCCAGGGCAACAGCGGATGCGTGCCGTTGACGAAGGTGTCGAACAGCAGTCCCCGCGGCGAGCGGGTGTCGAGGGTGCTCGGCGACAGCAGCCATGCGGGGTACCGGCCATCGTCGGTCCGTAACACCGCCCACCAGTTCACCAGTGCCGCGCCGACGGCCGACGCCACGCCGATGGTGGCGATCCACCGTGTGCGCAGCGTGAAGATGATGCCGGCGACCACGAACATCGCGCCGTAGAAGAACAGGATCGTGCCTGGCCAGATCCAGTCGAGCACGAAGCCGCCGCCATACAGCACGGCGCCGCGGCGCACGAGCCGCCATCGATCGGCGGCGACCGCGGTGCGGTCGCCCGAGCGCCGACTGCGGTCGGTGAGGAGCGTGACGCCAACGCCGGCAACCAGCATGAACGTTGCCGCGAACCGGGTCGACAGCACGCCGGTCCATGGATCGAACAGGCGGGCCGCGAAGCCGTCGCCCGGCTCGGCGGCGGCGGCGCCGCCGTTCAGGTAGCCGTGGTAGTTCATCACCACCACGCCGATGAGGGCGAGGGCGCGCGTGACGTCCGGACCCACCAGCCGGCCGTGGAGCCCTGCGCCGGCACTGATGCCGGCGCTTTCGTCGCCTCTGGCGCTGTCGATCAGCTCCATACGACCTCGTCGGCGGTTATCGAGGTGAGCGGTCGCTGAACGTCGAGCCAGTCGCCGATGGCAGGTGTCGGTTCGCCGCTCGGCACGCACAGCATCGACGTGTGCATGTGTGGAGGTTCGAGCAGTGCCAGTCGACGCCGTTGATGATGAAAGGGGCTGAGTGCCCCGGCGAGCTCGGTGACCCCGTGCGCCGACCCGGCGCCGACCATGACCAGCGTCGCCGCCGCGCCGATCGTGGTCGCCCGGTACCCGGCGCGGTCGCCGGCGCGAACCGGGCGCAGGTCGACCACGTCGGCCTGCAGGCGCAGGAACGACTTGTCGCCGTGCCACAGCGCGGTACCGACGCGCAGTGACAGGGAACGTCGTGGATGTCGCTCCACTAGCGAGGCGAACGCGGTCGGGGACAGGTGGCTGACCGACAGTGCGACGGCCGGATCGAGGTGGGGGAGCCAGGCTTCGATCTCGGCTGTCGAGTCGGCCTCGGAACGCGCTGCATTGCGGTCGTTGCCGGCGAGCGGCATGTGCAACAGATGGCCGCGCAGTTCGAGGCCGGATTCATCGATCCGGGCGATGAGTGCCGGCAGCTCCGCTACCAAAACGCCGTAACGATGCATCGATGACGCGAGCTTCACCGAGACACCGCCCGACCATCGATGAGCGAGCAGTGCGTCGAGATGTGCCGTGTGGCCGACGGTGGGTACGGCGTTCGACGGCAGCACGACACCGTCGAGGTGGACGGCCGGGGTGAGCACCAGGAGCTCGATGCCATCGGTCCCGCGGCCGGCCGAGTCGAGCCCGGCGAGCTCGGACGCGGTGCCGACCGCCAACTGCGTGGCGAGCCCGGCCGCCCGGCGGGCCAGCATCACCCGCCCGTAGCCGTAGCCGTTGCCCTTGACGACCGGGATGAGCGCGGGCACCGCTCGCCGAATCGCTCCGACATGAGCGTCGAACCCCGCTTCGTCGATGGTCAGCCGCAAGGTCATCGGTCGCTCACCGTACTCGTCGACCGTTGCCCGCCGGGGGTGTGATCGAATTCCGACTTGTCTGATCGGAATTTGCGGGTAGGCTGTCTGGATGGCCGATCGTCGACTCTTCTCCTTTCCGAATCCCGTCAACGAGACCTCGGCGCGCCTCGTCGCCACTGGCGTCGTGGCCCAGGGAATCGCCTTCCTCGTGATTCGCCAATGGTGGATGCTGGTCCCGCTCACCTACGGCTTTGCCGCCCGCGTGCTCACCGGTCCCACGCTCAGCCCACTCGGACAGCTCGTCACCCGCGTCATCACCCCGCTCGTCACTCGGCGGCTGAGCGCCGACCACCGGATGGTGCCGGGCCCACCGAAGCGGTTCGCCCAGGGCATCGGCCTTGTGTTCACCGGTGGCGCCGCCGTCGCCTGGGCTTCGGGTGCGCCGGCCGTATCGGCGGCGCTGATCACCGGTCTCGTCATCGCCGCGTCACTCGAGGCCTTCGCCGGTCTGTGCCTCGGTTGCATCGCCTTCGCTCGGCTGATGCGGTGGGGCGTCATCCCGGCGAGCGTGTGCGAGGAGTGTGCCGACATCCGTCCCCGCCTCGATGTGCTCGTGCAGCAGGGCTGACCTCCACCGGACGTGGCGGAAATGGTGTGAACGACGGCAGCAGCACCTCGACGCAGCGGTGGCGCATCGCTCCTGCCCACAACCCCGCGCCGTAGGCCCCGTCATCGAGGATCCGCAAGATGAGGGCCCGCACCGGATCGACCGCCCGCACCGGATCGACCGACGACGGCTGCCCGCGTCGATCGAGCAGCGCCGGCACGAGCACGGCCGCCAGTAGCACCCTTCGGGCTCGTCTCGACACCAGTGCGGCCACAACGGCGAGGGGCCACCATGCCCTCGTGGTCGCCGCCGCCAGAAGGCGCCCGGCGTAGAGGTTGCCGAGCGCAGCGATGCGCAGCGATTCGCGCGCCGCCAGGAACGGGAGCTTGCGCACCAGCAGCACCGCGCTCAGCGAGCCGATCAGACCACCGAGCAGAGGCATGCCGGCCACCACCGGGATCCAGGTGGCTGCGCTCCAGCCGTTGATCCGCACCGGCGCCAACGCACCCGGGTGGCGACGGGCGAGCGGCGCCGCGGACGTGCCGTACCGGAATCGCTGGGCGAGCCAGCCGCGCAGCGTCGGCCGGGTTCGATGGAGCGCTTCCACGGCGGGTTCGAAGCGGCACCTCCATCCGCCTTCGACGAGACGCCAGACCAGGTCGACGTCTTCGCCGAACCGCAGCCGTTCGTCGAAGCCGCCGATCGCTCGTACTGCATCGGTCCGGCACACGATCACCGCCGCCGGCACGTAGCTCACCCTCGTGGCGGCGGCCACCCGCGCCGGCTCGGCCCCCATGTCGAGCGGCGAATGATGCCGTTCGTAGCCCGCCAGCGCACCTGGCGCCGACGCGGCCCGAACTCGTGGAGCCACGAGGGCGACCGACGGATCGCCGAGGTGGCTCGCCAACCGGAGCAACTCGGAATTGGTGATCGAGACGTCACTGTCGACGAAGGCAACGAACGGGGTGTCGACAACAGCGAGGCCGCGATTGCGGGCACCGGCGGGGCCGATGTTGTGGTCGAGCCTCACCGTGACGACGCCGTCGCGCTCTGGCACCGGTTCGGGCGAAGCATCGTCGACGACGATGCAGCGGCAATCACCAGGCAGGTGGGCAGGTAGCTCGCGGAACGCGGGGATCACCACGGTGAGCGCCGATGCCTCGATCGCCTGAGTCGGCAGGACCGGATGCACGACTCCGGCATCGATCAGCCGATCGGTGAGACGGCGATGTCCGTCCGGCAGGTCGCCGCCGCACTCCAACGCCGCCGCGACCGCGCGTCCGGCTTCGGTGAGCCGGAACAGGCGCAGCGGCGAACCGCCCACGATCACCGAGCCGGAGCCAGGGCGACGATACGACCGGTCGAGGCGGAGGACACCGACGGCGTTCGGTGCGTTCACGTTCGCCATTCGTCGACCGCGGCGATCAGATCGATGGTCAGCCTGGTGAGCAGGGCGCGGCCGTGCGCGGCCGTGGCGTCGAGCGGGTTGCCGAGCACACCGTTGGCGCTGATCGCCCGCACGCCGCCGGCGCGGAGCTCGTCGATGAGGTCGGTGATGTGCTCGCGGCGCCCTACCTCGGCGCGTCCGCGCCGCACGAGGTGCGGGGCTATCGCCAACAACAGCGAGGTCTCGGTGTGCCCGGCGTGCGCATCCGACCCGGTGACGTGCGGCCACCATGCCAGCACCTGGCGGCCCTCGCCGTGCAGCGTCGACACCGCTCGCCGAACAGGCAGGGCGTTGCCGCCATGGCCGTTGACGAGCACGACTCCCGCGCACCAGTCGGCCGAGCGAACGAGCTCGACGACCAGCTGCTCGGTCACGGCTGCTCCGATCGACAGGGTGCCGGCGAACCCGGCGTGTTCGCCGCTCGACGTGATCGTCAGCGCCGGTGCCACCACGATGTCGACCGGTTCGAACGACGTCGCCAGGGCTTCGGCGAGGGCGACGGCGATGCGGGTGTCGGTGTCGAGCGGCAGGTGTGGACCGTGCTGCTCGCACGAGCCGATCGGCACCGCCAGCAGCGGTGCTTCGGACGAGTCGACATCGCGCCAGGTGAGCTCGCCGAGGAGGTGCAGCCGCGGCGGCGTCGGCGGCGTGTCAGCTGCTTCGGCGGCCATGGATCAGCCCGGTCATCAAGGCGTCGGTGGCGTCGTCGTACACCCGCGCCCAGTCGACGACCCCAGGACCGACGTTCTTCAACTCGAGGCTCATCACCCCGTGGCAGGTTGCCCACACCGCGGCCGCGGTGTGGATGGGGTCGGCCTCGACCATCAACCCCATCTGCATCGCCCGGTCGAGCGAGTCGGCAAGGAGCTGCAGCGTGTGGTCGGCCTGCTCCATCGCCGCCGCGGATGGCACGTAGTCGGCCACGACGCGGTCGAACATGATCGAGTAGTAGGTCGGGTTCTCGAGCGCGAACCTGCGATAGGCGAGGCCGCACCGATGCAGATCGTCGAGCGGATCATCGGTCTCGCCCACCGCGCCCAACGCGGTACCCAGGCGTTGGAACCCCTCGACGAACAGGTGCTCGACCACGCCGTCCTTGCCACCGAAGCGCGAGTAGACGTTCATCGTGCTCACGCCGGCCTGACGCGCGATGCGCCGAACGGTGAGCGCGCCCGGACCATCGCTGGCGAGAACGTCGCTGGCGGCCTTGAGCAGCGTCGCCCCTACCGCGTCCACGTGAGCCATGCGCGAACGATAGTGGCGGGTCGCGTCTGCTCAGGTGACGTGACCCCACTCACGGAGCACCTCCACGATCCGTTCAGCACCGGCCCGTGGTGTCAGCTCGACGTGCTCACCGTGTGCGGAATGGCCGACGGCGTCGGTGAGCAGCCGCAGCCGCCCGAGCACATCGTCGCCGGCCGGTGCAGGCAGGGTGCGGGCCCGCGGTCGGAATGGTGTGACCACGGCCGGCGGAGCGAAGTGGTGCGGCGGCGATGCGATCCGATGCTCGATCGCCGCAGCCGTACTCGCCAGCGCGTCGGGGAGCGCCGCTCGCCGTAGCGAGGCGACCGAGCCCTCCACCGAGAGCACGCACGGGAGGGGCACTTCGAGCACCTCCCGTCGTCCACCATCGAGACGGCGAACCGCCTTGATCGATTGCGCCGCCGGCGCAGGTGCCTCGACGCTGACGAGGCCGAGCGCCTGGGCGGCATGAAGGTGGTGGGCGATGAACGCAGGCACCGACCCGCTGCCACGGTCGAGGGAGTGGTCGCCGCACACCACTACGTCGGCCCCGCGGACTGCGGCAGCGAGCTCGAAGGCGATGTCGCGGCTGTCGCCATCGGGGGCGCACTCGATGTGGAGAGCTCGGCGCGCACCGCACGCGAGAGCGTCGCGCAGGATCCGGCGAACGGCCCGCGGTCCGGCCGCGACCGCCAGCACCTCGTCACCGCCGGCTGCACTCAGCAGGAGTGCCGTCTCGAGGGCGGCCTGGTCGGCGGCCGACACGCCGGAGAAGCGGTCGTCGTCGGGCCCGCCACGCGCCGTGAACTTCAGGCAGACCGCGATCATGTGCGCCGGAAGACCACGCCGTGGCCGCCTTCCGGATAGTTCCACGTGATCGCACCTTCGCGATTGCACACCAGGTAGCAGGTGCCGCATTCGAAGCACAGTTCGTAGTTGAACACGATGCCTCCGTCGCTCGTGGGGACGAAGAGGTTGGCCGGACACACCACCACGCACTCCCGGGTGGAGCAGTCGTCGCACACCTGACTGTCGACGACGATGTGGGCGCGCTCGTGCACGTCGAACCGGACCGTGGCCATCCTGTCCTCGAAGGAGATCTCCGGCCAGGTCATCCGAAGCTCCTGAACCCGCTCCAGCCGTCGCGCACCAGGTCGCGGCGGCGCACGCCTGCCCGCTTGCGCTCGGCTGCCAGGATGCGGCGCAGTCCGGGCTTCGGCTGCGGGTTGTCGACGCGGAACATCCCTTCGACCACCCCCGTGATGAGCTGCGGGTACAGGTGCTGCACGCGATCGCTCAGCACCAGAGCTGGGGCGCGGCGCAGCTTGCGGTGATCGCGGAGGACGAACGTGCTCTCCAGCCTGCGCCGGTATCCGGCGAGGCCAGCGACGGACACGTCGCCGCGGTCGATCGCGTCGGCGGCGGCCTCACCCGCATAGATGCCGCTTGCCATCGCGAAGTTCACACCCTCCAGCCAGATGCCGGCGGCGAGGCACATCGCCGCGGCATCTCCGGCGACCAGCAGACCCGGCGCGACGAGCTCGGGCATCATCGCCAGGCCGGCCTCGGGGATGAGGTGGGCCGAGTACTCCTTCAGCTCGGCGCCCTCCACCAGCGGGGCGATCGCCGAGTGTGCCTTCAGCGC
>CXWL01002166.1_pt1 | contig 23923 bp, 19 predicted proteins | sample 590931 | NCBI WGS metagenome assembly CXWL01 (sample SAMEA3498368, study PRJEB10139) | groundwater metagenome | biome: water well; material: biofilm material | place: Germany | collected 2015-04-27
GGGCAAGGGGATGGGGTAGAGGGATATGGGGGTAAACGGGATAGGGGGATAAGGGGGTAAGGGGCAAAGGAGAGAGGCGTTGGATGAATGACGTGAAGCAAAGGGGAAAGTGCTGAGTTTTGAGTTGGAAGTTCTGAGTTGAAAGGCGCTCCCATAACTCAGAGCCCAGAACTTAGAACTCAGAACTTTACTGGGTGAAAAGATGAGACGTTTTTCGAAAAAGAGTCATGCGGCGGTGTCGGATATCAACATGACCCCGTTGCTCGATCTCGCCTGGGTGTTGCTCGTGATATTCATCATTACGACGACGGCGGCGGTGCAGGGGATTGAGCTCAAATTGCCGGAGTCCACGCCGCACGAAACGGAAATGGAAACCACGACGCCGACGATATCCGTGAAGAAGAACGGCGATGTCTTTATGGATGAAGAGCGGATCAAGCTCGGCGAGTTGGAAAAACTGATTCGCGATTTAAAAGCGGCCAAAGGCGGCAAGCTGCCGCTCGTGCTCCGCGGCGACTCCGGGGTTGAGTACAAACATGTTGTGGCAGTGCTGGATATTCTCCAGCGGATTCCGGTCGAAGATTTGGCTATTGCAACGAAACCAATCAATGAGTAGGGATGGGGGTAAGGGGGTAAGGGGGTAGAGGGGTAAGGGAAATACTATACCCTCCTGTATCCCGCCTATCCCATTACCCCTACTCACGATGGGCTACAAGGGCTTTGAAAAAAAGAAGAGCAAGCTCGGGACGACACTGTTGATCGTCGGGGTGATCCATCTTGGGATCGGTGGCGGACTCTATTGGGTTTCGCAGACCGATTGGGGACAGAATCTCATCAAGGTCTACAAGCTCAACGCATTCAAGAAGGAAGAACCGCCTCCAACGCCTGAAATAGAGCCGGAACCGGAGCCGGAACCAGAACCGCCGAAACCTGAGCCGAAGCCTCAGGAAGCGCCCCCTCCACCACCGCCGACAGCCGAAGCGCCTCCTCCGCAGAAAGCGGTCGACGCGCCGACCGGCCCGCCGCAAATGGACGCCAATCCCTTCGCGATCGGCAAGAGCCGCGGCAAGTTTGCCGGCTACACGGACATTCTGACCGCTACAATCCAAGAGAAGTATCAGCAACCGCCGACTCTCTCCGAGGATCTGGAATATGCGGTGATGTGCGAGCTGGTGCTCGATGAGCAAGGGCGCGTGTTGCAGTTCCGCTTGCTCAATTCATCCGGCAGCCTGCTCTTCGACCAATCCGCGCTCGATGCCCTGTCGAAACTCGCCCAAGTCCGGCCTCCCCCTGAGGGCATGGACCGGACCGTGATCGTCAAGTTCTTCCCGCCGGCCTAAGAAGACGGTTCTTTGGTTGGTTTGGTTTGTCTTGTTTATTTGGTTGAATCAGACTTACCAGAAAAACTACATGAACCAAATCAACTAAACCAACCAGATAGACCTGATCCTTCACCCTTCCGGCCGCTGTGTTTGTTTACCAAATCCTCTTAAAGAGTTTACGGCTTACCCACGCTTCGATGATTGCATCGTAACGAGCAGCACGTACAGTGCACTCGTGATGAGTCGTCGTTCTGGTCGGTGGAATCGGATGACGGCGCCGACGAAGGTGGGAGGCCGTGCCCCAGGTGTGGATCTCTTAACGAAGTGTTTACGGGCAATGAACTCTTCGTTGAGCAATCTGTAACACGGACTCATGTAGAAGGAAGGTGTATCAAGCGGAAGGAGGTGGGAGCTGGCAAGTGCCGGCTGCAAAGAGACGAAGCGAGATGGTTCGCGCAATCGATCGGAACATGAACTGAGCGGACAGTCGGAACGGGAGTGAGTTAACAGTAATATTCACAGGAGGTCTGATGATGACATTACGAAAATCAGCATTCAAAGCCATGGTGGTCGCAGGCATGCTGGCCGTGGCAGGGCTCGGAGCAGTCCCCCAACAGGCGCAGGCCTTGACGTTCGGCGCGGGCGATGCAGTGCTCGTTCTCTACGGAAACAACACGGAGTATGTCAAGAATTTGGGCTCGTTCTCGAGCTTGCTCACGAACGGCATCGATCTCGACCTGTCGAGCATCCTGCCAACACTTCTCGTGAATACTCCTGACCTGGTCAACCCGATCGAGTACACCATCGTCGGGAGCAACAGTCCCACTTCGATCTTCTTCGGGAACTCCTTCGCTGCCAGCACATGGACCACGCAACAAAAGAACGCGGTACTAGTGAACACCTACACCGGCGCGCTCAATAACTGGAGCGGTCCGTTGGGCCTAGCAGCCGATGCGGCGCGGACGCTGTATCCGGAGACCGACGTCCTGGCTTTTAGTCCGAATTTGAATGGTGCGAATAGCGACACCCTCGGTGGATCCATTCCTGCCACGCGCCGGGGATCGGCGGACATCGGCACCATCCTCCAGTTGCTCCAACGGGACGGAAACGCCGCCTCATTGGCCACGGTCGGGACTGCTTTCCTGAATCAGGCGAACGGTCACTTCGTGGTCAGCGCAGTGCCGGTGCCGGCCGCGGTGGTGCTCTTTGCGACAGGTGTGGTCGGACTCGTGGGCTTGGCTCGTCGCCGTATGTCGGGCGCACGCCCGGATGCGGCATAGTTCGCATTATCAAAATCAATGAGACGGATTAGATTATTCATCACTTCAAGGAGAACTTTATGAAAACCATGTCGAAAGTAGCCATAGCCCTCGTGGGCGCGGCAGGCCTTGCGTTGGCAGCGGAAAGTGCCCAGGCGCAACTCGTCCTCAACGGAGCCGGCTCGTCAGCGGGACGTCTGTTTGCCGGGACAAGCCCTGCCTCTATCTGTGCGGCCACTCCCACGCCGCTTCTATTCGTGTCCAGCGAGGGTACGCCCAACAAGTACGAGTGGCAGTGCACCGTGAACGGTGTCGCGAACTCCCGTATTCGTTACAGTGCCACCGCTTCGGCCGATGGCTTCCTGTTCCAACCGAGCGGGGCAGCCGGTACAGCGGTCTACCTCAATGTCGCAACCTGCCCGGTCGGGACTCCCGTTACGATCCTCGACAAGATCGTCAACCGGTCTGTATGCGTGGCTGCCACTCCCACGCAAGCATTGACCGTACATTGGGGAGCATCCGACGTCCAAGCGAGTTCCATCCACCAGACGGCGTTCGGGACCACGATCGCCCCACCGGTCTCCGGCCATTTAACCGCCACGCCGACGGTAATCGTCCCGTTTTCTATCGTGGTGGGCGGCAACGTGCGGAATGGAAGTGGGACAAACCTGACGACGATGACCGAGAATGAAATCCGGCAGATCCTTGCCGGGAACGTATTGAATTGGACCGATCTGGGCTACGATACCACTACGGCGAACAAGGCGATCACCACCTGCCAGAGGACGGTCGGCTCAGGCACCTTGGCCACGCTGGATGAAACCATGATGCGCACCAAGTTCTGGAGCGGGGGCATCAACGGAACTGCGAGTGCAACCAACATCGCCAATGCAAGTTCTTCAAACGTGGTGTCCTGCATCAACACCAATTTAAATTCGATCGGCTATGTCGACAGTGACTCAGTGAATGCGACGAACTTTCCCAACGGCGCCTATCAAGTCGCCATCGGCGGGCAGACGGTCAACAGTGGGGCGCTAGGCACCGGAGTGGCTCGGTTAACCGCTCTCCGTTGCGGACGCTACCCCTACTGGGCGGATTGGAACTTCATCACCCGCAATGCCGGGGTGGAAGTGGCCCCGATCAGCGCCACCGGTGGGACTAATGCGGCGATCACGGCTTTGCAGGCTGCCATGCTGGCCAATAATCCCCTGCCGGACTTCTGGTTGTCGGAGAACGATACGTTTGTCTTTAAGAACGACGATCGTGGTCCGCACGGCTGGTTTACTCCCACCAATAATGGTGCGAATATTGCCGACGTCTGCAATTAATAGCTTCCGTGAAGTAGCACGCACCACAGGACGGTGGTAGCAGAGCCACCCGTTCATAGTTGTGAGACAGAGCCAAATGCGCCGGGCGGGAACACCGTCCGGCGCGGCAAAGAACAGCAGGGTTCCCTTTCCATATCTTCAGGATGATGCACAGGAGAGGAGTGACCTCGCAGAGGAGAGTCTCGTTCTCCCCAGGGAAGCATGGATGTGGGTCATGGGTTTATGGCCGTAGAACTCGATTCCACGTCAGCAGTGCGCCCAATAAGATGACTGTGGGTCGCTGAATAGGGAGCAGAATACAGAATGAAAAACAGATCAACAATACAACGGAGCATAATGGGCCTCTGTGCCGGGTTGGCCCTCTGCCTTGCAGCGTTGCCTTCGCAGGCAGCGACCGTGACGCAGCTCAATATCACGGGTGAATCGGTTAGTTTGAATTTCGGTCCCGTATTAGGAACTCTTTCGAGCACGTTCAATCAGCCGGGCCAGTTGATTATGGGCCAGTTCCAACCGACACCCAACATCTTCTCGCCGGTTCAGTTGGGTTCGCATCTCACATTTTCCATTTTTTCAAGTTCCGGTCAGCCCGTGCTGAATCTTCTGCCACCCTCGGGGACGACGACGGGCAATACCATGTCGGTGGATCTCTCTTCCCTTTTCGCGGGTTTGAGCAGCACGGCGTGGGGAAGTTGGATGACTCCTGCCACATTCGGGTCGCTGAACATCGGCGGAATCGCGACCGGGTCATTCAATCAGGCGACCAACGATTTCAATATCTCCTGGACCCATGCGTTTACGGGGATTCCGTTCCTGACCAGCGGAACGTTTTCGCTGCAGGGGACGGCGCAGGTGGCGGCGGCGCCGGTGCCGTTGCCGGCAGCGGCGCTCTTGTTCGGCAGCGGCCTACTCGGCCTAGCCGGCGCCCTGCGGAAGAAGTTCAACCTCGCCTAAGTCCTCCTCACAGGCCTGATCGGCCTCAACCCACTTGCCTGTCGCAGCGATCCTGCGGCAGGCAAGCGGGGATCCCATCCTCAGAATAATTCCAGCAGCCTGTCTTGTTTAATTGGTTTGTTTGGTTTGTCTTGTTTATTTGGTTGAGCCGGAAAACCAGATAAACAAAACCAACCAGACGGACTGGGTCTGTCTCAAACACGCCTCCCCTCGATGTTCTATAGTGCCACAACAGTTTTCCTCCAGTCTATTATCACGAATTATTCAAGAGTCTTATGCTGAAAATATCATGTAATGAATGAGATCAAAAATTCCGGGTTCGAATCTCCGAAACCTTCAGCCTGAATCCCTTCAGCCTAAACCCCTAATCACCTCCAGAAAATCTTGATGAACTATTAATACAAGGCAAACGAGTTTGTTACACGGTTGTTATCTACGGCTTGTATCAACACTTTGCCGGAATTATTATTGCCTTCTACACGTTACAGAAAGGAACATTCATATGAAAATCATGAGGCAAGTTGCCCTATTCGGACTCATGCTGGCGCTGCCGGGGTTCTTCTGGCAGGCGCCCGCCTATGCGGTGGCCGTTCCGCCGTCTGAAATTCTCAGCCTGGAATTCACCAATGGCGACATGGATTGGCGAGGACGGTATGGCCACAAGCTGGATAATCTGTTCGGCCACAAGTTGGAAAGACTGATGGATCAGCCTGGTCTCTTGGTCATGGGAGAGTATCAACCGGGGCCGGATATCGTCGATCCTATCACGCGAGGCCAGCGAACCTATTCTCTCTTCACGAGCGGAGTCCAGAGCGCGCCGGCTCCTTCCGCCACAATCGATGGATCGTCGATCACGGCCGATCTCTCTTCGCTGTATTTCGCTGATTCACACGGAGACAGCTTCACCGCCCGGAACATCGGCGGCATCGCGAGGGGGATTTTCAATCCTGATACGCGAGAATTCTATCTGACCTGGGATCATCTGTTCGGAGAGCGACAGAAGTCTGGCCTGGCGACCTTTTCCCTCTACGGAAAAGTGAATATGGTCGACGTGGCGGCAGTACCGCTCGCCACCACGGCAGTGCTTTTCAGCACCGGACTTGCTGTGCTGATGGCGGTGTGGCGGCGGAAAGGAGACACGTCTCTTATGCGTGAAGCGTGAGTGAGCAGGTGAGGTTCGAAGGCTGAAGGTCGGAGTTCGAAGTTCCGAACGCTTCAGCCTTCAGCCTGAATCCCTGCCCCCCCAAGCCCCCCCTCCCCCCTCGCTTTTAACAATTTGTTAACAGAGGCTTGAGCTTCCAGTCGCCATGTTACCCGGCAAAGTCGGTACAGTACTGACTTGCTAGCCGGTATCCCCTGGCGCAATGAAGCCGAGGTCCGGGCCTCTCAGCCGGCGTTCGGTCGTAAGCAGGCATGGCTATGAAAGCATCAATGGCTGCCTCACCCTCATCGGTCTCTGTACGGGAACCCCTTACGAATCAGCTTGTCGAGGGGCAAGCGTCAAGGCGCGAAGCCCTGCCTCGCTTGGCCGGCAACAGCCTCGTCGTCCTGGTGGCATCGATTTTTGGAAACGGGCTGAATTATCTCTTCGGCATGTATTTCGCGCGCGCTCTCGGTCCGGCCGATTTCGGACTCTATGCGCTGGGCATGACAGTCTTCAATATCGCCGTGCTCTTCGCCCCGCTCGGCATGGAGACGGCGGTGATGAAGTTCGTTTCTCACCATGCGGGTCCTGACGGCATGGTCTCTGCGCGCAAGACGATTGCGTCGGGAGTGGGGGTGGCAGCCGGTTTCGGCCTGCTCTTGGCGCTATGCCTGGCGTTCTCCTCGGACCTATTGTCCCGCACGCTGTTTGGGAAACCCGAATTATCGCCGATCTTCCTGTTGCTCGCCTTCGGCGTTCCTCTAGCAGCCGTTTCGTCCGTGGCGATCTCATCGCTGCAGGCACTCGGGCAGATCCGTACGATGGCACTGATTCGAAACGGCTTAGAACCGGTGGGGAAATTTCTTCTGGCCGCCATCGCTGTGTCGATGGGATTCGGTCTGGCGGGAGTGCTTGGATCGTTGCTTATTATCTTTCTCGTCAGTCTGGTCATCTCGATTTGGTATCTAAAGAGATTGACGAACTTTCGATTCGAACGACAGATCGTTCCGGGGGGGCTGGAAGCCAAGGCGCTATTGGCGTTTTCCATGCCGCTAGTGATTTCGAATCTATTCGGCATCGTTGCGCCCCGCTCGGACATGCTCACAATCGGCGTACACCTCGCTTCCCAGGACATCGCAGTCTATGCGGTCGCCTCACAGACTGCGGCGGTGTTGGTGTTGATTCTTGGCGCGTTCGATACAGCGATCATGCCGACGATCGGGGGATTATTGGCAAAGCAAGAGATGGGGCAACTTGCAGAAGTGTCCAAGGCCGCCGCCCGGTGGGCAATGACACTGTCATTATTCGTGTTCGTCCAACTGGCCCTCTTTGGCGGAGACCTCCTTCGATTGTTTGGCCCGACATTCGAGAGCGGCGCGCTCTGTCTTACTATTCTTGCGGCTGGTCATCTGGTGGGCAGCGCGGCCGTCTCATCGACGGGGATCATTCTCATGTCTGGGCACTCGAAGGTGATCATGCTCAACTCCATCGTGATCGGCGTGGCGCTGATTGTGTCGAATGTGGTGCTTGTTCCGCGATTCGGGATCATAGGCGCCGCCTGCGCAACCTCGGTCTGCATTATTGCGTCAAGCCTTCTGTGTGCGATTGAAGCGAAGAGATTTTCCGGGGTAATTCCCTATTCATGGCGGCATCTGAAACCGCTCTGTGCCGGAGTGCTCACGCTGGCAATGGGGTTTCTGCTCAAATCCACGTTTGCAGAAGCAAGTGTTCTGCTCTTGGCTCCGATTATGGCAGTAGTCTATGCCGGTCTACTCGTGGGCTTCGGGCTTGAGGCTAGAGACCGCGACGCGCTCGCGAAGATGTTTCCGAGAGTAGAGCCGATGATGCGATGTCTTCCACGCGGATTGGGGGGAGACCGATGATCGCATTCCTGCTGTTCGGCTTCGCCGCTGCTCAGGTCGCGCTGGCTCTGTTTCAACCCATCGCGCTCGTGTACCTGTCGTTGCTGACCGGAGGGGTGCCGCTGACGTTTGGCCAAGGGGAAATAAATGAGAGCGACTTTGGACGGATGGATCTATCCGCCACCCGAATGTTCGGACTGTTGATCGCCTCGGCACTCTTGGCCTGTCTCCATTTCACCCAGGCATGGACGTATCTCTGTCGCTGGAAATATCACGTGCTCTTTCTGTTGTTCTGCTGCGCAACCCTTGCGTGGTCCCCTAGCCTGGTCTATGGAACGAGGATGATTGCCAAACTCGTTTCGCCTTTGTTGTTCATGGTCCTAATCATGCTCGCAGTGTCTACCATGCGGCAATTGCGGACCATGGAAAACATGATTCTCATTGCTGCGGTCGTGATGCTGTCGTTGGCTGGCGCGACCAAAGTTTTGGGGCTCCAGCGGGCGGACGTCGTGGGATTGACCGTTCCTGGTGTAGGGCCTGCGACCTTTAGCGCGTATATTCTAGCCGCCGGCATGCTTGCACTGGCCGGGTTGCGCGACTCAAATCGGGTGCTCAAGCTGGGGTTAGTCGGTCTGTTTGCTGTTGTCGTGATATTGGGGAACACTCGAATCACGATCGGAGCGATGTTTGTCGGTTTCTCGATCCTTCTGATTGTTGGGCTCAAGGGATTCTCCCGCTATTTTTTGCCCCTGGCCGGCATCGTCGCGTTGCCCGCACTCTTCATCCTGAACCCGCGCTTTCGAGAGCGAATGTTCTACGGGGAGGAAGGTGGCAGCGTAGATGCCGTCATCAATAATCCCCTCGCGGCAATTCAGCATATTCACGGGTCCGGGAGGTTTGATGCCTGGGATATTATTTTGACTAAATTCTTTATGCCGAATCCCCTTGTTGGATCAGGCATCGGAGCAACCCAGCATTACTTTTATTCGCAAATAGGAGGCGGAATAGGGGTGATTCACTCAGAGTATGTGCGGCTGCTATCGGAAGTGGGGCTCCTGGGGCTGGGGCTTTTTCTCGTGATGATACTCGTCTATCTCACCCAACTGATCAAGACATTCCGGTCCAGCATGAATCCAGAAACCAGGAAATACGCGCTTGCCGGCATCGGTGGAGTCGTGGCCTATGTCATCTTCATGGCCACCGACAACGCCTTCGATTATGTCAACCAGTTCGGTATCTATGTGTTTAGCATGGTCGCGATGGGGGAAAAATCACGTGAATTGGAACTGGCCGCCCAGAGTGAGGTGTCGGTTTCGGCGCCAGTTGAAGATTATGAGGCGGCAATTGCAGCAAAGGGTTCATCGATGAGACCGAGCCGAAGGCGATATCCTCTGCTCGGAGAAGGATGACATGCAGGACCACGCTGTTACACGCCGTCAATTCTTGCGCTACGCTTCCGCACTGGCAGCTGCCTCCGTCAGCGCTCAGCTTATGGGAGGCGCATTGAACGTGGCCCAGGCGGATGATCCCATGGAGCAGGAGAGTCGCGCCATCCTGGACGAGGGGCTCAACTGGGTGACGAAAGACTCGGCGGAGCGCGTCTGTGCGCGGATTGCGCGGGGAGGGTTCAATGTGTTCATCCCCTGTGTCTGGCATGGGCGAGGGACCATCTGGCCGTCGAAACTGGCGCCCTGGGACAGCCACAACGCTCGCGCACAGGGGTTCGATCCATTGGGCAATCTGTTGCAAACGGCCGAGCGCTATCACATCGAAGTGCATCCGTGGTTCACAGTGTCGTTAAGGCAGCGGGAGTTCTTCCAGGAGTTTTACGACAGTGGCACGCCTGCCGAGCGATTTGACGTACACCGTGAGTCGTTCCGCGAGTTCATGTACTCGTTGATCTTCGAGGTCGCTGCAACGTATCCGGTTCGCGGCATCAATTTGGATTTTGTCAGTGCCGGGGGCATCTGTGATAGCCCGTGGTGTGTCGAAGACTACCGGCGGCAGACCGGGCGTAACCTGCTTGTGGACCGTCAAATCCGACGCGTTCCCGGATGGGACATGAAAGAACTGATTGCCTGGCAGGCAGCCGCGGTGACGGATCTGGTCAAGCGGATATCGGTGAGTTGCAGGCGTGCCAATCCGAACATCGTGATCAGCATGTCCGGCGATCCCGTGCATCCGTTGCTGAGGATCGAAGGGCACGATTCTGCGAAGTGGGCCGACGATGGGCTAATTGATGTCCTCTACAACATGCACTATGAGCCCACCCCTGATTTCGGCGTGCTCAAAGCCATTCAGGCGGCCATGAAGCGCCCCGAGGCGATGGTCGTCGGCATTGGAAATTACGAGGAAGCCACAGCGAGCAGTCCGGTGAGGTCGAGAGAGCCGGCACATCTTGCGGCGTTGATTCGGACCACCAGAAACATCCAGCAGGGTAACGGCGTTGCCATCTATCTGTACAGCATGCTCAACGATGCACAGATCGAGACGTTGAGAGCGGATGTCTTCACCAGTGCTGCCACGCCGCGCTGGATTCGGGCACCCAGACTGCCGCAACCGCATGGTCTGAAAGTATTGCCATGAAGGTTGATGTGGATCATGTACCCACTTCCCTGGCCTCGCACGAGATGCCGATGGTTTCAATCGTCATCACGGCCTACAACGCGGAGCGGTTCATCGGGGCCTGCATCACGGCCTCGCTGGCCCAGACCTATCAAAATTTCGAAGTGCTGGTGGTGGATGACGGCTCGACCGACGGGACCGCGCAAATCTGCCACTCCATCCCCGACCCGCGATTTCGTTATGTGACATGGGGACGACTGGGCCGTCCTAGGGCACTGAATGCGGGGATTGCGGAAGCCAAGGGTGAGTATATTGCCATTAATGATGCCGATGATTTGAGCCTCCCGCATCGCCTCCAATACTCCATGCATTTTATGCGAGAACATCCCGAGATGGCCTACCTCGGTACAGGATTCGCGGAGACCAACACCTTCCACGAGACGATTCCTGATGAAGTCCTGACCGCGGTTCCCCGGTTCGAGAAGACCCCACCAGTTTTCCAGAGCCGAATCGATTTGTTTCAAAGAAATCTGTTCAATAACTCCACACTGCTGTACCCGAAGTCTACCTGGCAACGTATCACAGGGTACGATGAACAGTTGAGCAACAGCGAAGACTACGACTTTTATCTGCGCGCCTTGCAATGCGGGCCGGCCGCGCTGCTGCCGGGCCAAACCGTGCTCTGGTACACCAATCCCAACGGATACTTCAAACGGAAAAACAAGCGGGAGCATCTCGGCGCTCTTGGTTTCATTAAACGGCGAGCCCATCGTCTGTTGAATCTTCCGGGATGGCTCCGGTTGTATCACCCGCTGTGGGTCGTTTGGTTCGAGTTAGTTCAGCGCTTTCCAAGCCTGTTAGAGTTTGCCAAGAGTATCAAAGGCCTCGCGCGTAGACCACGGCTTACGCGACCCGTCTAGTGAATCTGGGCCGATCGGGAGATATCGTATGGGACTTCTACAGTTCACCAATTCTCTGAAATGCATCCTCAGCAACCCTCATATCAACAGGGGAGAAGGTGTCGTCAAACATCTCCACTGGCAATACTTGAAGGCGTTCGATCGGTTTCCGTTCGAACAGGGGATTTCCCGTTCTCGCATCGTCGCAGCCCACAAGCGCTGCGGAGTCTCTGCATTGATCTACAGTCAGCGCCTCTACAATTACAATAATATGAGCTTGCTGCAGATGCTATTGAGGGATGGCGGCAGCTTTCTAGATGTCGGCGCCAACATCGGTTCGTTCACCCTGATTGCCTCCGAACAAGAGAAGGCTCGGGCTTATGCATTCGAACCGCATCCGGAGACGTTTCGTCTGCTTCAGCGCAACGTGGAGCTAAATCGGCGGAACAACGTCAGTCTCTTTAGCATTGCGCTGGGGCGGGCCGAGGGGGAGGTGTTTCTGTCTGATGACGCAGGGAGCGCGACCAACCATATCGAGCCAGCCCAGAGCGAAAAGACCGTCGCGGTGCGATGCATGAGAATTGACACAGTCTGCTCTGAGTATGCGATTCATCCGCAGTACGTCAAAATCGACGTGGAAGGATTCGAGTACGACGTGTTAGCCGGTTTTGGAGCGTTTCTCGATGAAGTCGATCTGTTGATGATCGAGATGAATGGACTGTCGGATCAGCGTTCTCACGGGCAACGGGAAATTCATGCGCTGCTGACATTAAATCGTATCACGGGGCCTTGGCGCTGTGACTTCGATCGAAAGATGCTTCGGCGCAACGACAGATCAGGGATCGAAGACAGTCTTTATCTGTCTGAGCGGGCCAGCCACATATTGCAACTGCATGGCTTTACCCTGGTGGCATGACATGAATCTTGCGGTGATCACAAACATCCTGACTCCCTATCGCGTGCCGCTGTTCGAAGCCATCGGGAAGCGTGTCGATCGTTTGGATGTCTTATTGATGGCGGAGCGGGAGGAGAACCGAGATTGGATACTAGGAGCGACTCCCTTCCAATGTGATGTGCTGCCCGGCTTCCACGTTAAACTGCCGGGCGCTGAAGTGTCTTTGCATGTGAACTATGGGGTGATGCGGGCGTTGCGGCGGGCGAGTCCAGACGTGGTCTTGAGCGGAGGCTATGGGCCGGCGAATCTGACCGCATGGCTTTATTGCCGGCTCCATGGGCGGCTATTCGTCGGATGGGGAGAATTGAGCATGCAAGATGTGGCAAACACCTCGCTACTCAAGCGAGGGCTTCGCCGCATGATGACATCCTGGTCCGACGGGGCCATCGCCAGCTCAAGCGAGGCGCGGGATGTATTTTTACATTACGGTGCAACGGTGTCGAAGGTTCAGACTGCGATCATGCCCATTGACGTCGAGTACTTTCATGCGCGGGCGATGGCCTGGCGAAACTCGGAGTGGTTTAAATGCGAGCGAGCCCGCTATACCTCCCCCATCTTATTGTCGGTAGGCAGGCTGACCGAGCGTAAAGGGTACCGAGAGCTATTCGCGATCTATGAGGCAGTGGTAAAGCAGCGGCCGGATGTGACCTTGCTGATCGTCGGAGATGGACCAGACAGAGCCACATACGAATCCTATGCGCAATCGCTGAATTGGAAGCATGTCCATTTCCTTGGATTCCGACAGGCTGACGAAGTCGTCAAGTATCTGGCACTGGCGGACATCTTTGTATTTCATACCCTTTCAGACCCATTTGGCGCCGTCCTCAGCGAGGCCATGGCTGGGGAACTGCCCGTTGTTTCGTCCATTCATGCTGCCGCAACGAAAGATCTTGTGGACGACGGTGTGACAGGGTTTCGTATCGACCCCAAGCACGCCGAACAGTCTGCCCAGGTGCTCTTACGGGTTTTAGCCATGACTTCTCCTGAGCGAGCTGCGTTGGGCCGCGCGGCCTACGAACGTGTCCGTCGCCACGACATCGACATTACTGCGGATCATATGGTGGAATTTTTGAAATCTCTCCGGCAGGTGCGTCAGCAACCGACGTCAGGCCGGATGCCGGTTGAACCGGTGAAGGGACCGTAATCTCTCAATGCCTGAATTTCCTACAATTCTGGTAATCGGTCCATCCCCGCCGCCGTTTCATGGCGTGAGCGTGGCGATGCACGCGATTCTGAAATCCTCTCTTCGTGAGCGGTTTCGGCTGTGCCACCTCGATCTGGCCGACCGAAGAGGCATCGAGCATGTAGACAAGCCGGACATGCACGACGTCCTTCTTTTTGTGAAACAATGGGGGAGATTAATAACGCTACTGAGGCGAGAACGGCCGGCAGTGGCATATCTGGCTATCTCCCAATCGACCATCGGTTTTCTGCGCGACAGTCTCTTGATGCTGCCGGCTTGGATTGCGGGCGCTCACGTGGTGCTGCATTTGCACGGAGGGAACTTCAAGGCCTGGTACGAGAGCGGTTCATTCTTGATGAGATTGTATGTGCGAATGATACTCCGGCGTGTGTCCTATGTGGCCGTTCTGGGCGAGTCGTTCCGCCGGCTTTTCGATGGTCTGATTGCTTCTAATCGCGTTGCCGTTGTGCCAAACGGGATCGATTGGCCTGCGGTTCAAAAGCCGGCACAGGAGCGGCATAAACCGCACCGGCATCGGATTTTACATTTGAGCACCTTGAGCCGACTGAAGGGTGCGTTGGTCCTGTTGGCTGCGATCCCGATGGTCTTGAAGATCAGGCAGGACGTGGAATTCATGCTGGCCGGTCCCTGGCTGAATGAAGAAGATCGACGGGAAGGGGAATCCTTTATCGCACGCCATGGACTGAGCGGGCACGTTGTCTTCACCGGACCGGTTTCCACTCTCGAACACAAACGGTCGATCTACTCGTCGGCGGACCTGTTTGTGTTTCCCGGCTTACAGCAAGAAGGTCAGCCCCTCGTCGTACTAGAGGCCATGGCCTCCGGCCTGCCGGTGCTATTTACGGACCGCGGGTGTCTAAGGGATACCGTGATCGAGAGAGAGTGCGGACTCGAAGTGCGATCCAACGATCCTCAACATCTGGCTGATCGCCTTCTCTGGTGTCTCGACCGCCCGGAAGAGGTTGAACTCATGGGACGGAATGCGCGAGAACGCTTTGAGCGGTTCTATACGAGCGAGTGTTTCGTGCGGCATCTCGGCGATTTGTTCACATTGGTATCCGCGGGATGGAGCCCTCTCCCTCACGGTACGCCAGTTGGAGCGGGTGGGACTGAGCAACATCGGACGAGATAGAGCAAGAAATAAACCGGTTGGCGGTATTGCAGAAGTATTTGATCAAACCGGATGAGGCATGATGAAGAAGCCAGAAAGCGTCACGGACCATTTTAATCGAATGGCTCCGACATTCGTCACCAACTATTCGATCTCTCCTGATTTCAAAGAACGCTTGGAGGTGTGGCGGCGTGCTATCGAAAACAGCGTGGCACAGATGCCAGGCAAGTCCCTCTGTCTGGACATGGGGTGCGGTGATGGATCGATCAGCAGGCAGGTAGCAGCCCGTGGAATTCGCACAATCGGTTTTGATCAGAGTCATGCCATGCTTGAGCTAGCGAGACGTCGAGCTGTTGAGGAAGGAGTTGGGTCACGAGCCGAGTATGTGCTCGCTTCGCTTCCCCTCTCAGAGGAATTAACCAAGACCTACGAGAGTTCCGCCGGATTAATCATCTGCTCGAGCGTGATGGAGTACGTTGATGATTATGAAACAGCGCTGCGTCAGTTTCATTCTCTGTTGAAGCCAGGGGGGGTGCTTCTTCTTTCCCTCCCCAATCGTCTTTCTCTCTATCGGATCTTTGAGCGCACACTTCGACGATTTTTAGCGTCACAGGATTCATATCTTCGACATCAACGACACCAATTTGACCCAGGCCTTGTTAAACCATTACTGGCTGAATTCGGCTATAGCGTAATTGAGGAGGAGTATTTCTCACTGCCGTTGCAGAGACTCTCAGAAAAGTTCTTCCACAGCTATCGTGGTCAATGGATGGCCACGATGTTTTTAGTCACTGCAGAAAAAGAACCTCACAATAGATCTGCGTCTTCGCTGATTGCCCTTTGAGACGTTTGGAACTCATCGTTTCTCTATTACATGATAATTTTAGTTGAGAGGGAAAGCGAAGAAGGCTTGATTATTACGAATTATGATTTGCTCGTAACGAGAATGGATTTTGAGAGGATTTTGACGATGCGTTCCCCGGCTTTGCCGTCCCAGAATCGCGGCCTTGTCCGTTGCACCCGTCGTTTCAACTGTCTGAGAGCCAGCCGCACGATGGCCTCTTTGGACATTCCAGCCAGCACGTTGGTGCCCTCGGAGATTGTCACCGGACGTTCTGTGTTGCTCCGCAGGGTGACGCAGGGGACGCCCAACATCGTCGTTTCTTCCTGGATCCCTCCCGAGTCCGTGAGGACGATTCTCGCTTTCGACATCAGCCTGAGAAAATGGAGATAGCCCAGCGGCTCGATGAAATATAAACCTGCTTTGGTCTCTGGGATTGTCTCATGCGGCTCCAGCATGTGGCATTGGTCGGCTAGGCCAAACTCTTGGATGCGGGCGACTGTTCGAGGGTGAACCGGAAATACGAGGGGCAGCGTCTTTCCAATGGTGAGCAAGGCGTCGAGGATGTTTCGAAAGGCGGCTGGATCGTCAACGTTACTCGGTCGATGCAGCGTCACGACGCCGTAGGGCAGGGCCGTCTGATTGTCTGAATCGGATACTGCAAGCCCGAGCCGTTGCAGAATGGCAGATTGTGCTGCCCTGTCACGATGTCGCAGTAACGTATCCACCATCGTGTTGCCGACCAGGTGGATGTTGTTGCGGGCGATGCCTTCGCTTCGTAAGTTACGAACGGCGCTCTGCTCCGTCACGAAAAGCAGGTCCGACAGGGCGTCGGTCAATATCCGGTTGATCTCCTCCGGCATCGAGCGGTCCCGGCTGCGCAACCCCGCCTCGACATGAACGATGAGCGGGCGGGTGCGGTCTGATGCGTCCGTCCCATCCGGGTAGGCGATTTTTGAGGCGACGAGCGCGCAGGCGATGGTTGAATTGACGTCGCCGACGAGGAGGACTGCATCCGGGCGCTCTTTGACCAGCACCGGTTCGAACCGTTTCATGATCTCCGCGGTCTGGGCCGCATGCGATCCGGATCCGACCTCCAAGTCCACAGCCGGCCTGGGCAGGTCCAGTTCACGGAAGAAGGTCTGGGACATTTTCTCGTCGTAATGCTGTCCCGTATGGATCAGGAGATAGTCGATCCGTTTCTTCGCGCTGAGATTGTGCGCGTCGAGTGCCGCGACGATCGAGGCGATCTTCATGAAATTCGGTCGAGCACCGGCGACAAGGAGCAATTTCATGGGCGCACTGTAGCATGGCTGGTTCGAGGGCTCTGTTACATCCGGCTCAAGTTTTAGTTAGAGACTCAGGGGTTCAGGCTGAAGGAGTCAAGGCCGAAGGGGTTCAGGCTGAAGGGGTTCAGGCCGATTCAGCAGGATTCTGGAGACCGCCAGCGGACGAAGACCGTTTATTTGGTTGAACGAAATCAATCAGATGAACCAAATCAACCAGATCAACCAGTTTTCAGCCTGAACCCCTGCCCCTTACCCCCCCCTGCCTTCCCCTCCCATTTTAACAATTCGTTAACCCAATCTTGACCTCAGCGTACCCCATGGGAACCCCCCAAGGACTAGAATTCCTTCTCCAAGAATGAACCAATCTATCGAGTTTTTCAGATGAAACAAGTCATCCAAAATTTCAGGACCGGTATCCTCAAAGTCGAGTCGGTTCCCGCCCCGACTTTGTCAGCCGGCGAGGTACTGGTTGCCAATCGTGTGTCATTGATCAGTCCTGGCACTGAGCGATCCACCGTGCAAGTGGCGAAAAAAAATCTGCTCGGCAAGGCGCTCGACCGTCCGGAGATGGCTCGAAAAGTTGTTGCTGCTATGCAGAAAGACGGAGTGTTCGCGACACTGCATCGCGTATTCGATCGTCTGGATACCCCCGCCGCGCTCGGTTACAGCTGCGCGGGTGTGGTGCTGGCCATGGGGAAAGACGTGTCAGGACTATCAGTCGGCGATCGAGTGGCCTGCGCGGGCCAGAATTATGCGTCCCACGCCGAAATTGTCTCCGTCCCCAAACATCTCTGCGTCAAGATTCCTGACGGTGTGAGTTTCGACGATGCCTCCTTCGTCACGTTGGGCGCTATCGCGCTGCAAGGAGTGAGGCAGGCCGAGCCACAGCTGGGCGACCGGGTTGCTGTGATTGGGTTGGGATTACTTGGGCAACTGACGGTGCAATTGCTCAAGGCCTCCGGATGCCGGGTATTGGGTTCCGACCTCGACCGGTCCAGGCGTGAATTAGCCGCTGAACTGGGCGCGGATGTTGTGGTGGATGCGGCAGAACTGATCGAAGCAGCCAAGGCCTTCAGCCAGGGACAGGGCGTCGACAGCGTCATCATTACCGCCAGTACCAAATCGAACGAACCGGTGGAGATGGCCGGTGAGATCGCTCGACAGAAGGGGCGGGTCGTGGTCGTCGGCGCGGTCGGTATGACGTTGCCGCGCGAGCCCTATTACAAGAAAGAGCTGGAGTTCCGTCTGTCGATGTCCTACGGACCGGGCCGGTACGACCGTTCATATGAAGAGCAGGGTCGCGATTATCCTTTCGGGTATGTCCGATGGACAGAGCAGCGGAACATCGAGGCATTTCTCCATTTACTGAGACAAGGTTCCGTGAAGGTGGCGCAACTCGTTACGGCCCGCTATCCGATCGAAGAGGCTGAAGTCGCCTACCAACGTCTGACGGACGGGTCAGCCTCCTCACTGGGTCTGCTCATTTCCTATTCTGCCGAAATCGCCGATTGCGAATCCCAGATCTGTCGTCTGGCGCCGGCTCGTTCATCCGGACCTGTCACGCTCGGGCTGATCGGAGCGGGTCAGCATGTGCGGGATATGTTGCTGCCGGTCTTGGCCGGTCTGTCCGATGTGACGATCGCGGCAGTCTGCACAGGATCTGGCATCACCGCCAAGATGGTCGGGGACAAGTGCAAAGCGACCTATTGCACTACCGATTTTCGTTCCGTGCTGAGTGACAATACAGTCAATACGGTGCTCATCGGGACGCGACACGATACCCACGCAGAGATCGTGGACGAAGCGTTGAAGGCCGGCAAACACGTATTCGTCGAGAAGCCGCTTTGTCTGACCGAGGACGAACTCGATCGGATTACCCGGTCCTACGAAGATGCCGCAAAGCGCGGTTTGCAACTGTGGGTCGGATTCAACCGGCGATTCTCCTCGCACGCAACCAAAATAGTCGAGTTTTTTCAGGGGCGAAGAAACCCTCTGGTCATGGTCTATCGTGTCAATGCCGGAGCGCTGCCTCCCACTCATTGGGTGCAGGACCCTGAAGTCGGCGGCGGGCGGATTATCGGGGAGGCCTGCCATTTCGTCGATTTCATGCAAGCCATTTGCGGGGCGCGGCCGATCTCGGTTCATGCGGCGCGCATCGGCGGCCATACCTCCGGCTTGGCGGACGACCAGAGTTTGATTTCGCTCACCTTCAACGACGGTTCAATCGGCAGCGTCGTCTATACCGCTGGTGGCGATACCGGTCTGGCCAAGGAGCGGTTCGAAGCCTTCGGAGACGGCAAGGCAATCACGCTGGACGATTTCGCCGTGACCGAGTTTTACGCCAAAGGGAAGAAGACGACATACAAGACCAGCGTCCGGGACAAGGGCTTTGAGCAGGAAATGCGCCGGTTCACTGAAAGCGTGGCGCAGGGCGCTGAGCCTGCCATGCGATTCGACGAGATCTATGCCGTGACGCGGGCCTGTCTTCTGGCGTCCGGCGGGTTGAAGACCGGAGCGGTCTATGACGTCTAGGACATCGACCAACATGATTTCCGGACGGGCGCTTGCCTGGTATGTCAGACGGCTCAGCGTGATGCAGCCGGGCGAAGTGCTGTCGCGAGTCGGTTCACAGTACGAGCTGGCCGTTCTTTCCCTCCGGCATCGTTTCGGATTGACCGCTACGCACAAGGACCGGCTCGATCTTCGCCGTTATGGATTCTGCTGCGCGCGTGAGCCGCGGTTGCCTCTGTGGTACTACAAGACCGAGCTCGATGAGGCGATGTGCGCCAGGGTGCTTGCCGGACGGTTGCCTGAGGAACACTGCACATGGTCCTGGACTCAGGACTCCGAGGTGTGGCACAGGGCGCCCGATACGGGGAAGATCTGGCCTCATCGGTTTTTCGGTTCGATACCCTACCGCGAGGGGAATCCCTACGGTGATGTCCGTCTGGTGTGGGAGCCTTCGCGCCTACAGCAACTCGTCGTGCTTGCCCATATCGCTGCGCAGGGGGATGTCTCTCTGCGGGAGCGGGCAGTGGCGGCAATGGAGGCGCAGTTCCTCTCCTGGATGGATGCCAATCCCTACCTGACAGGGGTGCATTATGTCTCGGCGATGGAATGCGGTCTCCGGCTCATTGCTGTGTGCCATGCGTTCGACCTGGTTCGAACCTGGCTTCGGCAGCCCGATCTGATCTGGTCGTCAGTCGTCCAGCTCGTCGAGGGCCATGCCGATCTCATCCAGCGGCGGGTTTCTCTCCATTCATCGCTGGGCAACCACACGATCGCGGAGGCGTCCGCGCTGGTCTATGCCGGTATGTTGTTCCCGGAGATGGCGCACGCCTCGGAGTGGCGCATAGACGGTCTTGCTCTGTTGGAATCCGAATCTGCTCACCAAGTCGTCGCAGACGGCGGGGGGATCGAACAAGGGGTCTGGTACCTACAGTTTATTTCTGATCTCTACAGCCTCGTCGGGGCGTTTCTTGAGGCGCGCGGTGAACGAGTTCCCGGCTCAGTACAACGGGTCTCTGCTAAGAGCCGGACATTTCTTGCGGCGATGACCGACGATGCGGGCAAGCTTGCTTCCATCGGCGACAGCGACGGCGGGTACGCGCTCAGTCCGGCGCTCGATTTTTCCCTGACCGATCCTTCTCACGCGCCGGGACTGACGACCTTCGAGAATTCCGGCTACTCCGTGCTGAAGTCAGTCGGTGTTTCTCCGGCTCGTCTGATTCTGGATCACGGCCCGCTGGGAATGCCTCCCGGCTATGCGCATGGGCATGCCGATGCCCTCTCCATCCTGTTCCAAACGAGCGGGCAGGACATCTTGGCCGATACCGGCACCTTTGCCTACTCGGGACATCCGGATTGGCGGCGGTACTTCAGGGGAACCAGCGCGCACAACACCGTGGTCGTGGACGGGCTGGATCAGGCGGTCCAGGAGACGGGGTTTCAATGGTCTTCTCCCTTCAATTCCCGCTTGGCGATCCGCGCAGAGCATGCGAATGGTGAGACGGTTCTGATTGCCATGCACGACGGGTATCTGCAACGCACCGGCGTCATTCATTGGCGCGGGCTGCTCTACCGGCCTCCCGGTCTATGGATCATCATTGACCGGCTGACCGGCTCCGGGATTCACGATCTTGAGTTGAACTGGCATCTTGGCCTCACGCCGATTCCGGATGGAAATGGATACCTGCTGGAAGGAGCGGAATCCAGAATTCGTCTGACGGTCGAGGGAGGCGATGGCGCTGTCCACCGCGGGAAGACAGATCCCATCCTGGGCTGGCGTTCGCGATCCTACGGCGTGAAAGAGCCGATGGATACGCTGCACGTGACCTATCGGGGGCCGCTCCAGCACGAATTTGTGACCTGTCTGATTATGGGACCTGACGATGCCCCGGCGCGGCATGCCGCCCTGTCGTCCATTAGGAAGTCGATGTATGAAGCCCAAGCGCATTGAGATCCTCGGCGTACCGGTGGACTGTTTGACCATGGATCGAACGATCGAACTCGCCGACTCGGCGCTCACCGGGGATGTGGCCCAGAGTGTCGTCGCGGTCAATCCGGAGAAAGTCATGCGGGCTCGTATCGACGCAGGTCTGCGCGGCCAAATGCAACGGGCGGCTCTCCTCATCCCGGATGGCATCGGCGTGGTTGCTGCCGCCCGTATGCTCGGCTTGGGGAATTTCGACCGGGTTCCCGGATCGGAACTGATGCCCAAGCTTTGCGAATTGGCGTCCCGCACAGGCCGCAGCGTGTTTCTGTTCGGCGCCAGTCCCGAGGTCAATGAGCGCACGGTGAAGGTGCTGGGTGAACGCTATCCGGGGCTGAAGATCGCCGGCGCGCAGCACGGGTATCTACCGGAGCACGAGATGCCGGGCCTGATCGACCGCATCAATAGATCCAAGACCGATATCGTGTTTGTGGCGCTCGGCAGCCCAAAGCAGGAAGCCTGGATCGACCGGTATCTGTCGCAGATGAACGTCAAGCTTTGCCAGGGTGTCGGGGGTACGTTCGACGTCATCTCCGGTCATGTGAAGCGGGCGCCCGCAGCGTTCCGGGCGGTCCACCTCGAATGGTTTTACCGGCTGGCGGCCAATCCGAATCGTCTCGCTCGTCAGTCTGCCCTGCCGGGGTTTGTGTTTCAGGTGTTTAAACAGCGGGTCACAGGAAAGGCGAACTGAGCATGGGCATGCAAACGAAGGCCTTCTCTGCCGCAGTCGATGAATCTTCGGCTCTCCAGGCGTGGCGCTCGAACGGGATCTGGTGGATCGTCGCTGCTCTCTGCGCCGGATTGTTGGGGGTGATTTACTACGACGCTCTCGCACTCATGGTCGGCATATGGGTCGATGATGAAAATTATGGCCATGGTTTCTTTGTGCCCTTCATCTCGCTGTTCTTGATCTGGATGAAGCGCGACAAGATTCGGGCGCTTGAGCCGCGGGGATCCTGGTGGGGCCTGTCGCTCATAGCGGCGAGTCTCGCATTATACATTGTTGGTGAACTGGGCACCCTTGCCCCTCTCCTGCAGCTGTCGTTCTGGCTCGCTGTGGTGGGCCTGTGCTGGACTGCTCTTGGAGGACGAATCGTTCGGGCGTTGAGTTTTCCTCTGCTGTATCTCCTCACGATGATTCCGCTTCCGCAATTCCTCTTACAGGGGCTTTCCGGTCAGCTACAGTTGCTTTCCTCGGCTCTGGGTGTTGGGTGCCTGCAAGTCGTCGGCGTGACCGCCTTCCGCGAGGGGAACGTGATCGATCTCGGCCCGATCCAATTGCAAGTGGTGGAGGCCTGCAGCGGCTTGCGCTACCTATTTCCCCTGATGTCGCTGGCGTTGCTCTGCGCCTACCTGTTCCAGGGACCGATGTGGAAGAGGGCTGTGGTGTTTTTGTCCAGCATGCCGATTGCGATCGTGTTAAACGGCTTCCGCATCGGCGTCATCGGAGTGCTGGTCGAGTACTTCGGAGCAGGCGCTGCCGATGGATTTCTCCACCTCTTCGAAGGCTGGGTCATCTTCCTCATAAGTCTGGCGATTCTCGCTTTCGTGATGTGGGGACTGGCGAGAATAGGGTCCGGCAATAAGCGACAGTCCTTTTCCGATCTGCTGCGTCTGCCGCCTGATTCTGAACCCGTCGTCCAGCCTGGCGCGGTTCGATCTTCATCTCTTACCGGAGCGTCGCCGGCGCCATTCTTCTGCTCGGTGGGTCTGTTGGTGTGCCTCGCCGGCGCGTCGCCGTACCTCATTTCCCGTGATGAAATCGTGCCGGCGCGACAGGCGCTTCTCAATTTTCCCATGCAGGTTCAACAGTGGCAGGGGAGCACGTTTCCGTTGGAAAAGGAATATATCGAAACCTTGCGATTCGACGACTATTTGCTGGCTGATTATCACGTGGCTGACGGAGCTCCGGTGAACTTCTATGTGGCCTATTATGGCTCGCAGCGCAAAGGGCAGTCGGCCCATTCACCGCGAACCTGCATTCCCGGCGGAGGATGGGAGATTACCTCCTTGCGGACGATGGAAGTGCCGGCGAACGATGCGGCAACGACGGTGTTGCAGGTCAATCGATTGGTGATTCAAAAGGCGGACGCAAAGCAAATTGTCTACTACTGGTTCAAGCAGCGGGATCGGGTGCTGGCAAACGAGTATCTCGTGAAGTTCTTTCTCTTCTGGGATGCCCTGGCGAAGCAACGGACGGACGGCGCCTTGATTCGATTAACGGCTTCGGTTCAGCCGGGGCATGAGGAAAATGAAGCGGACAGGGTATTGGCCGATTTCACCAAATCGGTCAATCCTCTGATGAGCCGGTTTGTCCCTGATTAGAAGCGTAAAGGCAGGCTGAAGGTATTCAGGGGGTAAGGTCGGTTTTAAGTCTGGCGGAATCTATGTCGAGCCAATTGTTTTTTAGCTTTCTCGGGTCACTCGTCATCTGTATGGCGCTGATTCCGGTCTTGATGGCGACTGCCGGTCGTCTGCAATTCGTCGACCTGCCGGGCGATCGGAAAATCCACCATGTTCCGATGGCCAAGGTCGGTGGAATTGCGTTTGCGGTGGGAACAGTTGTCGCGATGCTGCTGTGGGCGCCGAAAGATCCGATCGTCACGTCGGGCTTGATCGGCGGCGCCGTTATTTTATTGTTCGGCGCCTGGGACGATCGAGTCGGACTCGGGTATAAAACAAAATTCCTGGGACAATTGAT
>CXWL01120896.1_pt1 | contig 23910 bp, 27 predicted proteins | sample 590931 | NCBI WGS metagenome assembly CXWL01 (sample SAMEA3498368, study PRJEB10139) | groundwater metagenome | biome: water well; material: biofilm material | place: Germany | collected 2015-04-27
ACAACGCGAGGCTCTCAGCCGCTTTCTTCTTATATGCGAGGCTTAAGGTAGTGCCATGAGAACACGGCCCCTTTAATTATTTGGGTTCATGCAACATGGCGTTTATGCTCCGCCGCCGCGCGCCTCATCCTGGCAATCGACTCAACTTTTTCTTCCCACGTCTTGGCACGGGCTTCTGCGCGATAGCTGGTTTTGGCCTTGATCACATATTCAAGGCGCTCTGCGTTGGATTTATCAGTTTTCATCGCCATTCCAATTCAGAACTTTCTTGGTTTTATTTTCAAGTTGGTATTTTTTCACCAACCGTTCCAAAACCAAACGATCAACTTTTCCTTGCTCGATAAAGGATGCAACCCGATAAAAATCCTTCATGCGCCCCGTATCCAATGCGATTGCGCACAAGTGTTCCGCGCTGAAAATTCTGGTTTCAATGTTGCCATATTGAACAGATACCGCCTGCTTTACAGCTTCTTCGACGAGCGGGCTGTAAGCCGGAAGTATCTGAATAGGCCAGTCGCCAATAACGATGTACTCCTTTTCAACTCTCCCACCCAGTTTTTTAGCGCATCGTAAATGGGTTGCAGCGATAGCAAAACAGAATTCTCGCTCGCTGGCATAAACAAGAACACATGGCGGATTCAAAAACCAACCGCAACAGTTAATGTTTAGTAGCGATTTTAGCGAGTTCCATATTGAGCAATAGCTCGCTGTAAACCTCTACCGGTGATCGAAATCCGAGTGACTTTCTCGGGCGCGTATTCAAGCTCCACGCAATCTCATCAAGTTGTTCTTGCGTGTAAGCCGAGAGGTCTGCACCCTTCGGTAAATACTGGCGCAGCAGTCCGTTTGTGTTCTCGTTCAACCCACGCTGCCACGGGCTGTGTGGGTCGCAGAAATAGACTGCAACGCCCGTTCTCTCCGTCAGTGCGCGTGCTTGCTCATCTCACGCCCTTGGTCGTATGTAAAGTTCTTGCGTAGCTCACGCGGAATTGCGCTGAGGGCTTCGCTGAAGCCATCAAGGGCCGATTGTGCCGTGCCGTCTGGCATCTTGGCCAATACCACCATCAACGTCGTGCGTTCGACCAGCGTGCCCACGGAGGATCGGTTCATCGCGCCTTTGATCAGGTCGGCTTCCCAGTGCCCCGGGATCAAGCGATCCGCCACCTCGGGTGGGCGCAGATGGATGCTCTGCATTTCTGCTATGTGCCCACGCCCATCCGGGGCGCGGGTCTTGGAGCGGCGTTTGTCACGGCTCCAGCGCAAGCAGGCAATCAATTCACGGCGCAATTCACCACGTGGCATGGCATATAGCGTGTGGTAAATCGTTTCGTGGCTCACTCGCTGTGAAGGCTGGTCCGGATGCATACCCTTGAGTGTGCCTGCAATTTGCTCCGGCGACCATTTCTTCTTGAGATGCCCCACCACGGTTCCAAACAATTCGCCGCCAACCACGAGCTTCAATGCCTGACGGCGCTTGACTCGCAGCCGGTTAGCATGTTCTCCAGCCAGTGAGGCATCGTAGCCAGACTCAGCCCCCATGTCACGATCAGTTTCCCGTGAAATGGTGCTGGGAGAACGTTTCAAAAAACGCCCAACTTCTCGCACACCTTTTCCCTCTCGGGTCATCAGCATAATCATCGCTCGCTCTTCAGCACTCAATTGCTTGTACTGCTTTTCTGATTTTTCCATCCCAACACCTTAACCTCTCCAAGGTGTTGCAGTTGGTTTTTGAGCGCGCCCATCAATATCTTCGGTATTGACGGCCTCAATGTAAAAAGAAGCCGCAATGGCGCCGCCTATGGCGTAATCATCAATCACGCCAGATTTTCTAATCGAGTTAAGGGCAAGCAGCGCTTTTTTCATAATTCGGCAATTTATTCAATTATGAAGTTCATGTTTTGATCTCCTGCGGGTAATTTCATCGGGTAAAACTATTGCGATGCCTTATGTTTATCCAGTGGCGTTGGCGAAGTAGCCGGATATTGGCCGCGTGGGCACGGCAGCGTGTCCACCATTGTCCAATTTCATTTCACCAGCTCGCCCGCCCAGCGGCGCATGGTGTCCACCATTTTTTCCACCACCGCATCCTGAATAAGCGGAATGTCGGTATCGTCATAACGGAACGTCACCGCAAACGGATTGAGCTGCGTCAATTCTTCTGGAGAACAAGGTGGCGTAACACCATGTTTCAACAATAACGACGCGAGTGTGTGTAAATCATGGGTACGTTGATAGTCAATGCCATGAAAAATCAGCACAGCTTTCATCAATTTTTCCACCGACTGCTGCGCATGAAAACAGGCCAGACGGAACTTCACTTCGGGCAATTTCAACAAACCGCGAAACGCCGCCGCATCATCATCCGCCAGTTGCAAATAACGGCGGGCTTCCTCAATGGCGGGCGTCATACATCACCCTGCCTTCTTTGAATGCCCGGTACAAAACTGTTCCCGGCACCTGGCTGCGGCGGGAAGCCTCGCCGTCGGAATAAACCAGCAAATCCACTCCCACGCCCATATCCCCCATCACATTCCGCAAGCGCACCATTTCGTCAAATTTATTGACCACCTCTTGCTCGATCACCATCAAATCCAGATCAGAATCTTCTGTCGCATCGCCGCGCGCGTAGGAACCGAACAAGATGATCTTGCTCGGTTTGGCCGCCACGACCAGCCGCTCTACGGCCTGTTGTATCTGTTCACCGGAAATCATAACTGCCCCCTATCCTTGGTTCTTCCTGTCTGTATAAATAAATCTGTCCACTTTGTTGTGTTGCAACGTAGGGCGACAATAAGCCTGTCCTGAGCTTGTCGAAGGGCGAAGCGCATTGTGCCGTATTCGAGAAACATACTACGCGAGTTACCACTCGCTGGCCTCCTCCACAACGTAAGGCGAGATAAAGGCCGAAACCGATGCGCGCCCGGCATCCCACCACAGCCGGGTGATTTGCTGGCAAGCCGACTTGATCGGATCATTGCTCGGGCGGGCAGTCAAATAACTGATGATGGAAGTTTCAATATAAATCTTACGTTTCATATCATCCCCTTGGTAACCTGACCCGGCAGGTGGGGGGCGAAAAATAAATCCCCTTTTTTCTTTGCAATGCTGTTAGTTGCTCTGCAGCCTCCGCAAGCGAACAATTGCAGCAACCCATGCTGCCGCTGTTGTTAAAAATGCCACTGCTGCCACAGCGGACGCAGGCCACAAGATGAGCGCGATAGCCGCGAAGCTCGGGGCGTATGCGAGTAGTTGGCAGATGAAAGCCATTGGATTTGGATTGCGTACCTCATCTTCCGTGGTAAGCCTTGCCAGACCTGTAAATGCAATGGTGGAAGGAATGCTGATAGCGAACAGAGGCAGGATATACGCCATGAGTTGGAACCACTGTGGGTTCGCGATGATGAAAAGCACCGTTGCCATTTGGAACCCGGCGTATGCACGGGTCAGGTTGCGGTGCTCTGAGTGGTGCTCAGACATTTGCGTGTAGTCCATCAAATTGGGCTGTTTCGGCACGGCATTTCAAATTCAACTCTGACACCTTTGCTCATTCAACACCTCGTCAGGCTGGCGGTTGTCGGTTGCGGGCAACGTGGGATGAGAGTGCTGGTCTTCTGCCATAACCAGCCCCAAAGCCCGGCAACGCGCATCTGCCGCCTTGGAGTAAGCGAGCAAGTCATTGTGATACTGGTCTGCCAGACGTTCGCGCGTGGCATGAATTTCGGCGACAACGGGGTCGTGCCAGGGTGGGTTCGCATTCATTGTGAATCCTCCATCAACTCAAAAGGTGTGACAAGTTCCGGCAGTCTATACCCACGGGCAGCGCACAGGCCGCGCATCACGGGAAGCCTTGCCGGATTGGCGATATGGGTGCAACTCCAAGTGAGCAGCACATCAACTTCGTGATAGGCCGCACAGGCAATGTGCAGTGCATCCAGCCTGGCCTTTGCGGGTAGACCTCCGCCGAGCAAAAGAAATTCCGCCAGTTCCATAATTTCGGGCGCAATGGGTAACACAGGCAAAGAACGTAGCGCCTCAATACGCTCACCGGCTGCAATAGAATCGCCAGCACTGGCCTCTTCCACAACGTAAGGCGAGATAAAGGCCGAAACCGATGCGCGCCCGGCATCCCACCACAGCCGGGTGATCTGCTGGCAAGCCGACTTGATCGGATCATTGCTCGGACGTGCAGTCAAATAGCTGATGATGGAAGTTTCAATATAAATCTTACGTTTCATATCATCTCCTTGGTAACCTGTCCCGGCAGAATATCCCGTAACTCGCATAAAGCGTAATGTAGGGTGTCAACAAGCCTTGTCCTGAACGCAGTCGAAGGGCGAAGCGCATTGCGCCAGACGGCTCGCGAGTTGGGCGACAAGTTGCCCATCATTGCGAGCACCATTTCATTCGGCGCAATAACGATTGCGCCCTACACGTAATGCTTTTCCACACGTTGGTGCAAATCAGAAAGATAGGTCTTCAGATGTCTTGCCCGATTTGAATACAAACTTCTCAATTCTTTTTCACCATATTTCTTCTGGCTTTCCGTGATAAACATATGCGCTGAACCATAACGCGCATGTTTTACTGCGTTATTAACCTCGCGAAATTCGTCCATTGTTTTATAGCATCTGATTTTCTTGTGGGCGATTCCAATTCGTCCAAGGCATTGAGTAACAACCCGTACATCATGCAAATTCTTTTTCTGATTGTCAGTTGACCCCGGTATTTTCTGGCAGACAAGTTTTCGGTTATTTTCTACTATTGAATAGCAATGAACTATAGCCAGAGAAAGGAGAGGGAATAGTATGCTCGGCGTATTAAGGTATGCACGGTAAGCATCGGCAAGATTTTTATCCCCTTTGTCCATGGCCAGAACTACCTTTGGCCAACCGCTCTTCATTTCCGAGTCCACCAGATCAATAAGCTTGTCCAGGCCTGAGGTATCCACCTTGGTCACAAGGTAGGCAAAATTTAACTCCTCCAAATCTATCATTCTGGTTTACGTTGAAGCATGGCTCTTCCTTCCATCACTCATGGCACCCTATCACCGTAAAATTGTGGGGCGAATGTATATTCACTGTATTCCAACACCGTCTGCCTGGTCACCCGCTCAAACCGGAGTTTTTTTGTTGGATCATTGATAAACTGGATATAGACGCCATCCTTGCTGGGCAGTACCAGTGCCAGCGTGTAACGCTCGCCATAACCGTGTGCCACTGAATTTTCTTTCTCCGTGAGGAAAAAAGAATCGCCGGCATGGCCCAGTAACTTAACATCAATGTAATGAACGCGATTGTCCTTGGTCGCATAGAGATCGTAACCATCTTTACGGCGGCTATGGTCTTCCACCGTGTAGCCTTTGGATTGAAGCTCTTGCATTACGCGCAGCTCTGCAACCCGCCATGCAGGCAAGAATTTTGTTTCAAGCTCCGGGCGTTGCGGCAATGTCGTAGAGGGTGAAACGGGCGAAGGCTCTGCCAGCAAAGGGTCATATTCAGCAGGGGGGCTTGGGAACATCGATGTTCCTATAGCAGCGGACTCGGTTGCAAACTGATTCTCGCCTGTCTGCCTTGCTTGGTTATTCTGCGCAGCCTTGTCAGCGGGTGATAATCCACGTTGAACTTCTGCTACCAAGTTGTGTGATACAGCACATAGTTTAGCTACCTCCCTTGTGGATAGCTTCGACCATTCAGGATCAGCAAGCACGATTTCAACTGCATTCCGCTTGTCAGCATTGGTGCGCGGTAATCCATGCGCACTGTTCGCACTTAACGCATATTGAAGTGCATCACGTTCGCCACCAAGTTTCACCTCTGCTGAGATAGTCAGGCAACCGCTACGCTCATGCGCCATTAAGCGATGCCAGCCGTCCGCAATCCAATAGTTGTCACCATCAAAAAACACAATAATCGGCGGGAATTGCACGCCAGATTCGATACGTTCAACGTATTCAGCAACAGTGGCTTCGTTGATTGCTTCACGGACTTGTGCACCCTTTTGGACTTTGGTTAGTTCGAGCATGGTTTTTCCTATAAAGGCATGTAGTAATCTGTTTTTGCAAGAATGGCAACAGGCAGCGTATTCAGCAAAGCCTTCTTGTTTACAGCAGAGAGTGCAACAATGCCATTGATGAAGTTCGCTGACGCGAAGTTCACCATGTTTAGATAGAGACCTGAAACAATAGGGCTGCTCATCAACTTTCGTAGCTTTGCCGCCTTGCCTCTATTTGAATGCCCTTTCGAGCCGTATAGCAAAATCTCTATCGTTTCTTTATTTGTGTAGTGCTCGCCGAAGAAATCAATACCATTCTTTCTGTTAAGAAAAGTGCTTATCTGGTTCCGTAGCAAGTCGAATTCAGAGCGGAATGGGATGAGCTCCGGCGTGGTTGAATAAAGCTTCGCAATGTTAGCAATGGATATTCGATCGTTGTCTTGCATGAACATTCGTAGCGTAAGAAACGCTGCATCAACCGATTCTCCTTCAGGCCCGACTAGAACAGCCTCACAGTCTTCATCTACCTTCCATGAAAACATGAATGCAGATTGATTTCTCAGCAATGCGTCTGCAAAGCTCGACCCCAACAGCAGGGAAGCTTTTTCATTGAAAAGCTCAAGATCGGCGATTACGTCAGGGCTCATGGCGGCATCGTAAAAGTGAGTGGCTGCGCGCTTTTGCGCAGCCCCGCTCGACTGACGGGTTATGCGCCATTGTCAAGCGCATCATCGTTTTTAAGTTCAGCCCAAATGCAGACAGCTCTTTGGGGTGGCCGCGATACTGGTGAAATCGAAGCATCGCGAACAACTCCATACTCGAACTCAATGAACTTGTAACCGACATAATCAGCGGTTCCATCATCATTTTCAGCCCACTGGAACCTCGTGAAGTCGATCTGTATTGAACCTCCCTCACGCTGTGTTTGGGTAGGGCCTTTCCAGATCACGTCCACATCGGAACATCGCTCTTCTCGAACATTAGGATCTCGATTTGAGAAAACCAACAAGTCCCAGTCCGAGGTGGGTGATGCGGTTCCGTTGGCCCGAGAACCAACAAGCCAGATTTTGTGGACAGAGGAATCTGCAACAAGCTCAGTAATTACACGCTGAACGTGTTCCGGCAAGCGCATAGCAGCACTTGTAGCGGCTGACCTTTGAGGATTGCTGTCAAGACGCATAACGTAAAAGCGAGGGGCTGTGCGCTTTTGCGCAGCCCCTATCGACTGCCGGGTTATGCTTAAGTGCTAAGATGAAGATCAATTTTATGTACTCGCACATTCATATTTTCGTTAATTGCTTTTGAGAGTTTTTCCAAGATCGCATTGAGCTCGGCCACATATTGCGACGGTTTTTGATCTTCATCACCTAGAAGGGCAAATAGATAAGTATCCAATTCTCTGAAACCACTTACTATTTCCTTGCTAAGGATTATCTGATTTTCATCGATCAGTTTTCTAAAGGCATTCAATTTTTCAAGTGCTTCGGCGTGGTTCTGCGCGACCCACTTTTCATGGCCTAACGCAATCTTACTACCAAAGATATTTTTGACTTCGTAAAACGAAGACCAAATTTGGTTCATGCATGATATGCGCTGTTTGAACACTTCATTACTGCATTGAGTTTCTCGATCCATCCACGATTTGACCCATGTGGAAAATAGAGCCATAGCCGCCCCAACTATTAGCAGAAATATTTCGTTCACTAGACCCTCCAGTTCTTAGGCATAACGTAATTTGGACGGCTTAGAAAAACGATCTCGAAGCTGCCTGGTGCAAATTGCTTTCTCTTTGATTTCATTATTTTCAATCAATCAATAGCCGAAAAACAATGAATTATCGCCAACTTGCCGATGGAAACAACCGTATTCTTGCTGGAATCTGATTAAGATTAGAGAGAGACATCGAGACTGAGATGAACCCATTAAAGTCTTTAGCATAAATTACATCGGAATGTGTATCCAATAACTGGCCTGCGGAGTTATACGCACTAGCAATCATCCAGACATCGCTTTCAAGCTTATTACTGGTCAAGTCGAAATTGATTCTTATATAAACGAAACCCTCAACACCATTTATCCGCGCTGAGACTCTATTCGCATACAGCCCTGATATTGCAATACCGAATTATTCAAGGCGCTCAACAATATTCGTTATTTCTATTAGCCCTTTACTCATGACCCCTTCCCCTCGAAAAATTGCGACGCAAATTCATATTCGCTGCATTCCCACACCCACTGCCTGCACTGCCGCACAAACTTCAGTTTTGCGATCGGATCATGGACAAACTGGATGTGGACGCCATCCTTGCCGCGCAGCGTCAGCGCCAGCGCGTAACTCTCGCCACATTCCCGCGCCACGGCCTCTTCGTTCGGCGTGATGACAAAAGGCTGGCCGGTGTAGTCCAGCAACTTGACCTCGATGTAATGCTTGCGATTATCCTTGGCCGCATAGAGGTCGTAACCGAGATTCTGGCGGCTGCGGTCTTCCACGGTGTAGCCGTGGGATTGAAGCACTTGCGCCACATACTGTTCCGCACCCCGCCATGCGGGCAGGAATTTTGTTTCAAGCTCCGGTCGTTGCGGCAAGGTTGTAGAGGGTGAAACGGGCGGCGATCCTGCCAGCAATGGGTCGTATTCTACAGGTGTGGAGGTTGACTGCGGCGTAGCTGCGGGGCCGGTTGCGGGAAGGGGCGGGCTGCCCGCCCCGGTTGCTGCGCCCGGAACCAGTGTATTTACGGCATCCCCCACAGCGATGCGGACGAATCGCGCAAGTTCGTCGCTGGTCACTCCGGCGGCATTGATCTGCTGGGTAAAGGCATCGGACAAGGCGCTGCCATCCCGCGCCATGCTCGTCAGGCTTTGCGCTTCGCCCGCGCCAAACCATAGAGGCGCATCGGCAACACGCTTGGCGAGGCCTGCTGTGGCGGCATTGCGAATAGAGAAGACTGCGGCTTCCGCGCAACCTTTTTGGGAGAGCGGTTTGTTATGTGCGGCTGCCAGCACGGCATCAAAGGATAAAAGCGGTACGCCCAGATAACGCAGAAATGCCAACAGCCCGCCGTCTCTGGATTCCGCGAGGAGCATTGATTTACCTGCGGCCTTGGCTGCCTTTCCGGCATCGCTGGCATTCAACCAGGGCGGCGGGAGGAGAAGCTGTTCTTTCAAGACGGCGAGACGATCCCGCACGCGCTCGATCAACTCGGTGCGCAAGGTGCGTTTTTGAAAAGCCAGGGTTGCCAGGTCGAAAGTCGGCGCCAGGCATAACGCAGTTTTGTGGTCTATCGGACTTTTCTGGATAGCCTCGCGAAACAGGTTTGCCACCGCGTCGGCTGCGCTGGCGACGCACTCGCCGGTGAAGTCATCGAACACAATGCGCGTCCGCGAAGGGTCAGTGCTGAAGTCGGCATTGATGCGGATGCCCAGCCCGGTTTGTTCCAAGGTGGGCAGGAAAGCATGCACCAATGCCGAAGAGGGGTTGAGAGGAACGGGCTTGCCCTCCAACAGGGAAAAAGCGATGTCGCAGCGGGCAAACGAATGTATCCGCCAATCAGACCGGCGGTCATCGGAAACNNAATTCTTCCTCGACTTTGGCGCGGTCAATCCCGCCAAAGATAAAGATGGTCGAGAATCCTGCTGCGCGAATTTTTGCGAGCTTTTCGGCAAGCTGTTTGTCCGATGGAAGAGCCAGCGGATGGGGAATGCGCACGAGTGGTGTAGCTACATCCATCCCCAAGCTCTCATGGGACAGTTGGCGTGAGAAAGTGGCTTCCAACGATTCACTGAGCAGGTGGACTTCGCTCACCATTCCCACCACAGATTTGAAGCCGATCCCCCTGTAGCCGATGGACTGTCCGCGCTTCTTGTCGGAGGATGCGCTGCGGCAGAGCGAATAAAAATCGTTGCGCGAAAATGGCCGGCCATCGTTCGCGCAAATGAGCCGGTCACCGTCCTGCATGACGAGAAAGCGCTTCGCGCCCGCGTCGTCCGCGTTCTGCAGCAGCTCGATGAAGGAACGGGCGGAGTAGGTCTCGGCAACATAGCGCTCAAGATTCGCCAAGTCCGCGAGAAGTCCGGGGGAGAGTTTCGCCTCGGACAGCAGTTCATCGCGCACCGAATGTAGAATTGGATTATCCAGCATGAAGCGTTGTACCTGTTAACCGCGACGGCGCAATGTAAGGCCAGCGTGGGTGGGTGTCAAACGAACCAAAGGAGCAGAATTGACTACGCCCAAGCCCGTGTCAGCAACTCAGCCATCGCGCCAGTGATGCGGTCGCCTTCTTGCGCAAGTGTCGCGACCTTTTCGCCTAACTGATCGGTGGCGACAGATACGATCTCCAGCGGGTGCAGCATCACTTCGATTCCTTCGATCATAAAAGCCGGGTTGAGCGACGAACCAACCATCGCTGCGGCGTTATCCAGATTGCTGCGGCGCACCAAGGGAATCACGACCCGGCGGCGGTAACTGTCGAACAGGGAAGATTGAACGATGACGACGTAGGGAATGGCTTCCCGCTGCTTGCCGATATTCCGGTGAACATCGAACTGCGCCATTACAGCGTGGAGTGCTCGTCGGCAAACGAGCCGGAGCGTTCGTTAAATGTATTCCACGCCTGTGCCGCGACGTCGGCGTGATGCGCTTTTTCCTGCCGCGCGTTGTTCTGTTTCATCACATAATCGGTCAGCAGTTGCTCGACCACGCCGGACAGGTTGTTCGTCATTCCTTTGGCCTGAGATACCAGTTCTTCGTTGAGCGTCAGGTTGACCGGACGCTTGCGTGCTTGATTGCTTTGCATTGATTTCATTGGGAACCTCCATGTGCGCATGGTATGCGCATTGCGTGTATTTGTGAAGCAGTAAATTCGCAATGGACTCAAGCAACCCTATCATCTGTGCAGAAGTAATTTCCCTTACCCTCACGCAACCATGCCAAAATCCAAACTGACTTTTGCATATGGATGAGGTGCATATTATGAAACTGCGCGTATTGATTCTGGGCTATGGCGAGATGGGGCAACCCTAAATGGGCGCACTGTGGATGCTGGTCGCCGGATTCCTGTTTGGTTGCATGGGGGTATTCGTCAAGCTTGGCGCGCAATCTTTCTCCAATATCGAGCTGGTGTTCTACCGCTCCTTTATCGGGCTGCTGGTGGTTTATGCGCTCATCCGCCAGCAGCGCGGGTCGCTCGCCACGACGCACTGGGGCGGCCATCTGTGGCGCGGCATTTCCGGAACCATCGCGCTGATGCTGTTTTTCTACTGCATTACCCTTTTGCCGCTGGCCACGGCGGTGACGCTGAATTACACCTCGCCGCTGTTCCTCACCATGCTGACCATGCTGGTTTTCAGGGAACGCTTCCATGCGCCCCTTGCATTTGCCATCGCATTGGGCTTTGCCGGCATGCTGCTGTTGCTGCAACCCACCATGGAGCAGAATCAACTTGTGCCGGGCCTGCTCGGGCTGATCTCCGGGTTGTTCGCGGGTATTGCCATGCTCAATGTGCGCCAGCTCGGAATGCGGGGTGAACCGGAATGGCGCGTGGTGTTTTATTTCAGCCTGATCGCATCGGTAGTTAGCGGCATTGTCATGCTGTTCGGCACAATCCATCCGGTCAGCGCAAGCAATCTGCTTATCCTGATCGGGATCGGCAGCAGCGCGACGCTGGCACAACTCGCCATGACCCGCGCCTACCGCATCGGCAAGACACTGGTGGTCGGCAGCCTGTCCTACAGCACCGTGGTGTTCGCCAGCCTGTTCGGTATTGTTTTGTGGGGCGAGGCGTTGCCGCTGACAGGGTGGATGGGCATGGCGCTCATTATTGCGAGTGGTGTGTTAAGCTTGAAACTGGCGCCGAAACACGACGCATAACCAGCGAGACCGAGACTTCATGATTACCATAAACCAGACCCCATCATTCCTCAATGTTGCCGTGCTGGGCGAATTTACCCTGGCCGATTTCAAGCAATTCGAAGAGCAGGCGCTGTACGCGCTCAAGTCGCCCGGCGAGGTCAATCTGCTGTTTGATTTGCGCGACATGATCCGTTACACGGTGGATGTCGCGTGGGAAGAGATCAAGTTTTTCAGCCGCGAACATCAGCACGATTTCAGCAAGATTGCCGTGGTCACCGATGACCAGTGGCTCACCTGGCAGGCGTGGCTCTCGCGCCTGTTCGTGGATGCGGATATCCGCGCGTTTGGCGATTACGATGAGGCTTGTGGCTGGATTGAGGGTTGAGGGTTGAGGCTTGAGGTTTGTGCCAGGTACGGTTTATTCAGGTTTGCGTTACAAGCGATAATGATTCGTTTGGTGCGCACAGCGCACCCTGCGTTGTTTCTGGCTCCGGCTTTTTTATTTTCGCAACGTCTTGATAACAAGCGCCGCACCGAACAGGCTTTCCACCAGGTACAAGACGCTCGATATCCCGTGCCACATCTTGAAGCGCCCAGCCAATGCGCTTTGCATCACGTCCTGTGGCATGGCTTGCAGTTTGATATCCGCCATCAGGGGCTGGATGCCGAACTGGAACAACAGCGTGATGACGAACATCGCCGCAACCAGCCAGAACACCCACTCACGCACGGCGGCTTTGCCGGATATGGCCAGACGATAGAGCAACAGATACGTTCCGCAAACGATCCCGACATATCCGATCACCATGAACATATGCCCGGCCAGCACACCCGCGAGTTGCCTGTCTGGCTGGGCGCGGAACAGGATGGGCACGGCAAGGTAACCTATGGCCCACAGCCCACCGGCCCAAGCGGTGATTGCCAAAGAAGCGGCGGAATGCATAAGATTTTTCATGTCAATTTTTCGCTATCCGAATTAGCTACACCACTTTGTGCGGGTTCTCGATCATCTGCCGATAAATCCTGCTTTGCAGGACAACACTGTCGTTCGGTTGCAGATCCTGGAACTCGATGCCATGGTGAATGATACCGGGTTTTGATGCGTCGGCGGCAGCATCGCCCCACCCCCCGTGCAATACACTAGGGGACCTCTATAAATCCAAACCCCGTCGCGATGCTGCGTTGCTCAAGAAATTTTAACGCTTACATATCAAACATATGCTGCGCACTAAAATTTCTTTCGCGCCTTGCCTCGCTTAGGATTTTGAATTTATAGAGGCCCCCACTATTCGCCATACCCCTCTTAAACTGGCCCAACAGCCCCTGCCACCTGCCGGGCCTGTTTATCTAACTGAATTATCTCGACTGGCAAACCCGGCATGATGTATTCTTGAACAGGTTTCTGAAAACTCATGGCTCGCCCAAATACCCCACAAGGGGACGCCGATCCGCTACGGGAAAAAACAGCCCGCGCGGAGTCGTCAGCAAGGCGAGGGGAAAATTTCGCAACATAGTATCCGGGATAAAATGGTTTAAGCAGCAGCTCGAAAATCCGGATTTTTAGAGGCGCTCTTCATGCGAAACCCCCAAGGCAATATCCTGCCTTCATTAGGCAAGAATCGAGAAAAACAGGTTTATCCACTCAACTACGCCGCCACAAAAATGTTATGACTCTGTCGCCCACCACTAATCGTCATTTGCCGAATAGCCCCTGTAAAGGAATTATCCTTGCCGGCGGTTCCGGCACACGGCTCTATCCGATTACCCATACCATTTCCAAGCAACTGCTGCCGATTTATGACAAGCCAATGATTTACTACCCGCTATCCACGCTGATGCTGGCCGGGATACGCGATATTCTGATCATTTCCACCCCGCAGGACACACCACACTTCGAACGGCTTCTGGGAGATGGCTCGCAATGGGGAATGAATTTTTCCTATGCCATACAACCATCACCCGATGGGCTCGCGCAGGCATTCATCATCGGCGAGCAATTCATCGGGAAAGATTCATGCTCAATGGTGCTGGGAGACAACATTTTCTACGGGCATGGCTTTGAGCAACTGCTGTACGCTGCCGCAAACAAGACCGGGGGCGGCACCGTATTTGCCTACCACGTAAATGACCCGGAACGCTACGGCGTGGTGGAATTTGATGCGGCAGGGCGCGCGGTCAGCCTGGAAGAGAAGCCCGCGAAGCCCAAATCCAATTACGCCGTGACCGGCCTGTATTTCTACGACAATGACGTTGTCGAGATTGCCAAATCCATCCGTCCTTCCGCGCGGGGAGAGCTGGAAATCACCACGGTCAACCAGCGTTATCTGGAGATGGGCAAACTGGACGTGCAGGTGATGCGCCGGGGTTATGCCTGGCTGGATACGGGTACGCACGAGTCGTTGCTGGAAGCATCGCTATTCATACAGACGCTGGAAAAGCGCCAGGGGCTGAAGATTGCCTGCCCCGAAGAAATTGCCTATCGCCAGGATTTCATCACTGCCGGGCAAATGGAGAAGCTGGCCATGCTGCTGGCAAAAAACGGCTATGGTCAGTACCTGCTTGGCATTCTCAAGGAAGGAACCCGCTAGGTATGCAAGCCATTCAAACTGCGATACCCGGCTTATTGGTTATCGAACCCAAGGTGTTCGGGGATACCCGAGGTTTCTTTTTTGAAAGCTTTAACCAGAGGGTGTTCGAACAATTGACCGGGCAAGCAGCCCGCTTTGTGCAGGACAACCATTCCCGTTCCGCACGGCATGTCCTGCGTGGCCTGCATTATCAAATCAGGCAGCCACAGGGCAAACTGGTCCGCGTGGTGGCCGGCGAGGTGTTCGATGTTGCCGTGGATATCCGGCAATCGTCGCCCACCTTCGGGTTATGGGCAGGCGCTATCCTTTCCGCAGAAAACAAGCGGATGTTATGGGTTCCGGAAGGATTTGCCCACGGCTTTGTCGTGCTCAGCGAGCACGCCGAGTTTCTCTACAAGACAACCGATTATTGGGCTCCGGAATACGAGCGTTCCATCCTCTGGAATGACCCCGACCTGGCGATTGACTGGCGGTTGGCAGGCGCAACGCCGCTGCTTTCCGCCAAAGACCAGGCAGGGAAGTTATTCCGGGAAGCCGAGGTGTTCGCATGAGAAAAATCCTGCTTACCGGCAAGAATGGGCAAGTCGGCTGGGAACTGCAACGCACGCTCGCCCCGCTGGGCAAGGTCATTGCGCTCGATGTGGATGATCTGAACCTCACCAGCCCGGATGCCATCCGGCAAATGGTGCGCGACACCCGGCCGGACATCATCGTCAATCCGGCCGCCCACACTGCCGTGGATCAAGCCGAGAAAGAACCCGATCTGGCAATGGCGATCAACGGCATCGCGCCCGGCATCTTCGCCGAGGAAGCAAAAAAGCTGGGGGCGCTGCTGGTCCACTACTCGACCGATTATATTTTTGATGGCCGCAAAGATTCGCCTTATGTTGAAACGGACGAACCCAATCCGCTCAGTGTGTACGGCAAAACCAAACTTGCCGGAGAGCAGGCCATCCGGGCAACCGGCGTGGATCACCTGATTTTTCGCACGAGCTGGGTGTACGGCGCACGGGGTAAGAATTTTTTGCTGACCATGCTGCGCCTCGCGAAAGAACGGGGCGAATTGCGCATTGTGGACGACCAGATCGGCGCCCCCACCTGGAGCCGCTCGCTGGGTGAAATCACCGCACTCGCGCTGGCGCAACTATGCGCTCCGGGCGCAGGCAAGGAAGCCGTCGAACGTGTTGCCGGAACCTACCACCTCACCTCGTCCGGCAGCGTGTCGTGGTGCGGCTTTGCGGCAGAAATCCTGCGCGCGGCAAAGATACAGCCCATGCCGCTGATCGTGCCTATCACCACATCCGAATATCCCACACCGGCGGTGCGGCCCATGAACTCGGTGCTGTTGAACGACAAACTTGCGCGCATATTTGGCTTGGCGGCGGGCGACTGGGGCAGCAACTTGCGGTTGTGCATGCAGGAAGCGGGTGGCAAATAACTGGCGTCCTGAAATAAATGGGGTTAAGGAAAAACCCGCACCCGCATACCCTTCAGGGCGCTTCTAAAAATTCAGAGTTCGCCCAAATGCCCCACAAGGGGACGCCGATCCGCTACGGGCAAAAGNNATCGTCAGCAAGGCGCGGAAGCGGGGTAAGCAGGCAAGCCGCGTAGCGGATGCCCGCAAAAAAATTTGCAGCGCCACATCTGTATGATATGTCAGCAAGAAAACGAAGTTTCAGCGCAGGGTAACCTTCGGGTTGGCCGAAACTAAATTTTTTCCGCAACGCGGCATAACCAGCCACTTGGCCGCCGTTTCTTGGCGGCTTAAACGACTTACCAAGCGTTTTTTGCTTGGTTAGTCGGATGGCTAGTGTAGTGCGCCGCTATTGGTGGTACTTATGCGCAAACCCTTGTAGGTCGGGCTTTAGCCCGACATGTCGGGTTGAAACCCGACCTACATGCAGCGCCGGCCGTTAGCATAAGTTCCAAACAGAACGGCGCATTACACTAGTTGTTTCACCAGCAGTTTCATCAGTTGGGATGAAATGTGGATTTTTAGAAGTGCCCATCAGTCATTCGACATAGCAGTAAAGAGGATCACCCTTTGCGCCTTCGCGCATATTCCATGAAGGCAGCAACCGTCACTACGGCGAATAAATCCACTGCCATATCACCCAAACTGGCAGATCGCCCGGGCAGGAAGCTCTGATGAAACTCATCCGCCGCACCGATCGCACCCACAATCGCAATCAGCGTCAAGGGCCAACCACGCAGAATGGACATCCACAACAGCGCCGCGATCAAGCCGAAGGTGGAAAAATGCGCGATCTTGTCTATACCTGACGGAAACAAGCCCACCGCAACCGGCTTCGCACCCACCCAGAACAGGCTGATGACGACGATCAATGCAGCGGCAAAACAGGCGAAGCGAATAATATTGTTGTAGTAACTCATGTTTTAACCTAAAAACGGCTATTAGCCACGGATGAACACTGATTAACACAGATAAAACCATGCATTGCTTGAGGTTCGCCATTCACCAAAAAGGTGGCGCGGATGAGAAAACCAACTCATTGATAATCTGTGTACATCCGGGTTAACCAGCGACTCGCAACTTGTTGCTTAGTCGAATGGCTATGCAAGGCTAATCCGTGGCTGAACTGCTTTTTATAGGTTTAATGTTAACCCGGATTCAGGCTGAATTCACTGTTGGGCGCGCGGTTGAGCAAAGCCTCCACCGCGCTCGCCGCCGGAACATGTTCGTACAGTACTTGGTAAACCGCCGCGCAGATCGGCATATCCACCCCCGTCCGTTGCGACATCCCATGTACTTCGCGCACGCTATATACGCCCTCCGCCACATGGCCGAGCTGCCCCAGGATGTCCGGCAAGGTGTGCTGTTGCGCCAGCAACATGCCGACCTGGCGGTTGCGCGACAGATCGCCGGTGCAGGTCAGGATTAAATCACCCGCGCCGGATAATCCACCCAGCGTTTCCGCACGACCTCCCAGTTTCAATCCCAGCCGTGTCATTTCGGCCAATCCGCGCGTAATCAGCGCGGCGCGCGCGTTATGGCCGAAACCCAGCCCATCGGCAATGCCTGCGGCGATGGCCAGCACATTTTTAACTGCACCTCCCACCTCAACCCCGATCACGTCGGTGCTGGAGTAGATGCGCAGGCGCGCATGATGCAGCGACTGCGCTGATTGTCTGGCAAACTCGCCATCGCTGGACGCCAATGTCAGTGCGGTGGGCAATCCACGCGCCACTTCCAGCGCAAAGCTCGGCCCGGCCAGCACGCCGCGAGGGAAAGCGTGCGTCAAGGTCTCTGCGGCCACCTGGTGGGGCAATTGCGCGGTGCCCGCCTCGAAACCCTTGCAGGCCCATATCACCGGCACCGGTGCGGGTAATTGTGCGACCCGGCACAGCGTGGCGCGTAACGCGGAAATGGGCACGGCGGCCAACAGCAATTCGGCGCCTGCCAACGCAGCATCCAGATCGGCAGTGAGTTGCACCCTTTGCGGCAACGGGATTTCCGGCAGGTAGCGCCGATTGCAGCGGCTGATGGACATCGCCGCAATTTGCGCCGCATCGCGCGCCCACAGGGTGACAGGGTGGCGCGCCGACAGGCTGATGGCCAGCGCGGTCCCCCATGCGCCTGCGCCGAGGATGACGATTTTCATGGTGTCACGAAGTCAAGAGAAAGCGGTTTACGGATTGCATGGAAAAATATTGGCCACACAAATTCGCTTCTTTTCATGATGCGCAAGAGACGCAGCCATCAGTTGATAACCCGCGAACATCCGTGGCTCTGAATCCGCTGCCAGGTCAATCGCCCCACACATCGGCAGCACTGACATAGCCTGTGATACCGTCCTGATGGCGCACCTTGATCCAGCCCACCCCGGTATTTTCCTGCCATTCCAGCGCCACCTGCGGGCGCGCCTGCAAAACCACGGCAGCGTTTGCTTCTGGCGCCTGGCGCATGGTGGCAATATCTGCCGTCACCACCACAAAGCGCTTGCTGCTCAAGGCACGTTTTTCTATCCATGCCATGCCGCCTGAGCTGTCGCGCACCTTGCTCCAGTTATCCAGGCTGACCACCTGTTCCAGCGGCAGATAGCGGCTGACGGCAAATATCTTTTTTGCCTTCAGCGATGGCGCATCGTAGAGGATGGCGGGGCCATCCGCGACCGACACATAGTCCACCGCAGATGCGGGGCCGGCCGCCGCCAGCGCGAAAAAAAAGAAGATGGCGCGGATGCCCATGCTTCAGTGTGATTTCAGTGTGTGGTAACGGGCGCGTCCCCTGCCTGCTGCTGCTTCTGCTGCTGGTACAGCACTTCGAAATTGATCGGGTTGAGCAGCACTGGCGCAAATCCGGCGCGAACCGACACATCCGTCACCACCTCCCTGAGATAGGGATAAAGGATATTGGGGCAGACGACCCCCAATACCGGCCCCATATCGTCCTGCGGCAGGTTGCGCAACTGGAAAATACCGGCCTGTTTGGCCTCGATCAGGAACATCACCTTGTCTTTTCCTGTCAGTTTGGCGGTGACCGTGACGGTGATAATCACCTCAAACAATCCGTCTTCTATGGGGACGGCCTGGCTATGCAATTGCAGGTCAATTTGCGGGCTCTCGCGTTCCAGGAAGATGTTGGGCGCATGGGGTATCTCCAGCGACAGGTCTTTCACGTATAACTTCTCGATGTTGAATAAGGGTTGTGGTTGGGATGCCGTCGCTTCACTCATTGTTTTATCCTCAAATTTTACAGGTTAGTCCATCAATAATTTCGTCAATTCACCGTTACGCTCCAGCGCCGCCAGATCGTCGTAGCCGCCGATATGGCGGTTACCGATGTATATTTGCGGGACGGTGCGCCGCCCGGTCTTCTGCATCATCACCGCGCGCCGCTCCGGTTGCAAGTCAACACGGATTTTTTCGATTTCCACCACACCCTTTGCGCGCAACAGACGTTCGGCCCGCACGCAATAAGGGCATATTTCAGTGCAATACATCAGCACTGCGGAACTCATTTCTCCAACGGCAAACTGGCCTTTTTCCATGCCAGTATGCCCCCGGTCAGATTATACACCTGGCCGAAACCTTGCTTGCCCAGCAGCACGCATGCCGCGGTTGTGCGCTGGCCGCTGCGGCATACAATCACGATGGGCTGCTCGCGATGGCGCTCCAGCTCGCCGATGCGCTCCCCGAGTTTGCCGAGCGGAATCAGCTTGGAATTCAGGATGTGCCCTGTCTTGAATTCGCTCTCTTCGCGCACGTCCAGGATGAGCGCATTCTTGTGGTTGATCAGTTGCAGAGCCTCGGCGCTGCCAACTTCCTTCACCCCGCGCAGGCGGTTGCCAAATAGCGACCACACCAGCATGCTGCCGCTCAAACAGGCCATCAAAAACAATCCGATATTATCTTGCAGGTATTGCATGCTGCCGTTCCTCATTTTTTTGGAGCGCGAATTCTAGCAGAGAGGCGAAATGCGCGGGGTCTTTCAGCGCAAGGGCGCGCAATTTTTCGCGCGCTGCCGGAAAACTATCCGGATATGACCAGATCGCCCGCTCGATTTGCAACCTCGCCCCGGCGGGCTCATCCGCCAGCGCCAGCAACCATGCTTCGCGGTACACCACAGTGCTTACTGGCACGAAACGCATCACGTTTTCGTTCAATGCGCGCTTCGCGGCGAGGCGATCCGCGCTGGTTTCCATCATGCCGCTCATCAGCATTTCGGCGTAGGGGCGCAACAGGGATTGCCCATACACTTGCCCCAAACCGTCGCGCATGCGCATCGAGAATTCCTGATCCGTCGCGGATGCCGGGCGCATTGCCACCAAACCTTCCAGGTCGCGGTAGCCCTGCAACATCTGCGACAAGGACAGCAACCCCAGCAGCAGTATGGCGGCCACCGATAAGCGTCCTACCCCGCGCAGCTCCAGGCGATACACGGCGGTATCCAGCATGCCCAGCGTAAACGCCGCCACGCCCATGAAATAGGCGTACCACAACGGATATTCCAGCAGGCTGTGGATCGCCAGCACGGCAAGCAACGCGCATCCCCACCAACTGTAAATGCTGCGTGCGCCATGCGCAATGCAATCGCGCGATTCGCCAGAGCCTGGATTCCGCGTGAAATCGCCAGCCCGCCAAACCCACTGTGCCAGCGTGCCAAACAGGATAAGCAAGCCGACCAGACCCATCTCTGCGGCCATGTGCAGCACGAGGTTATGCGCGTTGTTATACAGGCCGACGATATTGGTGTCGCGCAGCACCGGGCCAAGCTGGAAATGCTGCCAGGCAAACTGCCCGAAACCAGCGCCCAGCAAGGGATACTGCGTGAATATCAACCACGCCTCGCGCCACAGGTACAGCCGGATACTGCCGCTGCTGGCTTCGCCGAACAGGCGCTGCACGGTAGTGATGCTGCCCGACGCCCCGGCCAGCCACGGGATTTGCACAACAAAATGCATGAGCCCGAACCCCAGCAACAACAGCAGGCTGTAACGCAGCAAGGGCGCGCAGGATTTATCGCTTCGTTGCCACAGGAAAGCCATCCCGGCCATGCACAGCAGATATAACCACGAGCTGCGCGAACCGCTCAACACCAGGACAAACAGCAATGGCGCGGCGAGCAGCGCCACCTGCCATGCGCGCAACGGCCAACGGGCTTGCAGCAATCCCAACGAGATCAAACCCAGGGCGATGTAGTTGGCAAAATGGTTGGGTTGCGCCACGTTGCCATAAATAGAGCTGGATATCTTGACCGTAACCACCGCATCCAGAAAAGTATGCCAGCGATAATGTTGCAGGATTCCAACCAGGGCGTTGAGCTCCGCCCCCAACAGCAGAAACACGGCCAGCGCCGCAGCCAGCGCGGGCATCCCCATCTCCTCGCGCAGGCACCGGCCAAGCATGATAAGCAGCGCCGCCCACAGGAGATACAGGGTAAGCAGCAAGGCCTGGTCGAAATAAGCCACCTTGTCCAGAGCAAACTGCACGAGGACAAGAGCTATCAGCCCTATCGGCAGCAGGACAATGCGCGGGATTTCCGGCTGCTGCCAGAAATGCCGTGCCGCCAGCAAAGGCATCGCGCACAGGCCGAGCACTGCCGCCCCCCATTCCTGGTAAAAGGTGGTGAGCGGATAGGCGTGGCGATAGTGCAGGAAAGGCAAAACCCACATCAACCCGACGAACACCAGGCTGACGAGGGCAAGGTATGGCGGGCCGAAAGCCGGTTTGCTCAGCAATTGCTCTTGATCCAAAGTTTTGCCAGGATGTCATGCATCTTGAAACTGGCCCCGAAAATTTGCGCGTCGAATTTTACTGGAATTTCCTGTAGTGCATGGCGTAATACAGCACCGGTATCACCACCAGCGTCAGCATGGTGGAAACAAGGATGCCGAAAATCAGCGAAATAGCCAACCCGTTGAAGATCGGGTCGTCGAGGATGAACAGCGCGCCCAGCATGGCCGCCAGCCCCGTGAGCAAAATCGGCTTGGCGCGCGCTGCCGCCGCGTTGATGACCGCAGGTTGGATTTCCACACCATCGCTCAATTGCAGGTTGATAAAGTCCACCAGCAGGATGGAATTGCGCACGATGATGCCCGCCAGCGCGATCATGCCTATCATCGAAGTGGCGGTAAATTGGCTGCCTAACAGCGCGTGGCCCGGCATCACGCCGATGATGGTAAGCGGGATCGGCGCCATGATGACCAGCGGCGTAAGGTAGCTCTTGAACTGCGCCACCACCAGCAAGTAGATCAGCACCAACCCCACCGCGTAGGCGATGCCCATGTCGCGGAAGGTCTCGAAGGTCACCCGCCATTCGCCGTCCCACTTCAGCGCATAAGCCGCGTAGGGGTCGGACGGCTGCTTGAAGAAATAAGGCTCCAGCACCCCGCCCTGTTCGAGCGCTGCACCGGCAATCCTGGCATGGATGCCGAACATGCCGTACAGCGGGCTGTCCAGCTTGCCCGCCATGTCCCCCGTCACATACACCACCGGCAACAGATCCTTGTGATGGATAGGGTAATCGCGCTGCACTTCCCGCAACTGCACCATCTCGGACAGCGGCACCAGCACGCCGTCGCGGGCGCGCACCTTGAGCTTGAGCACGTCATCCATGCGGCTGCGTTTCTCTGCGGGCAGACTGATGCGCAACGGCGGTGCGTATTTCGCCGTAGCATCGTGCAATGAGGCCACATCCTGCCCGGCCAGCGCGACATGGATCGCATCCACGATGTCACCGGGAGCGACACCCAGCAGCGCCGCCTTGCTTTGCAGCACGTGCAGCACCAGTTTGGGTGCGGCCTCGGTCACGCTGTCGTCTATGCCGATGATGCCCGCAGTCCGGGCGAACTGCTCGCGCACCCGAACTGCCACCTTGCGCGCGCCGTCATAATCCGGCCCGTATATCTCCGCTACTATGGGCGACATCACCGGCGGGCCGGGCGGCACTTCCACGATCTTCACTTTCGCACCCCATTTTTTCGCGATGGCCTCGACAGGCTCGCGCACGCCGCCGGCGATCTCGTGGCTGCTGCGGCTGCGGTGGTGCTTATCCCTCAGGTTGACCTGGATGTCGCCCTGCTCCGCCGCGCTGCGCAGATAATATTGGCGCACCAGGCCATTGAAGTTGATCGGCGAGGCGGCCCCGGCATAAGCCTCGTAGTCCGTCACCTCCGGCACCGTGGCGAGGTAGGCGCCGATCTCGTGCATTACCGCGCCGGTTTGCTCCAGCGCCGTGCCGCTGGGCATATCCACCACCACCTGGAATTCGGACTTGTTGTCGAACGGCAACATCTTCAGCACCACCAGTTTGACCACGCCCAGAGACACGGCCAGCAACAGGCCCGCGAGTATGCCCAGCCACAATTTGCGCCGCGCGGGTTTGCCGTGCTCACCGTCCAGGAATGGCGTGAGCCGCGCGAGGAAAAATTTCGCCAGTTTTGTTTCGCGCTCATCCTTCACCGCCGCGTGATGCGCCCCGGAAAACCGCAGCGCCAGCCACGGCGTGATGATGAAGGCAATGGCGAGCGAAATCAGCATGCCCATGCTGGCATTGATCGGGATCGGGCTCATGTACGGGCCCATCAGCCCGCTGACGAAGGCCATCGGCAACAACGCGGCGATCACCGTGAAGGTGGCGAGGATGGTGGGGCTGCCCACCTCGTCCACCGCATCGGGGATGATTTCGGACAGCGGCTGGTGCGGCGCCAGTTCGCGCCTCCTGTGTATATTCTCGACGACCACAATAGCGTCGTCCACCAGGATGCCGATGGAGAAAATCAGCGCGAACAATGACACGCGGTTGAGCGTGAAACCGTAAGCCCAGGAAGCGAACAATGTGGCCGCCAGCGTGAGCAGCACGGCAACGCCGACGATGAACGCTTCGCGCCGCCCCAGCGCAAACCACACCAATGCCACCACGGCGGCGGTGGCGAAAATCAGTTTCTGGATCAGCTTCATCGCCTTGTCATTGGCGGTCTCGCCGTAGTTGCGCGTGGTGGTGACCTGCACGTCGGCAGG
>CXWL01041503.1_pt1 | contig 23902 bp, 22 predicted proteins | sample 590931 | NCBI WGS metagenome assembly CXWL01 (sample SAMEA3498368, study PRJEB10139) | groundwater metagenome | biome: water well; material: biofilm material | place: Germany | collected 2015-04-27
CTGGGAGCTGCGGGAGGTGTTGTGTCTCCCCCCCCCCCCCCAGGAGGTCCAATGTAGGCACGCGAGACGATCAAATTATCAATGATCTGTTGCCCATTCCAGACGGTTTTATCTATACCATTATGATAGGCGCCGACGAAAATTCCCCCGAGCCCTGAGCAATCTCCAGATTCCGCGCTTCCGCAGGTCGTCACATTATTCTGAGAATAGATCAGGCTTCCGTCCACCCACAGCTCAATCTTTCCATTAGGCTGATTGGTACTGCTGAGCTTGTAATGGAGTTCGAAGGTGTACCATCTTCCAGTATTTAGCCGAAATACTCGTCCCAATAACTTACTGTCATTAGGGTTACGCAGTATCAAGGATTGAAACGGTGCATACTCATAGTAATTCGGGAAGTTGGAGCATCCTGGACACATCGGAAGGTATTGAAAGTCTTGCGCGGTCCCGTAGCGAATCGCGATGGCATCAGAAAACCTTGCATTATTGTTTGGGTCCCAGACACTGCTGTTCGTGTATAACCCCGCGTCATAAGAAGCGCCCGTCGGGTTGCCCGTTCCTTCTGGCGGATAGATAAACACAATCTTGTTATCGACGGGATTAGCGGCCCCGTAATTATACTTGTCTGTCTTTGGGTCACCAGGCCAGGCATAGTTCGGCGTAACATAGAACTGAAATCTCAGATAAAAATCGGTTGCGGGTGTAGTCCCATTGACATAGTTCCCACCAGATTCCCGCAGTCGTCCCCACGTCGCTCCGTTGCTCTGTACTCCTTTGGTTGGATCCCAGTTGCCCACCCAGACATGATCTAATTGCCCACCACTTGGCATGGCACCCGAGGGTTTTGGAGGATAATCAGTTGCGGGATTGATTTGACGTCCGCCGGTACCATAGCTAAAGTCAAATGTGGTCTTGGTCAGTCCTGGATTGTTCCAGACGGCTGTACCGCACCCAGCCCCACAGGTCTGTACAAAGGAAAAGTTGGAGGGGTCGTTAAAATCCTCACAAAAGATGATGTTGGGATCAGTGTTACATTTACTTTCTGCATAAGGTTGGTTCACTCGCGAAGGAGCGGCGGCTTGAGCATCGCTAGCTAATCCAAAATTGAACCAAGACACCGCAGCCAGACTCAATAGGAAAATGGGCTTGTACATAGTTGATGCTCCTTCTTAGAAAACCCGCCACAGATTATTTCTGTCGTTAGCTCCTAATTGCCGGTATCCGCACTAGTAGTATGATGACCCTTATTCGCCGAGCCATGCTTCCCAAGCATTGGCCAACCCAGTTTAGAATCTCCTCTTATCTAACCTCAATTGAAACTGCGCTTTCCTTCCCAATACTTATGATATGCAGTCACAACGAAGAAATAGATCTTGCCGGACTGCAAGATGATCACCGGGTAGTTCATGGCCATGGCAAGCTTAAAGGCCGCCAATCGTGGCCCATAGCTCCCCGAAGCTGTCGCACGGTATAACCGTATAGCCGCCAAGACTGGATTGTCGAGATCGCTCCTCGCATATCACGCCTCCTTTAGCCTAACAGCATCCAATCCCATCGGGAGAGCTCCTTTCATTGTACCTGCAGATTCGTTGGAGCTGAAGGCGGGGTGTTATCACCTCCACCGTCACTATAGAGCGTGGCGCGATTCGACCCGACCCAGGATGGGTTGTGCCCGGCTCCGCTTTTGTCGGAGATATCGTCCGGAGTGGGGTTGAGATTGAGATACCAGATTGAGGCCGCGCCCGCTACGGTCGAGAGCGGGCTGGTAATTTCGCTTTGAATGTCGGCCACAGAGAGCAGCGTGTTATAAATCTGGATTCCGCGCAAAATACAGGAGCACATTTCACGACCCGGCTGCCACGGGGCATCCCCAAACGTCAGGGTGGGGAAGGGGGGATTCACATTGCCCCACGAACTAGCTGCGATCCGCGCCACACGATGACTGGTATCAGTATTCGGCAGATCCCAGTAAAATTCGTGGTTCTTTGCGGCACCAGAAGCCCCCCAGACACGGAGCGCCTGCGTGTACCATTGTCCTTTCATGACCGCCCCGTTGACATAATCGTTCTGCTCCACCGAGATTTCCCAGCTATGCGTGGTGCCTGTCGAATTCCCACTATTGGGGTAGGGATGGGCGCCATAGTACGTATTGACATTGCCGCCGGGTCCGTTTACCCATTCAAATGCTCCCGCAACTGTGCCGCTGCCGTCATCGTTGCTCCAGAACATCGTGGTGTAATAGCCCGTCTGTTGACGCGGGTAGACCTTCCAGATGTAGGTGACACCTGCCCCGCCCGTGCCATAGATCGGCAGCCCGCTGGTGTGCGGATTCGTGAACTTGAACCGCACTGTTTGGCCGTCCGCTACTTGGTCATTGCGTGGAAACTCTAGTCCGGTGTCGGCCCATGCAGGCATAGTCAGTAGACCTATCACTCCGAGCACAAGAACGCTCTTACTTAGGTTCATGACGTGCTCCCGCGAGACAAGACTCAAACAGGGTGATGTGGCTTCAGATGAGGTTTCGGAGATTATTCGCTGGTCTCTCACGGTTCTGTTCCATCTCTGTGTAATTACACAGGGCCTACTGAGTAGTTCGTTGCCATGAAATCGTCCATACGCATCATCCGCTGTGAGGCAACAATTGGGCGGAGCCATCTCTCCTTCAAATTTTTACACGCTTGGGCAAGTAAGCGCAAACTCAATTTCAGGGTGTGCTTTTACTGACCTCGTTGGAAAGAGCGCTCTCGTTGCCAGCTGAGTCGTAGGCTGTGATCACGAAAAAGTATGTCGTTAGCGGCTGAAGGCCCAGTGCAATGTGACCCACAGGATTTCCTGGAAGTGTAGCAACTGGTGCCCCGTATGCTCCAGAACTCGTGGCGCGATAGACTTTGTAACCAGCCAGATCGCTTTCTGAGTTAGCATTCCATGTCAACGTGAGAGAAGACGTCGCTGGTGCATTCAGCGTGAGAGTGACATCTACTATTCTTGAAATCCCTCCACCTGAGATCGTGACCGTTCCAGTATTGCTTCCAAGAGTAGCCGCAGATGTGTTCACACTTACTGAAATTGTTCCATTGTTTGAGCCAGACGATCGGTTCACAGTAAGCCAATTCGTATTCGTACTCTTGGTCACGGTCCAAGTGCCATTGGAGGCTACGGTTATCGTCTGACTTGCTGGGTCAGCAGCTCCTTGCGTGGCAGTATACGACAGGCTAGTTGGTGTCACTGTGAGGGAAGGCGCGGCGGCAACGGTAAAGGTCACGGGCACGGTCATCGTGGAGGTCGTGCCTGTGGCAGTGAGCGTGATCGTCCCGGTATAAGGGGACGAGGCCGCGGTCAGCGTGCCGGTGATCGCGGTCAGCGTAACGGTGCTGTTGCCGCTGCCAGATGTGGCTGAGAGCGTTAACCACGCGATGTTTTCGCTGGCTGACCACGCGAGGGTGCCACCACCGGTGTTGCTGATGTTAAGAGTTTGATTCGCGGGATTGCTGCCACCTTGGGTGGCTGTGAACGAGAAGCTCGTGGGACTGGCTCCAATGACCGGGGCGGCGGTGATGGTGAAAGTTACGGGCACAGTCCTGTTGGCGGCACCCGTGGCCGTGAGCGTGAGTATTCCACTATGGGTGCCCACTGCCAAACTTCCTGTGACAACACTGACCGTTATGGTTCCATTGCCTGTTCCCGAGGCTGGGGTGGCCGTCAGCCAGTTAGCATCGTCGCTTGCGGACCAGGTGAGGGTGCCACCACCGGTGTTGCTGATGTTAAGGGTTTGATTCGCCGGGTTGCTGCCGCCTTGCGTGGCTGTAAACGACAAGCTTGTGGGACTGGCATCGATGGCAGGCGGGACTGGGGTGGCGGTGATGGTGAAGGCGACGGGGACGGTGACCGTCGGCGCACCAGTTGCGCTGAGGGTAATTGTAGTGTTCTGAGTGCCGACGGAGAGACCTGCAGTGGCAGCAGTCAGTGTGATGGCGCCGTTGCCAGTACCGCTGGTCGTTGAGAGTGTGAGCCAGCCGACAGTCTCACTGGCGGTCCAGGTAAGGGTGCCCCCGCCAGTATTGCTGATGCTGAGGGTTTGATTCGCCGGGTTGCTGCCGCCTTGCGTAGCGGTGAATGAGAAGCTCGTGGGACTGGCGCCGATGGCGGGATTGATTGTAGGCGGTGGTGTCGAAGATGTCGGCGCCGGCGACACCAATTGTGCCAACCCCGGCATCTCCGCAGCCAATCTGCTCATCGATCGTCCACCGCCACTTCCGCCGGAGCTTCCCGAACCTGCAGCGGCCAATGGGATGGTTCCGGTTAGTGCTGTGCCAGCTGCAATGGAACCCGTGGCTGTTGCTGGCAAAGGTACGGCACTCATGGTTGCAAGAGGAACAGCTGCTCCGATGTTTCTGTTGAGCGAGGAGGGTTCGTTGGGTTGTGAAATCGAATTGTCGCTTTGTAAAGACGATGGAGGGGTTGGCAAAGATTTGGTGTGTGAGGAACCAGCTGGAGACGGCTCGACGGACGTGACGGGAGCGTTCTGTGGTTTTCGAATCAGTCGGTGTGGCTTGTTGGTCAAAGTTTGTGCATCCTTCGTCTCCAAGGATTTCGCTGGAAATCGGAGGATGGGGGCAATATTCTCAAACCGCCGCCCATGTGTGCCTACTTCATCGGTTTCCTGGCTGACTGGTCTTGTCAGTTGTTGAGCGGAGACAGTAGGAGTGGGCTGGAACAATGAGAGTAAGGCCGCAACAAGGCCAAATGAGATCACCTGAGTCATGGTAAAAGGCTGGTGTATCGCTTGGCGCATGGTCTAGGTCCTCCGTGTTTCAGTACCCGACGCAGCACAATAGTGAGCAGAGTGATGGGTCTTCCATATTTTGAGTGCCGAGAGCACACGATTTGATCATGAATATGTTCAGATGAATGTGCATCTGCAGGTAGGGGAGTTGAGCAAGACCAATGCCTCGGTCATGGTGAGTGATCGGTTAACAGTAATCCTTGAATTAGCCTGTGCAAACAATAGCTTGGAGCGTCAAGATCGGGAAATACTCTGGCAAGCGCGATGTGAGCAAGTGTAGGTGTAGGAGGTGCCCTCCAAAAAAATGAACATACAGATGCTATGAAAGTAGGTATGTATACTGGTAAACGGGCATTGCTCCTCGCTCTGTTTTTGTTTACAGGGGGTTCCGCTAAAGCTAGCCGCGAAAGGTGGCGTCATTCACACTGAGGTATCGGAAGCGATCGCCGACTGAGGTATCGGCGTTGATCTTGTGGATTGCGTACACGGTCTGTTTCCCAGAGAGCTTTGAATGCCTCATCGGTCCGCTCCTTTCGTGTGAGTCCGCCGAAGCCCTCGTCGTACGGTAGTCCCCCTGCCCTCGTTTTTTTGGGAGAGGTCAGTTTGTCTCGTTGAACGAAACCAAACAAACCAGCCAAATAGACCGGACGAACTGTGTTTAGAAGTTTCCGGCCTGGACCACATCCTCGATGCTGTTGATGTCGAGCCAATGCCCGACCGTATAGAGCACGCGGATTGGATAGTTTCGTTTCAGCAATTCCTGGAGCAGCAGGGACATGGTGGCTTTGTGGTTAGCAGGGCTTGCCATCAATTCGACTAGGATGCCGGTGATGAATGTGGCTGCACTGGGGGAGATTTTGAGGAATCCCATCGAGACTCCATGGATGGATGTTTGGGGGATGGTATCTCCCAAACGCTTGAGATAGATTTTTGCATTGAACGCTTTTCGGGAATTGGGAATGGTGCATTCGGCGAATCCACCGAGTCGGATATAACCAGGCTGGGCCTGCCAATCGCTGTCGATGAAAATAACGCAATCGTCCGTCTCCTGGCAAAGAGACTGAGGAATGAACTTGTTGAAGAGGACATCGCCGTAAGAAATGATCGTGTTCTGTAGACGGCCTGTCCTGGATTGGAGGGCTTTGAGCAGGGACTCTAGTTCGCCGGTGTCCACGAAGTCGTCGTTATCGACATAGGTCAGGTTGGGAAGATTGACGGTTTCTTTCTTGTATCCCCTGACCACCACAATATCCTTGATTCCCACGGCATTGTAGGCATCCACGATATGGGAGAGGATAGGCGTCCCCTGGACTTTAACCATGGTTTTCGGCTGTAGTTCCGTGAGTTCTCCCAATTCGTGGCCGCGGGAGGCGGCGAGCACGATGGCGGTGGTATCTTCGGCGCCTTTGGGCAGATAACGGTCTTCGGCATCTTGAAGCTCTCCGGCGTTTTGCAGGCGGAAAATTTCTGATACCGGCGCGACCTTGTCTTCAATGGAAAGGAGGTGTTCATCCTCCTTGAGGGTCCGTGCGGTTTTCTGCATCGCAGTCACGGCAGTTCTCAACATGTGATTGGCCCAGATGACAATCGAAAAGCCATGCTGGCGAAATATATCAGTGGGTGTTGCGTAATACTTAGTTGGTACGATGACGACGGGACAACGATTGCCCCATTCCTGTTTGAATGTCAGGATTTCATCCGGCACGGAGAGGGCGCTGTGGATAAGGATGCCGTCTGCCCCTGCTTGATGATAGGCCTCGGCTCGGCGTAAGGCTTCGGCCAGCCCCCAGCCGCAGATGAAGGCTTCGACGCGGGCGATGATAGAAAAGTCTGGATCGGTTTGCGCATCTTTGCCGGCTTTGATCTTGCCGCAGAACTCATGCATGTCCGCCATGGGCTGGGCGCCACCCTTGATGAAGCTGTTGGTCTTGGGGAAGAGCTTGTCTTCGATGCAGACGGCGGCGATCTTGCGCTGCTCTAGTTTGCGGACGAGCCGCTGCATGTTATTGAAGTTGCCGTATCCCGTGTCACCATCGAGGAGGATTGGAATCGTGGTCGCATCGGACATGAATTCCAGCACCTCCAGTACCTGAGTCCAGCTGGCTTCGTTGTTGTCTCGGACGCCTAGTTGCGCGGAAATGGAGAGGCCGCTGGCCCAAATGCCTCGAAAGCCGGCTTCTTGAACGATTTTTGCGCTGAGGCCATTATGAGCCTCACAGATAAATTCCAATTGTTCAGACAAGAGAAGCTTCTTAAATTGACTCGATAGGGAGTTGCCTGCGGTTGAACTCATGGACGCCCTTTCTTTAGCAGGATGCTAAAAAATCCCGCCAACAGAAGAAGACCGTTATTGGGTCTGTCTTGTTCGTTCGGATAATCCAGATAGACCAGATGAACCAGATAAACAAAACACACCAGTGTGAGCATCCTGCTGGAATGTTTTCCTGGTGTGCCACATAGCCCTGTTCGAGATGAGTGCAGCTGTGGAGCACGCGCTGACTGTAGAGAATACCGGTTTCTTTTGGAGAAATCACCATGCCTTTCCGGAGGGAGCCATAAGTTTATGACATAGAGCGTACAGCTGATGGCGGGAACGACGAGCTGGACCCAAACGAAATAGTTTTTTACTTGGCGGTGATCTGTATGTGTGCGATCTCCGTTGGAGAGCCACAGGTTGACTTGTCGTAGCAGGATTGAACGGTAACGCCCCATCGCCCTTCATGGTCGGCGCCCGCGTCTTTGCAGGATACTTTCGTGGTGCTTGCGGGGATAAACCGCACGGTTCGCTTTGCCTGCTTGCTTTGGTCGATGACTGTGAGTTGATATCCGGCGACCTTCTGATCGCTCGGCTTATCCCACATGATGATACAACGTGGACCTACGATTGTCGGCTGTTGCCCTACTGAGGTTACGCACCCAACTCCCGTGAATAGCAAGACTATGGCCAACAAACCTGAGTATTTCCCCAAGATCATGGTCGCGTTCATTAGGCACCTCCAGGCAGGGTAGTTACTGGGCCGCGAGAGATTCAATCAATCCAGGATACACCGATTGGATTCTGGTTTCTATTCCCCAGAGGGTGGTAGTCTCGGATCACGATCACCACGTAGTAGACGGAAGGATAGGTTTTCTATGGCGATGGCTGAGGCTCTATCGAATGAGGATGTGCAGGTTGCTTGAATCGGTTTGACCGAAGAGGTCCGTACAGGGGTTCTGCTGACGCTCAGGAACGGCCGGCCGTTTGGATCGCATGTGCCCTATATCTTCGGCGAACACTGGACACACGCCTACATTCATGTGAGCCGCTTGGCATTACACAGTGAACACCTGTTGCGCGATCCTCGCGTGGGACTGTTCGTCTCGGAACCGGATCGACCGGGGAAGAACCCATCTGCCCTGCGGCGGATGAATCTTCAAGGCGAAGGAGTGCTGTTGGATGTGGGCGCGCCTGAATATACTGAAGTGAAGGAGCGGTATCTGGCTCGATTTCCACAATCAGCCATGATGTTTGGCTTTTCGGATTTTGCACTCTGGGAACTTCGGCTACAGGACGCACACTTGGTTCTTGGATTTGGACAAGCCTACATGGCCGACTCGACGGCTCCTCTCTCATGGATACATCAGAGGCCACGCATGAAACCTGTACAAGCTGAAACCTAGAAGGTTGAGGGTTCACCTTTCACGGTTCATTTTGCGCTGAGGATCGATAGGTGAAGTAGAGCACGATACCTCCTATGAGAGCGATGATCAGACCAGCGGCAAAGATAATGTCAAAGCTTAGTGGCGCGATGTAGCGATGGTACAGGAGGGGCAGCAGGATGGGGAAGAGCACGGCCAGGACGAGGCCCAGCATATGACGCGTCAGATAGATCGGTTCGCCCGGCTTACGCCTCATGTCCGACGAGTTCCCTCAGATATTTCTTCCACAACTCTCTACACTTCTCTCTGAAGGAGTGGCCAAGGTTGCCCTTTACTGCGCGCATCGAACGAGTACCGCTCTCCACCTTTCCCCTTGAGGATGGGCTAGATGGTCCCCTGTGCTCGTGCAACGAGCGCCTGCAGGAGGGCCTCGTTGGACACGCGCAGTAGGAGACCATGCTAGCCCACCCTCCTCTTTCTATTTTACGAGGAACGGTTTTGAGTTTTCTCCCGAGGCGGTGGTCACGCTGAGAAGGACCAAGCCCTTCTTCCCGCCGGCCGGCACGGTCGTGGTGATACCGTCTTTCGTTTGTTGAAACGAAGCTGGGTGGCCCGGACCAAAGGAGACGCCACGTAAACAGGCTGTCTCGCCGAAGCTGTTCCCGGTGATGGTGATCCTGTCTCCGGCTTTTCCTTCGTCCGGAATGACTTTGTCGAGTTTCGGCGCTTCACCGAAACAGGCGGTAGACTTTCCCGCGGTCTCCGGCATGGCGGATTTCGCAGCGCTCGATTTTTGAGGGAGCGTGTTCGCGCGTGACTGGGCCATCTTTTTCATGGTCTTTTCTTTCGCAGCTGGTTCGGCGGCCCAGGTGACGGCTGGGGTAATCACTGCCAAGCTGAGTGCCAATACTCCGAACGCAACCATGCCTCTTAAACCTCTCGCTATGTTCATGACAGCCTCCGATTATATCGCTGAACGCATAGACATCAGAACGATCACCGGTCTCGAAACCGGTTGAATCAATCTTCGATTGTCGAAATATCCCCAAGATCCTGCCCGAGTTCTTTCGCCTTGAGTACCCGCCGCATGATTTTTCCTGACCGGGTCTTGGGAAGCGAAGGCACAATGTCGATTTCAGACGGCACGGCGATCTTTCCCAACTCGCTCAGCACTTGATCCTTGATCGATTGGATCAGGGCCGGGCTCTCCACTTCGCCCTGTTTCAAAATGATGAAGGCCTTGATGGACTCGCCGACGAGCTTGTGCGGCTTGCCGATCACCGCAGCTTCTGCCACAGAGTGGTGGCTGACCAGCGCGCTTTCCACTTCGGCGGTGCCGAGCCGGTTGCCGGCCACTTTGATCACGTCATCGGCGCGGCCCATGAACCACATGTACCCGTCTTTATCTTTGTGGCAGATATCGCCGGCGGTGTAGCAGTTCGGGATGGTATTCCAATAGGTTTTGTAGCGTTCCGGATCTTTGTAAATGGTCCGCATCATCGAGGGCCAGGGTTTTCTGATGACGGCTAGTCCGCCTGCGTTGGCGGGAAGGCTGTTGCCTGCGCTGTCCACGACATCGGCCTCGATTCCCAGAAATGGTCTGGTGGCGGAGCCTGGCTTCAGGGGGACGGACGGCAGGGGAGTAATCAGGATGGACCCTGTTTCGGTCTGCCACCAGGTGTCCATGATCGGTTTGTCCCCACCGGCGGCACGATGGAACCATTCCCAGGCTTCAGGGTTGATCGGTTCGCCCACACTGCCGAGGATGCGCAGTGTGGAGAGATCATATTTCTTAGGCCAGTCTTCTCCGTAACGCATGAGCAGGCGAATGGCAGTGGGAGTCGTATAGAAAATCGAAACGCCGTAACGTTCGATCAAATCCCACCAGCGGCCAGGGTTCGGATAGTCAGGCTTGCCTTCAGCCGTGAGGATTGTGGCGCCGTTGAGAAGGGGACCGTACACAATATAACTATGGCCGGTGACCCAGCCAGGGTCGGCGACACAGAAGTAGACATCGTCTTCTTTGAGGTCGAAGACGTATTTCGTGGTGATGTAGGTCCCGACCATGTAGCCGCCGTGGACATGGACCACGCCCTTCGGCTTCCCGGTGGTGCCGGACGTATAGAGGATATACAGCGGATGTTCTGCATCCAACGGCTCGGCTTCGCAGACGGCCTTCTCATCCTTCAGCCAGTCGTGCCAATCGATTTCCTTGGGTGTGGACAATGTGACTCCCGCAGTTTGACGTCGTAGGACCACGACATGTTCGACGGTGGGGGAATTGGCGACGGCTTGATCGACCACCGACTTGAGATTGAGGACTTTCCCTCGATCGAACCCGACGTCTGCCGTGATGACCAGCCTGGCCTCGGCGTCCTGAATTCGGCTTGCGAGGGCCGGAGCGCTGAATCCTGAATACACCACACTATGAATCACGCCGATGCGGGCGCATGCGAGCATGGCGACGATCTGTTCGGGTACTTTCGGCAGGTAGATCGTGACTCGGTCGCCTTTAGCGAGCCCAAGTTTCTTGAGCGCATTGGCACAACGGTTGACCTGCCGGTAGAGTTCACCATAGGTGATGACCCGTTCTTGGTCGTTCTCGCCCACCCAGATGATGGCGACTTTATTCCTGCGCCAGGTTTTGACGTGACGGTCTAGGCAGTTATAGGTCATGTTGCAGGTCGCGCCGACGAACCACTTGGCCCAGGGATAATTCCATTCCAGGACCTTGGTCCAGGGAGAGAACCACTCCAGCTCCTTGGCGACGCCGCTCCAGAAACCCTCAGGATCGGCGATCGATTTTTTGTAAGCAGTCTCATAGTCTTGAATATAGGCGACGGCTTTGGTCTGAGCGGTTGGTTGATAGACGCGGCTTTCCTTGAGGAGGGTATCGATGTTGTCTGACATAGTGCGGTCTCTCCTTCAGGTCAAGGGGCGAAACGAATCACGCGCATTATGCTGGAGGGGCGGGGGGAACTCAACCATACCTAAGCAGGATGCTAAAAAATCCGCCAGCGGCGTTCTCGCATCGTTCAGACCCTCAACGTCCGGAGGAGAACCTCTCGGATATCGGAATCACGAAGGGGCTTTTCCGTTCGCCAAGATCCGTTCAAAGGGCGAACGGCCCACACGAAGTGCGATCTGCACCTCTTCGGTCCTTCACTCTCTACGGTCTTGCTGGACGGTCATTTTGAGCATCCTGCTAAACCTCGGTCGACCGTTTCTTGACAGCTACGCAGAGGCGAGAGTAGGGTCAATTGAGTGCACAGCACACACTAAAGCCGATCGAATTGATGCTGCCGATTATCTACCGACAATCTCGGTCATTGCTGCTCGCATGTTTGGGCTATTTGCTGGTGGCGATGGTCTCTCTGCCATCGGCTTCTGCTCAGCTGGGAAAGCCAGAAGGGCTGTATTACAAGTCGTGGGCCATAGTCATTGGCGTGGAGAACTATCTCCTCGCTCCCAAAATTCCCGGCGCGATCGAGGATGCCAAAGCCATAGCCCAGGCGTTCCGCCGGCTGGGCTTCGACGAGGTGGTTGAGCTTTATGACAAGGATGCGAGCGCTCGCCGCTTGCAGCAGACACTCTCAGACTTCTTGCCCCGCAAGGTCGGTCGATATGATCGGCTAGTGCTCTATTTTTCAGGACATGCGGGTGTTACACAGGACTTTGATGGCAAGGAGCTTGGGTATCTTGTCCCCTGGGATGCGCAGATAGGGAATGTCTCTAAAGCAGTGACGTTTGAACAGCTGAAGGAATTTAGCCGGCGCAGCGCGTCCAAACACACGCTCTTTTTCTTGAATGCCGCAGTTCGGGGGTGGGAGGTGAGCACAGCTCAAACACTGTCTCTCGAAGGCAGAGTGGCTCCGGAAGATGAGACGGAGCGGCGAGCTGTGCAAGTGTTGACGGCGGGCGATAAGGGTGAATCGTTGAGTCAGGAGAATGGAAAGAGTCTTTTCGTGCAGACATTGGTTGATGGACTGAGTGGCATGGCGGATCGTAATAAAGACGGATGGCTTATGGCTTCGGAGGTCGGAGACTATGTAAAGCGGCAAGTTTTGGAACGGTCGAGGGGAACTCAGCATTCCCTCATTGTGCAACTTGAAGGAGAAGGAGATACGGTGTTGATTGAGGGCCGAAAGTCCGCCTTAATTATGAAGGCAGAGCCCCAGTCTCCGTCTGAACGACGACAGGCTGCGAAGGTGCAGTATGAACAGGCCTTCGCACTTCTCCAAACTGGGAAATCGTCGGAGGAAGCGTTGGAGCGGCTGAATAAAGCGCTGGAGTACGATTCCACATTCGGCGACGCCTATGTGCTGAAGAGCTATGTACTGCTCGAGGTACTGCCGAACCTTGAGGGCGCATTGTCTGCCGCGAAGCTGGCGGTGCAGTATGCCTCGAAGAATCCAGATGCTCAGTATACGCTCGGGTTGATTTACGAAAAGAACGGGAAGTATGCCGAAGCGGAGCGTGCCATGCAGGAGGCGTTGGTCGTCAATCCCAATTATACGGATGTCTATTTCTCACTGGGTATTCTCTACGCCGATGAGCTGAAGGACCAGCCGAAGTCGGTCGAGGCGTTTACCCGCTATCTCGAACTTGGTGGGAGTCACGCCCGTGCTCGGGCCGCCATCGCACAGTCAACACCCCCCGCTTCCGTCGTCCCGGCGAAGCCGTAGTCGTTGCAGGCTGCTCAAAAAGGCTGTCCAGCAAGGCCGCAGCCGAAGAGAGCACCGGAGGCGTGGCCTCGGGCTACGTTGAGGATGCTTTCGAGGGGAGAACGAAGCTGGCGGACTTTTTCAGCAGCCTGCCGTTAGGCTCTTTCGCCGCCCTTCAGATACCCCAGCCCAATTTTGACCGCCTTTCGTGTAATTTCTGCCCAGCGCGCTTGAGGATATTCGGCAAGGACAGCAGCTGCTTTAGGATCTTGAACTTCCAGACTCAGAATTTTAATGATGCCGTCATCGATTTGAATGTCTGCCATGGGTATCCTCCATATGGCAGGATGCTGAAAAAAGCCGCCAGCTTCGTTCTCGTCTTGAACAGGTCCTCAACGTACCCCAGAGGGTACGCCTGTGGCCTGTTCTTCGGCTGCGGCCTTGCTGGACAGCCTTTTTGAGCATCCTGCGGAAATATTTTCCTGTTGAGCCACACAGGCGGAGCAGCGCAACGGTCGGCCGTTGGCTTCGTGCCGTTGGCTTCGTTGACTGGATTGGGGGTGCATGTTAGCATGAATTCGTGCGATTTCTCGAACCATCGTCTTTCATCGCGTCACCGTTCCAATCATCACCAAGGAGGCATGCGCATGGATAGGGAACTAGGATTCCGGTCAAGGTTGGTCGGGGGAGGAGTGGCTATTGCCCTGCTGATCGGACTTGCTGCCTGCGGCGGTCCTCCGAATTGGGTGAAGCAAGGGTCCGGGGCCTATAATGAGAAAGATAGTAAAGGTTTCTATGGCGTCGGGTCCGTGGTTGGTGTTCGGAACGAGCCTCTGGCTTGGGACACAGCTGAAAATCGTGCCAGAGCAGAAATTGCCAAGACCTTTGAAACCTATACCGGTTACTTAATGCGTGATTATGCGGCTTCCACGACGGCCGGAGACTTTACCAAGAACACGGAAGAGCAGAATGTCGAGCGGGCGATTAAAACGGTGACGACCGCGACTCTCAGCGGTGTGCGCCCCATCGATCGCTACAAGGATGAGAAAACCGGCACATATTACGTGTTGGCTAAGTTGAATCTCGAGGAGATGAAGAATAATCTCGAACAGGCGAAAGAACTCAACAAGGACGTTCGTGACTTCGTCAGAAGGAATGCCGACAAGCTTTTTGAGCGGCTTGAAAAAGAAGAGGACAAACGAGCGCCGCGCTAAGGGCTCCAATCGATCGACCGCCAATTGTTGCAGCTGCGAGGAGGTATCGCGTGATCGGAACGGATAGAGGACGAATAGGGTTGGCGGCCTTGATGTTGTTGTCGTTGGCCGGCTGCGCCCAGGAGACGAGAATTACGAGGGTCGATTCAGGAGTTGTCACAGACCTGAGTGGCCGTTGGAACGATACCGATTCCAGGATTGTTGCGGAGTCCATGGTCAAGGAGGCGCTGGAGTATCCATGGCTGAACAACTTCTCCAGCTCGAAACGGCGCCAGCCGGTTGTCGTCGTTGGAACCATTCAGAACAGCAGCCATGAACATATCAACGTCAACACGTTTGTGACTGATCTTGAACGTGAGCTCACGAACTCCCAAAAAGTGACGTTTGTTGCGGGAAAGGGAGATCGCGAGGAACTTCGCACCGAGCGCAAAGAGCAAGCGATGTACGCGCGCGAAGACACGCAGAAAGCGCCTGGGAAAGAGATCGGCGCCGACTACATGATGAAAGGCACGATTGCCACAATCCTTGATGAGGCCGATGGGACGAAGGCGGTGTTCTACCAGGTCGATCTGCAAATGGTGGATTTGGAGAACAACGCCAAGGTTTGGTACGGCCAAAAGAAAATCAAGAAGGTCGTTGAAAAGAAACGTTCAATTTTTTAGGCTCTGCAAGCTCCGTTGAGCCCCATTGCCTCACGCCCCATCGCCCCTGTTTCGGCACGGTGGGGCTTTTTTATTTCTACCCAAGTCCTCTTTGCCGTACTGGCGTTCGTGTTCCTTGCCGGATGCGGCCCTTCCGTCAACCGGTACCTCCTCATTGACGCAAGTCTGCGTGCCCACGATCCTAAAGGGGCCGATGCCGTCGTGCAACGGGCTGAAGAGGAATATGGAGAAAAGGGCCGTGTGCTCTATGGAATGGATCGAGGGATGACGCTGCAACTCGCGGGCGAATACCAACAGAGTAATGCTGTGTTGGAACAGGCTGAGGAGGAACTGGATCGTCTCTACACGCGAAGGATGCGAACTGAAGCGCTCGCGTTCATGACGAATGACACGGCTCTACCCTATGAGGGCGATCCGTACGAGCAGGTGTTGATCAATGTCCTGAAGGCGCTCAATTATGCGGTGCTGGGTCAGTGGCAAGAAGCGCTGGTCGAGGCCCGCCGTATCGATCACCGACTCAATGTCCTGTCGGATCGGGTACAGGAGAAGAATGCCTATCGGGATGACGGATTTGCGCGCTATCTGAGTGGGATTCTCTATGAAAGCATCGGCGATGTGAATAATGCCTTTATCGCCTATCGGAAGGCGTATGAGACGTTCGATGCGACGCGTGGATGGTCGAACACGGCTGTCCCTTCCCAGTTGAAAGAAGATTTATTACGAACGGCCGAGGCGCTGCAGTTTACTCAAGAGTTGGACGAGTACCGACGTTTGTTTTCCGATACGAAGTGGGAGACGAGTCAGTCATTACAACCGCTCGCTCAAGTTGTTGTGATCAGTTATAATGGCCGTGCACCACGCAAGGAGGATCAGTTTCTTGACCTGCCGATCAGTCTCAATGCACTCCAGTTGGTGCTTCTCAATCGTGGGATTGCGCAATCGAGCCGACAGTCCAACCGGGGTATCGATACGGTCTTGTATGGGCTCAATGGGCGCGTTGTACGAGTGGCGTTACCACGGCTCGTTCCGCAAAAGACCCAAGTCCCTATCGATACGGTGAGCCTCATCCAGGACGACAATGGCGCCCGGGTGACGCTGAACACGGAGCTGGTCCATAACGTGACGGCTTTAGCAGATAAAGCCTTAGCAGAACGAATGCCGGGAATCGCCACGAAGGCTCTTGCGCGCGCCGCCACGAAGTTCGCGCTCGCTGAGGGGACTGCGAGAGCCGCTCAACAGGCGGCGGGGAAAGATGCGGGGCCGTGGGTCGGTCTTCTTGTTGGGCTGCTGACGAAAGGCCTCGCAGTGGCATCGGAAGAAGCCGACAAGCGGAGCTGGCAGACGTTGCCCGATGAAATCCATCTCGCGCGAGTCTGGATTCCCCCAGGCCGTTACCAGGTGCAGAGTTCAGTCGGTGGATCTCTTGACCCTCTGCAGCCTGAGGTCATGCGGATCCTGTCCCTTGAGCCAGGTGAGACTGCCGTGCTTCTTCAACGGGTGATGCCATGAAAGACGGACCACGGTTTGTACGTCGAATCGGATTGATGCTTATGGCGCTAGTCGCACTCTCCGGCTGTTCATGGCTTGGAGGGCAAGCGAAACCCGACTGGATCGATGGGGTGAGCGCTGCCTATCCGTCAGGACAATATCTCGTCGGCGTGGGACAGGCGGAGAGCCGTGCGGCAGCAGAGGATCGTGCCTATGCAGCGGTGGCCCGTATTTTCAAAGCAGAGGTCAGTGCGCAGGCGAAAGATTGGGAGTCGTATCTGGTGATCGAACAGCGTGGGCAGACTAGCGCTGAACGACGTTTGACGCTCGACAATCTGACCCGTGTATCGACCGACAAGGTATTGGAGAACGTCCAGATCGTCGATCGATGGGTCGATGTGCATAAGGGCCTTCACTATGCATTGGCAGGGATGCATCGGCCTCAGGCAGAGAGATCCTTTATGGAGCGGATTACCGAGCTGGACCGATCCATCAGTGACGATGTCGAAGAGGCCCATCGCCCCTCCGATAAGCTGGCACGGGTCAGAGCATTGAGACGGGCTGCCAGGAATCTGGTGCTGCGAGAGACCTATAATGCCGACCTTCGCGTGATTCGACCGAGCGGGCAGGGTAGCGCCGCTGCCTATCGTGTGAGCGAACTCACGCATGAACTCGAAGAGTTCCTTGCCACGAATCTGGTGCTGGCAGTTGCGGTGGCTGGAGACCAAGTTGAACCGGCGCAACGTGCTTTAACGGAGGGGTTGTTGAAGGAAGGGCTCCAAGTCACGAGCCGACCGTGGGGAGGAGAGCGCTCGATGGGCGGCGATTCCAGTGGCCCCTCCCCGGAGTTGCTCGTGCGGGGTGTCGTGCGGGTGTGGCCGATCGATGTGCGCGATCCACAGTTTAAGTTTGTGCGATGGTGCAGCGATTTTGAAGTCGTGGATTTGACCAGCCAGCGCGTGGTCGGTGCCTTGTCGAAGGGTGGCAAGGAAGGCCATCTGTCGGATCGTGAGGCAACAGCCAAAGTCGTGCGTGTCATGCAGCGAGAGTTTTCGACCGATGTGGCGAAGGCCATTGCGGCCCATGTGTATGGAGAGTTGGAATTGCCGGTACAGGCGAGCCAGCCTGCGGGATGTCCGCGGGACGGGCTGGCATCTACGCCGGCGTCTGCGCCCCACTAATTCAGAGAGAGAGGGAGGGTATGGCCAAATCGAAATTAGAAGCAGGACACACATCGACTCGCGCGCCACGCAGCCGTGGACGCGGGTTGACGGTTACAAAGCAGCGGGTTCCCAGTCGCTTGGCGAAACGCCGGCTGGGTGAGCGGCTCAAGAACGACACGGCGTCGTTCAATCAGGGCAACTTAGCTGATAAGTTCCGTAAGGAAGGGTATGACGAGCTGCCGCTGGATGAACTCCAAGATCGGCTCTCAAAAATGGCTGGCCCTTTGGCCGCTATCATTCTAAAGGGGAGAGTGTGATCGCATGCCATACTACTATTTCGACTCAACAGCGCTGGTGAAACGGTATAGCATGGAGCGAGGCACACGCATCGTCAATAGGCTCATGGTGAAACGGAGCAAGGTGGCCATTTTGCCGACTTTTTCCGTGACCGATTTTTATACGGCCTTCGCGAATCGAGCCCATCATGGAGAAATCACCCGTGATGATTGTTACTCGGTGATCCATAAGTTCGAGAAGGAATCGCAGGAGGGTCTCTATCAATTCATTGCCCCGACGATGCAGACGTACTTAGCGACGAAAGAACTGGCGTTGGAGTATCCTTCGCTCCGAACGCCACAAGTATTACATTTGGCGCTGGCATTGGAACTCAAGCCCTTGCGGCTGACCGTCGTCAGTGCCGATCCACCATTGCTTGAGGCCTGTCGGTCGGCAGGCCTCCATATCGTTAATCCAGAAGAAGATTAGTCCGGGGAAGTGCTGAGCGCTGAGAGCCCCGCCCGGAAGGGCGGGGTGTTCGTTAGCTTGGTCTCGTTCAGGCAACCTCTTACTGTATCTCCGCTAAAAGCTCTAGGACCGCGTCATTCCATCCCACCGGCCCTATACCTGGCGCGCGTATCATCCCAGCCAGGTGGATATCAGGATCATACGAGCCGTCCGGTTTTTGGACAAGAATTGGGTGGTCCACCATCGCGAGAAGTGGGGCGTCGTTGATGCTGTCTCCGATTGCCACAGTTTCGATGCGTTCGACTTGTCCCCTCATACGCTGTTGGCGATGGTAGCAGCGCAGAAGCACGGATGCCGCCTCTCCCTTATTGTTTTCCCCCATCAGATGAAAGAGCCGCCCCCCTTTTGTCCATCGAAGACCCCGGGTGACGATTTGCCGGCAGACTTCTTCGATGAGCGCTTGAGGGCCTTGCAGGAGGTAGGGTTCGTCGTATTCCCGTTGCTTGGCCAAAATCGCATCGGCACGTGTGAGCCCAGTCACGTGCATGATGGATTCTACTGACAAGTCGCCGAAACCTTGTAACGGCGTTTCAACAGCGTTTTCGATCTGTTTCAGCACATCTCGCAGCATGTGATAGGGAAGGCCTAATTCGATGACTTGGTAGGGAGACTTGGTTCGCATGCGTTCTAAGGGGAAATCGAAAAGGCCATGAGGGACAAATACCGCGCCGCCGTTTTCGACAATGAACGGGTCATGATGACCGAGACGCTGTCGAAGCGGTTCCATTTCCGCGCGCGTTTTACTCGACACTAAAACGAGGGGAATACCTTGCTCGCGGAGGGCACGGAGAGCCGGTATAGCCGCGTGATACGAATAGGTCGTGCTGTCCAGGAGCGACCCATCCAAGTCTGTGTAGACGATCAAGTTCGGCATGACCATGCGCGTTACCAGTGATGGAGATCATCGACCGCGCTGGATTTAGATCGGGCCACTAGCCGCCGTTCCAAAAACCCTTTGGCGAGGTCGGCTCCGCCGAGTCCGAACGCAATCGCTCCGGCCAGCACGATTCCTCCCCACGTAATGCCGAATCCCACGACGACGATGTGTTGGGCGATACCGAGTTGCTCCAGTGCCATGGCTCCCGCGAGAATTTGGATGCCCCAGCGAGAACAGATTGCGATGATCCGAGCGGGGGGAAGCCCGGCGTTGACGGCGGCGATCAGGACGGCCCGCGATACAAAGTTCGAGAGAAAGTACCCGGCCAAGAGAATCACCGACGCCGTGACAAGATGGGGCACATAGGCGAGCAGCGACTGTGCGAACTGGTTGATCGGAGTCAAGTTCAGGGCGCCTAACGCCGCGATTGAGGCGAGCACAAGTACTGTCCAATAGATCCCCCGGCCAACGAGGCGAGAGGGATCGGTCTTGACTCCTCCACGGAGAAGCGCAGCATTCATCCCTAATCGATCACAGAGATGGTCGAATCCGATCACGCGAAACAGCCGTTCGGAGAAGACGCCGAGCGCCCATGCGGTGCAGAGGCCTCCGAGCAGGATAATGCCCATGGCGAGCACATTGGGGAGCACGGTCACTACCTGATGGCCGAGTAGTTCCAACGGTTTTAACAGCGCTTGATCAATGAAGTTCTCCATGATGACCTCCTGCGTCGGTGGTCGCGTGGCGCAACGGAGCCGGCGCTGTGGGTTGCAACGACAGCGGTTGCCACCGTTCAACCAGATAGGGTTTCATGCGTTCGAACGCGTGGCATAAGGATTCGATCTTCTGTTCCGCCTCCGTGGACGTCAGGCCTTGAGTGGTGTTGACGAACGAGGCGGTCCGCCCTAAGTACAGAGGGGTCAGGGCTTTCAGTAGGTGATCGCGCGGCATGATTCGCGTATGGTACGCGGTGGCCGCATCGTAGACGACCTGGACCCACAACTCGTCCGGAATATGGCAGCCGGCGCCGGATGTTCCCTGGAGGTCGCGCAACTGAGTGAACGTATGGTCGGGCAGGATCTGCCGCCAGATAGGCTCAAGATCCGTGAGGCCTTGCCGATAATGCGCCACCATCCGCTCCACGTTGACGTGGACCGGTTCAACCCCGACTTCGTAAGAAAATCCAAAGAGTGGAACAGGCTGTGATCCCTCTTGTCCGAACCAGAGGCCTTCATGCTGTTCCATTAAAGCAAAGAGCGCGCCCATCACCTGCGTCAACATGGCGGACAGATCGGCGGCAGGATCCTTCGGATTATGGATTTTTGCGCCAAGGAAGCTTTGGCAGACCCGTGCGCCGCTGGCAATGGCTTCTGTCGTCATCCAGATGTCGATGCCGAACCGCGCCACTTCCGATTCCCAGACATGTTGATCGAGATAGTGGGTCGCGAGGGCGCCGGAGAAACCGAACTCTCCGCCAATGGGCTGGCGGACTCGTTGACCATAAAGTGCTCTGGTAAGCGGGTAGGCGAGACTGTTAGTGATCGTGCCGTCGTATTTGTGCCGTAGATAATAGGGCGCGACATAGTCGTATCCCTCTTCCATGATCGGGCGGAGCAGCAACTCGATCCATTCCGGTGAAATGCTGCGGAGGTCCGCGTCGACGACCGCGCAGGCTCTGATCTTCAGTCGCCGCGTAATCTCGAAGATCGTACGGAAGGCGCTGCCTTTTCCGGGAATCCCGTGGTATGGCGTGACGATACGATGCAGGATGCTTTGCTGGTCTCCGATGAAGAGATATTGGAAGTCGATGGCGGTGCGGGCGACGATGGCCGGTGTCTCATCTGAAGAGCCGCCGTCGGAGTTGACCAGGACGGCCCGACGGCCAGGGAAGTGTTTGGCGAGCCCCACGCTCACGGCCCGCACGACGTGTCCGACCGTGTCCGCATTGTTGTAACTTGGAATTCCGACGAGAATTTCCGCCGAGCCGATTTCTTGTATGCGCGATTCGGTTGGCGCAGTGAGTGGTGTGAGGCCGTTGCTCATGACGGAATGGCTGCCGGATCAGACGTGGGATCCCAGACATGATCCGTTTCGACGGCCTCGACCAGACGATCGAAAATATCGGGCACGGCATGGGTCACACGACTCCAGTTGGAAATCATGGGCACGCCAAGCGGATCATCGAGAAACCCATCGGTGGCCATTTTCATGCCTTTCAAGAAGACTTCGACGGCCGTCCGTTCTTGATGGCGATCGAACGTGAGGCTGTTGATGGCGGCATCGTTTTCGTAGCGGCTGATCGCTTCCTGAGCGGTTTGCAAATACGTCGCCCGCAGAGTCTTGAGTACCCCGTCGGACAAGACGACGCCTTCGCTTGCGAGATTTCTAAAGAGCGATTTCGTGATATCGACGGACATTTTGAGGAGACCGGCGTCGGGATTGTGATCCGAGAGTTCTTGGTGTTTGTGATCATAGGCATCTGCAATATCGGCTTGGCAAATGCGGCGCAAGGCGCAGTTCCGATAGACTTCCGCGAGGACACCGATTTCGAGACCCCAGTCGCCCGGAATCCTGTTGGTCCAAGCCAGATCGCGCACCATGGCGAACTCACCGGCCAGAGGGTAGCGAAAGCTGTCGAGAAACGTCAGGAGCGCATGAGGCCCTACGAGCTGTTGGAGGCTTCGGATCATGGGGGTGATGAACAGGCGTGTCACCCTGCCATGGAGGCGGTCGGTGACGCGACTGTAATAGCCTTTGCAGAACTCATAACCGAGATTCGGGTTGGCGATGGGATAACAGAGACGCGCCAGATATTCCCGGCTGTAGCTTGTGATGTCGCAGTCGTGGAGCGCAATGACCTGGCTGTGGTTTCGTGCCAGCACATAGCCGAAGGCCGTCCAACAGCCTCGTCCCTTGCCCTGTAGGCCGATATCGAGATTGTGATCGACCAAGAGCTTGAGGATGGCTTGAATGCGCGCTCCATCATTCCAGATGAGACGCACCCGTTGAGGGAGTACGGAGAAGAACTGTTTCGCCAGGCGAAACTCCAAGGCCGAAGCGCGATCCAAGGAGATGACGATTTCGTTGAGGTACGACACGCTCTTGAGCGTTTCCACGATACTTTTCAATGCCGGGCGTCCCAGTTCCGCATACAGAGAGGGGAGAACCAGCGCGATGGGATTGACGCGCCCATAACGGGTCAACTCTCGCTCCAGTTGGTCGATGTTCGGCTGCCCGAGCCGGTGAAGCACTGTGACGACACCGTTTTGGTAGAAGTCCGACATTGGGGCCTCCAATGGGCGAGTCGCTTGCAGGCTTGACGATGATGTGTGGCGGGCTCACGAGTGGGTGTCTATGGCCTGTCCCGCACACAGGATGTGGAATGGCATCAGTAGTTGATCGTAACTGTGCAGATGACGTGCCACTAGGGGGCGTCAGAATTGCTGGACGTTTGAGGAGTACATCAGGTGAGAGGTGAAGAGAGTGGTGGAAAAATCCTTCACTTTGAAGAGGGTTAATGTAGGTTATTTGGTTTGTTTTGTTTGGTTGAACGGAACTAACCAGATGAACCAAATCGACCAGATCAACTAAACAAACCAGATCACCTAGGGGCGATCGGTGGAGAGACGTTTGGCGAGGCGGTGGGCCAGTCGGACCATGCCGGCTGAGCGATCAGCTGGATCGAGCAGCACATTCATGACATGCAGGCGGCTGGAGTCGGCCAAGGCGGCGGCAAGACCACGTTCGAATTCCCCTTGGGTTGCGATGCGCGTGCCGACTCCGCCTCCGATCATGTCGCAGATCCTTTCATAGCGCCATTCATGGACGTCATTGAAGGGGCCTTCTAGAATCTCCCGTTCAGTAGAATAGCCTCGATTATTCAGCACAATGACGATCGGCGTTTGGCCATATCGCACGGCGGTCGAGAGTTCCGTTCCGGTCATTTGAAACGCCCCATCGCCCACCAGCACGATCGGTCGAAGCGTGGAATCGGCAAACGCGGCGCCCACGGCTGCTGGGACGGCAAATCCCATCGAGGTGTAATAGGCTGGAGAAATGAACTCGAATCGCCCGTGGACATGGAGATCGGCTGCTGCAAAGAGCGATTCCCCGACGTCGGCGATGACAAGGGTGTGTTCATCCAACAGACTATCCAGGTGGCGAAAGAGTCCATTCAAAGTCACGGAGGCGTCTGGCGCAATCGTCCCTTGTGCCACGGCAAGTGGTGCCGGCAGTGGGCGGGAAGGAAACGAAGGGAGCTGATTGGTGACCAGTGCCTTCACGAAGTCTTGAAACCGGATGGCATCGTAGCGGTGGTGCTTGATGGCTACTCGATCGGCTGTCGCGTGAATCGTGCGGCCTTCCGTCAGCAAGGGCGAATCGGCATTGAGATCCTCGACATCGGACAGGATCGATCCCAGGATCAGCAGGCAGTCGGATGCATTGATGAACTGTTGGACCTCGTCACGTGCAATGAGCCCCCCGTATACGCCGACGTAGAGAGGGTGGTCTTCACGTATAATGGATTTGCCGAGTAGAGTTGAAGCGATGGGGACATTGAGCTGTTCGACGAGGCGAGTCAGATCGTCTTGCAGGCCGAATCGCCCG
>CXWL01117502.1_pt1 | contig 23892 bp, 22 predicted proteins | sample 590931 | NCBI WGS metagenome assembly CXWL01 (sample SAMEA3498368, study PRJEB10139) | groundwater metagenome | biome: water well; material: biofilm material | place: Germany | collected 2015-04-27
CAAAGTCGAGGCGCGCAATTTCGACATGCGCAAACAGATACTCGAATTCGACGATGTCGCCAACGACCAGCGCAAAGTCATCTACCAGCAACGCAACGAGTTGCTGGAAAGCCTGGATATTTCCGAAACGATTTCGGCGATGCGCGACGGTGTGATGAACGACCTGGTCAGCGAATACATCGTGCCGCAAAGCATGGAAGAGCAGTGGGACATCCCGTCTCTGGAAAAAGCGCTGCACGCCGAATACCAGTTGAGCCTGCCGCTGGCGCAATGGCTGGAGCAGGATAAGAAGCTGGATGAAGAGGGCTTGCGCGAACGCATCCGGCAGATTGCCGGGCAGCAGTACCGCGACAAGATGGAGCGGGTGGAGGCGGAAGCCATCCGCCAGTACGAGCGCATCCTCATGCTGCAAAGCCTGGATATGCACTGGCGCGAACACCTGGCGGCGCTGGATCACCTGCGCCAGGGCATCCATCTGCGCGGCTACGCGCAGAAGAACCCGAAGCAGGAATACAAGCGAGAAGCGTTCGAGCTTTTTTCCGCCATGCTGGAAACCATCAAGCGCGAGGTCACCCAGACCCTGATGACCGTACAGATTCGCAGCGAGCAGGATATCGAGGCGGTGGAAGCTCCTCACGCGCCCGGGAACGTGCAGTACCACCACGCCAATTACGATGAAGCGCTCGGGCAAAATGAGAATCAAACGGCGGAGCAACAGACGTTCACGCGCCCTGGCGCGAAGGTGGGGCGTAACGACCCCTGCCCCTGCGGCTCCGGAAGGAAATACAAGCAGTGTCACGGAAAGTTGGGTTGATTCACTTTTTTGGAGAAAACCATGACGACAGACGATTTGATTCTGCAAGCGCTGCGCAACTCCACCCTGGCCGAGGAACTGCGTGATTCCGAGATTGATGCGCTGGCTGGCCTGATTGCGGTGCGCGACTTCGCGGCGGGCGATGTCCTGGTGCAACCCGGAGAGAACTCCAGAATGAAAGATACTCTGCTGATCCTGGGCAGCGGCGAGGTGGAGGCCAACGCGGTAATCGGCGGCGAGAAGATGACGCTGCATCTGCTAAAACCGGGCGATCTGGCGGGCATCATCGGCTTTGTCGGCGGTATCGCCACACAGGTGAGCGCGACCGTGGTCGCCAGGACCGACAGCAAGGTGCTGTTGCTGGATCGTGCGCGTTTCGAGTCCTTGCTCAACTCTCAGCCAGCCATTGTTTATTATGTGATGCGCGGCATCGTGCGGCACGTGCATGGCATTGTGCGGCGCATGAATATGCAGTCGGTGGAGATGAGCAACTATATTCACAAGCAAGGCGGGCGCTACTAGATGCCGGTCAACCTGCAACCTCCAGCAAAAGGCGATCTGCTCCCCATTCGCGGCGTGCTGCTCGGCACGGCGGAAGCGTCCATCAAGAAGCCGGGCCGCAAGGATCTGCTGGTCATGCGCTTGGCATCTCAATCTGCGGTGGCGGGAATTTTCACGCAGAACCGTTTTTGTGCGGCGCCAGTGATCGTGGCACGCGAGCATCTGGTGTCGGGGGAAAGTATCCGTGCGCTGGTGGTCAACACCGGCAACGCCAACGCCGGCACCGGGGAGTCGGGGCTGGCTGCGGCAAGGGCCACTTGTTCAGAAGTTGCAAATTTGCTGGATTGCGGCGCGGATCAGGTGTTGCCGTTTTCCACCGGCGTCATCATGGAGCCGTTGCCGCTGGCGCGGGTCATCGCCGGGCTGCCGCACTGTGTGGCCGATTTGAGCGAGGACAACTGGCTGGCTGCCGCGCACGCCATCATGACCACCGATATCGTCGCCAAGGGCGCTTCCCGGCAAATCGCGCTGGCAGGTAAAACCATCACCATCACCGGCATCGCCAAGGGTTCCGGCATGATCCACCCGAACATGGCGACCATGCTGGGCTACATCGCCACCGATGCGGCGGTGGCGCAACCCTTGCTGCAACAGATGGTGCGCCAGGCAGGCGATGCCTCGTTCAACTGCATCACCGTGGACGGCGACACTTCCACCAACGACGCGCTGGTGCTGATCGCCACCGGAGCAGGCGATGCGCCCGCCATCACTGACGCCAATAGTGAAGCGTTCGCCAAACTGCACGCGGCGGTAACCGAGGTGGCCATCCAGTTGGCGCAGGCCATCGTGCGCGACGGCGAGGGCGCCACCAAATTCATTACCGTCAGGGTGGAAGGCGGCGGCAGCCTGGCGGAGTGCAGGCAAATCGCCTACGCCGTGGCGCGCTCTCCGCTGGTCAAAACCGCGTTCTTNNGATGTGCAGCATCTCAAGCTGTACCTGGATGACGTGCTGGTGGCCGAACACGGCGGGCGTGCCGCCAGCTACCGCGAAGAAGCTGGGCAGCGCATCATGGGGCAAAGCGACATCGCCATCCGCGTTGTTCTGGATCGCGGAGCGGCGGCGGCCACTGTGTGGACCTGCGATTTTTCCTACGACTACGTCAAGATCAACGCCAGTTACCGCAGCTAGCCTTAAAACTCGTGCCTGCTGGAGACCGTTCAGGCGATTTTCAGGCGCGAGCGATCCTGACGGGCGGGGCAGGTTTCATAATCAGGGGTGGCGATTGCCATGTACGTCAGGATTATTTATCTCGTCATTTTATAAACCGGCCTGGCCGATACTGACAACCCGCCGGAACTCAACAAGGGGATCTTCCATGTCTGCAAACACCACCCTGTTTTCCCCCATCCAGCTTGGCCCCTGCGCTCTGCCCAACCGCATGGCGATGGCGCCGATGACGCGCAACCGTGCCGGCGATGGCAATGTCCCGCAACCGCTCAACGTGGAATATTACGCGCAGCGCGCCAGCGCCGGGCTGATCATTACCGAAGGTGTGCAGATAGCGGAAGACGCGGTGGGCTATCCCGCCACGCCCGGCATTCACAGCGTGGCGCAGGTTGAAGGCTGGAAACGGGTGACCGACGCGGTGCACGCGAAGGGTGGGCACATCTTCCTGCAACTGTGGCACTGCGGGCGCGTTTCCCACCCGTCCTTGTTGCCGGGTGGCAGGCTGCCGGTCGCGCCATCGGCGATCAAGCCGGACGGGCAGGTCTACACCTATCAGGGGATGCAGGATTACGTGATTCCGCACGCGCTGGCGCTCTCCGAGATTACCGCCATCATCGGGCAATATCGCGATGCCGCAAAGAACGCGCAGACCGCCGGTTTCGATGGCGTGGAAATTCACGGCGCGAACGGCTACCTGCTGGACCAGTTTCTGCGTGACGGCTCGAACCAGCGCGACGATGCCTACGGCGACACGGTGTCGAAGCGCGCGCGGCTGATGCTGGAAGTGACCGATGCCGTGTGCAAGGTGTGGGGCGGCAACCGTGTTGGTATCCGGCTGTCGCCGTTACAGCCGTTCAACGATATGCGCGATTCGCAGCCCGAGGAAACCTTCAGCCATGTCGTCAGGGAATTGAACCGCTTCGGCCTCGCTTACCTGCACATCACCGAAATGGGCAAAGAGAAACCCGGCGCGGCAGGCCCGGCATTCGATCTCGGCAAGCTGCGTAAAATCTGGAAAGGGGTGTATATGACCAACAGCGGCTACGATCTGGCACGCGCCAATGCGGTGCTTGCAGCCAACGAAGCTGACCTGGTGTCATTCGGCATGCCGTTCATCGCCAATCCGGATTTGCCCGCGCGCTTCGCCAATGGTGCGCCGCTCAATGCGCCCGACCCGGCGACGTTCTACGGCGGCAATGAGAAGGGGTATACCGATTATCCGGCTATGATGGGGTAGCGGCGCGTCACTGTTTTACACGAAGATCTGGCGCTCTATTCAAAACTCGCGCATCCGCTCGACATATCGTGCAATCAGGTCAATTTCCAGATTTACCTTGGCACCCGCGCGCAGCTCGCTCAAGGTCGTCACTGCCAGCGTGTGCGGGATCAGGTTGACGCAGAATACGGCGCCTTCGACCTGGTTCACCGTCAGGCTGACGCCGTTGATGGTGATCGAGCCTTTCACCGCAATGTATTTCGCCAGCGGTTGCGGGGCGCGCACGGCGAGCTTCCAACTCTCGCCGAGGTCGCTGAATTCCACCACTTCACCGACCCCGTCCACATGGCCGCTCACCAGGTGGCCGCCCAGCCGGTCTGCAAGGCGTAGCGCCTTTTCCAGGTTGACGCGCGCTCCTTGCTGCTTCAGGCCAACCGTGCAGTTCAATGTTTCGCGCGATACGTCCACGGTGAATGATGCGCCCAGTTTTTCTATCACGGTCAGGCACACGCCGTTCACCGCGATGCTGTCGCCCAGCTCCACATCCTCCATGCCGAGCGTGCGGGTTGTTACGGAAAGGCGCAATCCGCCGTTGCGGTCTTCGGCGCGGGTGATGGCGCCCACGTCCGCGATGATGCCACTGAACATTCTTTTCTCCCGCTTTAACCGTGTAGGTGCGAATTCATTCGCACGAACAACCTGTTATGTGCGAATGAATTCGCACCTGCAAACCAGCCAACCGCGTTTTCTGGGGTTTATTTTTTCACTCGCGCCACGATGAGTAAATCCTTACCCACATGACGCACGTCCTGCCACGCTAGAGCAATGCTCTGATCCAGCGCGGTCAATTCGCCCAACCTTGCCATGCCGCGTGCCATATCGCCCAGCATCTGCGGGGCGAGGTACAGCACCAGTTCGTCCACCAATCCGGCTTGCAGCAGCGCGCCATTCAGCTCGCTGCCCGCTTCCACCAGCACTTCGTTGCAGCCGCGCGCTGCCAGATCGCGCAACGCTGCCGCCAAATCCACGCGCCCGTTGGCATCGGGCAACGCCACTACGCGCGCGCCCTTCTTTTTCAGCACGGAAATTTTCTCGGCATCTTGCGAGGCAGTATAGACAAGAACTGCTCCCTCCTCCTTGTCCGCGCTCCCGGAGGGATAACCAGCGACTTGCCCGTTGCCGTTTGACGGGCTAGTCGAATGGCTAGTAGTTCCATCAGATGGGGAAGCACCGAGAATACGTGCATCCGGCGGCAGGCGCAGGTAGCTATCCATCACCACGCGCAGTGGCTGGCGCAACCCCTCCCGGCCTTCCCTTGCCAGGGAAGAGGCTTCGCGCACGTTGAGTTGCGGGTTGTCCGCCAGCACCGTGCCAATACCGGCAAGCACCGCGCAGGAACGTGCTCGCCAGCGCTGCACGTCCTGCCGCGCCGCCGGGCCGGTGATCCACTGGCTCGCGCCGTTGACCAAGGCGGTGCGTCCGTCCAGACTGGCTGCGATCTTGCTCCTCACCCACGGCGTGCCGCGCGTCATGCGCGAGAAAAATCCGATATTCAGTTCGCGCGCGGCAGCTTCCATCAGGCCGCTTTCTACCTCGATGCCAGCGTCACGCAGTTTCGCGATACCTTGCCCGGCCACCAGCGGATTGGGGTCTTGCGCTGCCGCCACCACGCGCGCTACGCCCGCCTGTATCAGCGCATCGGCGCAAGGTGGGGTGCGGCCATGGTGGTTGCACGGTTCCAGCGTGATATAGGCAGTCGCGCCGCGCGCCAACCCGCCCGCTGCCCGCAGCGCATGGGCTTCAGCGTGTGGCTCGCCGGTGCGCTCGTGCCAGCCTTCGCCCACCACTCTGCCATCATGCACCAGCACGCAGCCGACACGCGGGTTAGGGCTGGTGGTGTAGAGGCCGCGCTCCGCCAGGCGTAGCGCCCGAGCCATCCACCGGCTGTCCTGCGGCGCAAGCATCCTTACCCCGCTTTCGGTTTCGGCCTTCGGCGCACAGGGGTCTTGCGCACCGCCTCGACCGCTTCGGCGAAATCGCCGACATCCTGGAAGCTCTTGTACACCGAGGCGAAGCGGATGTAAGCCACCTTGTCCAGTCGCAACAGCTCCTTCATCACCATTTCGCCGATCTGGCGCGAGCCGACCTCGCGCTCGCCGAGCGCGAACACTTTTTGCGTCACGTTATCAATGGCGGCATCCACCAGTTCGGTGGGAACCGGGCGCTTGTGCAGAGCGCGAGAAAAACTGGTGCGCAGCTTCTCCTCGTCGAACTCGCTGCGCATCCCGTTCTGCTTGACCACCTGCGGCATGCGCAGCTCGACCATCTCGAAAGTGGTGAAACGTTTTTCGCAGGACAGGCAGCGGCGGCGGCGGCGGATGCTGTCGCCTTCCTCGCTTTCGCGGGTATCCACCACCTGGGTGTCGGGGCCTTTGCAGAAGGGGCATTTCATGGCGTGAAATGTGAAACGTGAAATGTGAAACGATGCGGCCACCCTCCCGGCAGGGAGGGTCGCGCCACAGGCGCGGGGTGGGCATCACGTTTCACTTTTCACCTTTCACGCCCCATACACCGGGAATTTCTCGCACAGCTTCTTCACTTCGCCTACCGTGCGCGCGATGACCGCCTCATCGTTCGGCGCATCCAGCACGTCCGCGATCAGGTGCGACAGCTTCTCCGTCTCCAGTTCCTGGAAACCGCGCGTGGTAATCGCCGGGCTGCCGATGCGGATGCCGCTGGTGACGAACGGTTTCTGCGGGTCGTTGGGGATGGCGTTTTTGTTCACCGTAATGTGGGCGCGCCCCAGCGCGGCCTCGGCGTCCTTGCCGGTGATATTCTTGGGCTGCAAATCCACCAGAAACAGATGGCAATCGGTGCGCCCGGAGACGATGCGCAGCCCCCGCTCCTGCAACACTTTTGCCATGACGCGGGCATTGTCCACCACCTGCCTCTGGTAGGTCTTGAATTCCTTGCTGGCCGCCTCCTTGAATGCCACCGCCTTGGCGGCGATCACGTGCATCAGCGGGCCACCCTGAATACCGGGGAAAATCGCCGAGTTCAGCACCTTCTCGTATTCCGCCTTGGCGAGGATGACGCCGCCGCGCGGGCCGCGCAGAGTCTTGTGGGTGGTGGTGGTGACGAAGTCCGCGATACCGACCGGGTTCGGATACACGCCCGCCGCGATCAGCCCGGCGTAATGCGCCATGTCCACGAACAGGTAGGCGCCGACGCTGTCGGCGATGGCGCGGAAGCGCTTCCAGTCCATCACCAGCGCGTAAGCCGACGCGCCCGCCACGATCATCTTCGGCTTGTGCGCCAAGGCCAATGCCTGAACCTGGTCATAGTCAATCTCTTCCTTTTCGTTCAGGCCGTACTGGACGGCGTGATACAGCTTGCCGCTGGAGTTGACCGATGCGCCGTGCGTCAGGTGTCCGCCGTGCGCCAGCGACAATCCGAGGATGGTGTCACCGGGCTGGAGCACTGCCATGTACACGCCCTGGTTGGCCTGCGAGCCGGAATTCGGCTGCACGTTGGCGTATTCCGCGCCGAACAGCGCCTTCACGCGGTCAATGGCCAGTTGCTCGGCGATGTCCACATACTCGCAGCCGCCGTAATAACGCTTGCCGGGGTAGCCTTCGGCATATTTGTTGGTGAGCTGGCTGCCCTGCGCTTCCATTACCGCCGGGCTGGTGTAGTTTTCCGAAGCGATCAGCTCGATGTGATCTTCCTGGCGGCGGTTTTCGCTCTGGATTGCGGCCCACAATTCCGGGTCGGTATGGGCAATGGTGTTTTTTCTGGAGAACATGGCAGGCCTTCCAAATAATCAGCGGGGATAGGGAAAGGCGCGCATTTTACCATGCCGGACGGGAAAATCCTGTCAGCCCACAGCTTGCCAAGCCGCACCGTTCCTTACACCGGCTTGCGTTCCACCAGAAAGGAATAAAGCCTGCGGCTGTCGGCGCGCAGGACGGTGAAAACAAGATCGCCGACGGCGATGCGCTCGCCGCGCTTGGGCAAACGGCTCGCCGCCCTGAGCACCAGGCCGCCGACGGTGTCGCATTCTTCGTCGCTGAATTCCGCGCCGAGCGCCTCGTTGAAATCACTGATTTCGGTAGCCGCCTTGACGCGCCAATTGCCCTTGCCGTCCGGGATCAGGTTGTCTTCGTCCTCATCGAAATCGTACTCGTCCTCGATGTCGCCGACGATCTGCTCCAGCACGTCCTCGATGGTGACCATGCCGCACACGCCGCCGTATTCATCCACCACCAGCGCGATGTGGTTGCGGTTGGCGCGGAAATCGCGCAACAGCACGTTCAGCCGCTTGGCTTCCGGCACAAATACCGCAGGCCGCAGCATTTCGCGCACATCGAATTCTTCGCCCGCGTAATAGCGCAGCAGGTCTTTCGCCAGCAGGATGCCGATGATGTTGTCCTTGTCGCCGTCAATGACGGGAAAACGCGAGTGCGCGGTTTCGATGACGAACGGGATGAACTTTTTCGGCGGCTCGCTGATGTCTATCACGTCCATCTGCGCGCGCGGGATCATGATTTCCTGCACCTGCCGCTCCGAAACCTGGATCACGCCCTCCATCATGGACAGCGCTTCGGCGTCCAGCAGGTTGCGCTCGTAGGCGGAATGCAGCAGCGCGATCAGTTGCTCGCGGTCTTCCGGTTCACGCAGCAGCAGCGTGGAAAGCCGCTCCAGCAGGGTGGGTTTGTTACTGGCGGATTTGTTGCCGGGTGGGACATCCATGTTATATGTTACAGAGTTGCAGCTTGGTAGGGGTCAGCATACCCTAATTTCTGCATGATTGCAGTCTCGCGCGCCTCCATCTCGGCGGCTTCCTCATCATCCTCGTGCTCGTAGCCTTGCAGGTGCAGCACCGCATGGACGGTGAGATGCGCGTAATACTCCAGCAGGTTTTTGCGCTGCTTGCGCGCCTCCTTCGCCGCCACCGGCGCGCAGATCACCAGGTCGCCGTAAAGCGGCAACTCGTTGTCATACACAAAGGTCAGCACGTTGGTGGCGTAGTCCTTGCCGCGAAAACTCTTGTTCAGATAGCGTGCCTCATTCTCATCCACGATGCGCAGGGTGATCTGCACCTCGTGCTGCAGCGCGGACTGCACCCAGCGGCGGAGCTGGTGGCGTGCGGGTAGTTGCTTCGCGCTGGTGGCGTACTGGACGGTCAGGGAGAGTTTGTATGGGGTACTCATGGCTGCTGCCTCCTTTCCTGCTCGTGCCGCTCGTAAGCCGAGACGATTTTCTGCACCAGCGGATGGCGCACCACGTCTTCCGCGAGGAAATCGCAGAAGGCGATGCCGCGCACTTCCTTGAGCACGCTACGCACCTCCACCAGGCCGCTCTTCTGCCCGCGCGCCAAGTCTATCTGAGTCACGTCGCCGGTGACCACCGCCTTGCTGCCGAAACCGATGCGGGTGAGAAACATTTTCATCTGCTCCGGCGTGGTGTTCTGCGCTTCGTCCAGGATGATGAAGGAGTGGTTGATGGTGCGCCCGCGCATGTAGGCGAGCGGGGCGATCTCGATGACGCCGCGCTCGAACGCCTTGCCCACCTTGTCCATACCCATCAGGTCGTAGAGCGCATCGTGGAGCGGGCGCAGGTAAGGGTCCACTTTCTGCGCCATGTCGCCGGGCAGAAATCCTAATCGTTCCCCCGCTTCTACCGCCGGACGCACCAGCACCAGCCGCTTCACCGTTTCGCGCTGCAATGCATCCACGGCGCAGGCGACGGCGAGAAAAGTCTTGCCTGTGCCAGCGGGGCCGACGCCGAAGGTGATGTCGTGCTGCTGGATGGCTTGCAGGTAATCGTTCTGGCGCGCGGTGCGACCGCGCACCTCGGCGCGCCGCGTCATCAGCAGCGGCACGAAATCGGCCTGCGGTTCCGGCTCCCTGTTTACTTTCATCGCCTCGATGAGGCCGAGCTGCAATTGTTCCAGGGAAAGCTCGTGCTTGGCGTCGCGGTAAAAATCCTGCAACACCTGGCGCGCCAGCTCGATCTGGCGCGGCTCGCCCTGCACGCTGAAATGCTCGCCGCGCCGCGCGATAGCCACTTCCAGCGCCACTTCGACTTGGCGCAGGTTTTCGTCAAACGCGCCGCATAACCGCGCCAGGCGGGCATTATCGGTCGGCTCCAGGGAAAATTGCAGGTCGTTCATGGCTGTTCCGCCACTAGTTCGCCGCGCAGGGTGTGCGAGAGTGCGGCGGTTATTTTCACATTCACAAAACGCCCCGCCATGCCGGGGGAGCCCACGAAATTCACGATGCGGTTATTGTCGGCGCGTCCGGCCAGCTCCCGGCCATCCCTTTTCGACACTCCTTCTACCAGCACGCGCTGGATACTGCCCAGCATGGCCCGGCTGACCGCCTGTTCCTGTTCCCCGATGCGGGCCTGCAGCCGGTGCAGGCGCTCCATCTTGATTTCCTGCGGCGTGTCGTCCGCCATTTCGGCGGCTGGTGTGCCGGGGCGCGGGCTGTAAGTAAAACTGAAGCTGGAATCAAAGCCGACTTCCTCGATCAGCCTCATGGTCGCCTCGAAATCGCGCTCGGTTTCGCCGGGAAACCCGACTATGAAATCCGAAGTCAGCACGATGTCCGGGCGCGCCGCGCGCAGCTTGCGGGCCAGCGATTTGTATTCGAGCGCGGTATAGCCGCGCTTCATCGCGGCCAATATGCGGTCCGAGCCGGACTGCACCGGCAGATGCAGGTGGTTCGCCAGCTTGGGCGTGTCGGCATACACCTCGATCAAACGCTGGGTTATTTCCTTCGGGTGCGAGGTGGTGTAGCGCAGGCGCTGCACCCCGTCCAGCACCGCGATCGCGCGCAGCAGGAAGGCGAGATCGGCGGTGTCGCCGTCCTCCATCGCGCCGCGCCATGCGTTCACATTCTGCCCCAGCAGGGTGATTTCACTCACCCCCCGCACCACCAGCGCCTGCACTTCGCGCATCACGTCGGCAAACGGGCGCGACATCTCATTGCCGCGCGTATAGGGCACCACGCAATAGGTGCAGTATTTACTGCACCCTTCCATGATGGAAACGAAAGCCGAGCCCGCTGCAGTATCAGGCGCGGGCAGGTAATCGAACTTTTCTATTTCGGGAAAGCTGATGTCCACTTGCGGGCGACCGCTCGCACGCCGCGCTGCGATCAGTTGCGGCAGGCGGTGCAGCGTCTGTGGCCCGAACACCAGGTCCACGTAAGGTGCATGCTTCACGATCACGTCGCCCTCCTGGCTGGCGACGCAGCCGCCCACGCCGATGAGCAGGCCAGGCCTGGAGCGCTTCAGCAACCGCGCCCGCCCGAGGTCGGAGAACACTTTTTCCTGTGCCTTTTCGCGCACCGAGCAGGTGTTGAACAGGATGATGTCGGCTTCCTCGGGGATGTCGGTCTGTTCCATGTTTTCGCTGGCGCGCAACACGTCCGCCATCTTGCCCGAGTCATACTCGTTCATCTGGCAGCCGAATGTCTTGATGTAGAATTTTCCCGGCATGGAGCTTATCCAAAAAAATGCGGCTGGTGTACCTGTAGGTGCGAATTTACCTCGAAGAGGTTCTTGCACCCTGTGGGTGTTCACACATAGCCAGCTGTTAGTGCGAATAAATTCGCACCTACAAACCCGTTAACCGATGATTGGCCGAAAATCAAAAACAACCCACTCTCTCCGCAATGCGCTCCAGCAGCGGGCGCAATTGGCTTACGATAGTTCTGGCCCGCTCCGGGTTCCCGTCGGCGGCGCAATATTCCAGCGCCTGGCACAGGTCGGCAAAGGCTGTCGCTCCCGCCATCCTGGCAGGTGACTTGGCGCGGTGGCCGAGCTCACCCGCCGCCGCCAGATCGTTGCGGGCCATCGCCTCCTCGATTCTGGCTACGTCTTCGCGCGATGCCCCGATAAACTTGAGCGCAAACGAGCGAATCTTATTGTTGTCGTTGCCGACCAGTTCGCTCAGCACGGAGAGGTCAATGATAGCCGGGTCGCCCGCCGGCATGGTTGCCGCCATGCCGCGAAGCTGCGCCGGAACAACCGCTTTCTGTCGTGGCTCCGGCAACCATCTGGCAAGAGCGGCATAAAAATCATCGAGCCTGAACGGTTTGCCGATGAAATCGTCAGCGCCTGCAACCAGGCAACGCTCGCGGTCATCACCCGACGCGTTGGCTGACAGGGCGAGGATGCGCGCATCCGCAAGAGCGGGGTCGGCGCGTATTTGCCGCATCGCTTCCAGCCCGTCCATTCCCGGCATCTGGACATCCATCAACACGCAGTCGAAGGATTCGCGCCGCAGCATATCCAGCGCTTCCTGTCCGTTCTGAGCAACGCATACGGTGGCCCCTCCTTCCTCCAGAAACTCGCGCGCCACCTGCTGGTTAAAAGGGTTGTCCTCGGCCAGCAGGATGCGCGTGCCGTCGAGTGCGGCCATCGCGTACAACATTCTGTCTGCCTGATCCGGCATCCTTCGCTCAAGCTGTTCCGGCGCATCGCTCTTGCTAATCCTCACGGACAACCAGAAAGTGCTGCCTTTGCCCGCTTCGCTCTGCACGCCCACCTTGCCGCCCATCAGCTCTGCCAGGCGCTTGCAGATGGCCAGCCCCAGGCCGGAGCCGCCGTATCTTCTGCTGGTGGAGGTGTCGGCCTGCTGGAAAGACTGAAACAGGCCGGTTATCTGATTGCCGGAGATGCCGATGCCGGTATCCTGCACTTCGAAGCGCAACAAGACATCGCCGTCGCTTTCCTCGATCATTCTGGCGCGCACGACGATTTCGCCCCGCTCGGTAAACTTGATGGCGTTGTTGATGTAGTTGATGAGTATCTGGTTGAGCCGCAACGGGTCGCCGCACAGCTTGCCGGGGATGGCGGGATCGAAGTCAAACTCGATCTGGAGGCCCTTCTCCGCAACGCGCCAGCCAACCAGATTAGCCAGCGTTTGCCGGGTTTCATCGAGGCTGAAGCCGAGCGCTTCCAGCTTGAGTTTGCCCGCGTCTATCCTGGAAAAATCGAGTATGTCGTCTATGACGCCCAGCAGGTGCTCGCACGACATTTGTATTTTCTGGAGGTAGTCGCGCTGGCGGGGGTCGCTTTCCGCCTTGAGCGCCAACTGTGACATGCCGATGATACTGTTCATCGGCGTGCGTATTTCGTGGCTCATGTTGGCGAGAAAGTCGCTTTTGGCCCGGCTGGCCTCCTCCGCCCGGCTCTTGGCGAGCCGCAAGGTATCCAGCGCATTCCTGCGCACGGTAATGTCCTCTATCATCACGAGCAGGTACTGTTCGGCGTCGCTCTCGAACGGCGTCATGATGACATCGAGCCAGGCTTCCTTGCCGAAGGTGGAATACAGGTAGGTTTCTATCCGGCACTCGACGCCACTTTGCAAGACCGTTTCCGCCGTGTTCAACATGCCGTTATCCTTCCAACTCGCGATCTGGCGAAAATTCTGCATCTTCAGTTGTTCTGCCGTTGCACCAACGATCCCGGCAGCCGCCTGGTTGGCCAGCACACATTGGCCGCTCTCCCCATGATAAGCGAGAATCCCGAGCTGCGAGGAGGCGATGGTTTTCTGGTTCAGCTCCAGCGCCCCGGCAAGCCGTCTTTCCAGCAGTTTGCGTTCGCTGATGTCGCGAAAACTCCAGATTCGCCCGGCCACCTTCCGTTCTTCCCACAACGGCTGCGTGTAGCGTTCGATAAACCTGCCATCCTTGAGCTCGATCACATCCAGCAAGGTTTCCTCCGGATGATCGTACAGATGCTGCACTTTCACCTTGATGGAATTGGGATCCTTCAGTTGGGATAGAACAAACTGGAAAGCGCGCTCACTGGCATCGCGTGTCCTGCTTCCGCGCGCAAGGAGCTCATCCGTAAGATTCCAGATCGCCTTCAGTTTCTGATTAAACCCGATCACCCTGCCTTCCAGATCAATAGTCAGGATGCCATCGGCGGTTGATTCCAGCGTACCCGAAAGAATCGAGGAGGATTCCGTCAGTTCCTGATACAGCAAGGTCTTTTCGGCGTGTGCCTGCTCCGCTTCTTCTTTCTTCTCGCGCAATTCACTGGTCGCCTGCGCGATGCGGGATTCCAGCGTATCCCGGTCGTGCTGCAATTGCCGGGCCATGCTGTTGATGCCGATGGTCAGCTCGTTCAGCTCGTACACCCCGAGTTGCGGCGCAATGCGCGTGTCCAGAATGCCGCTCCCGATGCGGCGGACGGCGTAGCCCATGTTGAGAATCGGGCCGGTAATCCGGCGCGCCGCCCATAGCGCCGCCGTGATAGACACCAGCAGCACCAGCAGCACGACCAGCAGGTTGAAAGCCATCATTTTGCTCTTCTCGCCGTTCAGGCCGATCTTGCTGACCTGGACGATCACCGCGCCCAGTTTCCTGGCCGTTGCAGGCGCAACACCCCGGTTGTCGGCAACCTCGTCCAGGCCGATCTGGGTGGCGACGATAGGTTCGTACAGCAGCAGAATATGTTCATCCTGATACACCGTGCGGGAAGAGTTGACCTTGGCGGACAGGACCTCGCCCGCGCCGCTACCGCTTCCCGCTGCCGCCAGTTGTTTGGCGCCGGCATCCAGCACCGCAACCGCCTTCACGTCCGGCTGCGCGAGCGCCGAATTGACGCTCTGCTTCAGCAGCGCCGTGTTGCCGGAAAATACCGCGTATTCGGCGGCGGAGGCGAACTGGCGCGCCACCAGTTGCGAGCGCTCGAGCAGCGCGCGGTCCACATCGGCAAAACGCGCGTAAATAAAGTAGCCCGCAAACAGCGCCGTCATCACCACGATGGGGATCAGCGCGACCAGCAAGGTCTGCTGCTGGATGCCGGAAGGCTTCACGGCGCATCCCCCGCAATCGCGCTGATTTCCTGGTTCAACTCTCCCGCGCTCCTGACGGCCAGCCCCAGAGAGCGGCCCACTTGCTCGTTGATCGCGATCTCGTAAAACTGCGGGTGTTGGGCTGACGGCAAGGTGCGCGTCTCACCATACTGCTGGATAAACCGGGCCGCCTGCTCGGCAATCTGGGCGGGAGTGCTGAACACCGCCGCCAGCGCGCCCGCCTTGACGTAGGCGGGCGAAAACCCGATTACCGGATCGCCGCTGCGGTAGGATGCCAGCAGGATGTTGCGTATGGTCGAGCTGTTATAGATCGCGGCGTCCGGCAGGGCGAGCAACACCTCGCTGCTGTCCAGCACATGCTGCAACGCGACATGAAGCGGAAAGTCGGCGCCGACCTTGTGCTCGTGCAGGCTCAACCCGTGCATGGCCATACGCTGTTTTAGCTCGGCCAGCTCATCCGGCGGAAAGCTGTCGAACAGCACGCCAACTTGGCGTTTGCCAGGCAGCAAAGCGGCGATCAGACGCACCTGGCGCTCGGTGGGCTGATCCAGAAATATCGCCGAATACGTTTTCGAGGCAGCCCGTTGCGGGTGGTCGCGCAACAGCTTCTCGTGGCCGGTTTCCGGGACAAGGACATTGAGGGCGGCACGCGCGCTGCTGCCCGCGATGTCCGTTGCCGCCTTCATTCCGACAGCGATGACCAGGCCCTGCCCCGGATTCACCTCATCGGCATCATCAACGATGTCGAGGTATACATTTTTCTTGAGCAGCTTCTCGCGCAGCGCGTCGGAAAATTCCAGGTAAGACCCGCCGCGCTCGCTGAGCACCACGGTAACTGCGAGCGGCGCGGCCTGGATGCAGCCCGGCGGAAAGCACAGGCACAGCAATACCAGCATCCGCCCGGCTTGCTTGCACATAGCAGGCCACAACACCGTGTCGCCCATGAAACCGGCCCGGCTAGAAATTGAGTGTCGCAGTAAGGTAAGCACGCCTGTCAAATAAGTAGCCGCTGTATCCCACATGTTCGCCGTTGTTATGCTGGAATACATTCTGCACTACCAGCGAAATCTCTCCTCCGCCAATTCTTTTCCCGTCGCCTGCCGCCCCGAATTGTTTGGCTACGCGCATATCCACCCGGCGCGTCAGCGGCTGCGGATTCATCGCGGTTAACACCCTCACTGCTCCTTGCTGGTAGTAGCCGGCGCTGATCGAAACTCCATTGCCCATTTGCCTGGTGTACAGCAGGCTTCCGCTATTTTTCGGAACGGTTTGGGTATAAGCCTGAACCTGGCCCGCATACCAGTTTAGCGATGCCGCACCAAGATAAGGAGAACCGACGGGATCGCAGCTCACATGCTGGCGAGCAAAACTGAAAACCAGGCTGTTGCTTGCCCCTCCCCAGCTATACTTCACCGAGCTCTCCAGCCCCGTGTATGTGGCGGCAAACTCGTTGCGAAAATCCAATTCCTCGCGCGAGTTTAGCGAATCTGGCGCCTGCGTTTTATCTACCGAGATAATATCGCTGACCTGATCGCTGTACGCCCTGGCGTCAATTGACAAGCCATTACCAAACCGCCCGATATAGCCGATTTCCCGCGAAAGCGCATGCTCCGGGCGAAGCCCGCCGGACGATAACCATATCCGCCATGATCCAATTCCGGGTAGCCTAAACTGTTTGTCGCTTCTTTCCTCCACCAGGGCGGGGTTGCGATACGCGACCGAGACGCTGGTTCGCAATGTATGTTCCGGTGTGATGTGGTAATTGAGCGCAGCCCTCGGCGAGACCCTTCTGTTACCTATGCCATCGTCTTCCAGCATTGCGCCGGCATTCAACAACAAAAACTTCGGCAAGATACGCCATTCGTCGTGGGCAAACAAACGGTGCTGGCGCAAACCTTGCGGCGCCGAAAACGTGGAGGGAGCATCCACCGAGTCATGGCGCACGGCGGCGCCCCACACAAGGCGGTTGCTGCTGCCCGCATAGAGTGTATGCTGCATTTCAAGCTCGTGGCGATGCGCCATAAAGTTATCGCTAAGCGAGAACGGCCCTCCCACCCCCTGGATCGGAAGGGTGAGCCACTCGTTCACCGAATTTCGCGAGATGTGGTAATAATGCACCCGGAGATCATCGCCTTGGCCCAGCGTATGCAACCAGGCCAACTGCTGGTATCCGGAGTCATTCTTTATGTTGTGCGGTTGCAAGTTGCTATTTCTTGGGTCGCCTTGGGCGCGAACGCCGCTGCTGAAACCAGCTTGAAAGTCGAAGCTGTCCACTCCGTTCGGGTGATAGTTGCCGCGCAGGCTTGCAAAATGAGTAGAGCTGCTGTCGTTATACCCATCAAAGAAATCCCACCGGTTCGCCGGAAAATCAAACCCGTTATCTGAGCGCTTGCCGAACGTAAACCGGAGATCCAGTTGTTCCCCATTTTTGCCGAAATGCGCCACGGCGTCCGAAATGCCCGCGTTCCCCGCATTTCCCTTGGTCGCAGACAGGCTCGCGCCATCCAGCGCAAAGGCGTCGCGTGTGATGATATTGATTACTCCCAAGATCGAGTTCGAGCCGTAGGAAGTTGCTGCCGGGCCGCGCACCACCTCGATTCGCTCGATGTCATCAAGATGCAGCGGCAAATCTTCCCAGTTCACGGTATTAAACGGCGGCAAATAGACGGAGCGCCCGTCCACCAGCACCTGCATCCGGCGCGTATATTCATCCGTCGCGCCGCGATAGGAAACGATTGGCGTGTAGCCATTAAAATAATCCACATACATGCCCGGCACCAGCCTGAACACATCCGCAACATTGCGGAACCCGGAAGCCTTGATCATGGCGCGATCTATGACCGTCACCGCATTGGGGGTTTCAGAAATGGGCTGGCTCAAGCGCGAGGCGCTCAGCACTACCGGAAAGTCCTGCAAAAAACTCTGCTCGGAAGCATCATCGCCGGCATAAGACACCGCGCAGGCAGGAAAGCTGGCGGATATAACCAGCCAGAAAAAAACTTTATGCCGAACTCTCCGCGCAAAAAACTCGCGCACCCTCAAACGGAACCCCGGCAGACTTTCGACACTCATAATCGCAGCTCCCTCGCGGGTGGTTGAACGGGCTCAATCCGGCTCACTATGCCGGCAGGTCGCACAGCCCGGGCGCAGTTGATGGCAGGCGGCAACAAACAGCACTTTGAATTGTAGAGCATTTCGCCGAGAGCAAGATGCGGAACGCGGTTGCGATGAGGTAGAATCAGCAATGGCCTATACCCGGCTTGCGCCTCATGATGCGGCTCTCGCACTCAAGGGCCGCAGTGCCGCCGCTTCCGCTTCTCAGGCAAATATCCGGCCACAAGGCCATCACTACTATGAACCTTAAAACCGCAATTCAAGCCACAGAGCACACAGAGAAATCGCGGCACTCACCACTTGGTGCGCCTTCACCCTTTGTGTGAGATGCGATTCGCCAGCAACTTATGGGTTTCCTCTGTGATCTCTGTGTCCTCTGTGGCTAATTAAGTTTTTCAGAATGAATACAGCAAGCCATCTCAAGATTATTGCCAGCATCTCGCTCCTGGTAGCCATTCTTCCTGGATGCGATAAAGGTGCGGGCAACGCGCCGGGAAGCGGCGGTGCCCCGCAAGGCTTGACCATAGGCCGGATGAAGGTCGCCATCATGCCGGAGTACGACGACCCCAGCGTGCTGGCAATTTACGATGGCAAGTTTGAAGAGGCGGCCAGCTATCCCATCCGCACCCGCTTCCTCATCCCAAAAGGCTCGGTCATCAGCGACGCGTGCAGCCTTTCACACGAAGGCCAGCATTTTTGCCAGCTATACAAGACTTCCAGCAAGGGCGAGTACGACGAGGTGAGCCTGGTGCTTCCCTACCCCAACTTCTACCTCAGTTTTCACACGCCGCAACTTGATGTGGCGAGCGAGAAAAAGGAAATCGCCTACCGTATCAAGGTAAACCACCCGGTAAAAAACATGGAGGTGGAATTGCAGCAGCCATTGCGAAGCACCGCGTTCAGCATCGTCCCGCCAGAAGGCGCGCGACCGCTTCAGCATGCCGACTCGATCAGCGCCATCAAGGGCTTCAATCAGGTTTATTACAAACTGGAGGGCATCGCCGCAGAGCAGGAAATCGCATTCGCGGTCAGCTATATCAAGAGCGATCCCAAACCGTCGGTTGACATCAAGTATTCCACCATGAAGGAAACGCTGACCAAAGGGAATTCCTACGAAAGCCAGAGAAACATTAAAGTCATGGTCTACACGCTTTCCGGAACGGGTGTGCTCGGCCTGCTGGCCGTGATCGCGTGGCGCATCCGCTCCCGGAAAAACCGGGGCGAAAAATCATGACCGCAAGGAGGCCTGCTTTTTTCCGTTCGGCGCTTTTCCGCTGCCTGCTCTCCCTGCTGGTTTGCGTAGCAGCCTCCAGCCCGGTTCAGGCGCTTACCGTCAACGAGGTGGCGAAAGACCTGGCGTGCCCGTGCGAGTGTCCGCTCATTCTCGAAGACTGCAACATGACCTGCGGGCTGGAGTGGAAAAACCAGGTCGGCGAAATGATCAACAAGGGGATGACCAGGCAGCAGATCATGGATTATTTTATCGGCAAGTACGGAGATGACGCCCGCATTACCCCGACGCAGAAAATTCATGGCAAGATTTACCAGTACACCCGAAGCTTCGATACGGCGGATTGGGTTTTATTGTGGGCCGGGCTGATTGTCTGGATATTTCTGATGTTTTACGGACTCTATATAGGCGTAAAGAAACTCTTCTTCAGCAAACCGCAGTAGCGTAGGCTGGGGTGAGGCACGAACCCCAGCATTTCATGGGTGTATGTTGCCGGGGTTCGTGCCTCACCCCAGCCTACATAACTACATAACTACGTTACTGCGATAACTCGATCCAGCCTCATGAGCCATATTGAAACCCCGCCCGGCCACCGCTTTCCCTGGTATGTCCGGCTGTTTCTCGCCAACCAGCGGCGGCGCTATGGCCGTGAGCTGGAGCCGGCGCGGCTGTGGGGGCGGTCGCCCAGGGTTTTTGCCGGACTGTCGCTGCTCTACGGCGCGCTGGATCGCAGCACCTCCCCCATCGAGCCCACGTTGCGGACGCTGGTCACGGTGCTGGTTTCGCAAATCAACTGGTGCGCCTTCTGCGTGGACATCAACTCTGCCACCGGCATCAAGCGCGGGCTGACCGAGGCGCAATTGGCGGCCTTGCCGGAATTCGAGTCGTCCGATCTGTTCGATGCCCGCACCAAGGCGGTGCTGGCCTACGCGGCAACCATTACCCACACCGGACGCCAGGTGGACACCGGGCTGATGGCCCGCCTCAAAAGCCATTTCAGCGACGACGCCATTATCGAGCTAACCGCGATCATCGCGTTCCAGAATCTCTCCAGCAAATTCAACGCGGCGCTGGATGTCGCCCCGCAAGGCTTTTGCAATTTCTCGCCGCCTTCGGGCATCAAGACCGAAAAACAGGGGTAGCGCAATCCGGGTTCGCTATAATTCGCATCCATCCCGAACATGAAAGTGCCAGTGAAGCCCCTGCTTGTCAGCGTCAGCCTGTTTTTGTTGCTTGGCATAACCGCACTCTCTCTCGCATTCATGTATCTAACCGACCAGGCGCCCGGCGCCGCGATCAGCAGCTTGCATGGAGAGGGGCGGCTATTCCTGTACCGGTACGGCATGATTGAAACGTTAACCTCCGGCGAAATAACCCGGCTCTACCAGGGCACCTGCACGCGGCAATGCCACGGCAGGGACGTTATCGAGAAAAAGCCCCGTACCGCCGCTGAATGGGAATCGGTGGTCGCCCGCATGAGGGCGCCGGATCGGGCGAAGATATCGGATCGCCACGCCGAAACCATTACCCGGCATTTGCAGAACAATTTCTTGAGCAACGTGCCGACCGTCATTCCCGAAAAAACCATGAAGTATGTCAAACAGTATTTGTGGAGAAGCGATTTCGGGGAAAACGATCTGTTTCTGGATATTATTTATGTGCCCCGCGAGCATCTGCGCCTGATGCCTTACCTCGGGGTGCGCAATTTGCCGCGCGACCAGCAGGATGCCCGTTTTATTGTTTTCATCAACACTCACCAGGGTACGGTTCCCCCGTGGAACCTCGCCGAAATGTCCACGCTCCGCATCAACGGCGGCAACCCGCAAAATGCGACCGGATGGACGGTGCTCTATCGTGATGGGCAGCAACACCACAACCAGGGAATGCTCACCTTTGCTGCGGTTGACGCCGGCCAACCTGCCGTGCTCGAAATCACGATGCAACTGGCCGGCCTGGGGAAGCGGACGTTCCAGTGGAACCTTCCGGTGCCGCAATTGCCCGAGTAAGCCATGGCGAATCTGAAATCCTACAAAATGCTTGTCGCCCTTGCCGTCACCGGCCTGGCGATTGCCCTGGCCATCGCGGGCTTGCTGCTATCTCTGAAAGACGAGCCGAAGGATTTGTTTCCCCAGCCTTCCGTGGTAGCCAGGGAAGCGGCGCCCGATTTCAAGCTCGCATTGCTGGACGGCGGCAATTTCCAGCTTGGCAGCCACAAGGGAAAGCCCATCCTGATCAATTTCTTCGCTTCCTGGTGCCTGCCTTGCGGGGAGGAAATGCCCGCCATCGAGAAAATTGTTCATGAATACAGCCCAAGAGGCGTAGTATTTCTGGGAGTCTCGACCGACGATACGGAAACCAACGCCAGCAACTTTATAAAAAAACACGGCGTCACGTTTCCGGCGGGGATTGATAAAAGCACGGAGATTCAGAAGGCCTACGGCTTATATGGCATCCCCACCACGTATTTCATAGACAAGCAAGGCATGGTCAATTATTTTCATTCGGGCAGCGTTACCGAGGATCTGATGCGTCATGAGCTGGATAAACTGCTTTAGGAATTTTTGTGCCGCTCTTCTGCTCGCAACCGTTCTGGCCGGTTGTAGCGAAGAAGCCAAGCCGCTGTTGCAGGTGGGAGAAAAAGCCATTCCCTTCACCCTGGAGATGCTGGATGGGAAAACCACCCATCTGGAAAACTATGCGGGCAAAGGGCTGGTCATCACTTTCATGTCATCCTGGTGCCCCTGCTCCAACGAATCGTTGCCGCTGATGAAGCAGGCTTACACCAAACACAAAGACGAGCCGATCGTGTTTCTCATGGTCGGCATCCAGGACTCCAGATCAAAGTTCGAGGGTTTCGTAAAAAAATGGGAAGTACCCTTCCCGACCGGTTACGACAAGGGCGACCGTATCGCCAGGGATTATGGCGTCAGCGCCCCGCCTACCACTTTCTTCATTGACAAGAACGGGATCGTGAAGCGGGCTTTCTACGGCAACATAGCGAAAAAACCGGACGAGTTCCGGCTGTGGGTCGAGGAGATTATTTGATGGGTGGCGCCGCCGCGTTGTGGGGAGGCTTCGCCTCTTTTTTCTCGATCTGGCAGGTCTGCATTCTGCAAATCAGCCCGTTCTTTATCGCCTTCATTGCCGGCATTTATCTGGCAACGCTCAGCCAGAAAGAAGATGCGGGGATCATGAAGTGGATCGTTCCGCCCTGCATCGCCTTCGGGGTGGGGTTCACCCTGCTCTACTCCCTGCTGATCGCGTCCGGATTGAGTTTCAGTCGCCCGCTGATCGCCAACATCGGCAGCTTGAGAATCGCGGCGGGAGCCGTCATCCTGCTCGCCAGCCTGCACATTTTCCTGGCCAACCGCTCGCCTTTTCTCGGCAAGATGCACCGCCCGTTGCCGTTAAGCGGGTTGGCATTGCTGCTCGGCATCTCCTTCGCGCTGATATATTCGCCCTGCATCACCCCGATGCTGTCCGACATCATGGGGTTGGCGTCCCAGCGCGCGACGGCGCAAGAAGGTTTGATTCTGGCGGGGTTCTACGGGATCGGCATCACCCTCGCCCTGTGCCTGGTAGCGGTTGCGCTTACCCTGTTCCTCGGGAAAAATGCGGCGGCATTGCGCCATGTAGGCCCGATCAAAAATGCCTGCGGCATCGTCCTGCTCGCCCTCGCCGTCATGAACCTTACCGGCCTGATGCGGCACTACAAGGCATTCGTTCTCGGTTTTGTGTTGTAGCCATGCCGCACGCAGGTAGCAAAATACAGATTTTCGGCGCCGTGCTGGTATGCTTGGGCGCAACAACCGTGTTGCTGGCCAGAACAATAGGATTTGATCCGGATATGTTTTATGTCGCCTTCGGCCTCACCGGAACTGCGCTCCTCGTTGATGGCGCCGCGCAGCAGAAGCTGCACTATGCGCCCCGTTCACAACAGGAATACCAATGAGCAAGGTTCTCGGCAAAAAAGGCTTTCTGCTTTTGCTGGTTGTCGCCCTGTCCATCACGGCCTTTATCGGCTGGAAGCTGAGCCGGGACGAGGTGGTTCGCGCCCCGGAAGAGATCGAGGATTACCTGTTCTGGCAGGCGAAAGAGCTGACCGAATTCAAGCTGGCGGGCGCCGATAACAAGACGCTGGGCTTGAGCGACCTGAAAGGAAAGTGGAGTTTTTTCTTTTTCGGCTACACCCACTGCCCGGATGTTTGTCCGGTTACGCTGGCCACACTGGGAAAGGCGTTCCGGTTACTCGAACAGGATGCGGTCATTACTGCGGAAATACAGGGCGTTTTTGTTTCGGTGGATCCCGGGCGGGACACACCAGAATTGCTCAAGGAATACGCCGCCTATTTCAACAAAAGGTTTATGGGAGTAACCGGTAACCCATCCGATCTGGAGGCTTTTTCCCGGCAGATGAGCGCCTTGTATACCATCCACCCCAGGGAACCCGGAAAACCGGACAATACCTATCTGGTAAGCCACAACTCCACCATCTTTCTGGTGGATCCCAAAGGCAGGTTGCATGGACGGTTTCCGCCGCCGCAAACCCCGCAGGAGATTGCGGAGGCATTTATGAAAATACGTATGTTTTATAACGAAAGGAGCAAGAAAAAATGGGGAATTTTTTGAAATTACTTACTTTCCTGACGCTTGGAATTGTATCCCTGGGAGCGCGCGCCGACAGCGCAGAAATCCAGGTGCTCGACCCCTGGGTGCAGGCTGCGCCCCCCGCCGCCAAGGTGCTGGCGGCCTATCTGGAAATAAAAAATAACGGCGAGAAGCCGCAAACGCTGGCCGGGATTACCAGCCCCGCTTTCGGGCAAGTGGAAGTTCACCGCACCACCACCCGCGGCAACATCGCACGCATGGAGCACCTGAAAGAGCTCGTCATACCGCCGCACGCTTCGGTGGCAATCAAGCCGGGCGGGATGCACCTGATGCTGATGGGCGG
>CXWL01000476.1_pt1 | contig 23888 bp, 25 predicted proteins | sample 590931 | NCBI WGS metagenome assembly CXWL01 (sample SAMEA3498368, study PRJEB10139) | groundwater metagenome | biome: water well; material: biofilm material | place: Germany | collected 2015-04-27
AAGTGACAGGTTACCCTCTTAAACTCGATGCATTATTGTCTTGACCGAGGGGTCCACTTTAATGAATTAACGTGGATTGATGTGGCTCAATGTTTGCGGATATCTTTTTGAGAGAGTATCTTGAGCTTTTACGGATACAGAAGAACGTGTTGTATCGACTTAATTCTTCAGAATCCACGTATCAATCAGTTCGCACAGACGGTCAGGTTGTGTAGCCGGAATCCAGTGTTCGGATTCAATCTTGATAAATTCCACGTCGGCCAATGCCCCAAGCGCGGTCTGCGTGCGTTCCGGATCGGTTACGCTTCGCCCGCTGGACTGTATGACGAGGCAAGGACAGTGCACGTTAGAAACTGATAAAGGGCGTAATATTTCAACGAAATTACCAAGATATTGAGCCGTAGGCATTACTTTGATGTCATGCCAGGGTGAACCATGGTTTTTCAATGCTTCTTCCAGTTCTTTGCTACTGACTTCGTGGACACGGCGATCCAGCTCCCGAAGGTCCATGTTTTCGAGCCGGTGCCGATAGAGACCGAGTTGGTTGAGTAGTCTAAGGAGTTTCACGCTGAGCCGTAGTATCGGCAAGAACGTTTTTAGTTGGGCAAGGATGCCGGTTACTGATTCTTGGGCTATCGGTTCCACCAGCACCAATCCAGCACACATTTCTGGATAGCGCGACGCGAAATCAAGTGCGATATTGGCACCCAAACAATGGCCTACGACGAAAGCTTTAGTCTGTAGTTCTTGACGGAGCATTTCGGCGATGTCTTGACTCCAATGTTCGATGCGTGCCGGGCCTCGCCAGATGGATTCCCCGTGTCCGCGTAGATCTGGGCGAAGTAGAAGCCGGTCAGCGGTCAGACGGCTGTGCTCGATGAAATGCCACCAGCGAGTGGAGTTGCTGGCTGCGCCATGTAGCAAAACGACCGGTGTACTTCGTTCTGATTGTGTCGGTATCCATCGCCGGTATGCGAGTTCGACGCCGTCTGCTCCTTGGAAGTATAGTTTTTCATCCATTCCGATTGCCGCTTGTGGCTGAGTTGTAGTCATTGGATTTAAAGGAGTGCATTACTTGATGATGCTTCAATCATGGATCAGTATGCGAGTGTGGATAAGTGAGCCGCTTTCTGTCAACCACGATATTATGAAAACTTGTATATAACTGATAAGCCGTTGCCTGATCATTTACATTGTGTCATTGAACTGATGCATGGTGATGCCATTTGCATTTAATTCACTATAAGTTAACAGACTATAGAAATTCACGATAGCATTAAGTTTCTTGATCCTGGAGAGTTGGATATGACGAATACTGATGTGGAGATTCTCGAAAAAACGATTTGTTTTGAAGGTTTTTTTCGTTTGGAACGTTATCGCTTGCGTTATCGATTATTTAATAGTGACTGGAGTCGCCCGGTTGTTCGTGAATTATTTGAACGCGGGCATGCAGCGGCAATTCTGCCTTATGATCCCATCAGAGATGAGGTGATTCTAATTGAGCAATTCCGCGTAGGAGCGCTTGCCGCACCGGGTGGGCCGTGGTTGCTGGAGATCGTGGCTGGCGTGATTGAAGGCAATGAGACAGCGGAAGAAGTGGTGAGGCGGGAAAGTATGGAAGAAGCTGACTGTGTCATTACCGATATTATCCCGCTGTATGATTATCTGGTTAGTCCGGGCGGCACTACAGAACGCGTTGCTTTATTTTGTGGCCGGGTTGATGTGACGCATGCGGGGGGTGTGCATGGGGCAATCGATGAAGGCGAGGATATCAAAGTGCATGTTGTCACATTGGATGCAGCCCTTACACTATTAAAATCAGGCCGAATGAATTCAGCCAGTTCGATCATTGCGTTGCAATGGCTGGCCTTAAACCGGAACACTGTGCAAACCCTATGGTCAGTTGAAAAACGGTCTTGAAAGTTGTTCCGATGGAATTTGAGGGATCGGGGGGGAAGGCTGAAAAGATTTTCAATCAAACTTTCGAATTGTTGAGGAAAATTGCTTGTGTTTTTTGATTTATATTCGATAGCAGCATGATTTACTGATAACGTATTCAACAAATGTTGCAAGGAGGTTTACCATGAGGATGAAGGAACTTTCTTTGGGTAATTTAGATGTTATTTATCCTATTAATATTGATACTGATGATGAAGGTGTTTTAGCGGATGGCATGATTCCAGATAGTCGGATCGTTGGAATCATTGATGATCTGGAGATTATTAATGATGATGTCGAAGATTCCAAAATCACGCTCGAGTTTTTAGGATTGCGCTACGAGGCTATCCGAGAATAGTGGTCGTAGCGAGGGGAAGCCATTTTAGGCAGATTTTTTGAACATTTGAGGCGAATAGTTATTCTATTTAACGAAAAATGATCGGAAAATGGGGCTAAAATGGCTCTTTCGCAGTAGATCACTCTATTCTCGGACATCCTCCTAGGATGATTATCTGTTATCACATCGAAAAAACAAGAGAAATGATTGAGGCCACTTTGGTTCTGGTGTGTAAGCGACCCACACCAGGTATCGGTAAGCAAAGATTGACAGCTAGTCTGGGTATTGAGATGACGCAGCAAGTTGCCGAAGCATTACTGGCTTGTGCGGTGGAAGATGTTTGTGATTGGCCAGGCACGGTAGTGATCGCTCCCGCCAGTGCGGATGATATTGAATGGGCGCAGGCTTTGTCAGTACCGATTCCTTCTCCCGTGATGATTGTGCCTCAGGTATCGGGTAATCTCGGGCAGCGGCTGAATGCACTGGATCAAACGTTGCGCGCTCAAGGGATGGAACAACTGGTATTTATTGGTAGTGATTCTCCGGGGTTGGATTCAACAGACTATGCCGCTACACGCACAGCGCTGCAACAGACAGATGTGGTGTTGATTCCGGCATTGGATGGAGGGGTTGTGCTGATGGCAAGTCGTTGTGCCTGGCCAGAATTATCCGATTTGCCGTGGAGTAGCGACCAATTGGGTGCAGAGCTGATTGATGCTTGTCGCGGTGCTGGGCATTCCGTGAAATCACTGGGACAAGGCTATGATGTGGATGAAACGAGTGATTTTGTAAAACTGATTACTTTGTTGGAACAGGATCAACGATCAGCACGTCGTGCCCTGCTTGAACTTGCAAAGCGTATTATTCCCACCATGAAGATCGCCAATGCTTAACCCGGATATTGCATGAATTGCACACGCCCTCACTTGTCTCTTGATTCCATAAGGGATTTGTCTCAGTCGGGTGTATGAATAACTACACCGCTTCTTCGAAAAATCCCTTGTGAAACCAATATCATGCGTGATCATCGTGCGAATTCATACAATATCCGGGTTAAATTCAGTGTCATTATTCCTTGTTACCAGGATGAGGAAAAACTGGCTTGTTTGCTTGAACAACTGCAAAAACTACCCCATAAACCGTGTGAAATGATTGTTGTGGATGGTGCCAACAGTGAACATTGTGCGGAGATCTGTGAGCAATTTCAGGCGCATCGGATAATCTGTGAGCCTTGCCGGGGTCAACAATTATTGACAGGTGCAGCCTTGGCTCAAGGAGATGTTTTATGGTTTTTACATGCCGATGCACGATTAACATCGGATCCACTCACTGCAATGACAAAAGCTTTTGAACAAGGTGCGATTGGGGGCTATTTTCGTTTTCGCTTTGCTGCGCCACGTGCCTGGCCAGCATTTATTCTGGAACCGGCAATTGCTTTGCGCTGCCGTTTGGGTATTCCTTATGGAGATCAAGGGCTTTTCATAGCACGTCCGATTTATCATCAAGTAGGTGGGCACGCACCCTGGCCATTGTTCGAGGAAGCGCCTTTAGTAAGGGCTGCACGGCAATTAGGAAACTTTCAATCTTTAACTGAACCTATTTTTGTTGATTCATATCGTTGGCAGCGTGATGGTTGGTGGCGGCGTACCTGGCATAATCGTAAACTGGCTTTGAACTTTGCGCGTGGTGTTGCACCTCAAGAGTTGGCTTCACGTTATCATTCTAAAATTGGTTCCTGAATGACATAATGACACTAATCATCCAATGACAAGGAGTAACATGCAACAGATTATTCAAAAATATTATGGCGAAACACTGACCCGTACTCAGGATTTGCAGACAAATGCCTGTTGCACTGATGCAGGCTTGCCACATTTTGTAAAACCATTGTTGGCCCGGGTTCATGCTGAAGTACTGACACGTTATTACGGTTGCGGCCTGGTTTTCCCCGAGCACCTGGAAGGTTTGACTATCCTGGATCTGGGTTGCGGGGCAGGGCGTGATGTTTATGTGCTGTCCCAACTGGTAGGTGAGAAGGGCCAGGTCATTGGTGTGGATATGACAGAGGAACAACTGGCGGTTGCGCGTCAGCATGAGAAATATCACCAGAAAGTATTTGGTTACAAACGCAGCAATGTCCGCTTCCTGCACGGTTATATTGAACGATTGCACGAACTTGAACTGGCGGATGCCAGTGTGGATATCATTGTGTCCAATTGTGTCATTAATCTGGCACCGGATAAAGCGGCTGTATTGTGCGAAGCTTTCCGTGTACTGAAACCCGGTGGGGAGTTATATTTTTCTGATGTATACAGTGATCGACGTATTCCAATTGCACTGACGCATGATCCGGTTTTGTACGGGGAATGCCTGAGTGGTGCACTCTATTGGAATGATTTTCTGCAATTATCACGACAACAGGGTTTTACGGATCCACGTCTGATTGAGGATCGCCCTATTAGCATGGGTAACGCAGAGCTGTTTGAAAAGACCGGCAATATTCGTTTTTATTCGGCTACCTATCGATTATTCAAACTGCATGATCTGGAGTTGGCTTGTGAGGATCATGGGCAATCCGTTGTGTATTGTGGCACTATTCCTCACCATCCGCATGCGTTCAGGCTGGATAAACATCATTTTATTGAAACCGGTAAACAGTTTCCAGTGTGTGGCAATACGTGGCGCATGTTGCATGACACTCGCTTTATTCAGCATTTTGATTTTTACGGTAACTTTGATCAGCACTTTGGTATTTTTCCAGGTTGTGGCATGGGGATTCCATTTGAAGATGCGGCTATGGGTGAACAGAAAGGCGGGTGTTGTTGATAATGAATGCCAAAGTTGCATCAACACCCAGCGAACAACGGACGCGTTCTGAGTCATGGCATGTCACACCCGATGGCAAGCCACGTGGTTTTATTCATTCGCATGCGTTAGAGGAGCTCTGGTTCCATACCGGTACCGCTTGTAATCTGGCTTGTCCTTTTTGTCTGGAAGGCTCCAAGCCCGGTGATGGACGTTTGCAACTAATGCGTTTTGACGATACCAAACCTTTTATTGATGAGGCGTTGACACTGGGTGTTAAACAATTTTCTTTTACTGGAGGCGAGCCTTTTGTTAACAAAGATATGGTGCGCATTCTGGATTATGCGCTACAGTATCGTCCTTGCATGGTGCTGACTAACGCCACTGAACCATTGATTAAACGCTTGCCACAGTTAAAAGCGTTACGTGAGCAGCCCCATTCTTTGCATTTTCGTATCAGTCTGGATCATTTTTCAGCAGATCAACATGATAGTGGCCGGGGCAAAGACATGTTTGCAATGGCATTGGATGGTTTATGTGGATTGTATGACATGGGATTTACATTGTCGGTGGCCAATCAAACCATTCCAGACCTACCCGCAGATAAAGTGGCCAAGTGCTATGCTGAAGTTTTTCGTGGCGCGGGTTTGCCGGAAGATCTGCCGCGTATTGAGTTTCCTGAGTTCTATCCGCCGGGTATAGAAGTCACCGCGCCACAGATTACCCAGAGTTGCATGGTGGACTATCAGACCGAATCAACACGACGGGAGTTTATGTGTGCATTCAGCCGCATGGTTGTGAAAAGTGAAGGTCAATGCAAGGTTTATGCGTGTACATTGGTGGATGATGATGCCGATTACGCATTGGGCACAACGCTTGCCGAGAGCTTGCAAGTGCTGATCAGTATGAAACATCATCGTTGTTATAGCTGTTTTCAGTTTGGCGCATCATGCAGTGAAATGAAGCGATAAATATGAAACGCCGCTGGTGGGTTTGCCCGGCAGAGCCTCTTTTCGTGATTGGCATTTATGCGGTGGTCTATATCATGATGGCCATTGACAGCCGTTTTGGTGATCGTCTGGAAACCATCAATAAAGGCCTTGAGCGGGATGGTGTATTTATTATATGAATTCGCGACATCTGAAAAGTTGATCCTTTCAGAAAAATAACATACTATTTATGGTATGTGGAAAATATATGAACATAAGTGGATTGAAAAGCAACTAAAATCATGTTCAATCGAAGTGCTCAAAAAGCATGAGAAATGGAAAGATATTGTTGCTATTTCCGGGCCACAAGGGCTATTGTTAATTAAAGGTTTTTCTGATGAAGTATTAAAAGGCGAATGGAATGGTTACAGATCTTCGCGTTTAAATCAACAGTATCGAGTTATCTACAAAATCATGGTGGATGGGTTTATGTGCAAGTTGAACAGGTGTCGCCGCATGATTATCGGAGGAAAAAATGAATGAATATCAGGCAGCAAAAAAATTGTGTGATGTTTCTGTCGGTGAGTCAGTAAAAATTATCCGGGAGCTTCAAGGATTAAGTCAAAATGAATTAGCAGAACTTACAGGTATTCCTCAGTCTACTATCTCAGCAATCGAGCATGACAAAATAAATTTAGGCATAGAGCGTGCAAAAATTTTAGCTAAAGCGCTTAAATGCCATCCTGCGGTATTGGTTTTTCCAGGATGGAATGTTGATATTGCTGCCTAGCCCGGATATTGCATGAATTGCACATGCCCTCACTTGTCTCTTGATTCCACAAGGGATTTGTCTCAGTCGGGTGTATGAATAACTACACCGCTTCTTCTAAACACTCCTTGTGAAATCAATATCCTGCACGATCATCGTGCGAATTCATGCAATATCCGGGCTAGGAGGCTGTCCGAGAATAGAGTGAGATTATGGACGAAGTAAAAAATCAGGCTTGTTAATCCCTATTTTTTCCTGGGTGACTCGGGGTAGGGGTACAGGATGTTCAATGCCACGCTTTTACCCGCGGTTTCAACAATGCGCACATGTTCGCGTTTAAACTGCCGCGCATGGTGCAGACCACAGGAATGGGCAATCATGTTAATTTCCTTGTTAACATTCTTGGCATAATTGGCAACACGAATATATTTTTCTTCAACCACAAGGCCATTCTGCAAACGGGTGTCATGGGTTGTAATGCCAGTGGGGCAGGTATTGAGATGGCAGCGCATGGCCTGAATGCAGCCCAGTGAAAACATAAAACCGCGTGCCGTATTCACAAAATCGGCACCGGCACAGAGTGCCCATGCACCCTCTGCTGAAGTAACCAGTTTTCCGGCAGCTACCACATAGATGCGGCTTTTTAAGCCTGACTGTAGCAATGAATCTACCACGCGTGGTAATGCTTCTGCGATAGGTAAACTCACATGATCAATCAATGTTTGCGGTGCTGCGCCACTGCCACCTTCGCCGCCATCAATGGTCAAAAAATCGGGTGCATATTCAAGCCCACGACGGTTGATGCTGTCGCATAATTCATTAATAAAATTCCATCCGCCTATAGCCGTTTTGATTCCGACGGGTCGTCCGGTCAGTTCACGGATATCAATAATTTTATCGAGAAGTTCGTCAATATTATTAATGTCTCTATGGCGATTCGGACTGATTGAATCCTGATTCTCAGGGATGCCGCGTATGGCGGCAATTTCACTATGTACTTTATTGCCAGGCAGTAACCCACCTTTGCCGGGTTTTGCACCTTGCGAAAGCTTTATTTCAAATGCTTTAACGACCTTACTCAATTCTTTTGCACGTTGGGGTGAAAAATTGCCGTTTTCATCCCGAATGCCATATTTGGCGGTGCCGATCTGCATAATCAAATCACAACCTCCTTCCAGGTGATAGGGAGATAATCCGCCTTCACCGGTATTCAGCCAACAGCCCGCTTGTGCTGCGCCGAGTGATAAAGCGCGAACAGCGGGTTTCGAGATTGCGCCATAGCTCATGCCACTGATATTGATGACCGATTTGGCTTCAAAGGGATATTCACAGTAGCCTTGCCCGATATGCAACGAAGGTGTTGGCAGCTGATCTTCTTCTTGTATCGGGAAAGCAGCGTTGACAAAAATAATCGAGCCAGGCTGGCGCAAATCATTGGTGGAACCAAAGCCGACAAGACTGCCTTTATTCTTGGCATTTTTGTATATCCAACCTCGTGTAGCCCGGTTGAACGGCATCTCATCCCGGTCATTGGAAAAAAAATATTGCCGGAAATATTTTCCCTGCCGCTCGAAAATATAACGTAGCCGTCCAATGACAGGATAGTTGCGCAGAACAGAATGTTTCTTTTGTGTCACATCCTGGATAAACCAGAATACGACCATGCCGACGATGACAAGACCCAGCATCGTAGCGACACTATAGATAATCAGATCGATCGCGCCAGACATACAACCTCCTTATTAAGCATGGGCAGCATATACTATCCGTTCAAATGGCGTAAGTGAATATTCTGAATGACATTGTGAATGAATGAAAATACTGTTGAACTAACTAGCTGTAATATAATTCCGCTTCATCATTGAAAATTAAGGTAAAAAAGAATTGAAAGATCTACACGATGAAATTGACAGGAATGTAAAGCAGTCTCTGGCAGAAGATATCGGTGCGGGCGACTTGACGGCATCACTGATTCCGGGTGGAAAGGAATTGACCGCTGATGTGATCAGTAGAGAAGATGCTGTATTGTGCGGTGTGCAATGGTTTGATGCCTGTTTTCTAACTTTGGCACCTGAAATAGTAATCCATTGGTTTGCCGGGGATGGGGATTTTGTTCTAGCAGGACAAAAGCTATGCGAGATCAGAGGACATGCCCGTGTTTTGTTAACCGCTGAACGTTCTGCGCTGAATTTTCTGCAACTATTATCTGCCGTAGCGACACAGACTAAGCGTTTTGTCGATGCCATCGCCGGAACAGAAGCTGCCATCGTGGATACCCGCAAAACATTGCCCGGATTACGGTTGGCGCAAAAATATGCAGTGAAATGTGGCAGAGGGGTTAATCATCGTTTGGGTCTGTATGACGGGATTCTGATCAAGGAAAATCATATTATGGCAGCAGGTGGAATTAAACCGGCTTTAAGGAAAGCACGGGAAATTGCACCACCGGGTGTTTTTATCCAGATTGAAGTGGAATCTTTGCAAGAATTACAAGATGCTTTAATGGCCGGAGCCAACATGATTCTGTTGGACAATTTTACACTGGATCAACTGCGTGATGCTGTTGCATTGATCCGCCAGCAAGCAAATGAGCGGGTAGTATTAGAAGCATCCGGCAACATTACAATGAAGAATGTGCGTCAGGTGGCTGAGACGGGTGTTGATAGGATTTCTATTGGCAGTCTGACCAAGGATATTAAAGCGGTAGATTTGTCGATGCGGTTTATGGAATCAGAATGAAAAGTGCCATGTTGGGCGCAACGAAATTTCGTCCTCAACGGCATCTGCGGCGATGATTCCAGAAGATTTCGCACGCAATGTCAGGATTCATTATTGCTGCAGAATTTCTCGATGAGCCAGCATAGAGAATCTTGTAGCAAACTGCTACAATGAGGCAGTTACCATTTATCAATGAGGTAAAACCATGGCAAAATCAGCTTCTCCGATCCGGTTGCAGGAAGATTTGATGCAGGCTGCGGCATTGACGGGTGAGCGATTTCATCGCAGCACGGCTGAGCAAATTGAATATTGGGCGGAAATTGGGTGCAACGTGTCCAAGATGTTGGACCCGGACGACCTGTTGTCGATTTCAGCCGGGCTGGCAAAAATCAGGATTGAACCCGTTCATAGTGAACCGATTGATCCCGGCGAAGTATTCCAGTCGCTTGAAGCTGAGCGTGCGAGCGGAATATTGCCGCAAACGGTGACAAGCAGCCCGGTAAAGTATCAGGTTTCATTAACACACCCTGGTTATCTGGAGCAAATGAATCCGGATGGAACAATAAAAACAGGAAAATTTCAGGGCGGTGTATTTATAGAAACGAATGAAACAACACCTTGAGTACAAAAAAACAACTTTGGCTGCTGGCCGGTGGAAATGGCGCAGGTAAAAGCACCTTTTACCGCATGCGGCTGGCGCCAAAGGGCATGCCGTTTGTTAATGCCGATATCGTGGCCAAACTGCTTTATCCGCATGCACCGGAATCGCATAGCTATGATGCGGCAATACTGGCGGGACAGATGCGATTACAATTATTACGGGAAGGGAGAACCTTTTGTTTTGAGACTGTATTCTCGCATCCCTCAAAAATCGATTTTGCCGCACAAGCAAAAACGCTTGGTTATGAAATCATTTTGGTGTTTATCCACCTGAGTGATGTTTCACTCAATCAGGCGCGTGTAGCACAGCGGGTGAACGAAGGCGGACACTATGTTCCGGATGAAAAAGTGATTAACCGGATTCCCAGAGTGTTAAAGCTTATCAAGCAAACACTGCCGTTATGCGATCAGGTTTATATTCTGGATAATTCACGCGCAGATAACCCTTTTCAGCAAGTTGCTGTCATCTGCGGTGACCAGATTAACTTCCAGCAACATATCATGCCAGATTGGGCCAGAGAATTACTGACAGATTATTTTGTGGAAAAATAAAACACGAGCGATGCGCCTCTTTTTATCGACGCACCCTGCCGGGCTGTCATCGTGGATACCCGCAAAACATTACCCGGATTACGGCTGGCACAAAATATGCGATGAAATGTGGCGGAGGGGTTAATCATCGTTTGGGTGTCTGTATGACGGGATTCTGATCAAGGAAAATCATATTATAGCACCGCGTATGGCGCAATCCGCACTACCCAGTCACGCTTGCATACTTGCATACATACGACACCGTCCATTCGCCATGCCCTATCATCACCGTCATTCCTGCAAGCTTTTAGCAGGAATCCAAAACACAACAGCACGCCATTAATGCTGTCTTTTGACCGGAATCTCAGCACCAGCAATGGATTCCCGCTAAGAATCCGCAGGAATGACGCAATAGATTGAATGGTCATGATGTTTATCCGTAAGGTTAAAAAAGAGGGTGGCAAGAGGCACGTCTATGTTTAGTCCATGAGGCGGGAAGCACAACACCCACCTTTGGCGCAACCTTTTCAGACACAGTAGCCGATGCGGGAAAGCAGCTTTATCACTGTGCAGTTCAAGCTGGGTTTGGTAAAGGGACACATCTACACGCAGTAGGCGATGGTGCAACCTGGATAGCTGACCAGGTTGATCAGCAATTCGGCGCTCAAGGCAGTTATCTGATCGACTTTTATCACATCTGTGACTATCTTGCGACCGCAGCAAAATCTTGCACGCCTAAGAATGAGAAAGCCTGGATGGACAAACAAAAAGACCAGTTAAAGCAGAATGACTACCAGAGTGTTCTGGCAGAACTGGAGGATTTTTTAGAAGCAGACACGATTGAATCGCAGAACGCACCGGTACGCGCTTGCTACCGGTATATCAAAAACCGTCCTCGTCAGTTAGACTATAAAGCGGCATTGGCTCGGGGTTTACCCATTGGCTCGGGGGAAATAGAAAGTGCGCACCGATATGTTATTCAGCAACGCTTAAAACTGTCCGGTGCATGGTGGGCTCCAGATAACGTAGATTCGATGTTGGCTTTAAGAATCATTCGAGCCAATAAAAAATGGGATGAATACTAGTGTCGTGAATCAGAAATAGCGGAACAAGATAAAACGGATGGATTTTTTCGCAGGGCAAGGCGCGAGGGGGCGACATAGCTCGGACTATGGCAACGACGAGCAACGCTGCCCTGCGGAAAAAGACGCCGTTTTATGTTTCGCTATTTCTGATTCACGACACTAGTATCAAAAGCGTCAAGCTGCTTGACTTCAAACCGCTCTTTTAATCGCACCCGATATAGAGCCAAAGGATAGTGATCGTAGCTGTAGGAGGGAAGGAATTTTGAGGGAGAGCGGTGAAAACCATGATGCCAGGCGATGTGGCTCCTTGTTTTCGCACATCAGCGAGTAAAAGCTGGTAGCATCAGCGCGGTTTGAAGACGTAAATCCGAGGGAATTTCCATCCATGCTGAGTTACCGACACGCCTTTCATGCGGGCAATCACGCCGACGTGCTGAAGCATCTGGTCGAGGTGCAATTGCTGCGCTATCTGGCGCAGAAGGATAAACCGTTCTGGTATATCGACACCCATGCCGGTGCAGGCTGCTATGCGCTGGACAGCGGCTATGCCGCACAGAACGTAGAATACGAGAGCGGCATCGCCCGCTTGTGGAATCGCGATGATCTGCCGGCTTCGCTGGACGATTATGTGGCGCTGGTGAAAGGCATCAATCCGGATAGGCAAATGAAACTGTATCCCGGCTCACCATTATTCGCACTGCACTTGTTGCGCAAGCAGGACAGGCTGCGGCTGTTCGAGCTGCATCCGGCAGACAGCGAAATCCTGCAACAGAACTTAGCCGCCGATGGCGCTCGGGTGCAGGTGCAGAGCGCCGATGGCTTCGGCGCGTTGAAGGCGTTATTGCCTCCGCCGCCGCGCCGCGCGCTGGTGCTGATCGATCCTCCTTACGAGGACAAACAGGACTACCGTCGCGTCGTTTCAGCCCTGGCCGAAGGCTTGAAGCGTTTTGCCAACGGCGTGTATGCGGTGTGGTATCCACAGTTGCCGCGCGCCTGGGCGAAACAATTACCGGAGCAGCTCAAGCAGTTGCCGGTGAAGCATTGGCTGCATGTCGCGCTCAGCGTGCAGGCAGCGGGCAAGGACAGTTTCGGCATGCACGGCAGCGGCATGTTTGTGCTCAATCCACCCTGGACGCTTTATGGGGTACTGCAGGAGGCGATGCCTTATCTCGTCAAGCAATTAGCGCAGGATGCACAAGCAAATTTCATCCTTGAAAAACACGAGTCCAAAAATCAACAGGGACGATCGTTCTGTGCGATTTGACTATACGTTGGCGTGATTATACTCCGCGCGACCACAACTGCGGATTTCTGTTCAGCCCTTTTATCCGATAGCTGCGTTGCGGAAACAGTTACATAGCCAGCTATGCGCCTGTCTCCTCGCCTTGCTCTCGAATAAAATGACTCGACCATAAATTCCGCAACCGTAACCGCGCGGAGTATAAACAAGATAAAACAATATTGATACATGTGCCTTACTATGGCAAGATGCAGAACTTAGTCGCAGCGTAAAATAGGGGGCAATAAAATATTCAATCTACGATAAAGAAATAAGACATCGGGAAAAGATGAGCATTTACCGCTTCATATTCACAACAGCTTATTTCAGCAAGACTCCTGGATAGGTTCTCGATATAGAACCCATTCCGTATTTTCTAATGTATTTATAAATTGAGGCAGCCTTGGACGAAACCATGAATCAAATCGCTGGATATTTTAAAAGCGTACCATTATGGCCATTTATCTTGTTTGGCATCTTAGGGTTGGCAGCTGTATTTGTTGAAATTCTTAATCGCAAGCGCCGTGCCGATGCGATTGATAACTTCCGCTACACGATTGAAACAGAACTGGCAGATTTGTATCCGAGGCATAAAAGCTGGCCTAAAAATATCGACATATACCTTTGTTCCCGTTTACCCGAAATGCAGCATAACTTTGAGGTTTTAAGGGTATTTATTCCTCAAGATAATTTACTCAACTATAATACGGACTGGAATAATTTTTGTGATTTCTGCCGGAACATTACTGACGAAAAATGTGCAGCTGCAGAGCAATCCTCACCCTCCGATAACGCTGCTGATATAAAGAAATCTACTAACAAAGAACCAGATCCGAAAGAAGTTTTTCACAAACTTGTTTCGGATTTATTAAAACATACTCAGTTATAAGGGCTTTTTTGTTGTACTGATATAACCCGGATATTTCATGAATTGCACACGCACTCACTTGACTCTTGATTCCACAAGGAATTTTTCTCAGTCGAGTGTATGAATAACTACACCGCTTCTTCGAAAAATCCCTTGTGAAACCAATATCCTGCGCGAGCATCGTGCAAATTCATGAAATATCCGGGTTAATTGCAATTGGCATCAATTTCAGAATCAAACCCGTATCAGATTCACTCTTTAGTTATTATCAAATCACATCATCCAGTTGCCATGAACAAACAAGATAAGCCAGCCGTTTCTAAAGCTGTAACGGTATGCCCGGTCATGTCTTATCGTGATATGGGGAAATTTATTGATGTTCCCTGGCACATCTATGCCAATGATCCCATGTGGGTGCCTCCTTTGCGCCTGGAACGGCGCTTCCATTTTTCCCGCTTTAATCCTTTTTTTAAGCATGGTGAATGGCAAGCCTGGGTCGCTTACCAAAATGATCAACCCATCGGACGAATTAGCGCACAGATTGATTCACTACACCGGGAACGTTATGGTGAAGATAGTGGCCACTTTGGCCTATTGGAATGTATAGACGATTCAGAAGTATTTGCTGCGCTTATGCTGCATGCCGAGGCATGGTTAGCTTCTCGACAAACTCGTCATGTGACTGGCCCGTTTAATCTTTCTATCAATCAGGAATGTGGTGTTCTGGTTGATGGATTTGACACGCCCCCCGTCGTTATGATGCCGCATTCGCCTCGCTGGTATGGGCGTTTACTGGAAGAACAGGGCTATCTTCCAGCCAAGGATTTACTGGCCTACTGGGTAAGCGTCGATTTTAAAACACCTCGTGTCATGCAGGCTCTGATTAATAAATTTTCTTCTAAAATAAAATTACGGACACTACAACGCAATCAATTCAATGAAGAAATGGAAATTCTGCGTGATATTTTTAATGACGCCTGGTCCAATAACTGGGGATTTGTTCCTTTTACAGAGGCAGAATTTGCAGAACTGGGCAGAAGCCTGCGCCTGCTGCTACCCGATGATTACATCCAGATTGCCGAGGTCAATGGTGAACCTGCGGCATTTATGGTGGTATTACCCAATCTCAATGAAGTTCTGGTCGAATTAAACGGAAGTTTATTCCCCTTTGGCTGGCTCAAACTGATTAAAAGAATCAAACATCATGAGATACATACAGCCCGCATACCGCTAATGGGTGTACGTAAAAAATTTCAAAACACTCCACTTGGCCTGGCATTGGCTTGCCGAGTCATTGATGCGCCACGACAAGCAGTTATCGCTCGTGGCATACGGGAAGTTGAGATGTCATGGATACTTGAGGATAACGCTGCAATGCGTGGAATTCTCGACAGTATCGGCAGTAAGCAATACAAACGTTATCGTATTTATGGAAAAACATTGTGAACGCCAAGTCCAAAAAAGAGCCCAGGCGGGTTGTCGCGCTGGTTCTGGCTGCTGACCGAACGACTAAAGATCCTATCACTCAACATACTGGAGCCGCCTGCAAGGCCTTCGCGCCCGTTAGTGGAACTCCCATGGTTATTCGTGTTCTGGATACACTGGCGGCCTGCGATCTGATTACCACAACCATTCTTTGTGGCCCCCCTGAGTCTCTGCACGCACATTGCCCGGAATTAAAACGGCGCATTGCCTCAGGACAGGTGATCTGGTTACCGAATCTGGATTCTCCCAGCCGCAGTGCTGAAAGCGGCTTTAGTCATGTACCGAGCGATGCGACCATATTATTAACAACCGCTGATCATGCTTTATTGACACCCGTCATGGTACAAGGTTTTTTACGTCAATCACTTGCCACAAATTGTGACGCCACCGTTGGTTTGGTCAGGCAGGAAAATATCGCCGCCGCCTTCCCTGGCTCTAAACGTACCGTCACACGATTACGGGACGGTGGATTTTGCGGCTGCAATCTGTTTACTTTTAATCCAGGAGGACGGGGACTGGTTAGATTCTGGCGGCAAGCAGAAGACTTGCGGAAACACCCCTGGCAATTAATCGCACAAGTGCTTGGCCCCAGAATTGTACTTTCTTATTTGTTTGGGTTTCTAACACTGCAACAAGCATTAGATGCCGTATCAGAAAAGTCGGGGGTAAAAATACAGGCAATTATGCTCGATGACCCACGAGCTGGCGTAGATGTTGATAAAATCGAAGATTTAGTGCTTGCTGAGTCCATACTCAATCGAAAACCACACTCTTTTTACAGTGACAGTAAATCTGTTTAGAAATTTTTGCCTTCCCTTCTCAATAAAACTCTGTCATAAACAAGCTTCATGCTAATCAAGCAGATTTATGAAATTAATTGAACGGTATATCGCACGCGAAGTATTGCTGCCCTTCACGGTAGTCATTCTTATTCTGGTCGGTTTATTCGCCAGCTTCAGCAGCGCTCGTCTTTTGGCAGGAGCCGTCACAGAAACATTGGGAATCGCCGCTCTGCTCAAACTGGTATTTTTAAAAACTCTGATTGCACTGGAAGTATTAATCCCCATCGCGCTCTATATTTCGGTCATCATAGGTCTCGGCAGGCTCAACAAAGATCAGGAACTGAATGCAATCCGTTCGATCGGCGTAAGCGGCACGCGCATTGTTCTCACCGTACTGACTGTAGCGATACCGGTTGGTATCGTCAGCGGCATGCTCTCATCCTATGTCCGCCCTTGGGCCTACGCAGAAAGTTATATCCTGGATGCGCAGGCAGAAGCTGAGTTAAATACAAACCGGTTTCAGGCCGGGCGTTTTTTTGGTAGTGAACGCACAGGCAGGATTGTTTATGTGCGCAGCAAGAGTGATTTCGATAAGCAAATGCAAGGTATTTTTCACTATATCAAGAAGCCGGATAGCAGTGAAATTATCATTGCCAGGCAAGCGCTTCAGATTCAACCAACGACAGCAGAACAAAGACCACACATCCAGCTTTCCGATGGTTTCATTTATCAATTAACCAATACGGCGGCCATAGATGATGTCATCCAGTTCGAGAATATGACTTATTTTATTGATAGTGACTATGTTCTGAATTACAGGCGTAAGGCAGCCGCTACAAGAACGCTTTGGGAATCTGATCAGCCTCGTGATATTGCAGAATTGCAATGGCGAATTTCTCGCCCACTCTCCACAATCCTGTTGGCTTTAATTGCCGTAATATTTATTCGTACCACGCCGCGTCAAGACAAGACAGACAGAACTTATCTCACCGCAGCCTTAGTTTTCGTTCTTTATTTTAATCTGAGCGGACTGGCTAAAACCTGGGTCGAACAAGGTGTCGTTGGCAGTATACCGGGTGTCTGGTGGCTCTATTTGCTCATTTTAATAGCGCTTGGCATCTATACCACGTTGCCAAGGCAACAACAATTTTCACGCCAATGATGATCATTTATCGCTATATCGCCTATCAAGTCCTGATCGGTTTCATTATTTCTACTGCGGTATTATTACCCTTATTCAGTTTCTTTGATTTATTGGATCAACTGGAAGATGTGGGCAAAGGCACCTATCGCGCCAAAGATGCATTTCTATATACAGCGATGCTATTGCCACGCAGATTTATTCAAATCGCCCCCTTTGTCGCTTTATTAGGTACGGTCGTTGCACTTGGAAAACTGGCGATCAATTCAGAATTGATCGCATTACGGGTTGCTGGAATTTCGCCTCTTCGCATCAGCCTTGCGCCTTTAGGCGTCGGCATTTTGTTGCTGCTGGGCATCTCATTATTAGAGCAATTTGTGGCACCTCAACTTCAACAGAAAGCGATTACCAATCGAGCCATCGCCTTGGAGCAAAGCGCTGAATTAGGCAAGAATCTAGGAATCTGGACCCGCAACGAACAAAATATTCTACGCATTGGCCACATGTTACATGCCAAAAGAGCAGCCGATATTGAAATCCTGCACCTGAATGAAGAAGGTTTTTTGCTGACGCACACCCTGGCTCAATATGCAGACATTATTGATAACGATATCTGGGAATTAAGCAATGTCATCGTTAGAACATTTAAAGATAATCAGATTTCAGCAACCCGCACAAACTCACTAAGCTGGCCATCTTTTCTTAATCCGGAAGATATCTCAACACTCACCAAACCACCCGAAAGCCTTTCACCCCTCGAATTGGTACGGCACGTAGAATTTCTACGCAGTACCGGTCAGGATGCAGATCCCTATGCGCTGGCGCTATGGCGTAAAGCTGGCAGCGCGTTGATGACGATTGCCATGCTGCTCTTATCCATTCCATTTGTATTTGGATCGATACGCACGGGCTTGAGCAACAAGCTGGTATTTGCCTCGCTCATTGGCATTGCTGTTTACTTACTGGATCAAATTATTGCAAATACCGGGCTGATATTGCGCTTAAACCCTGCAATCATTGCACTTGCTCCGGGTTTAATCATGATCCTTCTGGCAAATTTATGGTTACGCCGAACTTTTTAGCAACAATCTGTTATTGTAGTATCAAAATATCTAAAATCGCGTAGCCTTGCGTAACCCATTGCACATCATGCTAATAATTTAACCATCTTAATTCAGACAAAACCAGATATCTATTACACATGTTGACTTCAACCTATATCTATCTCTTCGGTGAAAGTGAAGCAAAAATCTGGGGATTAACGGGTCGCGAGCGTTTGCAGCGTATGTTAAAAGCGACTGAGCAAATCACGCTCGTCGATAATGTTGAAAAAATCCCCCCCAGTGCTGTTGCATTATTCCTGAATGCTAATTTTTTATTTGATGCACGGGTACTCACGGCATTGCTCAGCCTCGAAAAGAAAATAGCTTTATACAGCAACGAGGGCAGTCCCGCCGCGATACGCATCGATGGTAACCAGGCCTCGCGGTTACTCAGGAATCTTAACAACAACCAAAATCAGAACTATAAATTCGCGTTACTGACAGTTCCCCGTTTTAGCCTGAAAGACTTAAAAATAGACTTTCAACAAAATCTTAAAAAGAAAGATCCCCCTTATATTCTACCCATCAGCGAAGCTAATCGTCCCTTACTGGAAAAAGAGCTTTTTGCCGGATCTTATAAAGGCGTGACTGACCTGGTGACCAAATGGCTTTGGCCGCTCCCGGCATTCTGGTCCACACATTATTGTGTGCGCCATGGTTGGCAACCTAATCACGTCACTTATCTCAGTGTCGTTTTTGCAGCGCTGGCAGGTATCGCTTTCTGGTTTGGATTTTTTGGAATCGGACTGTTAATGGGCTGGTTCATGACCTTTCTGGACACTGTCGATGGAAAACTGGCACGCGTTACCGTGACCTCAAGCCGCTTCGGTGATGTACTGGATCATGGTCTGGATATCATTCATCCCCCACTATGGTACCTCGCCTGGGGAGCCGGTCTGGCGAGCACACTGACACCTATTCCCGGTCTGGAAATACTCATGTGGCTGATGTTTTTGGGTTATGCCGGTGGCCGCTTATGTGAAGGTGTTTTTCAATATTCACTGGCGTCATTTGATCTATTCATCTGGCGTAAGCTGGATTCCTTTAATCGGCTCATTACTGCCCGGCGCAATCCTAATCTCATTTTACTCACCTATGGATGGATGACCGATCAACCTGATCTTGGACTTCTATTAGTCGTTGCCTGGCATTTAATTTCAACGGCCATACTGACATGGCGATTGATGATTGGCTGGCAAACATGGCGAAAAGAAGGGTCACTGAAATCCTGGCTACAAGATATCGATCCAGCACGTGACCGGGAAATATGGGCTGTCAAAATATTTACACGCGCCCCGATCAATCTCTCAAAATCACACACTACTTCATCCAGCTAAACTCTCTACATAACACCTGATGACACTACAAGCACAGATTGATCGCCTGAAAACCGGATCAGCCAGAGTCGGATGTCTGCTCAATCCAATGGGGGGGCAGCTACGTAAACGCAAGCCTGCTATCAGACAGGCATTGGATGAAATACCCGGCATCATTGTCTGTGAAGCCTCTGATGCGATCACTTTTAAGACTGCAATTGACCAGTTGATACAAGCAGATATTGATTTAATGGTGATTATCGCTGGCGATGGCACGACGCATGCCATACTCAGCCATCTGTTTACTTCATTAGCGCTCACTGAATGGCCTATTCTGATGGTTATACCGGGTGGCACCACCAATATGACGTCGTTGGATATTGGCATACACGACAAGCCAGAACAAGCGTTACAACGCTTACATGATTATCTGTTAAACCCATCGGCACCCAAACTTGTGCGACGCTCCGCGCTATGTATCGAGCAAGCCGGAATGAACCCAATTTATGGCATGTTCCTTGCCGTTGGATTAGTAGCCCGCGGGGTAAAATTTTCGCGCGGCAGTGTCAAGCAATTGGGAATCACCGGTGGCATTTTCACTTCTCTTATTATGCTGCGATCACTCATCGGCATGATGATCGGTATGATACTGGGCCGCCACCAAAGTGAATGGGCGCCGGTCAAAATGAGGGTGACTGAAGAAAATGGGCAAGTACATCAAGGCACTTATCTATTTGCACTGGTCAGTGCATTGGATTGCCTGCTATTAAACACCCGCCCTTATTGGGGACGGGAACCAGCGCCCCTCCATGTTACCTGGGTCGATCAACAGCGTAAACGCCTGTGGCGTTCGTTATGGCCATTACTCTCAGGTGGCGGACAATCTCTAAAGGAAAAAGACGGCTACTATAGCCATAATACCCATTCCTTGGCTTTGCACATGGAGGATGAATATATTGTTGATGGTGAATTGTATCGATCCGTGAATTCGCACGAACCCTTACGAATTACAGCGACCGACCCCGTGACTTTTTTAGTACTAAAGGACACTGTTATTACCATGACTGACCCCGTACTCTTATCCACCGGGCAACTACCCGTTCGATTGATTAACGAGGTTGCCTGGGAAAGCAACAAGGCGGCATCTCCTGATCTCGTCCCTTTGGTGGATGCGCTCAATATACGCTTTGGCGAATCACTGGATGCCGTGATTCTTTATGGCTCCTGCCTACATTCTGCTTGCAGTCTGGATGAAGGTATTGTCGATCTGTATGTCATCGTTGATAGCTACCACAAAGCTTATCCCGAGCGTTATTTAGCCAAATTAAACACCTGGCTGGCACCCAATGTCTTTTATCTGGAAGTACCGCATCAGGAAAGAACGTTACGCGCCAAATACGCCGTCATTTCTACCCGTGATTTTGAGCGTGGTGCGCAAGTCTGGTTTCATCCGTATATCTGGGCGCGCTTTGCGCAACCATCGCGGCTGCTTTACTGCCGTGACGATTCCGTGCGGGAACGTATTTATGCGGCACTGGCGCATTCCGTCGTCACCTTTTTAAAATCTGGCGTACCTGCACTCGAGGCAAGCATACTCGACGTTGAAGAAATCTGGACCCGCTGCCTGATGCTCACCTACGCCGCCGAATTACGTGCCGAGCGGGAAACGCGCGCTCGCCATCTGGCGCAAGCCAACCTGAGTGCACTTACCCGCCTGACAGAAGCGGCAACCCCCATGCTAACAGGAATATTGGAGAAACTCGACAATGGAAAATATCGCTGCCTGACCAATCCAGCGACACAACGGCAAACACTGTGGCGCTGGCGTTTGCGTCGTTGGCAGGGAAGAATTCTATCGATCCTGCGATTATCCAAAGCTACGCTTACTTTTAATAATAGCGTCGAATACGCTGCCTGGAAAATAGAACGGCACTCGGGTGTACGCGTGGAAATTACTCCGATGCTGCGCCGTCACCCCATCCTGTGGGGCTTAAAAGTAGCGTGGCAGTTATTGCGGCGGGGTGTGGTGCGCTAGAAGGCTTTCCGAGAATAGAGCTTTTGAATTCCATGACACAATATGTTGTATTTGAAAATTACAAACTAACAATATATTGCGATAAAATTTTACAATTTTGCATTCTCGGACAACCTCCTGGAATTGATTCTCAATGTCTTCATGCCCTAAGATTCGCATAATCTCAACGTTATCACCATCAATGCGGTAGTAGATAGAATGACTTTCATATACGCTGCGGCTGTATCCAGTGCGGATATGGCCAACAGCTTGCCAAAGATGTGGAGTTTTAGCTATTTCAGAAAACCGCTGTTTTAACCCATTGGCTTAGTGCTTGGCCTGTTCCAGTCCAAAAACATCAATCCTATAATCAAAAAGACGTTCAAAATCTTTATCAGCTTCTTCATTAAGCTTATAGCCGGCCATTCTTACGTCTGCGATTAATCACCGAATTCATAATTTGCTCAGGTGTGCGATCACTGAAGTCCTGTTCCTCGGCTTTGATAAGTTCAGCACGGATTGTTCTCGCCGTATCAGGTCACGCAATACTTCACTGTCATTGCCATACTGACCACTTGCTATTTGTGATTTGATTCAGTCATCCTGTTGGTTTGTAACGGTAATGCTTTTTTTAATCATTGCCATGATGTCTTATCTCCATGTAATTATCCGATATTATCCTAATATATATAGGATAATATCGGATAATAAAAGTAAAAAATACTGATAGTTAATGGCCCGCCAGTTATAATGATCCTTTCAGGGTAAATTCCAACAATAGAAAGAGAGATGTGACTTTTATTGATAATTGCTTTTTATTTCAATTAGTTGAAATTTTATTTTATCTCTGATGGCACTACAAATTTAAATTTTAAAAAATAAAAACAAAATCAAGTTTGAAAACTCAAATTCACCAATCTTCTTTCAGACTCATTTCTGTATTGTAAAACACTTATATATCAATAAGTCATTGTTATTCCATGAACTCAGAAACTTTAGTTATAAATTACGATAGAATTCGGTGTAACCACTGGCTAATATCAATTAGTTCCTGAATACAAACAGTATGTTCCATTGGATATTCTCGCCACTCCAGATTATAATTTGCAAAACGTAAATTCTCTCTTGAAGTTATGGCGAGTGATATAGGTACTACAGGGTCATAAGTACCATGTGCCATAAAAATTGAGATCGAAGCATTTGCTGGGTGTGCTTCATTTAATAGGGAAGCGGAAAGAGGGAGGTAGCATGATAAAGCCACTATACCAGCAAGCTTGTTTTTATGGCGTAATCCGGCTTGAAGTGCTATTACTCCACCTTGTGAAAATCCGGCCAGTACAATATTCTTTGAAGCGATTCCTCGCCGCATTTCATTTTCAATAAGTGCATCAATCGCTTTCTGTGAGTCACGTATACCTGCTTCATCTTCAGAATTACTTAATTCTGAATCGCAGATGTTATACCAAGCGCGCATTACATAGCCATTATTGATAGTGATTGGTCGTGCAGGTGCATGAGGGAATATAAAACGGATTTGTTTTTCTGTTGGTAATTTTAGTTCATTGACTATGGGAACAAAATCATTACCATCAGCACCCAAACCATGCATCCATAAAATAGTATATGTAGGGGAAGTGCCCGTTTCAATTTCAATGGCGGATAATAAATCAGGTGTTGACATTGATGTAAATCAAACGACTCTGACTAAAGTTAATGATAGGGCAAAATTTATCATCTATTATTTGAATTCAAAATATTTAATTAGAGGAATGGTATGAAACGCAAGGATTTTATCAAAATTATGGGGGCGGGGGTAGGCTGTCGAAATATTAAAATTAACCATCCCATTTTTTGGATGCAACATATATCATTTAACATGCTGTATTAAAAGTAAAATCAATGAAACTTTGTTTCCACTTTTACAAAAGTCTTCATTAAATCTATTTAATACCTGGAAATAAGCACTTATAAAATATTTTACTATGTAATATCAATATGTTATTATTTATGTGGCCTACTGAAAAGCGGTGAAATATTTTAGATCTATTTCGACAGCCTAGGCGGGGGGTGTGATTAAAAGTGCGGGGATTTGATAACAACATTATGCAGCTACAGCGGTGGTCAGATT
>CXWL01004965.1_pt1 | contig 23886 bp, 21 predicted proteins | sample 590931 | NCBI WGS metagenome assembly CXWL01 (sample SAMEA3498368, study PRJEB10139) | groundwater metagenome | biome: water well; material: biofilm material | place: Germany | collected 2015-04-27
CACCGGTGGAGAAGTCAATGATTGTTCTGCAGCACCCGATTTGATTGCCAGGTTACCTGACGCAGAAGCGATTGTAGCGGACAAAGGCTATGACAGTGAGTGTATACGGGGGCAGATAACGAAGAAGGGAGCCAGGGCTGTGATACCGAGAAAGTGCAACTCGTTGAAGGGTAACGCAGATATGGATTGGGGTTTGTATAAATATCGGCATCTGGTGGAAAATGCCTTTGCGCGGCTAAAGCAGTATCGAGCAGTGGCAACACGATACGACAAACTGAAGAGAAATTACGAAAGTATGGTCGCCATGGCATGTGGGTATCTGTGGTTACCTATGTGAAATGTCAACAGACCCTACACTAGGAGGAATGTCCGGGAATGCAGTTATCGAATTTTTAACCACACTACAATATGCTGCACTTTATTCTATGTTGAGCACTTTAAAGAAGATGGGGCTGTTGATTGGATTGAGCATGTTGTTGATGACCATTTTCTTACCTGCACCAACAGGAATGTCGATTCCGGCATGGCATACAACTGGCGCTGCATTGTTATTGGCTATTTGGTGGGCAACCGAGGTTTTGCCTATTCCAGTCACATCATTATTACCCGTTTTATTATTTCCTGCACTGGGAGTTATGACCATGGAGCAAAGCACACTTCCCTATGCAGAACCAACAATCTTCTTGTTATTGGGCTGATGTTACGCAGGTGTTCAGAAGAATCAGGCTGTAGCGAATTCAGAAAATCGTAACTCATTGATTTTAAAAAATGGATGCGTAACATCAGTTTAATCACTTCATTCGCCAGGGATATGGCAATTGGAATCATCATGATGGTACTGGCTGTATTACTTATCCACATTGAAATGAAGGCTGTGGTTCCCATAAAACCAGCAATCAAGGTGACAGGACTATCCCCAACCCGCGCCAGAATATTGAGTGCAAGCCTGCGGTGCAAGTTCCAGCGGGCTAGTCCGGTTGCCATGATAAACCCACCCAATAACTGATGTTACGCATCCATTTTTTAAAATCAATGAGTTACGATTTTCTGAATTCGCTACAGCCTGATTCTTCTGAACACCTGCGTAACATCAGTGATTAAAGATGAAATAAAAAAGTATCAGGGATTTTTAATATGTCTTGTGCTTGGCATTGCATACTCGGCAAGTATTGGCGGATTGGGGACTATTATAGGCACACCGCCGAACTTGTTTGTAGTCAGCTTTATGAAGCAAACCTACGGCATAGAGGTCAGTTTTGTCGACTGGATGCTGCTGGGTGTGCCTGTCGTCATAGTGATGACGTCGTTTGCCTGGTGGGTTTTAACCCAATGGGCTTATCCGTTTGATCTGCACAGCGCACAAATCTCAAAAGCATTAATCTTGGATGAACTGGTAAAAATGGGCAAGCTGACGCAGCCTGAGAAACGTATTTCCTTAGCTTTCTTACTGGTAATCATCGCCTGGATTGTGCGTGTGCCAGTGCAACAAAACTTTGGAATACTTTTATGGCTAACCGATGCAATGATTGCAATCGGTGGTGTAGTATTGATGTTTATCATTCCATCAGGCCATGAGCGGGAGCAAGGGACGGCTTTACTGGATTGGGACAGTGCAAGTAAAATTCCCTGGGGAGTGCTTTTATTGTGTGGCGGGGGATTAAGTCTTGCCCATGCAATCAAAGAAACCAATCTCGGCACCTGGCTAGGTGCAAGCTTGTCCGGCTTACCCGATCTGGATTTGATTATTTTGCTGATCGGTCTTGTGACACTGGTTACTTTTTTGACAGAATTAACCAGTAATACGGCAACGACAGCCACTTTACTGCCGATACTGGGTGCATTGGCGGTCACAACAGACATTGAGCCGATGTTATTGTTTGTTCCGACCGCATTGGCAGCCAGTTGCGCCTTTATGTTGCCGGTTGCGACGGCGCCTAACGCAGTGGTTTATGCAACCGGATTTGTAACTATTTCTCAGATGGCGAATGCTGGATTCAAATTGAACCTTGTCGCCATTGTCATTGTAACAACAATGTCCTATGCGCTTGTTCCTGTGGTATTTGGGTGATAGTGAATGTTTGAAACATTTTTGCCAGAAAATGGTTTTTGAGATTGAAGACAATTGAAAATAAGCAATAGAATAGTTGTATTTTGAATGTCCAAAGCGCTTAACATACTCAAGGAAGTTTTTGGTTATCCTGCTTTTCGTGGGCAGCAAGCAGAAGTCATTGCGCATCTTGCTAACGGTGGAGACTGTTTGGTATTGATGCCTACAGGCGGTGGCAAGTCACTCTGTTATCAAATCCCCGCCTTATTACGTGATGGTGTTGCGGTAGTTGTTTCGCCATTGATCGCATTAATGCAAAATCAGGTTGCTGCGTTACATGAAATTGGTGTACGTGCAGCAGTACTGAATTCTTCATTATCACAGCAGGAGGCCACTGCAGTAGAGCAGAAGCTTCTGGCAGGTGATTACGATTTACTTTATATTGCTCCAGAACGCTTACTGACTTCCCGCTTTTTGAATCTAATCACACGTACACCCATTGCATTATTTGCAATTGATGAGGCACATTGTGTCTCGCAGTGGGGGCATGATTTCCGTCCGGAATATAGTCAACTATCAGTTTTACATGAGCGATTTCCTAAGGTGCCACGCATTGCCTTGACAGCAACAGCTGACATGGATACACGTAAAGAAATTATCGAGCGTTTGGGGCTTGATGTTGCCAAAGTATATGTTTCCAGCTTTGACCGCCCGAACATCAGGTATCAGATTATTGATAAAAACAATAGTCGATCACAGTTGTTGACCTTCATACAGGCGGAACATAAAGGTGATGCTGGAATTGTTTATTGCCTGTCACGTAAAAAAGTAGAGGAAACGACGGCATGGTTGATCGATAAAGGTATTTGCGCTGTAGCCTACCATGCTGGCATGAGCATGCAGGAACGTAGTCTGAATCAGGAAAAGTTTTTGCGTGAAGAAGGCATCATCATGGTTGCCACCATAGCATTTGGAATGGGAATAGATAAGCCTGATGTACGTTTTGTAGCTCATCTGGATTTGCCTAAAAGTATTGAAGGTTACTATCAGGAAACGGGTCGTGCAGGTCGTGATGGGCAGGCAGCTAATGCCTGGATGGTTTATGGTCTCGGAGATGTAATCCAGCAGCGGCGCATGATTGAAGAATCTGAAGCACAACTTAAATTTAAGCAGGTTGCTACAAAGAAACTGGAGGCAATGTTATCGCTATGCGAAACCACAACTTGTCGTCGGTTACGTTTGTTGAGCTATTTTGGTGAGATCGCTGATGCTACTTCATGTGGAAACTGTGATGTCTGTCTAAATCCACCGCAAGTCTGGGATGCAACCGTGGAGGTACAGAAGGCTTTGTCCTGTGTTTATCGAACGGGGCAAAATTTTGGATCTGGGCATTTGATAGATGTTTTGAGGGGTAATTTAACTGAACGTGTCAAGGAATGGCATCACGACAGAGTCAGCACGTTTGGTATTGGTAAAGATCTACAAGAGGGAGCCTGGCGTGCTGTATTCCGGCAAATGGTGGCGCTTGGTTTTTTGACGACGGATAGTGAAGGTCATGGTGCCTTGAATCTCACTGCGGCAAGTCGTGTAGTGCTGAAGGGGCAACAAACAGTTTATTTGCGACTGCAAACAAAACTAAAACGATTATCAGAGAAACGGCAAGATGATGATCTGGCGATGTTTGATTCGAAAGAACGTTACTTATGGGAACAATTGCGTACATGGCGTGCAAAAACAGCAAAGGAACATGGGGTTCCAGCTTATGTGATTTTTCATGATGCAACTTTGAGGGAGCTTGTGCGTATATGCCCACAAACTGAAGATGAATTACGCCAAGTGACTGGTATAGGTGTGCGTAAACTGGATAAGTATGGCAATCATCTGATTGAGATTCTTCGTGGTTGTTAGCCCGGATATTTCATAAATTGGCACACGCTCTCACTTGTCTTTTGATTGACAGGAAAGATTTTGCTCAGCCGACTATATGAATCACCACTCACTCCTTTATAAAACTTCCCTATCAATCAAAGTCCTGTGTGATCATCACGTGAATTTATGAAATATCCGGGTTATAAAGTACTACTTTAGTACTACTTAAAGTAGTACTAAAAGAGTTAATAGTGAGATTGAATTTCATTGAAAATGTATACGAAATAGAAACTATAGTCAGAGAAAGGATATGCGTGTTGCTTATATGCAACACAATTGCTGTTTAATTTGCAAAATTTGTTTGTTTTTCTTGCAGTGCACTTCTGTGTTGGGCACAATCGCATCAAACCTTCCGATTCGGAAGGCCCGAATAACGGGGTACATTCCACCGGAGTGTAGTTGGACTAGAATATGATGGCCCCAGTCGTTTTAACATTAAAGGAGAACTTCCGTATGAAGAAGAAACTTATTTCGTTGGCAGTAGCTGGTGCACTTGTAACACCAATAGTTGCATCAGCGCAAGGAACCAATGTTACCATTTTTGGCCGAGGTCAAGCTGAGTATAGCCATATTGATCCGGCTGGAGTTAGTAGCCAGTCAAGTATCGGTGATCAAACCGGAAGTTCAAGATTTGGCCTGCAAGTCAATGAAAATCTGGGTGGCGGATTAAAAGCAAAAGCGCGTATTGAATATGGCTTGAATACAGGCACCAGTAGTATTGGTAATGCTCGTGAACGCTGGGTAGCATTGGCTAATGATAGCTGGGGTGAAGTGAAGTTTGGCCGTGTTCAGTCTCCATTCAAGGACTTCGCGGGTGGTATGACCATTGATCCGTTTGCCTATACCACACTGCAGGCAAATGGTAGCGGTGGTACTATGACAGGATCAGCGAATGGTCTGGGTTCAGGTGCCAGCAGTTTTGTAAACAGCGCTGCCCGTTATGATTCACCAAAAGTAGAAGGTTTCGCATTTTCTGGTTTATTGATGCCCGGGGATGCTAATACGTTGGATCCAATAGCTTATTCAGGTAATGGTTTTAGTTCAAGTAATACAAATTCCGGGGGTGAAAATGGTGAGTGGGACTTCCAGGTTGCCGGTAAATACGATGCTAAAATATCCGATCATAATCTAGGAGTATTTGGCGGTTATTCCAGAGATAATGTTAGTACACAGCAAAAAGCTACTTATGCTGGACTGAATGATGAACAAGTCTGGCGTGGTGGTGCAACATGGGCATACCAAAACTTTAAGCTCAACGGTCAGTACGAAAATATTAACAATGCCGTAGGCGCAGCAACCTGTAGCGATGGTGCAGCATTAGGTGCTCCTGGTGATCCACGTGCACAATGTAACTCAGCCATGAATTTGGGTGGTGATGGTAGCCTCTGGTTTGTAGGTGGTTCGTATGACATAGGCAATACCAGTCTGGTCGCACAGGGTGGTATGGGTAATGCCAAAGCCATAGGAAGCGCTGAGAAACGCGATGTAAGTACCTTTACAGTCGGTACAATTCATCATTTAAGTAAGAGATCAAGTCTGTTTGGCGGTTATCAGCGTACTATGATGGATGCCAAAGACCCTGCAAGTATTTACCAAGACGCCAATAAATACACGGTAGGTATGCGTCACAACTTCTAAGAAGCAAGATAATCCTGCAAAAAAGGCACCTCTGGTGCCTTTTTTGTTGTTTGTGGAATTATTCTTGATAAGTCATAAATTTCTTTTATAAAGATTATTCACATAAAATTGACCTGAATCTATCAGTCACGTAGAGTTAGCATAATCAAATAAACGGCTTTTTTATTACTTTAATCTGAGCATTTTCATCATCATCAGTAACGATATTTGATCCGGATATTTCATAAATTAACATTTTCTCTCTGATTGATAGGAAAGATTTTGTTCAATAGAATGTATGAATTCCTACATCACTTCTTTACAAAACATCCTTATCAATCAAATTCCTGCGTAATCATCACATGAATTTATGAAATATCCGGGTTTGATAATATCAATTAAAATTTAGGGGAGATTTGCTCGCTATGAGTATGAAAAAATGGACTGACGAAGAACTAATTTCGACACGTGATAAGCTGGAAGTATGGAACAGTCGTTATAAAAGTTCGGGTACCAAATTATGGCTTTTTACTGCGTTCCTAGGTGCATTTGCTATTTCAACCGGGTTTGCATTTATTTTTCTTGATGGTGTCACTGTGTTGAGCGTTATATTAATGATTATGGGTACTATTACTTGTATATCCTGGTATAAAAGTGAGAAGCAACGTAAAGATAATATTGCATTTCTTGCTGAGATCAATAAAGAGCTTAAATCCCGCAAGATAAAAGATACTCCGGAATCAAAAGATAAAAGTGATGCAGATATAAAAGAGATTAAAACGAACGTGCAAAAAGATTTATCTATTAAGGAATCTCAGGTTTCGGAAAATAATTCAAAGCAGATGGAAGAGAAATCGGAAGGTTAGTTGGAGTATGAAGATAAGTAATTTATTGACAATATTTGCGCAATTCATTACGTATAGAGTAGCGCGCTCAGAAAATTTATTGCCCAGGAGGCTGTCCAAGAATAGTGGTCGTAGCGAGGGGAAGCTATTTTGAGACAGATTTTTCGAACATTTGAGGCAAGTAGTTATTTTATTTAACGAAAATGATCGAGAAATATGGCCAAAATAGCTTTTCCGCAGTAGATCACTCTATTCTCGGACAGCCTCCTGGGAATGATACAAATGTGCAATCAGATTTAAACCCGGATCATAGCCAGTTTTTTGAAGCTTTATGTCAGTTTTTATGGGTTCAGGGTGATCCATTGCCGCTTATTTTTGATGTGGAAAATGAAGTTTATACGAAACAGGGAATGACTCTTTCAGCATTAAAACAACTTGAAGAAGTTGGTTTAATTACTATCGAAACCAATGGATTTGTTAAAAGATGGTATGGTAAGCACACTCGATTATTCTATTGTGGTAAGCCAACAAAAATAGGTTTTCCCAATGATGAAAATAATTACCTGGACTTGGGTCATGTACTTCTAACAGAGCGTGGTAAAGAGTTAGCCTCAACTTTTAAGGTATCCAGAAATCAACAATTCTATGAGTATGTGATTAAAAGATGGTTTCTGCAGGGGCTGGTTTTGTCATCAATACAGATTGAGCCGAATCAATAAGATAATCTCGCGGATTAAAGGGCAAGTATTACGCGATAATCATTAACATTGGTATAAGTTGGCCCAGTAATCACTAAATCGTTTAACTGTTCAAAAAATGTATAGGCATCATTATTGATCAGAAATGATGCGGCACTTAATCCAAGATTTTTTGCGCGAGTCAACGAATCTGGAGTTATGAGTGCTCCGGCATTATTTTCTGTTCCATCTATTCCATCGGTATCACAAGCAAGCGCATAAACACCTTTTATTCCAGCAAGCTCAATCAGCAGTGATAACAAGAACTCAGAATTACGGCCTCCACGCCCATTGCCTTTGATAGTGACAGTAGTTTCGCCGCCCGATAAGAGTACTATGGGTGTTTTTAGCATTTGTGGATGTAAGTAGATCTCTTTGACCAGTGCTGCATAGCTTTTGGCAATCTCTCTGGATTCCCCGGTTACAGTGTCGCCCAATATCAAGGGAGTTATATTGAGGCGTTGAAAATAATTGGCAGATGCGGCCAGTGTTTGATGAGCGCTTGCGATGATTTTGTTTTCAACATGGGTGAAAATAGAAGAACCGGGTTTAGGTGTTTCATCGAGTTGATGTTCTTTCCCGGCATAGAGAATCTGCCTGATAGATGGAGGCACATTTAAACTGTAATGATCAAGCACCGTAAGCGCATCAGAAAAGGTAGTTGGATCCGGTGTGCAGGAGCCAGAAGCAATGTGTGTAGCTGCATCTCCGGTAACATCAGAAATAATTAATGCAAGTATGGGCGCTTTGCAGGAAGCGGCGAGCTTGCCGCCTTGAATGACAGACAAATGTTTGCGAACTGTGTTGATTTCCTGGATGTTTGCACCACAACATAATAATTGATGAGTAACCTCCTTAACCCAAGTTTAACATGCGTTTTTCTACTTTTAGAATCAATGAATTGCAAGCCATTTTTGCACAACAAAAAACAGTACCACCGCAATCGTTTGATTATAATAAATTTTTTTAGGCGGATGTTAAACTTGGGTTAAGATCCTGCAATGAAATGCCGCTGATTGGCAAAGAAAGCAGACTGGAGCCTCCACCACTGAATAAGCATAATAATAAATCTTCAGATTTTAATGCCTTAACTGCAGCCAAAATATGTTGAGAAGCTTGTTCGCCATTTTCATCAGGGATCGGATGTCCAGCCTCGATCACCTTAATTCTTTGAGTAGGTAACTTGTGTCCATAACGTGTGATCACTAAACCGTCCAGTTGGGCTTCTGGCGGCCAGGAATTTTCAACTGCCAGTGCCATGGCAGCGGCAGCTTTGCCAGCACCGACAACGAGTGTACGGCCTTTGGGTGGGTTAGGTAGATATTGAGGTACGATATAAACGGGATCGGCAGCTTTAACGGCGACCCAAAAACTTTCAAGCAAATAGCTGCGCGGATTCATGTTGTGAGCATGGGCTGCAGATAATGGCCTGTAAAACTGTCTTTATTGTTTGCAATAGCTTCAGGTGTTCCTTCCGCGACGATATAACCCCCACCGTCACCACCTTCTGGACCCAAATCAATAATCCAGTCAGCCGTTTTAATGACATCAAGATTATGTTCAATCACTACGACAGTATTCCCATGATCACGCAGCTTGTGTAACACTTCCAGCAGTAAATCAATATCCTGAAAATGTAAACCAGTCGTGGGTTCATCAAGAATATAGAGTGTGCGCCCTGTGTCGCGTTTGGAAAGCTCCAGTGATAGTTTTACTCGTTGAGCTTCCCCGCCAGAGAGTGTCGTGGCAGATTGTCCCAGGGTAATATATCCTAGACCCACATCCAAGAGTGTTTGTAATTTGCGGGCAACTACGGGTACTGCATTAAAAAATTCAAATGCTTTTTCCACGGTCATTTGCAGGATTTCATTGATATTTTTACCCTTATACTGAACTTCCAGGGTTTCACGGTTATACCGTCTGCCGTGACATACGTCACAGGTGACATAAATATCAGGTAGAAAATGCATTTCTACTTTAATGACACCATCGCCTTGACAAGCTTCGCACCGCCCGCCTTTGACATTGAAAGAAAATCGGCCTGGTGCATAGCCACGTTCGCGAGCCTGTGGCACTCCTGCAAATAATTCTCTGATAGGTGTAAACAATCCGGTGTAAGTGGCAGGATTAGAGCGGGGGGTGCGTCCGATGGGACTTTGGTCCATGTTGATCACTTTATCAAAAAATGCCAGGCCATCAATATGTTGATAGGGTGCAGGTTCAGCATTACTGGCATAGAGATGTCGAGCTATCGCACGATGGAGCGTTTCATTGATAAGAGTAGATTTGCCGGATCCTGAGACTCCGGTAACACAGACAAACAATCCTACCGGTAAATTGAGTGTAATATTTTTTAGATTGTTGCCTGATGCGCCTTCAATTCGAAGTATTCGGTCACAACTGGGCTCATGGCGTTTTTCAGGTATTTTGATGGATAACTTGCCAGATAAGTACTGGCCAGTCAGGGAATCACTATTTTCCTGGATAGCTTGTGGACTACCTTGGGCCACAACGAAGCCACCATGCTCTCCAGCACCAGGTCCCATATCGACCACATAATCAGCAATCTGTATGGCATCTTGATCATGCTCAACCACAATGACGCTATTACCTAGATCACGCAGATTTTTAAGAGTATCCAGCAGGCGCCCATTATCACGTTGATGTAAACCAATAGAAGGTTCATCCAGAACATACATGACACCGGTTAAGCCGGAGCCAATTTGACTGGCAAGCCGTATACGCTGGGATTCTCCGCCAGACAGCGTATCCGCAGAACGATCCAGGGATAAGTAATCCAGTCCAACATTGTTGAGAAATTGCAGGCGACTGGAAATTTCCTTGATAATTCTCTCAGCGATGGATTGTTTATGGCCCGATAATTCAATTTTGTCAAAAAATAGCCTGGCTTGTTTCAACGGGAAAGCACTGATCTCATAAATAGCTTGTCCAGCAACATGCACATGACGTGCTGCCTGACATAAACGTGTGCCATGGCATTCCGGGCAAGTTTGTGCATTGAGATATTTTGCCAGCTCCTCGCGAACGGTCTGTGATTCTGTTTCCTTATAACGCCGCGTCAGATTGGGAATGATTCCTTCAAAAGGGTGTGTTTCCTGGTGCTTGCGGCCTCCTTCAGTTAAATAGGAGAAATGGATTTTCTCTTTACCAGAGCCATGCAAAACAATGTTCTGTATAGGATCATCCAGATCTTCAAAGGGAGTTTCCAGATCAAATTTGTAATGTTTTGAGAGACTTGTTAATAGCTGGAAGTAAAATTGATTGCGTCGGTCCCAATTTTTTACAGCACCTGAAGCAAGCGATAGATGCGGGAAAGCCACTACGCGTGCTGGATCAAAAAAAGTGATCTGCCCCAGACCATCGCACTTATTACAGGCTCCTAATGGATTATTAAATGAAAATAATCTTGGCTCCAGTTCAGATAGGGAATAACTGCAAACAGGGCAGCTAAATTTGGCTGAAAAAAGGTGTTCATGGCCATTGTCCATTTCAACAGCTAAAGCGCGTCCATCTGAGTGGCGTAATGCAACTTCAAATGATTCAGCGAGCCGTTGTTTGGTATCAGGAGAAACTTTTAAGCGATCAATAACAACTTCAATCGTATGTTTTTTAGTTTTCTGCAACTTAGGTAATGCATCAATCTCATATACTTCACCGTCAATCCGCAGACGGATAAAACCTTGTGCACGAAGTTCATCAATTAATTCAACTTGTTCACCTTTACGTTCCAGTATCAACGGTGAAAGAATCATTAAGCGAGTGTCAAGAGGGAGTTGCAGTACATGATCTACCATTTGCGAAACACTTTGTGCTGTCAAGATAATATTGTGCTCGGGGCAATGTGGATCACCGGCTCGTGCAAATAGTAAGCGCAAATAATCATGGATCTCAGTTACGGTACCTACCGTCGAACGTGGGTTATGTGAAGTTGCTTTTTGTTCGATGGCGATTGCGGGAGAAAGACCCTCAATCAAATCAACATCTGGTTTCTCCATGAGTTGAAGAAACTGTCTCGCATAGGCAGAAAGTGATTCTACATAGCGACGTTGACCTTCCGCATAGAGCGTATCGAACGCGAGTGAGGATTTGCCCGATCCTGATAGACCAGTAATGACAACCAGCTTGTTACGTGGCAGATCGAGATTGATGTTTTTCAGATTGTGGGTGCGTGCACCACGTATTTTTATGGATTCCATTAGCTATCTATGTATGAGTCAACCTGCTAATATACCCAACTTTTTATAAATATCACAACCTGATTCATGTCTGCTTCATCTTTATCTGAAAAAATGTCTCCAGCAGAACTGCGTGCGACTATCGGTTTGGCCGGCGTTTATGGCTTGCGAATGTTTGGATTATTTATTATTTTGCCGGTATTTGCTTTTTATGCTGAAGATTTGCCCGGTGGTGATAACTATACACTGGTGGGTATCGCACTGGGGGCATATGGCTTAACACAGGCCATTTTGCAAATTCCTTTCGGCTGGTTATCTGATCGTATTGGACGTAAGCCTGTTATTTATTTCGGCTTAATTTTATTTGCTATTGGTAGTTTGATAGCAGCAGTTGCAGTGGATATTTACTGGGTCATATTGGGTCGTATTATTCAAGGAGCTGGTGCAATTTCAGCCGCTGTGATGGCGCTGGCAGCAGATCTGACTCGTGAAGAGCATCGAACCAAGGCAATGGCTACAATCGGCATGACCATTGGCACTGTTTTTGCCGTTTCTTTAATTGCTGCTCCAGTCTTGAATCAATGGATTGGCGTGCCAGGAATTTTTGCTATGACAGGTGTATTGGCACTTTTAGCAATGGTCGTTGTAAAGAAAATTATTCCTGATCCGCAAATCAGTCGTTTTCATTCTGACACAGAAGCATCGGTCGCGAGTTTTGGGAGTGTATTACGTAATACACAGTTATTGCGCTTAAATTATGGTATTTTTGCATTACATGCTGCGTTGATGGCGCTATGGCTGGTTGTACCATTAACTTTACGTCAAGCCGGAATGATAGCCGATGATCATTGGCAGATTTATTTGCCAGTTTTGCTTTTATCAGTTTTATTCATGATTCCTGCAATCATTTATGCTGAAAAGAAAGCTAAATTAAAACTCGTTTTTGTTGTAGCAATCGCTTTATTATTGTTAGGACAGATATTACTGGCAATTACCTTCAACTCTATATGGGGCACAGCATTTGCATTATTGATATTCTTTACAGCATTTAATTTGTTGGAAGCGAGCTTGCCATCATTGATTTCTAAAATTGCACCGGTTGGAGCAAAAGGAACTGCGATGGGCGTATATAGCAGTACTCAGTTTTTGGGTGCTTTTGTTGGTGCTGCGGCTGGAGGATACCTTTTTGGGACTTATGGAAGCTATGCTTTGTACACATTTTGTGGATTGTTGCTGATAATATGGTTAATACTTGCTATAACCATGAAAGCACCGGCTGCAGTGCGGTCTAAAATGTATACCGTACAGGAAATGGATTTAAACAAATCAAAAGAACTGTCTCGTCAGCTTGCAGCATTGCATGGTGTGCATGAAGCATTGGTATTGAATAATGAAAGAGTGGCCTACCTGAAAGTTGATATGAATGGCTTTGATGAAGAGAAGGTTATTAAATTGCTAGGAGAGGAGACATAAATGGCATCAGTCAATAAAGTTATACTCATTGGTAACTTGGGAAAAGACCCAGAAACTCGTTACATGTCAAATGGTGATGCAGTTACTAATATTACATTGGCAACGACAGATACCTGGAAAGACAAGAATGGTGAGAAACAGGAAAAGACAGAATGGCATCGAGTAACCTTTTATCGCAAACTAGCAGAGATTGCGGGGGAATACTTAAAGAAAGGTCGTCCTGTTTATATTGAGGGTAGGCTGGAAACCAGGAAATGGACTGATAAAGCCGGTGTTGAACGTTATACCACTGACATTATTGCAAATGATATGAAAATGCTAGGTAGTCGATCGGGAAGCGGCAGCTTTGAATCACCTGATCATGAAGAAGATAACTCTGTTTCCAGTCGGTCTCCTTCAGCCAAGAGCGGAGGGGGATTTGATGATATGGATGATGATATCCCATTCTAGAAACCACCATATATAATTCTGTTAATAATATCTTCATAGCCCGTATTATTGCGGGCTTTTTTATTGTCCCAGAACGCTAACCCATCTTTAACACTCCTCCGCCAAAACCCCCGGAATTCACCTTTGCCTGCACACGTAACAAATTGATTACTAACGAAATCTATTTTTACGCCACTCCGTTTTTGATTTGTTGTGCCATAATCTCATTGCAATCATAGCCTCCCCCTTGCTTTTCCGGTAATAGCGGGGGCATGTTTATCCGTCAAACCAGAACCCGCAACAAGATCACTGGCGAAGGCTATTTTACCTTTCGCCTGGTGCGTGGTGAACGCATTGGTGGCAAGGTGCGTCAGATAACCGTCCTCAATCTCGGTCGGCACTTTCCTATCAACCTGAAAACGGCGATTGAATCCGCAGATTACGCAGATTTTCGCAGATTTTCATTGGGTTATTGCTTTCTTCGTATCACACCCGGCGGGTGAACTGATAATATATCAGTATATTCCAATCCAGAAATGAGTCTGAAGGAAGGGTTTTGAATCTGAGTAATTGAACTGTTTTCTGATTCGATCTGGTTGATAGGAGATTCTTCATTCTGCCTTGCTAATCTTATTTCTCAAGCCTGTTTTCTGATTAATGCAGAGATATCTTTAAACAACTTTTTTCTTGCGTTGTTCAATACCGAGGCGGCCTCATTGTCGCTCATTTTTGCTGCTTGTGCATCCAGTTGTTCGAAGGTCATGCAGGCTTTGAGATACCGACTAGCATCGGGTATTAATTTGAATTTTTCATAAGGCGTTTTCATGTCCTTGTAGCGGTATTTCTTGCGTTCTTTTCCCTTATCGTCCGTGATCGTTTCCGGGAAGAAGCATGGTCGATGAAAGTTGACGTAAGGGTTGAGATAGTCGGCACAGAAAGTATTAACCAGGCTGGCGCAGTATTGCGGAATATGCGCGTAGCCAAAATGCTTACGCACCACCGATGCGTTCCTGGATTCTGCCAGTGCATTATCGTTGGAATGCCGGGGCCGTGACTTGGTGAACTCAACCAGCAATTTCTCCAGCAGTTTCGCGACCTTGTAGTTGATATACTCCGAGCCGTTATCCGAATGGAATCCGGGAATGACAAACGGAAACCCATCCAATAACTGCCGGATGACCGGCAGCAGATACGCCTCACTGATCTTCTCGCAAGTGGCGACGAACTGCATCTGTGTCACACAGTCCACCGCGTTGATGTGATACACGCCTTTGACGCCATCCTGGCCGCCTTGATGCACGCTGTCGATACGGATGTAGCCTGGGATACCATTCGGTTGCGGGGCGCGGCGTTTGCCGATGGAAATCCCAGTTGAGTTTGTCTTGGTCCAATGCCGTCGTTTGTTCTGGTACTGCTTGTTCCCACGCAGGTTGTACAGGTGAGAAACCGATATGTCGGCCAGACGCTCAAAGCGCACATCACCAAATACTTGAAACGCACGCTCCATGAGCTTCTTGGTGGCAGGCCCGGACAGTGTGTTATGCAGCACATCCATCTCGGCCAGAAAGGCTACATCCGCCACTGTGTAACGGTGTAACGGCGAGTGAAGCCGTTTTTTGGGGCAACACGCTGGGGGTGTTTAGATAGCTTCCCATCCTTGCGGTATTGTCGTACCAATTGTGTCACTTGCTGCCGTGACAACCCAGTCATGCGCTCGATATATCGCAGCAATACGCCTTTTTCTACCCGGCCATGCGAGGCGTATAGCCAAACCGCTTGAACACACGCTCGATAAACTGATTACGCTCTCCCTTGGAAACTCGGAATGTAACCTCCGATGTCCCGTTCAGAAATGCCTTGATCTGCGACAAGGTCTTTAACTTCGCTTCTTCCATATTGATCACCATGCTTCGCATAATGACCTGGTCAAGTAAAACCGGACACTCCAGTTAAGCTGCTTTTGTCGATTTTGCTGCTTCTGCTTCATATTGGTTTGGGCTTTTGTAATCCAGGTATGAATGCAGTCTTTGATTGTTATAAAACACGGCGATATACTGCAAAATGTCCTGTTGTGCTTCATAGCGGGTTTGGTAATGTCGCCATTGGCAACGTTCCTGCTTGAGGCTGCCAAAGAAACTTTCCGCAACTGCATTATCCCAACAATTTCCCAGGCGACTCATGCTGCCAATAAAACCATATGCTTTCAGAAGATTGCGGTATGCTTTGCCGGCATACTGCGACCCACGATCCGAATGCACGATCAGGCCTGGCGGTGGTCGACGCAGCCAGATAGCCATTCGCAATGCATCACAAACCAGTGTTGCTTTCATCCGTGAGCTCATGCTCCAACCGACCACTTTTCTGGAAAACAAATCTATTACGATTGCCAGATACAGCCAGCCTTCTTGTGTCCAGATGTATGTGATATCGCAAACATAAACTTGATCCGGTTTGGCAACATCAAATTGCCGATTCAATTGGTTTTCAAACACCGGCAACTGGTGATTGCTGTCCGTCGTCACCTTGTATTTTTTCCGATGCCTGACAGTGACGAAAGCCTCACGCATTAGTTTTCTCGTCTTCCAGCGACTAACCCGATAGCCCAAGGCATTTAGCGCTCGTTTCATCCTGCGACTGCTATAGGTGTAATCGCATGATTTTGCAATACCCTTTACAGCATCAAGCAATTGCCTGTGGTGCAGATCATCCGGACAATTGCGACGGCGTTGTTCATAGTCATAGTAAGCACTACGACTGACACCCAATAGTCGGCACATTAGGCCGACCGGGCAGGTCTTCTTCTTTTGGGTGATGAACGAATACTTTACTTCGTTTCTTTCGCGAAAAAGACCGCCGCCTCCTTTAATATTTGCCGCTCAAGCTTTAATTGTTTGTTTTCTATCTTAAGTCGTCGAATTTCTTCCTGATCCGGCGTCAGTTTCCCATTACCCCGGAATGCCTGGCCATTATTATCCGCCTCGTTCTCCTTGATCCATCGCCCTAGCATGTTAGCCCTGATTTCCAAGCTCCTGGCCGCTTCTGCTATCGTCAATCCCTGATCCACAACCAGACTGATTGCATCCAGTTTGAATTCCTTTGTATATTGTTTCCTCGGTTCCATTTCTTCCTCCAATTAAGACTATTTTCTCTTAACTGAAGTGTCCGGGTCTATTGGACCACATCAGAATGACCGATTCAGCAATTCAATTCCAGACTCATTCCTTGGTGGAAATATGCTCCCCCTTCAGACTCATTTCATATTGGAAGAGGCTCGTGTTTGACGTTCTATCCTCTTTCCTGTACATTTTCTCCGTATGATAAAAAGCTTTTAATCCCTATAAACTATGGTAGGCATGTTTGGCCAAAAAGTATCTCTGGCGCAGGCCCATGGTCCTGATGTTGACCTGATCGTGCGAGGTACTGAACTTTATGCCACCTATGAAACCCCTGAAGGGTTTCCGGTGGTCTATGACGACGCGTTGGGTTTGTTTTTCTACGCCCGGATTAGCAGCGGTAAATTTGAGTCAACAGGCGTAGCTGTAACATTGCCACCGCCGCCGGACATTGAGCGGCACGTGAAGGAATCCGACGAAGTCAGGATGCGGAAAATTCAAGTGCGCACGCTGCAAATGGAACAGCACGGGCGCGCCACACCAAAAAAGGAGTAATGCTATGAGCGCAATATTCGGTGAAGTCCTGACATTCGGTCAGTCAAAAGGTCCAGAAATTACTCTCAAAGTGTTCGGTGACGAACACTACGCACGCTACGAGAGCATGGACGGTTATTCCGCTGTTTATGATGAGGAGCTCGGCGTATTTTGTTACGCACGCCTTTCTACCGGGAGCTTCCGCTCAACTGGTACGCCGCTATCACAACCGGTTCCAGCGGGACTGGTACGGTATCTGCAAGAATCGCAGGAAACAATCGCCGCGCGTGCCGGTGCGCGCAAGTTGCGCCGCACCGCAATGGCCGGAGGCCAACGCGAGGCGGAAGTAGTGCGGACGATGGGCCCTAACCAGGGATTGCTCGAGGGCCGCTCTCTTTCATTGGGTACGGTCAAGGGCTTGACGATCTTGGTGAATTTCCAGGATGTCACAAGTACTGTTTCGCGTGCCGATGTCGACGAAATGCTGAACGGCGTGAACTACACCCGAAACGGCAATATTTGTTCGGCCCGCGAGTACTTCGATCGCATGTCCAGCGGAAAGCTCAAATATACCAATGTCGTGGTCGGTCCCTACACGCTCAGCAGGAATCGCGAATTCTATGTCAACAATCTGCTGGTCGAGGAGGCGCTTCAGCTTGCGGTGGCGGATGGATTGGATCTTAAGCAGTTCGATTCACGTAATGACGGCATTGTCGATGCGCTGAACATATTGTACGCAGGACAAACCCAGTATCGCGGTGAACTCTGGCCGCATAACTGGAACATTGATCTACATTTAGGTGCAGTGAAAACCGACCTCTATCTGCTAACCAGTCTCGGCCGCACGCCAGCGGATCTGACCATCGGCACCTTCTGTCACGAAAATGGTCACCTGCTGTGCCGCTTCCCAGACATGTATGACTATGGCGAGCGCGATGGTGACAGTATCAAGAGTGCGGGTATCGGTGGCTATTGCCTGATGGGCTCTGGAAATCATAATGACAGCGGACGCAGTCCGTCGCCGGTCTGTGCTTACCTGCGCTACCTTGCAGGCTGGTGTGATCACGAGATTGATTTGAATACCGGTGGCGCCCATGAGGCGCGCAGCGGTGACTACAACACGGTGATGAAGTACCGTACATCCAAATCTAATGAATATTTTTTGATTGAGAATCGTTCCCGGATGGGGCATGACCGCGGTCTACCGGCCAGCGGCTTGGCGATCTACCATTGCGATATCCTGGGTTCTAACGAATTGCAGCAGGGCACTGCCGCAAAACACTACCAATGCGCCTTGATTCAAGCGGATGGCCGCCGCGATCTCGAATTGGATGCAAACTCCGGCGACGGCGCCGATCTGTATGGCGCGATTGATGGCATCGCGCTGTCTGCCGCATCGACTCCTAATTCTAGGGAATGGGATGGCCGTGATTCGGAGCTCGTGATTTCTGACATTACCGCACCGGATGCAACGATCAAATTCAAGGTAGGTGCCGTTCCAATTGTTTCACTGGCTTCCGGGCAAGCCAACCCGATGGCGGCCATTCCTGACAACAAGACCGCAGGCATTTCGAGTACAATTGTTATCACGCAATCCGGTACGGTGGCCCAAATCAAGGTGGAGGTCGATATTCAGCACACTTATATCGGCGATCTGAGAGTCACTCTGATATCTCCCGCGGGCCGGAGAGCTATACTGCATCAGCAACTTGGCGATTCTGCTGACAATCTGGTTGTGACTTTTGACTCGACGGTATCAGGTGTTCTGAGTGGAATGGTAGGGCAACCGATGATGGGAACGTGGACTTTGAACGTATCGGACCGTGCCAGGGCCGACGTCGGCATATTGCGGAGCTGGAGTATCGAGCTCAAATCAGCGCCTGCCTGAATCGTTGTTTCTGCGGGGGGAGGCACTAATACCTGCCACTTTACTATTGGGGTACTCCAAGTTAAGAATCAATAAGTAGTGCCGTGAGCAACATCATCATGGCAAAGCTACTGAAATGAAGACACCGGCATGAGCGGACAAGTAGGTTGATTGGAATCCATAAGGATGTTAAAAACAACTGGACTTTCACGGACATCCCAAGGCAAATCTATTCTAACTCTAATTTTCCAACAAAATTCCCATATTACAGCCACAATATAATTTCAACATATTGATATTTAATGGGAGAGATCTCGAGAGCTTGCTCCCGAGTAGTTAGCCTAAAGGAATTTTTTAACAAAAAAAAGAGCAAACAAGATTTTAGATTAACTTGTTGTTAACTAAGAATTAATACGCCTTGACTTACACCCTTTACCTTATTGACAAAAATATAGCCTATGCATCTGGCAGCATCCTCCGCATCCAAATTCGAAACACCCACTGTGCAATGTTTGTCGGCCTGTCCAGAAACTGCGCATAAATTTTCTAATGACCTGTTTTGAGAATAAGCATAGGTAAAACCAGCATCAATGATTCTGTCATAGAAAGGCCGTTCTTCGAAGGGATCTACGTGTAAACGGTCGATATTGAAATCCCCACCAAGAATGGGATAGGGGTCTATGTGATTTAGAGTGGGTAAAAATGGCGTCAAGAAAAATATATTTTAATTGTTGGCAGCGTAACGAAAATACTAAACGCAAAATTAACTCGCAGATTTCCTGCCAACCGGTCTTTATTAAAGACTATTTTTATGAGATAAAATATTCTATAGTCAATCAGTTAAACTATTCTGTCGACAATAAATGCCATAAGCAGCATCCCTGAGAATTAACGTACCACACCACACCAGACAGGCATTCAAGTCAGCATCCTCAAAATAACGCCCCGTTTCATGGTGGGCGAACTTGACTTATGTTTTAACCACTACGAATCATATAGAGCCTTTTTTTATGTTGTCCAATTACCGGTTAGCCAATATGCCGATCTGATAAAAATAAAAGAATGGATGATTCTTTATTTCTAATCAAATTCTTAAAAACAATGCCGTCAATGGCATCGGTTGCGATTTTTTTAAAAGCATTTAATTTAGTAAACGAGGCAGCTCGTTATTAAATAACTTCACCGTTCCTGATTTGTCTGCGAGGATTAGTCGAATTTTTCTACCAAACTTGCTCCTCTAATTTAGGGTGCATTTAAACAAACGACAGAATTGTTTCATAGGATTATTTGCAATGGTACAGTTGGCGTGGCTTTGAACCAATTTCGAACTTCCCAATTTTAGTCCGATTTCCAGTCCGGATTTTTGGGAACTGCCAAGCCCATCGAATCGACCATTCGCTCATCCGAGAAGTCGAACTCCCCGTGCAGGTTGAAATGCTTCCAGGTGGCAACCGAACCGTTCCGAATCGCTTCGATCAGTTCCGCCCTTCGTCCTGGCTCTTCTCTGTGGCAAGCTCCTGTGAGAGATAGAGGTAATTCCAGCACACGGCAGCATTTTTGATCAGTCGTCGGCAAGCTTCGGCGATTTACTGTGACCTGGTCAAGTAAAACCGGACACTTCAGTTAAGCAACTTTCATCGTTTTTGCTGCTTCTGCTTCATATTGGTTTGGGCTTTTGTAATCCAGGTATGAATGCAGTCTTTGATTGTTATAAAACACGGCGATATACTGCAAAATGTCCTGTTGTGCTTCATAGCGGGTTTGGTAATGTCGCCATTGGCAACGTTCCTGCTTGAGGCTGCCAAAGAAACTTTCCGCAACTGCATTATCCCAACAATTTCCCAGGTGAGGTCGGTTGGCAATAGTGGAGTCCAACGTGTTAAGCGGCGAACAGCTTTTCATAATATCGCCGCATGAATGCAGCGGGTGACAGGTAGCCGAGGCGAGCCTGTTTCCGTTGCCGGTTGTAGAAGATCTCGATGTACTCGGTGATCTCCCGTATTGCCTGTGCTCGGGTGCGGTAGCGCCGATGGTGAACCAGCTCATTTTTGAGCGTCCCCCAGAAACTTTCCATCGGAGCGTTATCCCAACAATCTCCTTTGCGGCTCATGGATGCCGTCATGCCAAACTGTCCCAGCAGCTTCTGATAAGCGTGCGCGCAGTACTGGCTGCCTCGATCCGAGTGGAGAATCAGCCCCTTGACCGGGCGCCTGGCAGAAACGCCTCGGAACAAGGCCTGCATGACTAGGTTTTTCGTCATCCTCTCGCTCATGGCATAGCCGACCAGTTCACCGTTGAACAAATCCTTCAGTCCAGCTAAGTACAACCAGCCTTCGCCAGTCGAGATGTAGGTGATGTCGCTCACCCACACCCGGTTAGGTGCCATCACGGTGAAGTTCCGCTCCAGCAGGTTCGGCGCTACCGGCAGGTTGTGTCTGGAATCGGTGGTCACCTTGAATTTCCGTTTCTGCTTGCAACGCAGACCCAGCTTCTTGCGGATGCGCTTGATACGATCCACGCCGACTCGAATACCGTGGTCGGCCAGATCACTTTGTAGCCGCTCCGGGCCACAGGTCTTGCGAGTACGCTGGTGTGCCGCTCGAATCTCGATTTCCAGGCGGAAACTCTCTTGTGCTCGCGACGATAAGGGGCGATCCCGCCAGGCGTAATAGCCGCTCTCAGAAACTTCAAAAACCCGGCTCATCACCGCTACCGGATAGTGCTGTCGCAGTGCTTCGATTCGACCGTACTTCACCGCGACTCCCTCGCAAAGTAGGCCGCTGGAGATTCAATGGGTGAAAGCAACACTTAAATTGTATAGTTTACATTTTGGAGTGAGCTCATGAATTATCAACCCTCAAAACGAAGTTTTACGTATCATCAACAGGAAACGATGTGGCAGCTATGGTCACAAGGTAAATCGTTGAGCGAAATCGGTCGGCAATTGAATAAACATGCCGGTTCGGTATTTTGCTACTTACAAAAATCCGGTGGAATAAAGCCATCGCTGTCCAAACGTTCGACCAGGGACTTGTCATTGCTAGAGCGTAAGGAAATATCACGAGGCCTATCGGCTAATTTATCCTTTAGGGCGATTGCCAGAAATCTCAACAGAGCCACGTCAACGGTTTCCCGAGAAATCAACCGCAATGGCGGATTGTCGAAATACCGTGCCGTAGCAGCCGATAGACGCGCCTGGATGAAAGCCAAACGGCCAAAGACCTGTAAGCTTAATGACGACACCAACTTACGCGCTATCGTATCGGATAAACTGGCTAGCAAATGGTCGCCAGAACAAGTGGCGGGTTGGTTGAAACAAACTTATCCTGAAGCATCGGCTATGCATATTTCACATGAAACTCTCTATAAAACGCTGTTTATTCAATCGCGCGGTGCTTTAAAAAAAGAGCTACTCCGGCAGTTGCGGACGCAACGAGTGATGCGTCAATCCAAGCACTTCAATACCAAAGGCAATGCACGGGGCGGCATTATTGATGCAGTATCCATCCATGATCGACCGGAAGAGGTGAACGATCGAATCATCCCAGGACACTGGGAAGGCGATTTAATCTGCGGTACCCAAAAAGCCATTGAATTACCCCAGCAACTGAAAAAATCGTTGGCCTGGGATCGAGAGATGGAATTGGCGCAGCACAAACTGTTCACTATTGATACCGATATCAAAGTCTATTTCTGTGATCCTAAGTCACCTTGGCAAAAAGGAACCAATGAGAATACTAATAAACTACTCCGTCAATATATGCCTAAAAAGACCGATCTATCCGTTTATTCACAGGAGCAACTCGACATGATGGCTGAAGAGTTAAATGATCGACCAAGAAAAACGTTGAATTTTTTATCGCCATCACAGAAAATTTCAGCAGTGTTGCAATAACCGGTTGAATCTCCAGAAGGAGTCTCACCGGAAATTTTTTTGGCTCGTGGGTATTTTGTGCCGACGGTTGGGCTGGGCGAGGAGACGATCAGAGCGTATATCCGAGATCAGGAAAAGGAAGATAGCGTTATGATCAGTTGAAACTGGGAATATAGGTGCGGCTTTAGCGGCTCGCAAACAGCCCCTTTGAGAGGCTCCAGCGATAAGCCTCCGGCTCTGCCGGTAATTTACCTCTCTTATAGTGCGAACGCATATTTATCTAGGATACTATTAAGATCGGCAAGCAGTTTATCCTTGTCTGCATCAGAAACCCAATAATTGAATGCGAATGCGATATCAAATCCATCGGGTCGAGATTGAGCGCCAGCGCTGGTGCCTTCGAAGTCTCCGTAACGAATGGGCCCCACATTACGCCCGCCCAGATCCCAAACGGCATGTTTGCCGATGAACTGCGCCACTGTCGTCACCGAGGTTGCCAATCCCCCCGTACCAGGAGCTACTTCGGTAAGTACTGCCCCGCCATAAGCATCTGCTGCCAAGGCATCGATAGACAAATCAAGCTGTGACGGAGAAATACCGGCCGCATCATAACCTATAACCTCACCTGGGGCAGCAGCCAGCCTAGTCGAAGCGACAAAAAGATCCGAGAGACCTAGCGGAGCGAGCAGACGCAAACGAATGAAACTGTCAAAAGGATTGCCTGCTACCTGCTCAACTAGAGCAGTCAGAACATGAAATGCCGCGTTGGAATAACCTTGGTCACTGTCAGTAGATTTTGTACCTGGATCGCAGCGAAGCGGAACTCCATAAAGGTAGCGCACCACTTCATCTAACGTCGGCGGTGTTAATCGCCCGATTGCTTGCCCTACATCGCGAAAGTTAAGTGCACGACCGTTGGTAAAGCCAAAATCACGAACCATTCCGCTGAGTTCGGTTGCTGCCCACCTGACAGTTATTTGGTTTATCCTTGGATCTACCGGTTGGCCAGCAATTAAAGGAGCAGTAACTCCTAGAGTAGGGAAGATATGCGTATCTAACGATAATCTTCCGTCGTCCGCCAAGGCTTGCACCGCGGCACACGTAAATATTTTGCTTAAACTAGCCATTCTGAATACTGTTGATGGTTGGGTGAGCGGATAATCCGGTTCTGCCCAGGTATAGCCGTGAGCGGCTCGTAGTATTCCGTCCCGCGCTATTGCAAGAG
>CXWL01013495.1_pt1 | contig 23879 bp, 22 predicted proteins | sample 590931 | NCBI WGS metagenome assembly CXWL01 (sample SAMEA3498368, study PRJEB10139) | groundwater metagenome | biome: water well; material: biofilm material | place: Germany | collected 2015-04-27
TCTGGGCCGATCCTGTCTCGTCGGCCGAAACTCATTCGGCCCAGATCTTCTGGCGGTGGGGCCGGGCGGGGCGGGGCAATTCGTGACGTTCGACACAGCTTGAATAGGTTCGAGTGGGTGGAGTTCTCCGTCGCCGATGTCCATGAGGCGATCGCCGCGTCGCGGCCCGACGAGATCTGCCTCGTCTTCCGAGATCGCCGGCTCACTTGGGCCGACGTCACCGACCGCACCCGCCGGCTGGCGAACCACCTGGCCGGTCACGGACTCGGAGTGCACACCGAGCGCGAGATGCTCGCCGGACACGAGAGCGGTCAATCACACCTGGCCATCTACCTGCACAACGGTAACGAGTACCTAGAGTCGATGCTCGGTGCGCTGAAGGCCCGCGTCGCCCCGGTCAACGTGAACTACCGCTACGGAGCCGAGGAGCTTCGCTACCTCCTCACCGACTCGCGCGCCGAGGCGATCGTCGTCCACAGCCGCTTCGCGCCGACGCTCGCCGAGATCCTCCCGGAGCTGCCACGCGTCCGGGTCATCTTGCAGGTGCCCGACGAATCCGCGCACCCGCTGCTGCCGGGTGCCGCTTGGTACGACGACGCACTCGCCGCCGCGTCGGGCGCGCGTCCCGCTACGGCGACCAGCCCCGACGACCTCTACATCCTCTACACGGGTGGAACCACAGGGCTGCCGAAGGGTGTCCTCTGGCGCAACGGCGATGCCAACGTCGAGTGCTTCGGCGGGTCGCGGGCGGCGGCACTCGATGAGATCGTGGCCGAGGCCGCAGGTGGCCTGAAGGCCCTCCTGGCTCCTCCGCTGATGCACGGGGCCGGCCACTGGATGAGCTTCCGCACGTGGAACGCTGGCGGCACCGTGTACGTGCAGTCCGCGCCGGACCGGTTCGATCCCCACGCCGTGTGGGACCTGGTCGAGTCGGAGCGACTCAACTTCCTCCTCATCGTCGGTGACGCCTTCGCCAGGCCGCTGCTCGACGAGCTTGATCGCCGTCGCTACGACCTGTCGTCGCTCACGGTGCTGTTGTCGGGAGGAGCGCCGCTGTCGGCGAGCCTGAAGGAGGACCTCCTGCGTCATCTGCCGACGTTGATGATCGTCGACGGTCTCGGATCGTCGGAAGCGGGCGGACAGGTGTCGCACGTGTCGGCCGGATCTGCGGCAAGCACCGGCACGTTCCCCGCCTCGCCGGGCAACCACGTGCTTGCGGCCGCGCTGGATCGCGAGCTCGCTGCGGGCGACGACGAGCTCGGTTGGTTGGCCAAGAGCGGACGCCTTGCACTCGGCTACCTCGGCGACGAAGCGAAGTCGCGGCAGACCTACCCGGTGATCGGCGGCATCCGCTACGCGGTTCCAGGCGACCGGGCCCGGTTGCGTGCCGACGGTGCCATCGAACTGCACGGCCGCGACGCGGCGACGATCAACTCCGGCGGCGAGAAGATCTTCGCCGAGGAGGTGGAGGCGGCGATCAAGGCCTACGCCGGCGTCTACGACTGCGTGGTCGCCGGCCGGCCCAGCCCACGATGGGGCGACGAGGTGGTCGCCGTGGTCGAGATGCGTCGCGGCCACGAGCGGACCGACGAGGCCGTGCTGGCGGGGGCCCTGCTGGCGGCGGCGGAGCGCCACATCTCGCGGTACAAGCTGCCCAAGGCCTTCGTCTTCGTCGACCAGATCGTCCGCTCACCGTCGGGCAAGGCGGACTACCGCTGGGCCAAGCAGGTTGCCGAGGATGCGATCAGCGAGGGTCGATCGGTGTGATGACCCCGAAGGCATTCTCGAGGAGCTGGGCGACATCGAGGCAGACGAGGTCCGAGAATCGCCGACCCATGATCTGTGCTCCGACGGGCATGCCGTCGGTATGTCCGACCGGCACCACGGCGGCGGGGAGGCCGAGCAGATTCGCTGCCAACACTGGGCGCATCGTGTCGAACGTGGCGAGGGCCCCCTCGAGCGAGGCGACGTCGGCGCCATGGGCGAACGGAGGGTTCGCCCATGTCGGCGTGAGCAGCACGTCGTAGTCGTGGAGGAACGCGTGGAACTCCTTCTCCACGCCCGAGCGTTCGATCAGCATGCTGGCGAACGCCGACAGGCCGAGGGCCGGGTTGATCTCGGTGGCGAACCCCAGGAACTTCATCGCATCCTCGCCCATCACCGTCTCGAGCACCGGGAGCTGCTCGCGAACATCGACCATCAACAGCGCGCTCCACAGCTCGATCGCCCGCGCGTAGGTCGTCGGTGCGGCCTCGACGCAATCGGCGCCGAGGTTGCTCAGGGCGTCGGCCGCCGACCGGATGGCGGCGACCACGCCGGGATGCGTGGAACCACCGGGTGGATCCGCGAGGACGGCCACCCGCAACGTCCGCGAGGTGTCGAGCCGGTGAAGGGAAACGGGAAGGGCGAGCGGATCGCGGACGTCCGGCCCGGCCACGGCGAGCAGACCGGAGCGCACGTCGGCCACACGGCGAGCCATCACGCCTTCGACCCCCATCAGCTGGAACATCAGCGGCTCGTTCTCCGGGGGAAGTACCGATGCAGACGGCACAACGCCGGTCGACGGCTTGATCGATGCGATGCCACAGCAGTGCGCCGGGTTGCGCAGCGATCCGCCGAGGTCGTTGCCGAGTCCGATCGGGCTCATCCCCGACGCCAGGCTCGATGCCTCGCCGCCGCTCGAACCGCCGGCCGTGAGCGCTGCGTTCCACGGGTTGCGGGTGATGCCGTGCAGCGACGACTCGGTCGCCACGCGCAGGCCGAGGTCGGGCAAGTTGGTGCGCCCGATAGGGATCGCGCCGGCGGCACGCATGCGCGATACAACCGGCGCATCGATCGGTACCACTGCCTCGGCCAGCGCCACGAGCGAGTTGGTGGTCGGCGTACCAGCGAGGTCGATGTTCTCCTTCACCGTGATCGGCACGCCGTGCAGTGGCCCCAGCTCGGCGCCGGCCGCCACCGCTCGATCGGCCGCAACCGCGCCGGCGCGGGCCTCCACGTCGAGGACCCGAACGATGGCGTTGAGCGCGGGGTTCACCGCGTCGATGCGTTGCAGATGGGCTTCGATCACCTCGGCGCTCGACACCTCCCGCCGGGCGATCATGCCCGCCAACTCGATAGCCCCGCGCCGCCATAGTTCTGTGGTCATGGAGCGAGATGTTGCCACACCGGCCCGAGGTATCGAGTCTCCCGTAGCCTGCACGCCGTGAGCGAACGAACGCGGGACACCGAGGTCCTTCCAGAGGGCGACGACAAGGTCGTCGCCGTGCGTCAGATGTTCGACACCATCGCGCCGCGCTACGACATCGTGAACCGGATCATGACGTTTCGGCTCGACGTGCGCTGGAGGCGCAAGGCCGTTCGGCTCCTCGCGCTGGCACCGGGCGCCACGGTTCTCGATCTGGCCAGCGGCACAGGCGATCTTTGCAGCGACCTGGCCAAGGTCGGCCACCGACCGATCTCGACCGACCTCAGCTTCGGCATGCTGAGCGCCGATCACAGCGGAGCGCCGCGGATGCAGGCCGACATCCTCCGCCTCCCCGTTCCCGATGCGTCCGTCGACGGAGCCACGTGCGGGTTCGCGCTCCGCAACCTCGTCGATCTCCCAACGTTCTTCGTCGAGCTCGGCCGGGTGGTGAGGCCTGGCGGCCGCATCGCCCTGCTCGACGTCGGCATACCCCACAACCGTCTCGTGCGCTGGGGCAACGGCATCTACTTCGGCACGATCGTCCCCAAGATCGGCGCGCTGCTCAGCGACGGGCCCGCCTACCGGTACCTGCCAAGGAGCGTCGCCTACCTGCCCAGCCGCGAGCAGATGCTCGCCGACCTCCGCACCGCCGGGTTCGGCGATGCCGAGCACCACCAGCTCACTGGGGGACTCACCCAGCTGATGGTGGGCACACGAGGTTGACCATGCGCGCCACCACCGTCGCGCTCGCCCACCCGGTCGACCTAAACGACCTCGCTGCCGGCGATGGGTTCCTGTTCGTCCGCGATGGTGTCGGCATCGCCGGCCGCGGCGTTGCAGCTCGGGTGGCCGATCACCAGGTCGCCGCAGCGCTGGCCGCGATCGACCACGAGAACGACATGGGCGGGTCAGCCGGCGATTCCGCGAGCGGTCGGTCACCGATCGCGATCGGATGCATCCCGTTCGAGCCCGGTCTTCCCGGAACACTGGTCATCCCGTCGCTCCTCGTCGGCAAAGCGGCCGACGGCACCGCCTGGGTCACTCGGATCGAGGGAGGCGACGAGGCCCCACCCGAGCTGATCGCGGCACTCCGGCCTCCGCCACGGGCACAGCGATTCACCGTCGAACCGGTCACGCCGATCGACCGCTACCTGGCCGCCGTCACTGCTGCCCGCGATGCTGTGCGCGCCGGCGAGCTCGCCAAGGCCGTCATCGCCAGAGAGATCGCGATCCACAGCGACGAGCCGATCGACGTTCACGCCGTGCTGCTGCGCCTGCGCGCGTCGTTCGGATCGAGCCACCGCTACTCGGTCGACGGCTTCATCGGCGCCTCACCCGAACTGCTCGTCTCGGTTGAAGGCACAACGGTGCGTTCTCACCCATTGGCCGGCACCGCCCCGCGAACCGGCGACCCGGCCACCGATCAGCGTGCGGCCACCGAGCTGCTGGCGAGCGCGAAGAACCAGATCGAACACCGCATCGTGATCGACATGATCCACGACACCCTGCTGCCGTGGTGCAGCTACCTCGACTGGGAACCGGAGCCGTCGATCGTCGCCGTCGCCAACGTGCAGCACCTGGCCACGGCGATGGAAGGTCGGCTCAGCGAACCGCGCCCACACGTGGTCGAACTGGTGCGGGCGCTTTCGCCGACACCGGCACTAGGTGGCTTCCCCCGCACCGAGGCACTCGCACTCATCGCCCGACGAGAGGGGTTCGCGCGCGGGCGATATGGCGGGGCTGTTGGCTGGACCGACGCCAACGGTGACGGCACCTGGGCCGTGGCCATCCGCTGCGCCGAGTTCAGCGCCGATCGATGCTCGGCCCGGCTCGTAGCCGGTGGCGGCATCGTGGCCGACAGCGAGCCACTGTCCGAGCTGGCCGAGACGCAGGCAAAGCTGCAGGCGATGCTCTCGGCGATCGTACGCCCCTGACGCGGCCTGCGGCGTCCAGCCGCAGCCGATCTACGCGCGTCGACCTGGGGAGATGCTGCCAACGGCCAGCTCGTTCAGCCGGCGGTGGACGGCGACGTTGCCGTCGCGCGAGCTGGGGACGCGAACCAGCCACGGCCCCGGCCGACGAAGCCACGACTCGAGCTCGATCGATGAGGAGGTCGACGCCGCCGGCAGCCCATGGGCCGCTGCGAGCGCGCAGATGTCGGTACCGTGCGGGGTGCCGAACAGCTGCTCGAACCGGTCCGACGCCAACGACTCGGCCTGCGCCAAGAACGAGAAGATGCCGCCACCATCGTTGTCGACGACGATGATGCGAACGTCGACGGCCCGCCGGCCGAGCGCAGCCAGCGACGATTGGTCGTGCAGCAGGGCCACGTCGCCGAGCAGCACCACAACGGGTCGCGCCACGGCCGTCGCCACCCCGATCGCCGTCGCGATCGTGCCGTCGATGCCGTTCGCACCTCGGTTCGACAGCACCCGGGCCCTCTGGTCGGGCGCGCCGAACCACTCCACATCCCGGATCGGCATCGACGACGCCACCACCGCCACGCCATCGAACAGCGACACGGCGCGGGCGACACCGGGCTCGGTGAGCGGCGGCGAGGACCCACCCGCAACGGACCATGCCTCGATCACCTGCTGCTGCGCATTCAGCCACTGCGACGACCAGTCGGAGCCACGCCCACGACGCAGCTCGTCGGCCAATCTGCGGCAGAACGCTCCAACCGGGGCACCAATGGTGTGGGTGATGGCGTGGGCCGGGTCGATCACGCCGGTTGCCGCCGAGACACGCACCTGAGTGCCACCTGCATCGCCCAGCCATAGGGCCAGAACCTTCGAGGCCGGCGGCTCACCCAGATGGATCACGACCTCCGGAAGGTGTGCGGCCGCAAACCCCTCGTGGCGCAGCATCGCATCGAAGCACGACACCGTGCCACCGAGCCCGCGACAGTTCGACCGCGGGTCGGCGAGCACGGGCCAGCCGGTTGCTGCGGCGAGGGCGGCGACGGCGGCGGGATCGTCGACGCCGCGCCCGGCCACGATGATGCCGCGCTCACGGTCGAGCTCCAGCGCCAGGGTGCCGAGACGCACCATGGTCACATCAGCGATCACCGGGCCGAGGTACGGCGGGGGAAGTTCGCCCGGTCGAGCCACGAGCGGCNNCAGCCACGAGCGGCTCGCGGAACGGCAGGTTGAGATGCACAGGGCCGGCACCCATGCCCGCCGCAGCCTCGAACGCACGACGGGCCACCGCCCGCCACGTGTGCGCCGCTTCGAACGCAGCGACCCCAGGATCGTGGAACCAACGCACGGCCGACCCGAACAGCTTCGTCTGATCGATCGTCTGCGGGGCGCCCACATCGCGGAGCTCGGGTGGCCGGTCTGCAGTGACCAGCAGCATCGGCACATCGGACAGATCCGCCTCGACCACGGCGGCGTGGAAGTGCGTCGCCGCGGTGCCGCTCGTGCACAGCGCGACCGCCGGCACCCCCGACGCCAACCCGACACCGAGCGCGGCGAACGCCGCCGAGCGCTCGTCGTGGAACACCTCGATGCGCAACTCAGGCCGATCGGCGATCGCCAGCGCCATCGGCGTGCTCCGCGAACCTGGCGCGATCATCGCCGTGACCACTCCGTCGCGGATCCACTGGTCGATCAAGGTGGCGCACATCGTGGCCTGTGCCCTAGCTGTAGAGGTGAGGTCTGCGGTGGCCACATCGAGAACGATAGGGCCGTATGGTTGTCACCGATGCGAACCGTCGTCGAGGTGCAGATCTGGTCGGACGAGTTCTTCGTGAGGGTGCTGCGACGGCTTGCGGAGCGTGCCGATGCCTGAGTGGCGCGAACTGCCAGGCCCGCTCGCGGCGCGCCTTGGCGGAACCGGTCCGCGGCTCGTGTTCGTGCACGGGTTCACCCAGACCGGCGAGTCGTGGGCCGCAATCGCCGAGCACTACCGCCGGCGAGAGTTCGAGGTGGCGATCGTGGATCTTCCCGGTCACGCCGATTCCTCCGGCATCCGGGCCGACCTTCGCCGTACTGCCGACCTGCTTGCTTCCACCACCGGGACGGCCACCTACATCGGCTACAGCCTCGGCGGACGCGTGTGCCTGCACCTCGCGATGATGTACCCCCACATCGTGGAACGACTTGTGCTGATCGGCGCCAACCCCGGCATCATCGATGACGACGAACGGGCTGCCCGACGCGACGCGGACGACGCTCTGGCCCAGCACATCATCGACGTCGGCGTCGAGGCGTTCATCGACGAGTGGGTCGCCCAGCCGTTGTTCCACGGCCTCGTGCTCTCCGACGAGGATCGCGCCGACCGCCTTCGCAACTCGCCCGAAGGACTGGCGTCGAGCCTACGGATGGCTGGCACCGGTGCCCAGGTCCCGCTCTGGGAGCGCCTCCGGGAGTTCAACATGCCGGTCCTGGCCCTGGCGGGCGAGCTCGATCACAAGTTCGTGGCCATCGCCGAACGAATCGCCGCTTCCGTTCCCCGCGGCTCGTTCGCCACGATCGAAGGGGCTGGTCACGCGGCGATGTTGCAACAGCCACTCGACGTGGTGACCCGCATCGAGCACTGGTTGGACGAGACGCGACGCCTGGTCGGTTGACGTTGCCCGGGCTGGCCGCGGCCGCACCCGCGGCGATTCATCCCGACAGTGCCACGCCGATGGCCATCAACGCGCCGTAGGCGAGTTGCACTCGGCCGGTCGCGCCGAGCACCGGGATCAGATCCCGACCGGCTGCTCCGCCGAGCACCGATCGGATCGGTTGCACGGCGAACCCAGCCGCGGCGAACGTGATCAGCACCGCCGGCCGAGCCTCTGGCGCGCCGGAGGGCAGCGCAACGATCGGCACGATGCCGAAGGCGACGGCGATCAGACCCGAGTACAGCCACCGGGTGCGGTGGTCGCCGAGTCGAACCGCGAGCGTGCGCTTTCCGACGGCTGCGTCGGTGGGAACGTCGCGCAGGTTGTTGACGACGAGCAGCGCACAGGCCAGTACACCGGCTGCCGAGCCGAGCAGCCACGTCAGCGCCGGGATCCGCTCGATCACGACGAAGGTGGTGCCCACCGTGGCGACGAGGCCGAAGAACACGAAAACGAACACCTCCCCGAGCCCGAGGTACCCGTAGGGATGGGCTCCACCGGTGTAGAACCATCCGGCGAGCACGCTGGCGACTCCCACCACCACGAGCCACCAGGAGGTGGTCGCCGCCAGCACCGCTCCGGCGAGCGCGGCCGTGCCGAACGCGGCGAGCGCGGCCCGTTTCACTTGAGACGCTGTGGCCTCACCGCTGGCAACGAGCCGCAACGGGCCGACGCGTACGTCGTCGGTGCCACGGATGCCGTCGCTGTAGTCGTTGGCGAAGTTGACGCCGACCTGCAACGCGACGCTGACGACCATCGCAACGGGAACCGTCCACCAGCGGGCGCAACCTTCGCCAACGGCGACGGCTGCGCCTAGTCCTATGGGCACCACGGCCGCGGGAAGGGTGCGTGGGCGTGCGCCGACGAACCAGACCCTCACCGCTGGTTCTCCCCTAGCTTGTTCCGGGCTGATGTCCGCACGACCGCCAGTTTGGCGCATACCGGTCACCGAACGGTGGCCCTTCGCCGGCGGCGTTCGGTGGCGGCGTGGTGGCGGCGTCATGGCGGCGTCATGACATCACCATCGGGCCCGAGCGGCTAGGGTGCCCAGCCAATGAAACGGCAACTTGGTGGCGAGGTCGCGCTGATCGCCGGCGCCGCCGCCGAATCCGGCCCCTCGCGTGTCTCCGTGAGACTGGCGGCAGCCGCGGAGCCATCAGCGAACTGATGCGGTCTTCCGACAACCAACCACTGCCTCCCGCCTACTGGCGCTTGTGGACGGCGAGCGGCATCTCCAACCTCGGCGACGGGGTGTTCCTGGTGGCGTTGCCGCTGTTGGCGGCCCGGCTCACCCGCAGCGAGATCTCGATCTCGCTCGTAGCCGCGGCGGCGATGCTTCCCTGGTTGGTGCTCTCGTTGCCGATCGGTGCCTTGATCGACCGGTCTGATCGGCGCCAGATCATGATCATGGCCGACACCGCCCGCGCCGTCGTCGTCGCCGGACTCGCCGTGGCCGTGGCCCTCGACGTGGCGGACATCTGGCTGATCTGGATCGTCGCACTCGCGCTCGGCACGGCCGAGGTCTTCTTCGACAACGCCTCACAGGCGATCGTTCCGGCGATCGTGCCGATGCCGCTGTTGGAGAAGGCGAACGGCCGCCGGTACGCGGTGGAGCTCGCCGCGAACACCTTCATCGGCACGCCGCTCGGCAGCCTGCTGTTCGCGGTGTCGCTGGCGTTGCCGTTCGGGGTCGACGCGGCGACCTTCGCCATCGCCGTGGCACTCGTGCTCTCGATCCGCGGCAACTTCAACCCGAACACCCAACCCCGTCACGAAACAGCCTCGATCTATGCCGAGATGCGTACGGGCATCAGATGGCTCTGGCGCGACCCGCTGCTGCGCACCGTGGCCATCTCCCTGGGTCTCAGCAACCTCGCGTTCCAGATGCCTCAGGCCGTCTTCGTGCTGTTCGCCCAGGACGAGCTCGCGGTCTCGGAGCGAGGGTTTGGATTCCTTCTCGCAGTGATGGGTGCCGGCGCCGTGCTCGGCGGGCTGGTCGGCGACCGGATCGTGGCCCGACTGGGTCAGGCGGCCTCGATCTACACCGCGCTCGTCATCTGGATCGCGACCTTGCTCGCAGTGGGGACCTTTCCTGTCGCCTGGTTCGTGGCGCTGGCGGTGGCGATCGAGTCAATGGCGGCGACCGTGTGGAACGTGGTGATGGTGTCACTCCGACAGCAGGTCATCCCGGCACCGCTGTTCGGTCGGGTCAACAGCGTGTATCGCTGGGTCGGTTGGGGCACGTTGCCGATCGGCTCGGTGCTCGGCGGCCTCATCGCCCACGCCTACGGGTTACGGGCTACGTACTTCGTCGGTGCGGCGGTGATGGTCGTCGCCCTGCTGGTGGCGATGCGCCACGTGAGCACGGCGTCGATCGTGCGGGCACTGGCCGGGAACTGGGCCGCCCGATCGCAAGACGACACACCCGTTGCCCGCTTCGGTGATGACCTGTTCGAGTTCTGATCGTGCCGGCTGCCACCGCGACGATGCTGTGGTCTCGCGCCAGGCTCAGCCCATGGTGCGCACACCGGCGCCGCCGTCGATCACATACGTCTCGCCGGTGATCCAGCTGGCAGCAGGCGATGCGAGGAACGTCACCAGGTTGGCGATGTCTTGCGGCTCACCTAGGCGTCTGGTGGGCATCTGCGCGGCGAGCCGCTCGCCGAAGTTGTCGACGAGAAACGAGGCGAAGTCGGTCTGCACCAGGCCGGGAGCCACCCCGACGACCCGCGTCGGCCCCAGCTCGGATCCGAGCTGCCGGGTGAGATGGATGAGCGCGGCCTTGGTGAGGTTGTAGACGCCGAGCCCTCCCTCGGCGCGAAGTCCGCCGACGGATGCGATGTTCACGATGACCCCTGGCTTGTCCTTCATCGCCGCCTCCCACGCGGCCTGGCACCAGAACAGCGGGCCGCGCAGGTTCACCTGGAAGGTCTTGTCGAAGCGGGCCTCGTCGACGCCGAGCGTGGCGCCGTAGTAAGGGTTGGTAGCTGCGTTGTTGACGAGGATGTCGAGGCCACCGAACCGTTCGATCGTGGCTGCCACACATGCCTTCGCGGCTTGCGGGTCGCCGACGTTCGCCGCGTACACCTCGGTGTCGCCATCGATCTCGGCGGCCGCGGCCGTGAGCTGGTCGAGCTTGCGCGAGACCAGCATCACCTTCGCGCCGCTCGCCGCGAGCGTCGCCGCGGTCGCCTTGCCGATGCCTTTCGAAGCGCCCGTCACCAGGGCAACCTTGCCGTCGAGTGAGATCTGCATCGGGCCGACCATAGCGGCCGACCGATTGCGGATCGGTGTTCGACGTCAGTGGCCCGAGTCGGAGTCGGAACTGGAGTCGGGGTCGGAGCCGTCGCCGGACACGGCGATGTTCACCCACTTCACCCGGCGACCATCCATCTCCGTGACCGTGAAGGCCCAACCGTCGCTCACGATTCGCTCACCGGCGCCCGGCACGTGTTCGAGGGTGTTGAAGATGAAGCCACCGAGCGTGTCCCAATCGTCGTCGGGCAGCCGCGTGTCGAGAATGTCGTTGAGGTCGCTGATGCCGACGCCACCGTCGACCAGGAACTCGCCGTTGGGTAGCCTCTGCACCTCGGGGACCTCCGAGTCGTACTCGTCGACGATGTCGCCGACGAGCTCTTCGAGACAGTCCTCGAGCGTGATCAGCCCGGCGATCGCTCCGTACTCGTCGGCCACGATCGCCAGATGGAACTTCTCGGCCTGCATCTCGCGCATCAGCCGAGCGACCGGTTTGTTCTCGGGGATGAATCGCACCGAGCGGACGAGTTCGGTGACCGGCCTCGCTCCCCCACCCTCACGCTCGACGCGCATCAGATCCTTCGTGTAGGCGAGGCCGACGATGTCGTCGTCGTCGCCCGGGCCGAGCACCGGAAGCCGGCTGTATCCGTGCTCGATGGCCACGTCGAGCGCGGCGGTGACCGTGGACAGGTGCTCGACCAGCACCATGTCGGGGCGCGGCACCATCACCTCACGGGCGACGGTGTCGCCGAACTCGATGATGCTCTCGATGAGCTGACGTTCCTCGTGCTCGATCACGTCGTCGTCGGCCGCCGCCTCGACGATGCCGAGCAGCTCCTGTTCGGAGACGAACGGCCCCTGCTTCAAGCCCTTACCACGAACGATCACGTTGGTCAGACCGATGAGACCACGCGAAACCAGGCGCAGCGGCGGAAAGCTGACCAGGGCGAGGGTCGGCCTGGCGGTGGTGAGGGCGGCGCGTTCGGAGTAGATGACTGCGTAGGTCTTCGGAACCGCCTCGGCGAGCACGAAGAACACCAGCACGTTGAGCATGACGCCGATGACCACGCCGGCTGCTCCGAAGAGGCGACCGGCGACGATTCCGGTCAGCGTGGCCTGCACCGTCTGGCAGATGTTGACCGTGAGCAGCAGCGGGTTGACCCAGCGCTCCGGAGAGCCGACGAGCTTGATCAGCGCCCGGCCTGACTTGGCCCCGCGATCGGCGAGAGCCGCGGCCTTCGGCTTGGTCATCCGCGACAGCCCCATCTCGGCCACGGCGAGGAAGATGAGCACCACGAGGAGCACGACGACTGTGAACAACATCCACACGTCGGTGTTCGACAATGCGATCACTGGTGCTCCAGGCGGAAGCCGGCAGGCATCGGGCCATGCCAGTGATGTGCCTCGAGATGGGCCTGCTCGCGCCGACGCATCTCGGTGGCCTCGGCGGCCTCGGCGTGATCGAGACCGAGCACGTGCAAGATGCCGTGCACTATCAACAGGGCGATCTCGTCGTCGAACGTGCCCGCATGCGTAGGAGCCTGATGGGCGGCCGCGGCCGGACAGACCACGACGTCGCCGAGCAACAACGGCACGTCACCGGGGTCGGCCGGCGCCCGGTCGGGTCCGCGGCTGGAGCCGGCGGGCATCACGATCTGGGTGACGTCGGGGGCATCGAGCGGGAAGGCCAACACGTCGGTCGAGCCCGTCTTACCCATGTACGACTCATTGAGCTCGGCCATCTCCGGCTCGGTGACGAACATGATCGACAGCTCTGCCGCACCACGCACGCCCTCGTCGGCGAGCACGCGCAGCGCGAGAGTCTGCCAACGTGCGAGGTCGAGGTCGATCTCCTGCTGCTCGTCGGCGACGAACACCTCCGGGTCGCCTTCGCCGCCGATCTTGGCGTGCCGGCCGAGCCGTGGTCGGCCCTCCTGCGTCACCGGTGCCGACCCGGTTTCGCGGTCGATGTCGCCGACGAGCGTTCATAGGCCGCGACGATGTCGGCGACGATGCGGTGACGCACCACGTCGCCGGCACCGAGGTGCACGAACCCGAGCCCGTCGATGTCGGTGAGGACCCGCTCGAGGCCGAGCAGGCCGCTGCGACCATCGGGCACGTCTACCTGGGTGGTGTCGCCGGTGACCACCACCTTCGAGCCGAAGCCGATGCGGGTGAGGAACATCTTCATCTGCTCAGGGGTGGCGTTCTGCGCCTCATCGAGGATGATGAAGCTGTTGTTGAGCGTTCGGCCACGCATGAACGCCAGTGGCGCAACCTCCACCGCCTGGCGCTCGAGCAACTTCAGGGCGCCGTCGGTGTCGACCATGTCGTACAAGGCGTCGTAGAGCGGGCGGAGATACGGGTCGATCTTGGCCATCAGGTCGCCAGGGAGGAAGCCGAGCCTTTCGCCGGCCTCGACCGCCGGCCTGGTGAGGATGATTCGTTGCACCTGCTTGCTCTGCAGCGCCTGCACCGCCATGGCGACGGCCAGCCAGCTCTTGCCGGTACCGGCCGGACCGAGACCGAAGGTGATGACGTTGGCGCGGATCGCGTCGATGTAGCGCTTCTGCCCGGCTGTCTTCGGCCGGATGGCCCGCCCCTTCGCGCCGCGCATGATGTCGTCGGTGAACACCGCGCTCGGGCGCTCGTGGTGCTGCACCATGTCGATCGACCGGGCCAGGCTCACCTCATCGAGGTGCTGCCCGCGTTGCAGTAGCAGCACCATGTCTTCGATAAGCCGGCCGGCGCCCTCGGCACCTTCACCGTCGAGGTGGATCTCGTTGCCGCGAACTACGATCGTCGCATCGGGGAAGGCATCTTCGATCTGGCGGAGGTAGACATCGCGTGGCCCTAGGAGGGCCGGCATGATCTGTGGACCCGGCACAAGCACCGTGTGCGTTGGATTGGTCGACGTCATGCGCGGTCGGTCGGCGAGGGACTCATGTCGCCCTCAGGGTAGCGAATCGCTACGGTCGCGGTCGCTGTTTCTTGGGTCGTCAGGTGAACGAGGGCGTGAGCATGTCGTCGACGAGAAGTGCCTGGTGCCTTCGACCGTGGGCGAAGTCGACCGCGTAGTAGCGCTGGATCTCGATCTGCTCGACGGTCGTGCCGAGGGAGACCATCGAGGCAAGCCGCGACATCATCTCGGCGAGACCGCCGGTCTCTTCGGGCTGGTTCACCCGCGGCGTATCGAACACGAGCAGCGCGCCTTCGTCGGCTTCGATCGCGAACGTGTCCTTGGCCAGGCGCACGAGAGCGCCCTTGGCGACGTGCGACGGATGGACCACCACCCAGAGGATGCAGTGGATCGCGTTGCGCAGCGTGTGGTCGGGATAGTGCTTCTCGAAGAACGCCTGGCTGAGGTATCTGGTGGCTGAAACATCGGTGCCGATCAGGGTGGCCGCAACGGGGTCCTGATCGCTCCACAGCACCCACAGCCGATTCGCCGGGTCGCTGAGCACCTCGTCGAACTCGTGGCGGTAGAGGGTCTCACGCGATGCAGCGTCTTCGGCCGTACGGCGATAGGCGAGCTCGTAGAGGCGCCAGATCTTCTCGCACAGTTCCGGACTGGTGACACTGCTGTGGCGGGTGACGAACAACGGGAGGCTCCTCAGGACAGTAGGGATGTCGAGCACTTTCAGCGCGCAAACAAACACCCCTTGCGTTTCTCCGCTCCAATTCGTTAGCATAGGCAGTCGAACCCACCGGCGGGTGGATGGTCAGGCGGACCGTCTATGTGCCGGAGATCGAGGCACCATGGCGTCGAACCGAACCAAGACCACCTGGATCTACTTCTTCCTAGGTTGTGTGGTGGTTGCCGCCGGCATCATCGCCCCCGACCGGTACGGCGATCTCGCCTACCTCATCGCCGCGGCACAGATCGTGCCCGTCATGTTGTTCTCGTACCGCGTCGACCGGGCGCCGAAGGGCTTGCTGCTCGCCATCGCCCTGATCGGCACCTTCTACGGCCTGTCGGCGGTAACCGCTGGCGTGTGGGGCGAAACAGGAGTTCCCCGGTTCGTCTCGAACCTGTTCGAGCTGGTCGGCGGATCGCTGATGGTGGCCGGCCTGGTCATCCTGGTGCGCCAACGACGGGGCATGAACACCGCCGCGGTCATCGGCGACGCGATGATCGTCGGGCTCGGGAGCTGGCTGATGGCGTGGGTGGCCTTCCTCCAACCGACCCTCGCAGTCAGCGATGAGCCGCTGATCAGCTCGCTGGTTGCAGGCTTCTACCACCCGACCGGCTCCGTGATCCTGTTCCTGATGGCGGTCTACCTGTTCACCGAGACCAAGACCAATGCCTCGTCGTGGTTCATCGGTGCATCGGTGCTCGCCACGCTCATGGGCGATCTGATCTACGCCTTGGTCGACGCCGGCCACCTCGGCGCCGGTGTCCTCGACTTCGCCTACTCGCTCTACACGCTCGGGTACTTCGCTGTCGCCGCTGCGTTCCTGCACCCCAGCGTCAAGTCGCTCGAGCAGACGCAGAGCTCGGGCGACTCGCAACGGCTGCTCGGTCGTTTGATCATCACGACCTCGTCGTTGGTCTTCCCCGTCATCGTGCTCGCCGCATCCGGCCCGAAGAGCACGGCCGACCAGATCGTCCGGTCGATCTCGGCGCTCGTGCTGGCCAGCGCTGTGACGCTTCGCGTCGTGCTGTCGGTGAGGGCCAACAGCGACGCGCAGTCCGAGCTGCTGAAGCAGGCGTACACCGACGCACTCACCGGCCTTCCCAACCGGGTTCTACTGCTCGACCGCATCTCGTCGTACGTCAACGAGCTGTGGCGTGCCGATCGCGAACCGACGCTGTTCTTCGTCGACCTCGACCGATTCAAGAACATCAACGACAGCCTCGGCCACTCAGCCGGCGACGAGGTGCTCAGGATCGTCGCCGAGCGGCTGATCGGAACCGTGCCGCCAGAGGCGATGGTGGCGAGGCTGTCGGGCGACGAGTACGTCGTGCTCGACCCCACGACGCGATCGCTCAGCAACGCATCCGCGCTGGCCGAGCGTCTCCTGTCGGTGTTCCGTGAGCCGATCGCACTGGCCCAAGGCGACGTGTTCGTCACGGCCAGCATCGGTGTTGCCTCGATCGACTCGATCTCGGTGAAGCCCGAGGACGTGCTGCGTCACGCCGACACGGCGATGTACCGGGCCAAGGACTCCGGCCGGAACTGCATGGCGTTCTACGACGAGTCGATGCACGAGCGGATCGCCCACCGGCTTGCCGTCGAGACCGCCCTGTACCGAGCGCTCGATCGTCAAGAGCTGCGCATGTTCCACCAGCCGATCCTCGACCTCGACACCGGCGAAGTGGTGGGGTTCGAGGCCCTCATGCGCTGGCAGCAGGGCGACGGCACCATCGTGTCGCCCGCCGAGTTCATCCCCATCGCTGAAGACACCGGCACGATCATCCCCATCGGCGCGTGGGCACTGCTCGAAGCACTCACCCAGCTGCGCCGGTGGATCGACGACGGCGTGTGCAGCCCTCAGGCGACGATGTCGGTGAACGTGTCGCCCCGACAGCTCGCCGATCCGAACCTGCCGTCGGTCGTCAGTGAGGCGCTCAGCCGATCGGGTGTCGATCCGAGCCTGCTGTGGATCGAGATCACCGAGAGCGTGATGATCTCCGAACCCGAGCTGGCGTTGGCGACGTTGCAGAAGATGAAGGCCCTCGGCGTGCGTGTTGCCCTCGACGACTTCGGCACCGGCTACTCGTCGCTGTCGCTGCTGCAGCGCTTCCCGCTGCAGCGGATCAAGATCGACCGGGCCTTCGTGCAGGGCGTGGCCGACAACCCGAGCGACCGGGCCCTGGTGCGCACCATCGTGGCGATGGGAATATCGCTCGGGCTCGACATGGTGGCCGAGGGCGTCGAGAGCCTGCACCAGATGCAGGTGCTCAGCGAGCTCGGCTGCAAGAAGGCGCAGGGCTACCTCATCAGCCATCCGGTGCCGGCCGACGCGATGCGTTCGACCGTTTCGGCGCTGGAGCGGCTCGGGAGGTTCCCGCTGCTGCGCGGCGATCACCGGGCCGGGCAGTTGTAGAACATCTGGATGCCAGACGACGGAGGATTCACGACACGCAGTGGCCTCGTCGTTCCCGCCGAGGCGCTCTCGGTTCGCTTCTCCCGGTCGTCGGCACCTGGTGGCCAACATGTGAACACCTCATCGACGAAGGTCGACCTGCGCTGCGATGTGTGCCTGGTCGTGGCGAGCGACGTGGTGACGAACCGCCTCCTCGAAACGCTCGGGCCGGAGGTGCGCGTCGTGGTGTCGAGCGAGCGTTCTCAGCTCCGGAACCGGACCGAGGCGTTGCGTCGACTCGGCGAGCGGCTCGACGAGGCCGCGATCATCCCGATCGATCGTCGACCAACGCGCCCGACGCGGGCATCGGTGCGGCGCCGCCTCGACGACAAGCGTCGCCACGCCGAACGCAAGGCGACTCGCCGGTATCGCGACAACGACTGACGGCGCCCGTAGGCGAGTGACCGTCGGGGCGGCTACTCGCCGCGACGGCTGCGCCTCCGCGTGCGGTCGCCGTCGCCTGCTGCCGACGGCATCGCGTTGGTGAGCGGCCCGATCTGGTCGACGACCTCGGCCACGGTGGGTGCCGGCGCCGGAACGCGCTGATCGAGCGCTCGGCGCATGGCGGCGAGGTGCTCCGGCGACGTTCCACAGCAGCCACCGACGATCCGGGCGCCGGCATCGGCGGCGAGTTGGGCGTACCGGGCCATCAGCTCCGGCGTGCCGGAGTAGACGATCTCCGTGCCCTGGAACTGTGGGATGCCACAGTTCCCCTTCGAGATGACCACGTCGTGCTCGCCGCTGCAGATCGACAGCACCGTCACGACGATGTCGCTCGCGCCGACACCGCAGTTGGCACCGAAGGCAACCGGAGCCACCGCGAGTCCATCGAACGCTCGCACGAGGGCATCGGGCATGATGCCCATCATCGTGCGCCCGGCGGTGTCGAACGAGCAGGTGGCCGTGTACGGCACGCCGACATCGATCGCTGCCTGCGCGGCGGCGCGGACCTCCTCGATCGACGACATCGTCTCGATCCATATGACGTCGACACCTCCGGCGATCAGGCCCTCGATCTGCTCACGGAAGCTGGCGACTGCCACATCGTGGGTGAGTGCGCCGAGTGGCACGAACAGCTCTCCCGTGGGGCCGACCGAGCCGGCCACCACCACGGGTCGGTCCGCCGCGTCGGCCACGGCGCGAGCAAGGCGTGCCGCGTACTCGGCCAGCTCGAACACCCGGTCGTCGGCCTTGTGCAGCTTCAACCGCTGGCGGGTGCCGCCGAAGGAGTTGGTGAGGATGATGTCGGCTCCGGCGTCGACGAACTGCTGGTGAAGGCCGGTGACGAGGTCGGGGTGCTCCTCGTTCCACAGCTCGGGCGGATGCCCCGAGCCGAGTCCGCGTTGGAAGTAGTTGGTGCCGGTCGCGCCGTCGGCGAGGACGACTTCGCGGGTGGCGAGCATGTCGGCGAGCGAGATCCGCATTCAGGAAGCTCCGATTGAATCGAGGGTGCCTACAAGGATAGACCGTTGACCTGCTGTCGGGCCGGTCGTACAGTCCCGCACGTCGCGCTCGCGAAGACGATGCGCCCGACTCCGAGGAGCAGCCGAATGCCTCACGTGACGGCCTACGCGCCGGGCTCGCCGTCATGGGTCGACCTCGGAACACCCGATCCCGATGCCGCGGCCACGTTCTACGGAGGCCTGTTCGGCTGGACGATCGTCGCCGGTCCGAAGGAGTCGGGCGGTTACCGGATGTGTCTGCTCGACGATCAGCCCGTTGCCGGCATCGGCCCGCAGCCGAACCCAGACATGCCGCCGTGGTGGATGAGCTACATCACCGTTGCCGACGCCGACCGGTCGGCGGCGACTATCGAGGCGGCCGGGGGCATGGTCGTCGTCGCTCCGATGGACGTGCTCGACGTGGGGCGAATGGCGGTCGCCCGCGACGTGGCCGGCGCGGTGTTCTCGATCTGGCAGCCGCGCTCGCACATCGGCGCTCATGTCGTGAACGAGCCGAACACGCTGTGCTGGAACGAGCTGACCACCCGGGCCAAGGGTGAGTCGATCGAGTTCTACCGCGCCGTGTTCGATTGGCACGCGCAAGCGCACGGCGACGCGCCGGGCGACTACGTCGAGTTCCACCTGCGCACAGCTGGGCCCACGGCGCTGCCCGGCGGGGATTCGGCGATTGCCGGGCTGATGCCGATGGTGGGCGACATGTGGCCGGCTGAACTCCCGAACCACTGGATGGTGTACTTCGCCACCGAAGACGTCGACGACGCCGTGGTTCGCGTGAACGACCTCGGCGGATCGGTGTCGGTGCCACCCACGGAGATCCCACCGGGTCGCTTCGCCGTTGTGAACGATCCGCAGGGCGCGGTGTTCAGCCTGCTCACATTCCGGCCGGACGCAGCATGACCGGCCTCAGGTGACGGGCACGAGCACGGCCGGGTTCAGGATGCCGTCCGGATCGAAGGCGTGCTTCAGGACGCGCATCGCCGCGACCTCGTCGGCCGAGCGATCGAGGTGCAGCCATCTGGCCTTGGCCGTACCGATTCCGTGCTCGGCGCTGATGCACCCGCCGAGGCCGCAGGCGTAGCGGTAGATCGTCTCGGCGAGCACATCGTCGGGGCCGACCACACCGGTGACGTTGACGTGGATGTTCCCGTCGCCGACATGTCCGAACTGCCATGTTCGGGCACCGGGCTCCACCCCGGCAACCACGGTCGGCACCTCGGCGACGAATCTCGCCAACATCGCCGCCGGGATGGTCACGTCGAACTTGTGCGGCACGCCGAGTCGCCCGATCGAGGCGGTGTGCTCCTCGCGTAGCCTCCAGAGTGCGGCTCGTCGCTGCGGATCGGTTGCGACCACCACCTCGCCCACCGATCGCGCTGCCTCGACGACGGCGCCGAGCGACTCGACGACATCGTGCGAGCCCGATGCTTCGAGCAGCACCAGCGCCGCCCACGGATGCGCCATCGGCATCGGCACCCCCGCCGACGAGCACACGAGGGCTACGCCATCGGCAAGCATCAGCTCAGCGGCGTCGAGCCGATCGAACGTCGAGCGGATCAGGCCGACCGCCTCCACCGCGTCGGCCACCGTGGCGAAACCGGCGATGGCCGTCACGTGCTGAGCGGGAGCGGCCACCAGACGAAGCCGGGCCGCGGTGACGATCCCGAGAGTGCCCTCGCTGCCGCACAGCAGCGACGGCAGGTGGTACCCCGTGTTGTCCTTCACCAGCCCATTGAGCCTGCTGATCAGATGCCCGGTGCCGAGCACGGCTTCGATGCCCACCAGCTGTTCGCGAGTACCTCCGTAGCGGAGCACGTTGATGCCGCCGGCGTTGGTGGCGATCGTGCCCCCGACCGTCGCCGATCCCCTCGCTCCGAAATCCACCGCGTAACGGAGCCCGGCGGCGAGCGCGGCACGCTGGACCGCTTCCACCGTGACACCGGCACCGACGGTGATCTGCCGGGCCAGGACATCGACGTCGCCGACCAGATCGAGACGCCGGAGGCTGAGCACCACCTCGCCGTGCAGCGGCACGCCTCCTCCGACGAGGCCGGTGTTCCCACCCTGGGGCACGAGCGCTGCGCCACGGGTGCGACACAGAGCGACGATCGCCGAGACCTCGTTGGCCGAGGCGGGTCGAGCGACGGCGGTGGTGGCGCCGACGAAGCGGCCCGTCCAATCGACCTCGTATCCGCGTAGAAGGTCGGGATCGGTCAACACGTTGTCGGCACCGACGATCGCGACGAGCTCGCGGATCAGGGCTGCGGGCACGCCCGATCGTCCCGGTCGTGTCGCGCCAGGATCGCTTGGCGGATCAGGATGACGGCAACCAAGCCCGTCCACAGCAACGGGTTGCCGAGCGTGCGCAACACCCAGTCGGTGCCGTCGCGCATGCTCTCCACACTGCGGCCGAGAAGGGCGAGACCCGCGCCGACCGCGCCGATCGCGCCCACGAGCAGCCCGCACAGCAGGGCGCTGGTGCCAACCACGCGGGCATGCTTACCGACGCCGGTCTCCCCGGTCGACATGATCTCGATCAGTGCCACGGCGGTGGTACCAAGCCCGAAGACCAACGCCGAACGAGCCAGCCACCCGAGTTGGGCCCACTCCGTGGGTGCTACACCGGTTCCCTTGGCGAGCCGTTGCCACGAGGCCCGGGCGCTGCGTTCGAACATCGAGAACCCGAGCAACGCGGTGAACCCCGAAGCCAGCTGCTGGGCCGCGGTGAACAGGAACCCGACCGCGGCGGTGAACAGGATCGTTCTCGCTCCCTCGTTGTCTCCGATCACGCGGACCAAGACCCAGGGAGTGACCGTCTCGTTACCAGGCCCCCACTCGTAGGCCAGCCAGATGCACACGCCCACGAGCGCCACCCTGGGACCGAGACTCGAGCTGCGGAAGTCGGCGGCGATTGCCTCGCGCATCGCCGGAACGGCGTCGCCGGCCCCTTGGCCCCAGCTCTGCTCGATCGCGCCGGTCACAGTTCGACCGTACCCGAGGATTCGGCGCCGGGCGAGGCAAGAACCTGTCTTCGGAACCGCTCTGGGCGGGGGTCGCCATCAAACGTGACATAGTGTAGCGTTCTGTGAACCGGAGGGAGCGACCCATGACGACGAGCCAGGCGAGCGATGAACGCGCAAGGAACTACCTGTTCGGCTTCGCCGACGATGGGCGCTTCCTCGCCGAGGGCGTTGCGGTGGAGGAGCTCGCCGCCACCTATGGCACGCCGTTGCACGTCGTGTCAAAGAACCAGCTGCTGGCCAACTTGCACGGGCTGCACAGCGGGATGCAGAGCAAGTGGCCCGGCCCGACGCGGGTGTTGCCGGCGATCAAGAGCAACACCTCGTTTGCGCTGTGCCGGTTGCTCTCCGCGGAAACGCCTGGTTGTGATCTGTTCAGCGAAGGCGAGCTGATCGCCGCGCTGCGGGGCGGTTTCGAGCCCGGGTGCCTCTCGCTCAACGGCAACAGCAAGCTCGGCAGCGACACCGAGTTGCTCCGAACGGCGATCACCAAGGGTGTTCGGATCACGCTCGACGACGCGCTCGAGCTCGACCCGATCGAGGCGATCGCCGAGGAGCTCGGGTGCCGGGCGACGATCAGGCTCCGGGTGCGGGCCCGCTTGCCGAAGGCGAAGGCGCCGACCGACTTCCCGGTGCACGGCCCGCTACCAACCGACGTTGCCGCGCAGGCGTACAAGGCCGGAATCCCGTGGGAAGACCTGGTGCCCGCCGGCCGACGGGCGATCGCCTCGCCGCACATCGACCTCGTCGGGCTCCACCTCCACCTCGGGCGCCATCGGCGCGAGCTCACGTTCTGGCGCCAGTCGATGCAGGCCTACGCCGGCCTGATCGCCGACCTCTCCCGCGAGTGGGACGGTTGGCTGCCGCGCGAGATCGATGTCGGCGGAGGCTTCGCTCAACACCTCGATCCGTTCGCCGGCTACGCCCACGAGCACAGCACCGATCGGCAGTACCGCATGCTCGGCAAGCTGATGAAGGTCGCCGGCTGGTTCGGGGACGACGCCCGCTACCGGTCGGTCGTCTCGTTGCTCGAGAAGGAGCGCAAGGGGATTCGGCAGCGTCCGCCAGTGGATCTCGAGCGAAGCGATGTTCCGAGTGGCGAGGAGTACACCGCCACTGTCGCCGCCGCGCTCCGCGATGCGTTGGCCGCGCAGCACATCGACTGCCGCGACATCTTGTTGGAGATCGAGCCGGGACGCGCCCTGTTCGGCAGTGCCGCGATCCACATCGCTCGCGTCGACTTCATCAAACGCCAGACGCTGCCGCTGCCATGGGCATGGGCGGTCACCGACACAAGTGAGGTCTGGTTGCAAGGGGGTGGTCATGGCCCCAATCATCCCTGCGTCGTCGACGGCAAACCGCTCGAGCGCTACCCGGCAGCGTTGCGCATGGTGGCCGACATCGCCGGCAAGAGCTGTGGGCCCGATCAGATCATCGGCGACGCGTGCCTGCCTGGCGATCTCGCCGCGGGCGACCGAGTCGTGCTGGTCGGAACCGGCGCCTACCAGGAGATGCAGTCATCGAACTTCAACTCGATGCCGCGCCCCGCCACTGTGCTCGTCGACGGCGAGCATCACCGCCTGATCCGTCGACGCGAGACGATCGACGATGTTTTCGATCGGGAGATCGATCTCTAGCCGATCAGGATCCGCGCCCTGGCGCACGAAAGGAAGACATGGAAACAACTGGATTCGGTCTCTTCGTGATGATCGTGCAAGTGGTCGCCGCGATCGGAATTCTCGCGTTCTGGCAGACCGCCAGCTCGTGGCCGATGGACGAACCGTGGCGTCCACCCGGCTTCGCGCTGCACGAACGCTGCTTTCGTGTGCCCGACACGGTTTGCGCGCTGTTGCTGATCGCCGCCGCCGTGCTCACGTGGCGCGACGTTGCCGAAGGCCGCAGCTTGGCTCTGGTTGCCGCGGGAATGCTCCTGTTCCTGGGCGTGATCGACGCGACCTACATGTTCCAGAACGGCCTGTTCGCACGCGAGCGAGACGGCCGGATGCATGCGGCGATCGTGATCTTGGTGCTCGGCGTCGCAACGCTGCTGTTGATCGAGCACATTCCTGCGCCCGGCGCGGCCTAGCATCGGCGCTGCCGCACGCATTCGGCATCAGACGTGACGGTCCGTCACGTTAGTTCTCAGCCCGGGTAGCGTGCAGCCGATGACAGATCTCGTCGACCGTCCGGTACCAAGGCAGGCTCGCTCCCGTGAACGAGTCGACGTCATCTGCGCCGCGGCACTGGAGGTGCTG